>Ga0335069_10000185_pt1 | contig 108327 bp, 92 predicted proteins | sample Lox_Sample_11_FD_206714 | JGI IMG/M metagenome (GOLD analysis project Ga0335069, IMG submission 206714) | Soil microbial communities from Loxahatchee National Wildlife Refuge, Florida, United States - Lox_Sample_1.1 | ecosystem: Environmental > Terrestrial > Soil > Wetlands | place: USA...
TGTCGGGGCGGTCTGCTAGTTTTGGAAGATATTGCCAGACCTCTTCCGCCGTGAAACTCATGATCGGTGCCACAGAACGCACGAGCGTCTCGCCGATCTTCCAGATCGCTGTTTGTGCGCTTCGCCGCACCCGAGACTTGGGAGCAGACGTGTAGAGCCGATCCTTTAATACGTCAAAATAGAAGGCGCTTAAGTCCACAATGCAGAAATTGTTGATCCGATGGTAAACCTTGTGAAATGCGAACTCTTCGTATCCTTTGACAATATCGTTCACGAAAGCTTGAGTAAGGTAAAGCGCGTACCTGTCGATGGGCTCCATTTGCTCGAGCGGTACGACTTCCGTCGTTGGGTCGAAATCGTACAGATTGCTGAGTACGTATCGGAATGTATTGCGAATCTTTTTGTAGTTCTCGCCTACGCGCTGCATTAACGCTTCGGAGCCGACTACGTCTTCGCGGAAGTCGACGCTCGCAACCCACAGGCGGACGATTTCGCCACCCAGGCGGTTTGAGATATCGACGGGATCGACGTCGTTGCCACGGGACTTGGACATGGCCTGGCCTTTTTCGTCGAGCGTCCAGCCGGGCGTGACTACATTTTTGTAGGGCGGCGTGGCGCGGGTGCCCATGGCGCAGAGCAGGGAAGACTGGAACCATCCGCGGTATTGGTCGCCGCCTTCGAGATAGAGGTCGGAGGGCCAGGGGTATTCGGGCTCGGCGGCCACGTTTTCTGTGGCAATCAGCGCCAGATAGCTGGCGCCGGACTCGAGCCAGACGTCGAAGATGTCGGTTTCTTTTTCGAATTTCGCTCCCTGGCAATGCGGACACGTGGTGCCATTGGGCAGGAGCGTGGCGGGTTCGTCGGTGAACCAGGCGTCGGCGCCTTTTTGGGCGAAGAGTTCGACTACCTTCTTATTGACGGCGGGATCGTTGAGCGGCTTGCCGCAGCTTTCGCAGAGGAAGACGGCGATGGGGACTCCCCAGACTCGCTGGCGGGAGATGCACCAGTCGGGGCGGGTCTGGATCATGTTGGAGAGACGCTCTTCGCCCCAGGAGGGGTCCCACTTTATGTGCTTGATCTCTTCGAGAGTTCGAGCGCGTAGCGTGTCGTCTTTGCCATTGCCGCCGGGCATGGGCGTTTCCATCGAGATGAACCATTGTTCGGTCGCACGGAAGATGACCGGGTTGTGGCACCGCCAGCAGTGGGGATAACTGTGCTCGGTTTTTTCGCTGTGCAGAAGTGCGCCGCGACTCTTTACCAAATTCAGGATTGGTTGGTTGGCGTCCCAGACTCGCAGGCCTTCGTATTCAGGCAGTCCATTGCGGAGAATGCCTTTTTCGTCGACGTTGCTGGTGGCGTCGAGGCCGTATTTGACGCCGGTCATGAAGTCTTCGGCGCCGTGCGAGGGGGCGGTGTGGACGACGCCCGTGCCGGTGTCCATGGTGACGTAGTCGGCGAGGACGCCGAGGATTTTACGATCTAGGAACGGGTGCTGGAAGTTAAGATGCTCGAGTTTGCGGCCGGGGAAGCGGGCGAGAGCTTGTGGATTGGCCAGCCCGCATTTCGCGGCGGTTTCTGCGGCCAGCTTTGAGGCTACGATGTAGACCTCGCCGCCGGACTCCATGGCTTCGTATTCTTCATCGGGATGGAAGGCCACCGCCATGGAGGCTGGAAGCGTCCAGGGCGTGGTGGTCCAGATGATAGTGTTCAGCTTTTTGCCGGCTAAGGCGGGATCGATGCGTGCCGGATCATCTACTAACGCATATTTCACATAAATAGCCGGGCTGGTGTGATTTTCGTATTCGACTTCCGCCTCGGCGAGCGCGGTTTCGTCGTGCATGCACCAGTAGACGGCGCGGAGTCCTTTGTAGACGAATCCGTTTTCATAGAACGAGAAGAAAGTCTGCAGGACCGTCGACTCGTATTGCGGATTCATGGTGGCGTACGGATTGTCGAAGCGGCCGAAGACGCCGATGCGCTTGAACTGCGTGCGCTGGAGGTCGAGATATTTTTGCGCGTACTTGCGGCAGGCGTTGCGAACGGAGAGCGGCGGCATCTGCAGCTTCTTGCCGCCGAGTTCTTTATCGACTTTGATTTCGATGGGCAGGCCGTGGCAGTCCCAGCCGGGGACGTAGGGCGCGTCGAAGCCGGACATGGTCTTCGACTTGACGACGAAGTCCTTGAGGCATTTGTTCATCGCCGTGCCGAGGTGGATGGGGCCGCTGGTATAGGGCGGGCCGTCGTGCAGGATGTAGGTGGGCGAGCCTTTGCGGGCGGCGCGAATGCGGTCGTAGAGTTTCTCCTGCTCCCAGCGGGCGAGCATTTTCGGCTCGTTCTGGGGCAGGTTGGCCTTCATGGGGAAGGCGGTCTTGGGCAGGTTGATGGTAGACTTCAGCTCTTTCGGCTCGGATGCCACCGGCAGGTTCTCCCAAATGATTGAATCTCTTCATTATAGGGAGGGTGACAAAAGGCGTCCATGGTCGTCACACCTTTGGACATGAACTTAGAAAGTACTGAATCAAGATACAAAAAAGTGTACAATTTCTTGCAAACAGAAAAGGTGGGCGGCATCTAATTCTTGCAAAGAGAGATGAGCGTGCCGTCTGAGGCGGGGCTGCGGAATGAGAAAGCGACCGCCGAGGAGGATGTGAGCATCTAAATCAACGGCTTCCAGAAATGCGGGCCGCAAGATCGCACATCTGAGCTCTCGGGAAAATATGCCAGAACTTACCACACTGCCGGATAAGCCAAGCGTTAGTCCAGAACCCGAACTGGATCTGTTGCTGCACAATCAGACCCTGGAAGAGCCGATCTGGAAATCTCTGTTCCGGAACATTGACGAATTTTTCTTTCCCAAGAAATTACCGCCTCTCGTACTGACCTCGAAGCCGGTCCCGGTTCGGGACATATGGGGCTTTTACAACAATCGTGGCAAGGGCGCGGTCGGATCGACCGCTGTGCACATTTTGGCGGTGGCGCTAATCATCGTCGGCACGATCATTGGCAAGCGCGCGGTACAGGAGATTGTTAAGCCGAAGCAGACCGTCGAGTTGATTGCGCCCAGCGATATGCCGGCGCTGGAGCCGTCGAAAACTGTTTCTGGCGGCGGCGGTGGTGGCGGAGATCGCGACAAATTGCAGGCTTCGCAGGGACGATTGCCGAAGCAGTCTATGCAACAGTTCACGCCACCGGTTGTGGTGGTGCGGAACGAAGCGCCTAAGCTACCGATGGAGCCGACAGTTGTGGTTCCTCCGCAAGTGCACATTGCACAGCCGGACATGCCGAACCTCGGAGACCCGTTGTCACACATGCCGGCCTCGGTTCCCTCCAACGGAACTGGCTCGGGCGGCGGTATTGGATCGGGAAGCGGCGGCGGCGTGGGTAGCGGCTCTGGTCCGGGATTTGGACCGGGACATGGCGGCGGTACCGGCGGCGGTGTGTTTCGTGTAGGCGGCGGCGTTTCCGCGCCGAAGATTTTGTATCAGCCGGACCCGGAGTATTCGGAAGAAGCCCGCAAGGCGAAATATCAGGGCACTTGCATTCTTTATCTGGTGGTCGGTCCGGACGGACGGCCGCGTGACATTCGCGTACAGCGCACGCTTGGACTTGGACTGGATGAAAAAGCGATTGAGGCTGTGAAGACATGGCGCTTTGACCCGGCACAAAAGGATGGAAAACCGGTAGCGGTCGCTATCAATGTCGAGGTGAGTTTTAGGCTGTACTGAGCACGCGAAATTGAGGTTGGGAGTCCCGGCGGCCGCGAAACTCGTGGCCGTTTTTGTTTGGAGTCAAGAGTTCCCGAGTGACGAGCTTCGAGCGGCAGACCCAAACCTCCGGGCCGGATCAGAGTACCGATGCTCGCGGTAGCCGTCCGCCCCACGATTGGCGATGAGTCGCCCCGCTACTCTTTCAGGTCTACGTGAACTACATCTTCGACCGGGTGGCCAAGGAATCTGGTTCCCATTCTTTTGAATTTTTCTGCGGAGTCGGTGGCGAAGAATTTTAGGCGCGGAGTGGCCCGGCGCTCGGCTTGCATCGCTTGCGCTACCGGCTCGATCTCGAGGCGGCGAGCGACGTCTTGTGCGGTCGAGTCGGCGGAGTCGACAATCGTGACGTGGCTGGGCGCGGTTCTCGCGATCAACGGCTTGATCAGTGGATAGTGAGTGCAGCCGAGGACCAGGACATCGGCATCTTTCTCGTTGCCCGCAAAAGCTTCGTCAAGGTAGATGCGTGCGACCTGTTCGGTTACGGGGTGATCCGTCCATCCCTCTTCAACGAGCGGCACGAAGAGCGGGCACGCTTTCTCCTTCACTGCAACGCCGCGGGCTTCGAGAGCCCGCTGGTAGGCGTGACTGGCGACAGTCGCGTCGGTGCCGATGACGACCACCTTGCCGGCCCGGGTCGCTTCGCTGGCGGCGCGTGCGCCCGGCTCGACCACCCCGATTACGTCCACGCGCGCGGCCGCTTTAATTTCATCGAAGGCGAGAGCGGTCGCGGTGTTACAAGCGATGACGAGGAGTTCGGCTCCCTGTGATTGCAGATGATGCACCGCCCCGACAACGTAATGTGTGACGGTCTGGGACGACTTCGATCCGTAAGGAAGGCGGGCAGTGTCGCCGAAGTAGAGATAGTTGGCGTCGGGAACGCGCCGCAGGAGCGCCGCGAGGACGGTGAGACCTCCGACGCCGGAGTCGAATACGCCGATGGTGGGCCTGCGATTGGTCGGCACGTCGGGTTAACTAACCTTTTGCCTTGGTGTGATCGGCATTGGAGATTTCGTACTTTCCCATGGAGAAAATTCTAGCAGGCAGAGTCGTTTGCCGGTTCGCGTTTCGGCCGTGGTTCGTCGTTCCTGGGTCATCATATTTTCGTTCCTGCGAACCCGACGTATCGAAGACGGCAGAGAGTGACAGGATGTGAATGTGGCGGCGGGGCCGCCGCCACGACTGCTAGCACGTTGCCGTCTCCAGGTTTATTCCGCGTCTTCAAATGAAAATGCGATGGAGACGTTTGGATGTTCTTTTTTCGCGGCCTCTACATACGGGTAGACGAAGTAGTTCAGGGGTTGGCCATCCTGGGCTGGCGTCAGAGTGAAGTCGCGGCCTTGGGTGAACTGGAATCGGTTGGCGTCGTGTGCGCCGAAGAAATAGTCCTTTTTCTCCTGATGTTTCCATGCTTCCGAGATGTCGACGGGAATCCACCCGATCGAGTCAATGTAGAACTCGGCCCAACAATGATAGCCAGGAATCTCGGCAGAGGTCTTGTCTGCGGGCAAGGGAAAGCCGATCTGGAAGCGCGCGGGAATCTTCTGCGAGCGCGCCATCGAGATGAAAACGGAATGGAAATCGGTGCAGTTGCCGCGCTTGGAGTCGCACGCCCAGAGCGTGTCGCCGTGGCCCCATCCGGTGCCGCTTTTGTCATATTTCATCGTTCGGAAAACGTAGTCGTAGATGTCTTTTGCTTTTTCGAGCTGCGTGGTTGCGCCTTTCGTCTGTTCCGTGGCAAGTTCGGCGGGCAAGCCGGTTGTGGGAACGAGGCGGTCGGGTTCGAGGTAACTGGCGAACTCGATCTTTGGACCTGAGTGGCGCGGAGGCAAGTTTAGTGCGGGCTTCCCATCAACGAGAACTACGTGTTCGCGACGCACGACGTCGTAGTCGACGGTGAATTTGTATTCCGCTTTGTCCGCCTTTGGTGTTTCAGCATAGAGAAGCTCGTTGCCGAAGCGCGGTTGAGGAAATTGTTTCAGCGGCAGGTCGCCGGACTTCGCCGCGACCCTGACCTCCTGATTTTCATCAGAATGAGCGAGCGGAATCCACACGCGCACCGGCTCTCCCACGGGGACATTCTTAACCGCAAACGAGTAGTGAAAAGTGAAGTGGCGGGAGTGTTTCTCCGGTCCAGATTGATCGGCGATTGCAGCGAGAGCAAGGCACGGCAGCAATAGAGTGACGGCAACGCAGAGAGTGCGGCGCGGCATGGCGGCATCCTTTCGGTTTCGGGTTTTAGGCGGGAACGGCCGACGGACGTTGGAGGATCAGAGTCAGGTGAAGCCACGACCGGAGAGGAGGACTGCTGGTCGCATAAGTGTGGAAGTGTACCACGAGGCGGCCTCAACTCTGTCAGATACCCGACACGACCCAAGCCGCGCGAAATCTGTGACGCTCCCGGAGCGCCATCTGTTGGAATGCGGAAATTTTGCTCGCGAACCGGTCATCCTTGCTCGCGGGGCAAATCACGCAGAAACGTTTTCAATCACTTAAGCCGAGCCGTGTTGGCAGACAAGTTGCACTTCTCGATCCAAACATAAGTGTGGAGTCGATGATGAGGATTACACAGAAGCGCGCGGCAGTGGCCGTTGTGTCTGCTTTGCAATTGACTGCGCCGGCGACGTATGCGCAGCAGGCGATTCGCGACCGGCAGATTGTGCGACAGCAGGCTCCGCCTTCGAATCAAGGCGGAAATGTACCGGCCGCACAGAAGACGTTCACTGGAGTCATCGCCAAGTCCGGCGACAAATTGGTTCTCACCGACCCGCTCACAAAAACAAGCTATCAGCTTGACGACCAACGAAAGGCGCAAGAAATGGTCAACAGGAATGTGAAGGTGACGGGAGTTTTGGATCCTTCGACTGGGACGATCCGGGTCAGCGCGATCGAGCCGCTCTAAACATACGAAAACTTCGATTTGTTCTGCCCCGCGGGACCTTGAAAGGCGCTTTCCGCGGGTCAACTCAACCAAACCGCCTCACATCTAAGGGATGCCCATGAGATTGTTAAGCGCTCGATTGATCGTTTCGCTTATCGTCGGCATCACGCTGGTGTCTTCCGCGTTTTCGTATTACAGCGCGGTGCGGGAGAAGCGCGCGCTGCGGACAGATCTTCAGCATCGGGCACAGGTTTTGACCGAGAGCCTGGTGGGCAATGTGGAGCGGTCGTGGAATCACGGGTCGAACAAGGATAGGGAACTCGAGCAACTGGTGCAGCGTTTTGGCAACCGCGAGCATTTGCTGGGCGTTGCGATCTACGACGATCACGGTGCGCTGGTCGCGATTACGCCCGATCTGCGCAAGACGCTGAACACAGTGCCGCCGGTCGCGCTCCAGGCAATCAACGAGGGCCATGAAGACAGTGGGTTCGTGAAAGTGGACGGACAATCGCTTCTGATTATGGCTGCGCCGGTGCGGCATGACGATTCAATCTCTGGAAGCCTCGCAGTCGTGCACGACGCAGGCTATATCCGCTCGCAAATCATGCAGTCGTGGCGGCAATCGTTTCTCGGAATTCTCGCCCAGGTCGTGCTGATCGTATCGATCACGTTGCTGATCATCCGGTGGAGCATCGCCGGGCCGATCGCGCGAGCGGCTTTATGGATGCGAGCGTTGCGAACAGGGAAGACCTTTCGGCATGACGGATTCGAGCTCGATGTCTTTCGCCCGCTGGCTCGAGAGGTGGCCACGATAGCGGAGAGCCTGAATCGCGCGCGGAATGCGGCGGAGAACGAGGCTCGGTTGCGCGATGCGGCAGAGTCGCTGTGGACAGCCGATCGTCTCGCCGTGCAGGTGCGGACGCGGTTGAATGGAAGCAATCTCTATGTGGTCTCGAATCGCGAGCCGTATACGCACAAACGGGATGGACGGGATGTGGAAGTCGTCGTTCCGCCGAGCGGACTGGTTACGGCGCTCGAACCCATTTTGAATGCCTGCAATGGAACGTGGATCGCGCACGGCAGCGGGAATGCCGACATGGAAGTTGTCGATTCGCACGATCGCTTGCGCGTGCCTCCCGACGATCCGCACTACACTTTGCGCCGCGTTTGGCTGACCAAGGAAGAAGAAGAAGGGTACTACTACGGTTTCGCGAACGAGGGGCTTTGGCCGCTCTGCCATATTGCACACACTCGTCCGCTGTTTCGCGCGTCGGATTGGCAGGCCTATCAAGAAGTGAACGCTAAGTTCACCGCGGCGCTGTTAGAAGAGATCGAGGGCGACAAGAACCCCGTGGTGCTCGTGCAAGACTATCACTTCGCGCTCGTGCCGCAGATGATCAAGGAAAAGCGGCCGGATGCACGCGTGGCGATCTTCTGGCATATTCCGTGGCCGAATCCGGAGGCGTTTGGCATTTGCCCGTGGCAGCGGCAACTGGTAGATGGCTTACTGGGCGCGGATTTGATCGGTTTCCACGTGCAGTCGCATTGCAACAACTTCTTGCAGACTGTGGACCGGGTGGTGGAGTCACGCATCGACCTGGAACATTTCTGCGTCTTGCGGCATGGACACGGCACACTGGTTCGGCCGTTCCCAATCAGCGTTGCGCTGAGCGACGACGAAGCTTCGTCGAACGATGGAGAGGAACCGCCCTTCTGGTACGACGAGCGTGAAACGCTGCTGCGCGGGCTGGGTGTTGAGGCGTCCTACCTCGGAGTCGGCGTCGATCGCGTCGATTACACGAAGGGCATTCTCGAGCGGTTCCTGGCGATTGAGAGATTTCTGGAGAAATATCCCGCCTATCAGGGCAAGTTTACATTCGTGCAGATAGGTGCGCCCAGCCGCACGCACATCAAGCGCTATCACGATTTGCTCGCGGAGGTGGAGTCGGAGGCAGAGCGCATCAATTGGCGATTTCAGGCAGGGAAGTGGAAGCCGATTGTTTATCTCGCACGGCAGCATAGCCATAAAGAGATAGAGGCGTACTACCGGAGTGCGGACCTTTGCCTGGTGACGTCGCTGCACGATGGAATGAACCTGGTGGCGAAAGAATTTCTGGCGGCGCGCAAGGACGAGCGCGGCGTGCTGATTCTGAGCCAGTTCACTGGAGCCGCGCGCGAACTGCGCGATGCGCTGCTCATCAATCCATACGACATAGAGCGGTCTGCTGACGCCATCCGCGCGGCTTTGGAGATGGCGCCGGAGGAGAAGCAGCTTCGGATTCAGCGCATGCGGCGGGTCATTAAGGAGAACAACATTTACCGCTGGGCGGCAAAGCTGATTGCCGAACTCGCCGAGGTTCGACTGGACAAGGATGAGCAGCAGATGGAAGAGGCGGAAGCGCATCGCGAGGAGCGCAAGATGCGGGTAGGCGCACACGCCGCGTGACCGGAAAGAATAGAGGCGATGGTGTGAAAGCAGTGGAACGAGGAGCAAGAGAGTGAGACCGGAGGTGCAAGCGCAACTGAAACCGTTTTTCGTCGCGCTGTCACATTCGACGGATTCGGCATTACTGTTGGATTACGACGGCACGCTGGCGCCATTTCAGGCGCAGCGAAACCGGGCGTTTCCATATCCGGGCGTCGCGCTGCTGCTGCAGGAGATTGTGCGAGAGGCATACTCGCGCGTGGTGGTGATTTCCGGGAGGGAAGTCACCGATCTGCTGCCATTGATCGATATCCATCCGCGACCTGAGATTTGGGGCATTCATGGATTGCAACGGTTAAGAACAGATGGGACGACCGAAATGCCACACTTGGATGATCGCACGCTGCAAGGCCTTTCGGATGCCGAGCGCTGGCTTAGCTATAAGCACCTGCGGCATCGGGCGGAGTTCAAGCCGGGTGGGATCGCCGTGCATTGGAGAGGACTACCGGCTCTGGATGCGGCTGACCTGCGGGCACGTGTGCTGCTCGGGTGGAGGCCGATTGTTGAGGAGCATGGACTGGACCTGCTCGACTTCGACGGCGGGATTGAAATTCGCGCCCGCAAGGCAAACAAGGGCGATGCGGTGCGGGACTTCCTGGAGGAGGTCAGTCCGGAAACTCCGGTTGCGTACTTGGGGGACGATACCACCGACGAGCAGGCGTTTCACGCGATGAGAGGCCGCGGCGTGACCATTCTGATGCGGCCGGAGTGGCGGGAGTCGGCGGCGCAGTTCTGGTTGTCGCCGCCGGGAGAGCTGATTGAGTTTCTCCAGATCTGGCTCAAGACCAGTGCCGCGGCTCAGAGACAAGGTTACGGCGGGGGAGCGAAGGTGGCGAACCTGTGAGAGCGGGCGGTCGCGGTTAAGGCAGCGGCGTGCCGATGCTCTGGTCTTATATGCAATGTCCGATAACAGGTATTATGTAAACAAAGAACCAAAGCCCGGCATGCAAGTTCCGCGCGGCGCACGAGTGTCGGACAGAGCGTTGTTCTCAAATCGTCCCTCGTTTCCAATCCTGTTCGTGCAACAACGACGCCAAATCATCGCCAAACCTCTTTAGCAATGTCAGCCTCTCCTCGGTCGCTTCCGCGACCTCCGACTTCGCCTGAAAGACCTTCCTGCCTTGAATTTCAGTGAGCACTCCCATCACTTCACCCATGCGCCAGCCGGGAGCGCCTAGAATTTGAAATCCGTCAACGCCGGGTACGAGCAACGCAATGCAATTGCCGCGGATTACCCCAACACACTTAGGGTAGCGGTCGAAGGTTTGGAGTTCGAATCCAGCCAGGTAGATGCGCTGGAGTTGTTCGGCGAGATCCATGGAAATAATCAAGTAATCGGGAAATTAGGCAATTGTGTATTGAAAAGTGAAAATGGTGTAAGGGAATCCAGGGGTGCCACAAATTACTCAATTATCCAATTGCACAATTCCAAATCCCTACATCTTGTATTTGCCCAAATCGTCATCGCCCAGTCCTTCGAGCCACTTGCGTAGTTCGTCGCTCGAAACCTTATCGGATGCGTTTGCCGTTTGCTTGGAATTTTTTAGGACCTCGTCTTCGACAAAGATCGGGCAATCCATGCGCAGCGCGAGCGCCAGCGCGTCAGAGGGACGGGAATCGATGCTTACGGCGCGGCCTTCCCTTTCCAGCCAAATGACCGCGTAGAAAGTGTCGTCCTTCAATTCCGTAACCACAACTTTATGAACCAGCGTATCGAGCCCGGTCAGGACGTTCTTGATGAGATCGTGCGTCATGGGCCGAGGCGTGCTGACCTTTTCGATTTCGAGCGCGATGGCATTGGCCTCATAGACGCCTACCCAGATGGGCAACACGGTGTCGCTGCCGACGTCTTTGAGAAGGACGATCGGCATATTCGAAACCGGATCCATCATGAGCCCACGAATTTTCATCTCTACTTCCATTGTGACCTCAACTACTAGCTTACGCTGCCTTACTTTCCGCCGCGCCGCGCGCGGGACGCGCCATAACCCCCAACGAGACGCCAGCGCTATGCATTGACCATCTCGCCCAGCAGGCTATTTGGAAAGATCATTGTCACCAGTATGTTCACGTAACTACCAGCCTTCAGTTCGATGCCTTCGGGCGCGGTGAAGTTCAACACCTTAATCTGCGAGGTGCGGCCAATCCATTGGCTTCTTGCCGCGTTTTTCCCTTCAACCATCACTTCAATCGTCTGACCTAGATGGCGCTTGTTTCGATGCGACGAGACCTGGCGCTGTTTCTCGTTTACCAGGGTCAGACGGCGGGCTTTTTCTTCGTCCGGGATGGCATCATCCAGCCGCAGCGCCGGCGTGTTCGGGCGCGGCGAATACTTGAAGGTGAAGGCCGCGTCGTAGCCGACGGTCTCGATTAGCGAGAGCGTTTCCTCTAAATCGCTCTCGGTTTCGCCCGGGAAGCCGACGATCAGGTCGGTGGTGATGGAGATGTCGCGCTTCATCGCGTGAAGCCAGGAGATCCGCTCGAGGTATTCTTCGCGTGTGTAAAGGCGCTGCATGGCGTCGAGCACTCGTGTGGATCCACTTTGCACCGGCAGGTGAACGTGGTCGCAGAGCGTGGGGATTGCATCGATGACATCGACGATATCACGTCCGAAATCGCGGGGGTGGGATGTGGTAAAGCGGACGCGGCGAATCCCGCCGACCTCTCCTACGGCGGCCAGCAACTCCGCAAAGGTCTTCTTTCCATCGGGATCGCGATAAGAATTCACGTTCTGCCCGAGGAGTTGAATTTCGGTATAGCCCAGGTCGACGAGCTGACGGGCCTCCGCCAACACCGAATCTGACGTTCGGCTTCGCTCCTTGCCGCGCGTGTAGGGAACCACGCAATACGCGCAGAACTTGTCGCAACCCTCAATGATCGTGATATACCCGCGATGCGGATTGGTTCGGGCCGTGTACTCAGTTTCGAAGCAGTGGTCAGTCTGACGGTCGTCAAGACCGGTCGAGCGATTCCCTTCCTCGATTTGGACGAGCATCTGCGGCAGGTTGCGATAGGACGCCGAGCCGCACACTAGATCAACGTGCGGCGCCTTTTCAAAAATCTTCTCGCCTTCCTGCTGCGCCACGCAGCCAAGCACGCCGAACTTCTTGCCTTCACGCTGCAGACGCTTGTAGTCGGCGAGGCGGTGAAAGACCTTCTGCTCGGCCTTGTCGCGGATGGAGCAGGTGTTGTAGAGGATCAGTCCAGCCTCTTCCACGGTCTCGACCTGGCGGTAGCCTTGTTGTATGAGCGTGCCGATCACCTTTTCGGAGTCGTGCACATTCATCTGGCAGCCGAAGGTTTCGAGGTAAAACGTTTTGTCGCCGGTCCCCGACATCTCTATCAGTATAAAGCAGCGGCGCATGGGGACAGATTTTTGCGGGCGGTTAGCCGTCCCGTCCCCTTGGCCGGCGCTCAGACTGTCGCCTTCGGCGAGGCAAACCCGATTTCTCTGTTGTAAACTTCACGCTCCAGAGGATGCAATGGCCGCCCAGGCAACAACCATCGAACTTCGGGAAGAGGAACTTGCCCCGCGGTGGAGCGGCACGAAGCGCTTCGCGTTCCGCTTCTGCTTTCTCTACTTTTCCCTGTACTGTTTCTACACGCAGATCAGTGTCGCGTTGATTTCGATTCCGAACATGGAACTGGGGGATCCGTCGGCCTACTGGCCGATGCGTCAGATCGTTTTCTGGCTGGGAGCCCACCTTTTCCGTGCCAAGTTGCCACTTGTGTACTCGGGCAGCGGGAGCGGCGACAAGACCTTCGACTGGGTGATGAATTTTTTCCTGCTCGTCCTCTCCGCGGTTGCGGCCGCGGTGTGGTCGGCCATCGATCGCCGGCGCCTGAACTATGTAACCCTCCACAAATGGTTCCGGCTGTTCCTGCGCTTCGCCCTTGCTTCCCAGATGTTCGGCTACGGACTCGACAAGGTTATTCCGCTCCAGATGCCGTTCCCTTTTCTGACGCGGCTGGTTGAACCCTTTGGGAATTTCTCCCCGATGGGTGTGTTGTGGCAATCGGTGGGCGCTTCGAAAGCATTCGAAATTTATGCCGGTTCGGCGGAAACCATGGCAGGCATCTTCCTGATTTTTCCGCGAACGACGATGCTAGGCGCGCTCATCGCCATGGCTGACATGGTTCATGTCTTCATGCTGAACATGACCTATGACGTCCCGGTCAAGCTGTTCTCGTTCAACCTAATCCTGATGTCGCTGTTCCTGATTGCACCGGACATGGAACGGCTCTGTAATTTTCTGCTTCGCGACCGCGCGGTAGCGCCCTCGGCGCATCCCACTCTCTTTCGCTCGCGCCGTGCCAACCGCATTGCTTTTGCGCTGCAGGTTTTGTTTGGACTTTGGATGATCGGCAGTTCGATTTATGGCGGCGTGAGTGCATGGCACACGTACGGCGGCGGGCGAGTCAAGTCGGCGCTTTACGGGATCTGGAACATCGAGGAGCTTTCCGTCGACGGGCAGGTGCGTTCGCCACTGGTGACCGACTACGATCGCTTTCGACGCGCTATTTTCGAGTTCCCGGAACGCATGTCGTTTCAGCGAATGGACGACACGATGTATTCGCTCGCCGCTGCCATCGATACGACGAACAAAACTCTTGTGCTCACAAAAACCACCGACAAAAACTGGAAGAGCCAGTTCTCGTTCGACCGGCCCGCCACTGACCAGTTGATCCTCGACGGCGAAATGGACAATCACAAGATGCGTATGCAACTACACCTTCTGAATCGCAACAAATTCCTGCTGGTGAATCGCGGCTTCCATTGGGTGCAGGAGTATCCGTTTAACCGCTGAGCCGCGAAAAGTCGATGGCGAGAGCATACGCGCTCTCGCCATCGCACTATTGTGGGGCTGCCTATTTCGCCGGCACGGCCGGCCTGCCTTCCACCGTCTCGTCGCGCTCCACGTAAGCCTGCATCCAGCCAAGGACGCGCTTCCAGCCTTCGGCATGACCCTTTGCCGCGTCGGGCGCGCCAGCGAATCCGGTCTGCCGAATCCTCAGCATCGTGCCGGTTCCCGCGCGCCGTGGACCGCTCGGCTGCAGTCCGTGGACGTCGGTTGGCTCAAGCTCCCAGCGCACGACCGTCTCTATGTTTCCACTCCAACTTGCTATCCAGGTATGGACCAGCAGGCGAGGCGGATCGACTTCGATATATTCGCCGTCCACTCGAAATGTGCTTCCGTCCTGGCTTTGCCCAACACTCGACCACTTCCCACCAGGCCGCACGTCTCCCTTCCAATCGGTAATTCGATACAAGCCTTGCTGGCCCCACCAGCGTGGAACCTGTTTGGGATCGGTGATGGCCTCGAATACGCGCGCCGGAGGCGCTGCGATGAAAACTTCTCCTTGAACGATATTTTGCTCGGGTAGAACGGCCGTGGTCGCCATCAGAGTTCTCCTGTTTTGGTTTCGACAAATTGTTTCAGGTTGCCCAACACGCCAGGCCATCCGCCGCCATAGTCTTTACGGGACTCTGGATCGAAGGCGAGGCCGCTGTGCGTCACTTTTACATGCGTTCCACTGCCAGTTGTAGTGAGTTCCCAGCGGACGGTGGTCGGTTTCTTCTTGTCGCGGTGCCAATTGGCAATCCATGTGTAAACGAGCAAGCGCGGAGGATCGAATTCGAGAATTTCCCCGCGACAGTCGAGCTCGTCGACGCCATTGATTGCCAGATCGCCTTTCTTCGTCGAGTAGCTGTAAGCCCCGCCCTTGCGCGCATCCATCTGCCAAAGTTTCGCCGGACAGCTATCGCCGCCCTTGAACCAGCACATGAGGTCGGCGGGGTCGGTTAGCGCCTGAAAGACGCGGCTCGCGGGAGCCGCCACGTCGATCTCGGCGACGATTATGTCAGGTTCGGGTGTCACAATCGTAGTCGGCATAGTCGCTGTCACCATCATTCGCAGCAGCATTGGAGCTGGCATCGTCATGGCCGCTGCAATCTCCTTTGAGTTTTCTGCCTTCTCGCTTCCCTGCTACTTCGCGCGTTCCAGCGTGAACACTTCTTTCATTTCTTTGCCGTGATCGAGGAAGACCCACTCTTCGGTGTGATGATTCTCGTCCGCCTGCGAAAACGTCACGCGCTGCATGTGGCCGGCGCCGGGGCCGATGTTGGTACCGTCGAAAAACTCAAAGCTGACCGATTTCGGGTCCGCCGAAATCACCTTCATCCGCGGCTGGTTCCCTGCCCCGCAATAATGCGTCATGATGAGCCGGTCCCCGTCCAAGTGGAACATGGTGATCATGTTTTCGGGACCGTGGCCGTGAATCTCGCTCATGAGCGCCGAACCGCCGGCCGTCATACGGAAGGAGACCTCGACCTGCTCTCCGGTCGAACCCTTCCCAAGCCAATGGCCTTCGAGAGCGGCTAACTGGTGGAACGTCCTGGCCGCGTCGGTTTCAGCCAGGGCGGGGCTGGCGCTGATCAGTGCGAGTAGAACGGCGATGGCGGCGATGCGAATTGATTTCATGTGAGTCCTCCTGAATTTATTTGTCATTGCTATTTTTCGTTTCCCGGGGTCTTGTGCGAGTGCCGCGGAGCCGGTTGCTGCTGCTCCAGGGCGTACTCGGCTTCCACAAAATTCTTCAAGTTCGTTAAGTTCATCTGCCAGAACTGGCGGTAATGCTCGAGCCAGTGGTCTACCGTTTTGAGCGGCTCGGGATTGAGCTGATAAAAACGATGGCGGCCGCGGCGATGCTCGACCACAAGACGCGCACCGCGAAGCTGCCGCAGGTGCTTGGAAATAGCCGGCCTCGATACCGGAAAGGCCCCGGCGATCTTGCCGGCAGGCTGAGCTCCGGTTCTGAGCAAGTCGAGCACGGCGCGGCGGGTCGGATCGGCCAATGCGTGGAAGGTGGCCTCCGTCGAATATGTAACCGAACGGTTCCGCATAATGCGTAACTATAGGGTTACGCATTGGACTTGTCAAGAGGAAATTGTGCGACCGACAACAAGGCTCCAGGCACACGAACGTTCTCGATAGCGGGTCTGTATTGGAGGCGCTGCTCCGACGACTGTGTGAATGCAGTATTCTGGCGCCCGCGAACTAGGTCGCATCCAGCGGGATATTGGGATTCCCGCGACCGATCCTCTCGCTCAGACTTGCGGCGATCAGTTTGCCGTGAAAGCGGCCGTTCTCGATAAAGATCTCGTTCGTGCGCGATCCGGCCACGATCACCCCGGCCACGTAAATTCCCGGCACATTCGACTCCAGCGTTTCCGGGTCGCAAAACGGACGGCGTTGTTCCGACGAGAGTTCGAGCCCAATGCTGATCAGGAAATCGTAGTCCGGATGATATCCGGTGAGCGCGAAGACGAAGTCGTTTTTCAGCCGCTGCGTGCCGTCCGGCGTGCCAATGACCACGAAATCGACGCCGATCTCTTGCACATGGCTGTTGAAGTGGGCGGTGATCTCGCCAGCCTTGATGCGGTTTTCGATGTCGGGGCGCACCCAGTACTTGACGTGCGGATGCATCTGCCCCTGGCGATGAACCAGCGTCACCCGCGCCCCGTGGCGCCAGAGATCGAGAGCAGCTTCTGCGGCCGAGTTCTTGCCGCCGATGATCAGCACGTCCGTGTCGTAGTAGGGATGCGGCTCTTTGTAATAGTGAAAGACCTTGTCGAGATCCTCGCCCGGCACCTTGAGTTTATTTGCCAGATCGTAGTATCCGGTGGCGACGATAATCTTGCGGGCGCGGTAGTCATGAATTTCACCGTGGCGGCCGGTCGTGGTGATGCAAAATTTCCCATCTTCCCCGGTGATCGTCTTGACCCACTCATATTGGCGAATGTGAAGCTGATAGTGCTCGGCGACGCGACGGTAATACTCGAGCGCTTCAAGGCGCGAAGGCTTCGCCGACGCCGTGGTGAAGGGGATCTCGCCAATCTCCAGCAACTCCGGCGTGGTAAAGAACGTCATGTTCGTCGGGTAATGGTAGATGGAGTTGACGAGACAGCCCTTATCGATGATCAGCGCCTTGAAGCCCGCCTTCTCGGCCTCGATGGCGCAGGCGAGACCGGTGGGACCGGCGCCGATGACGACGACGTCTGGAAATGACTCGGGGCGCGCCGTCGCCTTCGAGCGCGTCAGCGTCTCGGGAGCCCGGCTTTCGGGCACTTTCGCCTCGGCGATTCCAGTCGCGGGGAGCTTGATTTCGGGAATCTGATTTACAGGCAAGAGAATGAAGCCTTTGTCGCACGGAATAGAAACCGACTATTTTAGCAGGAAGGTAGCCGCGGGCTGGCTTGCGCCGCACTCAATTCTCACCCACTACTTCTTCACGCAGACTGCCAGTCCGTCGCGCAACGGCAAGATCGTTGTGAACAGATCCTTCGACTCGGAGATCAAACGGTTGAATTCGAGAATCGCGCGCGTCGACTCGTCGGGTTTCGGCTGCGCTACCTTGCCGCTCCAAAGCACGTTATCGGTGATCAGCATTCCCCCACTCTTAAGCCTCGGCAGCGCCAGTCGGAGGGCGCGCGGGTAGTCGGGCTTGTCAACGTCGACGAAGATGATGTCGTAGGGCTGTTTTTGCTCGGACAGGATTTCCAGGGCATCGCCGAGTTCCACAGTAATTCGGTCCGCCACTCCCGCGCGCTCGAAATATTTGCGGGCCTGCTCGGCGCGCTTCTTGTCGCCGTCCGTATAAATGACTTTTCCCTCTTCCCCGACAGCCCGCGCCCACCAGATCGTCGAATATCCGATGGCCGAACCCATCTCAAAAATTCTCTTCGCCTTGCTAATGACCGCGAGTTGATAAAGAAAGCGGCCAACCGCAGGTCCCACGATCGGCAGGCCTTCGCGCCCGGCCTGGGCCTCCATGTCGGTCAGCACCGCGTCGCGCGCAGGCAACATGGCATAGAGGTAGTCTTCGACCTCCGGAACCGTGATCCCACCCATGCGCCAGTCGGGCGCTGTGTTTGCACTTGGCATTCTTCCTCCAGAGCGGATCGCGCGGCCGCTAGGACACCGTTTGGCCCGGTTTCAGCTCAACGACTTTTACATCGGGAACAAGCTTTTGCAAGTCGGCCGGGCGTCCCGTCAGCATCGGAAAAGTTCCGAAGTGCATTGGGATCACATTCTCCGGCTTGAGCAACTTGCAGGCGTACGCGGCCTCGCGGGGGGACATGGTAAAGTGGTCGCCGATCGGCAGCATGACAATTTTCGGCGCGTACAGCTCACGAATAATCGCCATGTCGCTGAACACGTTCGTGTCGCCGGCGTGGTAAATCTTCACGCCGTTCGAGAATTCGAGCACGTAGCCGCAGGCCTCACCGCCATAGATGACCTGATCGCCATCCTGGATTCCGCAGGAGTGCACGGCATGGACCATGGTGATTTTCACGCCGGCTACGGTTTGCGTACCGCCTTTGTTCATCGGCGCAATCTGCTTGACTCCTTTTTTCTGCAGCCAGGTGCAGAGCTCGAAAATGCCGACCGCGGTCGAATTACATTTCTTACCGATCTCGACGGCGTCGCCGATGTGGTCGCCGTGTCCGTGAGTGCAGACAAGTACGTCCGCCTTCGTTACATTCCTTTCGGTTGCGGGGCAGCTGGGATTTCCGCCAACCCACGGGTCGACGTAGAACATCTTGCCTTCTGACGTTTCGATGCGAAACGTGGCATGGCCCAGCCATGTCAGCTTGAGTCCCTTCAGTTCCATGATTCCTCACCTGAGTGGAAAGACTGAATATTCGTTCGTACGTTTGCGACCTTCGATGCGAACTCTCATTCTAGGGATGCGTTCGGAGGCGCGCAATGCTCAGGAAAAACGGCCCCTTCGTATTGCGCCGATAACGGCGTGATTAAATCGACATTTCCGCGTGCGGGGGCGGTTCAACTCGTGTATAAAATTGCTTCCGATGGCTGACCTAAAAATTCTTCTCTCTCGCGAACAGATCGCCAAGCGCGTTGCCGAACTAGGAGCCGAGATTGCCCGCGACTTCCATGGACAAACCGTCATCTTCGTCGGCGTCCTGAAAGGCGCGGCGATTTTTCTGAGCGACCTGGCGCGCCATGTTCCGCTCGATGCGACGTTTGATTTCATTGGCGTTTCAAGCTATGGCAATCGCCCGACGCCAAAGGAGAACCCCGCGGGACACGCCGCCTGGGATTCGCTTGGAGAAGTTCGCGTAACTAAAGATATGGATCAGTCGCTCGCCGACCGCCACGTAATCCTGGTCGAAGACATCCTGGACACCGGCCTGACCCTGAACTACATTTCCAAGCTGATTCAGGCCCATCAGCCGCGCTCGCTGAATATCGCTGCCCTGCTCGACAAGCCTTCTCGCCGAAAAATGCTGATCAAGGCGCGCTACATAGGCTTCACGATCCCGGATGCCTACGTAGTCGGCTATGGATTGGACTATGCCGAAAAGTATCGCAATCTGCCGGACATCTGCGTGATCGAAAACCTTTAATTTCCAATGTGTGATGGGCAATTTGTAATTGAAGAGCCCAAGCGCGACGCAGGCATGATCCGTTTTGGACTATTGATTTTGAGCCATTTTTCATCCCGGGTAGGTTCCCCAAGACAAAGCACAAATTACCAATCACAAATTCTCGGCTGGTATCATGCTACCTGTGAAAACGACGCTCCCAGCATCGCCGATGCGCTCCGCGGACGTAGAACCGCTTCTCCTCGAAGTAGCGGACGTCGTCAACACCACGCTCGACCTGGAAACCACATTGCGCCGCGTGGCCGAGCTCGTGCGCAAGGTCATCGACTACGAGATTTTTGCCATCCTTTTGCTCAACGAGCAGCGCCAGGAACTCTATGTGCGGTTTCATGTGGGCTACCCGCCCGAGGTCGCGGAGCGGCTTCGCGTGAAGGTTGGGCAAGGCATCACCGGTCGCGCCGCCGAAACTCGTCAGGCGCAGCTTGTCGCTGATGCCTCACGCGAAGACTTCTACATTGAAGCCCTGCCGAATGTGCACTCGGAACTCGCCATCCCTCTGATCGTCAAGAACCGCCTGATTGGCGTGATCGATATCGAGGCGCGCGAGAAGGGCTACTTCACCGAAGAACACAAACGTCTGCTGACGCTTATTGCGTCACGGATGGCGGTCGGTATTGAAAATGCCCGTCTGCACACGCGAATCACGCGCCAGGCGCGGACCCTGCTGCTGCTCAACGAAATTGCGCGCGAGCTGACGTCGATCCTCAACCTCGACGAACTCCTGAAGCGAATCGCCGAAATATTGCGGCGCCTGATCGATTACCAGATGTTCAGCATTCTCCTGCTCGACCAGACGGGCGAGAAGCTGCAGCACCGGTTTTCTCAGCGCTTCGAAGAGCGCCTGCACCTGAAGCACGACATCCCGCTCGGCCGCGGCGTGGTTGGCTATGCCGCGCAGGCCAAGGAGGCGGTACTTGTTCCGGACGTCGCCAAGAGCGCGCGCTATATCGCTACCAACCCGGAAACGCGATCCGAGCTCGCTGTTCCGCTGATCTATCAGGAGAAAGTGATCGGCGTGCTCGATCTCGAGCACACGCGCCGCGGCTACTTCACCGAAGACCACAAGCGCACGCTGACTACGCTGGCTGCGCAACTTGCCATCGCCATCGAGAATGCGCGCCTGTACGAACAGATCGCCCGCCAGGAAAGCCGTCTGGAACGCGACCTGGCGCTGGCGCGTGAGCTGCAGTTCCGCCTTTTTCCGGATGCGCTGCCGAAGATGCGCAACCTCGAGGTCCAGGCGAAGTTTGTGCCGGCCCGCGCGATCGGCGGGGATCTCTACGATTTCGTTCCCTATTCCCTGTCGCGGCTCGGCATCGCAATCGGCGATGTCAGCGGCAAGGGCGCGCCGGCTGCGATCTATGCTGCGCTCGTCAGCGGCATTTTGCGCTCGCACGCTCCCATTGAGCCCGGCCCGGCTGAGATGCTTTCGGCCATTAATCTGTCCCTCGCCGAGCGCCGCATCGCCGCTCAGTTTGTCTCGATCATCTACGTGGTTTGGGACGAGGAGCGTAACTCCCTGCTGGTGGCCAATTCCGGTTTGCCGCGGCCCCTCTACGTGCATGACGGCAAGATTCAGACCATCGACGCGACTGGCTTGCCGCTCGGCCTGTTCGATGAGACGGAATACGAGGAACTCAATTTCAAGGCCAAGCCTGGAGACATGTTTGTGTTCTTCAGCGACGGAATTCCTGACGCGCGCAACCGCCATGGAGAAGCATTCGGCTCTGAGCGTATCGAGGCAATCGTTGCCGGCTGTACCGCCAAGTCGGCCGATTGCGTAGTGAAGGAAATCTTCGCAGCCGTGACCGAGCACGCCGCTGGCGTCGATGCCTTCGACGACCAGACGGTCGTGGCAATCAAAGTCAAGAATCCCACAGGCAAGCGCAAGTGAGGGGCAAGAACAGCCAAGCATCCATGGTTCGAGCGCCGGCATTTGCATACCAGCGGCTGGATCGGGACGCTACACCTGTCCTCCGTTGCGAAAAAGCTAAACTTCAACAGCTGGCGGTAAGATTTGGCACGCCGCTCTATGTTTATTCGAGCGAGGCGATCCGCAGCCGGCTGCATGCGTTTGACCACGCCTTTCGTACCATTCCCCACACGATTTGCTACTCGGTCAAAGCGAACTCGACGCTCGGTGTGCTCCGGCTGATCGCGCGCGAAAAAACGGGCTTCGATGTTGTTTCAGGCGGCGAGCTGGAGCGAGTCATGCGGGCAGCGCCGAAGGCAATTTCGATGGTAGTTTTTTCCGGCGTCGGAAAAACCGTTCCCGAGATCGAGCTCGCGCTCCGCTCCAGCATCCTTCTCTTCAACATCGAAAGTGAGTCGGAGCTTCGTGCGGTTGCCGCGACGGCGCGGCGGCTGCGAAAAAGGGCGCCGATAGCCCTTCGCGTCAATCCCGACGTCTCCGCGAAGACGCATCCATATATCTCAACTGGGTTGCACGAGCATAAGTTCGGGGTGCCAATCACCGAAGCGCGATCACTTTATGTCGAGGCAGCCAGGGATCCGCATCTGCATGCCATCGGGGTTAGCGTCCACATCGGCTCGCAGATCACTGACGTGACTTCCTTCAAAGAGGCTCTGAGCCGTGTAGCCGATCTCGTGCGCGAACTGCGAGGCGCGGGCCATGACATCCGTTACGTCGACGCCGGAGGCGGACTCGGCATTCCCTACATGCAGTCGAAAGAACCGTTCGCCACGCAGATCGCCGGGTATGCGAAAGCAGTATCGGAGCCGCTGCGCAAGCTCGGGGTTCATCTATTGCTTGAACCCGGCCGCTCAATTGTCGGTCCGGCGGGCGCTCTGGTGACGCGCGTTCTCTACCGCAAGAGGAACAATGGAAAGCGGTTTCTCATTGTCGACGCGGCGATGAACGACCTGTTGCGGCCATCGCTGTATGGCGCTCACCACGAGATCGTTCCGTTGCAACTCTCAACGCCAGAAAAGGAGACGACCGACGTCGTTGGTCCGATTTGCGAGACTGGGGACTTTCTGGCGCGCGGCCGCGAGTTGGCGGTGATACAGGAAGGAGATTTGCTGGCCGTTCTGGATGCTGGCGCATATGGTTCGACGCTTGGATCGAACTACAACACGCGCGGGCGCGCGGCCGAGGTGCTGGTGGATGGAGCGAAGGCGCGACTAATCCGCAGACGCGAGATCCCGGCAGATCAAATGCGGTTGGAGATACGGCAAAGGTGATGCTTCGGATCAGAGGCGCGGCCAGCCGCGGCTCTAACTGAGCCCTACCGGTCTCCCCACTTCAACTTCGTCGAGAGCACTTCAAAGAAGGTCTTCTGGAAACGCAGCAGCTTCGCTGGATGTTCCGACTTCACACAGCGCACGAGATCGCCGTCCTGGAGCGGCATTCCGACCTGCCCGTCGAGGCTCAGGTAGGCTTCTTCCTGCCCGGTCTTCACGCGGAGATCGATCTGGACGGTGTCGCGAACAACCACCGGCCGGTGCGTCAGGCCGTGCGGCGACACTGGCGTGATCACGAATGCTTGCACGTCGGGCTTGAGAATTGGTCCGCCGGCGCCCAATGAATACGCGGTCGATCCGGTTGGCGATGCGAGGATCAATCCATCCGCCTTGTAGCTCGACACGAATTCCCCATCGACGAAAAGCTCGAAGTGATTCAGGCGCGAGATGGCGCTCTTGCTCACGACGAGATCGTTTAGGGCGGTGTGAGTAGCGAGCACGGCATCGCCGCGGATCAACGAGCAAGCCAGCATCGACCGGCTATCGATGACATAGTTCCCCCCCTCAATCGATTCCAGGGAAGGATAGAGGCCGGTGAGCGGAACCTCGGTCAAGAATCCTAAAGTGCCGAGGTTGATGCCCAGAATCAAAGTGCCGCAAGTTGAAACGGCGCGCGCCGCCGAAAGCAGAGTGCCATCGCCGCCGAGCACCAGCGCGAGCCCCGGCGCATACTTGCCTAATTCGCGGCGCGAGACAACTTTTTGTCCGGGATAGTAGACCGCGCTCTCTTCATCGATTACCACCTCGTAGCGATGGGCCCGCAGCCAGTCGGCTAACGCGGGTAGAACCTCCCTTAACTCCGAGCGATCGGGTTTGGAGAGAACGGCTACGGTTCTCGAACGAAGTGCATGCGGCGTGTCGGGCATAGGTCGCAATGGAACTTTCGATTGTACAGAAGAGTTGGCCGGGAGGCCCGAGGTCACAAGTTCGAGGCGAATATCCCATGAAGCAGGAATTCGCGGTTGCCTTCGCCGCCCAGGATTGGCGATTCGATAAATTCCAGGTTCTGGGCTCCAAGCTTCGCGAGGCACGACTTCACCTTGTTAACGGAAGACTGTTGCGCTTCCTCGTCTCGCACGATGCCGCCTTTTCCCACCTGTTCCCTGCCCACTTCGAATTGCGGTTTCACCAGGGTGACTACTTCAAGTGGAGCTTTCTCCGGCCGGCCCAGGAGTTCATGCACAGCATGAACCACCGCGGGCAAGACAAGAGTCGCCGAAATGAACGAGACATCCATAGCAATAAAGCAGATCGGATGGCGGGTCAGCTTTGCCAAATCCTCGCTCGTCAGATAGCGCGCATTTGTCTTCTCGAGAAGCGTCACTCGTGAGTCACTGCGCAGGCGTAGGTCGATTTGCCCGTATCCGGTATCGATCGCGATGACCTTGGCAGCTCCGTGTTGCAGCATGCAATCGGTAAATCCGCCGGTGGAGGCGCCGATATCGAGACATGTCATGCCCATCAGGCTGATGCGCCAATGCTCCAGAGCTTTTTCCAGTTTGAGTCCGCCGCGGCTCGCGTAGCGCAGGTCTTCCCCGAGGAGACGGACGGCGGACTCGGGATCGACCGGCGCTCCAGCCTTGTCGATCTTCTGCTCGTTAACCAGAACCTTGCCAGCGAGAATAAGCGCCTGCGCGCGCTCACGCGAAGGAGTCAAACCGCGATCTACGAGTAATTTGTCGAGACGGGTCTTCACTGCGTCTTGAGAAACAACTGCTCACTTCAGGAACCATCGAATCGCGACGATCTACACGATGCTCCCCGCACTCTCTACGGTGCAGACAGTAGAAGCGATTCGTTAACAGAAGGTTACAAGGGTAAATTTCCGCTTTTCCACAAAGTTTTCCTCAATCGTGTTGAAAACTTCGGATAATGTCCGTCGTTCTTAGTCCTTTGCTGAACAGAAATGCTTCACTCGCTTCCTTCGTAGAGAAGCTTGCCCGTTTTTCAACAAGGACTTTCGACAATGGGCCAAGGACAAGAACGAATAGCGAAAGACATCCACAAAAAAGCCGCCTTCGCAGGCGGCTCTTGAAACCTGACATTGCTAAACTCAGCCCGCCACTTCTTCCAGCACCTTCTGATCGATATCGAAGTTGGCATGAACATTCTGCACGTCATCGTGATCTTCGAGCGCCTCCAGCAGACGGATCATCGTCGCGGCCGGCTGGCCTTCGAGCTTGATGTAATTCTGCGGAATCATCGACACGCTCGAAGATGCCGGCGTGATGCCTGCATTTTTCACTGCCTCGAGCACCGCTTCGTATGCGGAAGGTTCGGTCAGCAATTCCCAGTTATCGCCGTCATCTTTCAGGTCTTCGCCACCGGCTTCAAGCACGATATTCATCAAATCGTCTTCTTTGGCCGCTGACTTCGGCACGATAATGTCACCCTTCTTGTGGAATAGATACGCCACCGCGCCCGCCGAGGCCATGTTGCCGCCATTCTTTCCAAAGACGTGGCGAATTTCGCTGACCGTGCGGTTGCGATTGTCAGTCGAGATTTCCGCGAGCACGGCGACGCCGCCCGGGCCGTAGCCTTCGAGCACGAACTCTTCATACGTTAGGCCGGGCAATTCGCCCGTACCGCGCTGGATGGCGCGCTTGATGTTATCGGCGGGCATGTTCTCGGCCTTGGCCGCCGCAATCGCGGTTCGCAGGCGCGGGTTCATGTCGGGGTCGCCTCCCCCTTTGGCCGCCATGGAAATTTCTTTAATAAGACGTGTAAAAATCTTGCCGCGCTTGGCGTCGAGCGCGCCCTTCTTGTGCTTGATTGTCGCCCATTTTGAATGGCCGGACATGGGTTTACCTCGGATCGATAATTGTTAATTTGCGCTGATTCTGTGTGCCGAGCGCGGATTCGCCTCTGGAGGAAATCATCGGATAACGACAGCCTCGAACGCAAAGCTCAGGCGAATGTTGATTATAGCACGGGGGTATCGCTCGTTACCGTTACTCGGAGCCACGCACGGAAGCCGGGATGAATCTCCCCACATGGATGCTGTAGGCTAGTCAGTTCCCACATGGCCGCCAAGTCCATCGATCTTCTCCTCGCTCAACTCGATGCCGCCCGCTATGAGTTCGGTGCGAAGCAAGCTGGCCGAACCCTCACCCTCCTCCGCGCCCTCGAAAAAGCCTGCTTCACTGACCCGTCTTCTCTGATTCGCTTTCACGAGCTGGTGCTTTTCGTTCGCGCGTTTCCGCAAAGCGCGGCGGTCCTACGCGCGGTCGAGCGCATCCTCAACGATTTCCATAAGCAAGTCGAGATTGTCCGCAACTCCGGCTCCGACATGTCCGACTTCGACACTTACGAGCATTCCGGTATCGCCGGCACCACGATGGAAGACACGCTCAGCTTCGACGTGGCGCGCTGGCTGGCGCGCCGGATGCCGGGGCAAGTCGAGATCGCATGGGAGAACTATGAACCCGGCCGCGAACTCGGAACCACCGGTCCGCGCTTCATGCCTCTGCTTGAAGACGACGCCGATGTCGAAGCCGACACGCCCTGGAGAAAATGGCTCGAGATCGCCAGCGGAAGGCCTTCACGCGCCGCCGAATGGCTGATCGAACGCTTCGAACACTTGACGCTACCGGATCGCCGGAAATCCGAGCTCTACGAATCTCTGCGCATGCCGTTGCGATGGAACCTCGGCAACGTTCCATTTTCGCGTACCCGCAACGCGCGACCGCCTGGCAGGACCTTTTATCATCTCGGCCCGCTCATTCCCCGCAGCCAGGTTTCGCTTGCCGGCGAACTGATGCGCGAGCCACCAACATTTACGCCTCCCCCGATGCAAGAAGGCGAAGCGATCGTCGAGATGATCCGCGAGGTCATGCTCGTTCGCTATCGCGAACTCTACGGTACGACTCTTGCCGATCCGCATTCTGTGGTGCGAGTAGATCTCGCCCCAGGCAAGAAAGACGATGCGCGCGGCATTGAGATCTATCTCTGGAACCTGTCTCCCGAAAAGCGCCTGCCACTGCGCGCCTACGTTGCGGGCTTCACACTCAAGAACGGCCTACCCATCAATTACATCGAGGCCATCGGCCTCTGCGAATGGATGGAGGTCGGCTTCAATACTTTCTATACGTTTCGCGGTGGCGAGGCGGGATGGATCTACGCCCAGGTCTTGCGGGCGCTTTGCGCCTATATGGGAACAACTGTTATCTCCGTGTATCCCTATCAGCTCGGGCACGACAACGACGAGGCCATCGAATCAGGCGCCTTTTGGTTCTACCGAAAACTCGGTTTTCGCCCGGGGCGCCCCGAACTCCTTAATCTCGTCAAGCGCGAAGAGAAGAAGATCGCCGCAGGCGGCGGCAAATATCGCACTCCCGCGCGCATTCTCAAACGCCTTGCCGCGGGACACGTCTTTTACGAACTGCCCGGCAGCGAAATCGGCGCCTGGGACACATTCTCCACCCGCAATATTGGGTTGCGGACGAATCGAAGCATGGCGCTGCAATTCGCCGGAGACGCTGAAGCCGCGCGCGCCCATTCGTGCCGCCTGCTGGAAAAGATCCTCGGCGTCAGCACGTCTAAATGGAAGCCTTTAGAAAACTCAGTCTTCGAAAATTTTGCCCTCGCGCTGGCGCACGGAGACATCCAGATTTGGACCCCCGAAGAGAAAGCTTCCCTGCTCCGCGTCATGCGAGCCAAAGCCGCAGCCGACGAGATGCTCTATCTCCACCTTACACAGCAACACCGCGGTTTGCGGCGGGCACTCCTAAAAGCAGGCGCACCTTTCGAGTAACTTGTCGCCGGATACATCGAACGACTCAACTCATTAAACAGCCCAAGTTACTAAACATTACCTCCGCGGCAATCACGACTTTAGTGTCTTCCGTAGTCCGAAGACCATGCATTTGGTACTTTACGTTACACGCGTTCGGCCCCCGCTTGGCCAATACAAATCACCTCACTGGACCAATTCGAAATTCCTGATGCACTTGTGACTCGCGTTTTCCGTTCCGGATCACATCTCCAGCTCCGCGCGGCAGTAGAAGCTTGAACAGCGCGTTCTTTCCCTCAGCGCGGAAAGTGATTCGATGAATAAGAAAGTAAGTGCAATAACTTCCCTCATAGCAACCGTCATCTTTGTCTGCTCAACCGCCCCAGCGTCACAAGTGAAAATCGTTACCCAAACATTGCCAAATGGAATTGTTAACACGGCGTACTCTGCGGCCATCACAACCTCGGGAGGCTCGGCGCCATTTGTCTGGTCCGTGTCGGCTGGATCGTTGCCTTCCGGGCTGACGCTGTCGCCCCAGGGCAATTCCCGCTCCGCAACAATCTCCGGCACCCCGGCCGTGGCGGGAAGTTATCAATTCAGTATCTGCGTAAAAGGCAGCGGCGGACATACATCGACAGTCGCCTATACCATGACGATTCAACCGTCCGTCGAGCACGTCGTCGACTTGTCTTGGACCGCAAGTCCCGGCAACGACATCATTGGCTACAACGTCTATCGCGGCAATGTCCACGGCGGACCCTATGCTCAGATCAATAGCTCCCTGGTGGCGTCGCCTCTCTATTCTGATGACTCCGTCGTCGATGGCGCGACCTATTACTACGTGGTTACCGCAGTCGATAATCAGGGCGATCAGAGCGCGTACTCGAGCGAGGCAGAAGCCCAGGTGCCAGGAAACTGAAGGCCAGCCAGTTATCGAGGTCCGGACGGGCGCGTCGCGGGGTTTAGCGGCCAATATTCGCCCAAGTTCGCGACCTCTACGGCAGGACTCCGGTTACTGCAGGAAGGGGGCAGTCGGGGCCGACGTGCCATTTTGTCTCATTGTCCCTCTCGCGCTGCCTCCTCCATTCAATTGAATCACTTACAGCGTTTCTCGACCATTGACGGGCCTCCGGTGCGCCAAGCTGTCCCATTTTGTTCCCCGGACCCGTAATTGTAACCGTCTGAAACTACAGTATTTACCACAAACACATTGGACCCGTGATTGCCCTACAAGGGCAGGCGCGAAGGGCGCGCTTTGAGCGCCCCTCGATACCGCCGGACAAATCTATGGGGAACAAAGACAAAACGCAGATGCCTAACCAGAGCAAGTCCAACTCGGTTGGTGCGACATGGGGCCTGGTCTTCGGCCTGGTGTTGGCTGTCTTTATAGCCACACCGTCCCGTGCCGCGAATCTCAACCGCAATAGTGGCGACGCCCTCGCATCCCCCGCGCGCAAGCTCGCTGGCGACCTCAACAACCATGTCAAGCAGGATGGCATGGTGACCGTGATCGTGCAGTACCGTCAGATGCCAACTACCACGGCTCTGAACAACCTGAAGGGCCGTGGCGCTGCGCTGCAAACCAAGCTGCACGCGATCAAGGGTGTCACGCTGCATGTCCCAGCCAGCATGCTGAACGAACTGGCAAACGATCCCAATGTTCGCTACATCACGCCGGATCGCTCCTTGAAGATGACGGCGAATCCGGTGACTGAACAATACGCCAGCGCGGTTGAGGCCGATATCGCGGCTTCGACCTATGCGCTGGACGGCACTGGCGTCGGCGTGGCGGTGATCGATAGCGGCATCGCCGATCATGGCGACTTGCACAAGGGGGCACCGAGCCGCGTGGTCTACAGCCAGAGTTTCGTCGCTGGCGATACGACCACGAGTGATAAGTATGGACACGGAACGCACGTGGCCGGCTTGATCGGTGGTTCGGGTGCTGGCTCCGGTAGCGGCAACGGCTACTCCGCGAACTTCGCGGGCATGGCGCCGGGTGTCAACCTGATCAACCTGCGTGTGCTTGACGCAAACGGCGTCGGCACCGACAGCCAGGTGATCGCGGCTATCCAGCAGGCGATCGCTCTCAAGAGCACCTACAACATCCGTGTGATCAATATGTCGCTCGGGCGTCCGGTGTTCGAGTCCTACACGCTCGATCCGGTCGACCAGGCGGTGGAAGCCGCGTGGCAGGCTGGCATCGTGGTTGTTTGCGCCGCCGGTAACAGCGGCCGCTACGCCGCGACCAACGGTTTTGCCACCATCGGCGTTCCGGCCAACGATCCGGCCGTGATCACGGTGGGCGCGACCATGACCGAAGGCACATCGACGCGCGTCGATGACCAGATTGCCAGCTACAGCTCGAAAGGGCCGACGGCTGTCGATCACATCGTGAAACCTGACCTCGTTGCTCCCGGAAACCGCTTGGTTTCATTGCGCGTGAACGGCAGCACGCTGGATACCCTGTATCCGCAGTACGAAGTCAGCCCGAATAACGGCAACGCTTCGAAGTACTACGAACTGAGCGGCACCAGCATGGCCACACCGCTAGTCAGCGGTACGGTGGCGCTGATGTTGCAGCAGAATCCCAACCTGACGCCTGACCAGGTGAAAGCCCGCCTGATGAAGACGGCATGGAAGGGCATCACCCAGTTCACCTATTCCCATGATGGATGGGGCAACCTCTACAACAACGAATACGACCTGTTCACTTACGGTGCGGGTTATCTGGACGTGAATGCCGCTCTCGGCAGCACCGACATGGCGAACGGTATGGCCTTGTCGCAAACCGCATATTTCAACTCCAACGGCACGGTTACGGTGAAGAACACGGTGCCGGGATCCACCTCGCCTTTCTACGGTTCGAGCGTCGTTTGGGGCGCTAATTCCGTGGTATGGGGTAACTCGGTGGTCTGGGGTTCCAACGCCTTATCGGCTTCTTCGGTAGTTTGGGGCGCGTCCAGCGTTGTCTGGGGTGCTACCTCTACCATGTCTGGCACCAGTGTTGTCTGGGGAGCCACTTCCAGCGCCGCCAGCGCCACTCAGGCTCTGAGCGACGGCGACAGTGGAGACAACTAACCGACTGATACCTAATCGGAGAGAACCCATGACAAACACTATGCCCATCAAAGCGAAAGTTATGATCGGAATGGTAGCTGTCGCGAGTTTGAGCTTCCTGACGTTCGGAGTTACAAACTGGCACATGCCAGCCTGGCCTCAGTTGGCGCTTCTCATGTTCGCCGCGGTTCTGACCTCGCGGCTCAAAGTGAAGCTGCCCGGTATGACGAGCACGATGTCCGGCAATTTGCCCGTCATTCTTCTGGGAGTCACGCAGCTGGGACTGCTCGGTAGCCTGCTGGTCGCTGTGACCGCCGCTGTCGCGCAATCCTTCGCTTCCGCAACCAAAATGAAACCGGTTCAGTTCGTATTCAACATTTGCACCTTGATGAATGCCTGCGCTCTCGCTTACGCCGTCTATCACAGCCACTACCTGCTGGCCCATGGCGGCGCGGCGGTGACGATGACGGCAGCGGCAGCGGCCTACTTCCTGGCCAATACCGCTCCGGTCGCCGGCATCATCGGACTGACCGAAGCCCACAACCCCTTTGCCATCTGGCACAAGGTTTTCCTGTGGTCGTTCCCGAACTACGTGATTGGCGCGGGACTGACTGCACTCGCTTCACTCTTCGGCTCGACGGCTGCAGTAGCTACGCTCGGAACGATGATGGTGGTGCTGTTCGGAGTCTACAAATCGTACAAGACGTACGTCGCGAACTCCGGGCAGGACGCACCGAAAGTGATGGCAGTAGCCGCCGGCCACTAAACTGATTACTCGCTAACGGCGCGCAGCCCAACCCGGCTGCGCGCTTTTTTATTGCGTTACGATCTTCTATCCTTGCGAAAGGAAAGGTCTTTCATGAACAAAGTCGCTATTGCTCTACTTTTCCTTATCATATCGATCTTCTCATCGGCCGAGACTAAGCCTGGAACGGCCGATCACAACGTCAATGTGCACGTCGGTGCGACATATCTTCATGATGGGCACCAACAACTGGAAGCAACGATCGATGGAAGGAAATATAGGCTGGAATCGCTGAACGTAATCGGTCGTCTGCTTGCACTTGGAGACTATAAGGCGAAGCTTGTCACAGATGAGCACAAGAATGCATATGATTCGTTCCAGACTTTTGAGTTCGAATTTCCGGATAAGAAGCTCAGAAAGTTTATGGTGACCGGACTGGTTGAGTAATACACCGCGGTGTGGCGTCGCCTGAATGCAGGGTCCCATGCCTTATAATTCGCTGCGATGGTCAAGGCGATTATTGCCCTAATCTGCTTTTTTGGGAGCTTGTCCACTTTTGCGGCTGGGCAAAGCGGCGACTGGCTCCAGGTGCGCACCCCGAACTTTCTCATTGTCACGAATGCCAATGAGAAGGATGCGCGCCACACGGCCCGCCAATTTGAAGGCATGCGCTCCGTCTTTCAGCGAATATTGCCTGACGCGGACCTCAACACCTCCGAGCCGATTCTCGTTCTTGCCGTAAACGACAAATACAACCTGGAGGAACTCGAGCCGGTCACTTACCTTTCCCATGGGCAGCTAAAACTAGTCGGCTATTTCGTGTCTTATCCCGAACGCAATTATGTTCTCGTCCTCCTCAATGCGCCGGGGCTACACCCCCTTAGTCCGATCTACCATGAGTATGCCCATTTCGCATTCAGCCGCGGTCACCAGTGGCTTCCGCTCTGGCTGTGGGAGGGAATCGCAACTTTCTATCAGACCACTGAGATACTCAACGACAAAGTCGTACTAGGCAAGGCCGACGCCTTCCTGCAATCAGTTCTCCAACACAATCAGTTGATTCCCCTTTCCACGCTCTTCACCGTCGACACCCATTCGTCCTACTATCAAAAGGAAGATCAGGGATCCGTTTTCTACGCCGAGTCATGGGCGCTGATCCACTATCTGAAAGACAAAGATGACCGTGAAAACACCCATCGGCTGGCTGACTATATCGAACTCTTGCAGACGAAAGACGCCGTCGCTGCGGCCACCCAAGCCTTCGGCGATCTCGATCGCATGCTTCAGGATCTCCAGAAATACATCGTGGCCGCGGACTATTCCCTTTCGGAGGTGCGTGGCACAACAGATGTAGACGATTCTTCATTTGCAGTGCAACCGCTCTCCTTTGCGCAATCCGACAATCTGAGAGCCGAGTTTCTGGCGCACGTCGGCCGTTACTCCGACGCACGCACCTTGTTGCAGCGAATCCAACACGACGACACTTCGAATGCCGCGGCTTACGAAACGTCCTGCTACATCGACATTCTCGAGCGCGAATTCGATGACGCCCGCGATTTGTGCGAGCGCGCCGTTAAGCTCGATCCCGGCAATTTTCTCGCGCATTACTGGTTCGGACTTGCTTCTACCAAGCTCGGCAAGGTATCCCAAGACGAGGCCGAAGAGAATTTGCGCGCTGCGATTAGCCTCAAACCCACCTTCGCTCCCGCTTACGACTTGCTTGCCATGTCTTATACCACTCGCGGTATTCGGCCAGCGGAAGCTCATGACCTCATTGAGAAGGCGCTTCAGCTTTTGCCGGGCACACCCGAGGTCCACGTCGATGCCGCACAAGTCCTGCTCAATCTGCATAGAAACAAGGAGGCTTCCGACGCCCTCCAACTCGCCTTAAAGCTTGCACACACCCCCGAAGAGGTTGCCAGTGTAGAAGGCGTTATGAAGTCTTTGCGGGATATCGAAGCGCAGCAGGCCAAGTATGAAAAACAACCGGTCCGACTTGTCGGAAGGTCCGGCGCCCGGGGATCGAATAAAACTACAAGCCAGACCGAGACGCCCCCTCGGCCGATCTACTCGCCTGAAGTCGACTACACCGAGCAGGCTCGCGAGGCCAAGTTGGAGGGTGTCAGCGTCATCCGCATCTATGTAGGTCCTGACGGTAAACCGGGCAGCGTTGTCGTCACAAAGAAACTCGGCATGGGCCTTGACGAGAAGGCAGTCGAGACAATCAAGAAGTGGCGATTCGAGCCGGGCCGGAGGTCGGGCAGGCCCGTTCCTTCCTATCTGACGCTCAATCTCGAATTCAAGCTCGTTGGTCAATCGATGGAGAAAATCCTTCAATTGTCTGCCAAGGCCAAAGAAGGAGATCCGGCGGCCGAGTTCGAACTCGCCAACGCATTTTTCAACGGGCGCGACGTGACGCGCGATGACGCGCAAGGCATGGTGCTTCTCGAGAGGGCCGCTCGCAGTGGTCTCGCCGGCGCCCAGTTTCAAATGGGCGAGCGCCTCTACGGCGATGGCACCAGCGCGGACAAGTATGTCACCGCGTATGTCTGGTACTCGCTCGCCTCGCGCAGCGGCACAGAACAGGCCGGCGCAAAGGTAACTGAGCTTGAGGCCAGGATGACTCCACAACAGCTCGGTGAAGCTCGCAGGCGAGTCGAAGCATGGCCCGACGAGCCCGGCAAGTAACTCTTGCCGACTGATTAACCGATACCCAATTACGCGTTCGCTTTAATCATCTGCTCCGCGTGCTTGCGCGAGGTCTCGGTCAGCTTCGCTCCCGATAGCATGCGGGCCACCTCTTCCGTCCGCTCGTCACCGGTTATCTGGCGGACGGTAGTTTTTGTCCGCCCGGCTGCCGCTCGCTTCTCGATGAGGTAGTGCTGATCGGCAAAGGTCGCGATCTGTGGAAGGTGCGTGACGCAAAGAATCTGGTTGCCGCGGGAAAGCGACTTCAATTTCTTGCCTACTGCCTCGGCAGCGCGGCCTCCGATGCCAGTATCGATTTCGTCAAAAACGAGCGTACGCTGTCCGGCGGCCTTTTTTCGTACGCCGGCGTTCGAACCTGCTTCCACGCACGATTTCAGCGCCAGCATCACCCGCGAGAGTTCTCCTCCCGACGCGATCTGCTCCAGCGGCCGCATCGCCTCACCGACATTGGTTGCGATGTTATAGAGGACCTGGTTAAACCCGCTGGGCGTCCAGTGGCCCTCTGCTTCGCTCTCTTCGACCGCAATGGCAAACTGCGCCCGCATGGACAAATCATTGATCTCGGCTTCGACCGACTTTTCCAGCTTGTCCGCCGCCTGCTGTCGCTTCCGCGAGAGCGCATGCGCGGCCCTCCGATAGCGGTCCGCCGCTTCCGCCAGTTGTTCGCGCAACTCCGCGAGGATCTGTTCCTTGTTCTCCATCTCGGAAAGTTTGCGCCGCACATCTTCGCCGAACGCGATGACCTGGTCGAGTTCCGGGCCATATTTCCGTTTCAGCCGGTCGAGCAGCGCCAGGCGTTCTTCAATCTCAGCCAGTCGCTCCGGAGACGCGTGGATGCCTCCGGCGTAGTCCCTCAAAGTGGCGCCAACATCCTCCACGCTGATGCGCGCCGATTCGAGTGCCGCGCGAGCCTCCTGAAATTTGGGCTCGTAGCGCGCGAGCTCTTCCAGATGCTTTTGCGCCGCGCGTAAAGAAGACGAGGTCGACGCATTGCCCTCATAAAGAAGATCGAAAGCATTCATCGCCGCGCTGTAGATTTTTTCCGCATTGCCGAGTACCAGCTTCTCGGCTCCCAACTGTTCATCCTCGCCGGAAACCAGCCGCGCATCTTTAATCTCACGCGCCTGAAATGTCCAGAGATCGACCCGCCGCATGCGATCCTGTTCGTCGCGTTCAAGCTCGTCCATGCGGCTGCGAATCTGCTTCCAGTGAGCGAAGGCGGCAGCCACATCATATGGATCGATCGCAGCGTAAGCGTCAAGCAAGGCCTGACGCGCAGCGGCATCGAAGTGCACGATCGATTCGTTTTGCGCGTGGATGACCCCCAGATGGGGAGCGAGTAGCTTAAGGACGGCCACAGTCGCGGGTTGATTATTGATGAAGACGCGGCCTTTTCCACCGCCGGCGATCTCGCGGCGCAGGATCAGCGACGCGTCTTCGGCGTCCAACCCGTTCGTTTCAAGGATCTCTTCAATCGCCGTCGCCGTCGCGCCTTCGTTCTCAAAAACGCCCATAATGACGGCGCGCTCCGCACCGGAACGAATTACGTCTGAGGAAGCTTTCTCGCCCAGCAGCAAACTGAGCGCATCGATCACAATTGATTTCCCGGCGCCAGTTTCTCCGGTAAGAAGATTCAGGCCTGGCGCAAACTCGATGACCGCGTTGTCGATAACCGCGTAATTCTCCAGCCTCAGTTCCGCCAGCACTGGCTGCTCCTCGATTCACGCGCAGAATAGCACAGGCGGATCGATCGGCAAGGCAGCAATATAGCCCTCACTCTCGCGAAGGTATGCGCGTCGCCCGTACCCCGGCAAAAGTCGCGCTGGTTGCCCCCTTTGCCTGCCCTAACGATTTTGTACGTCCACAATCTCATTCGCGACAATCACTTCCATGAAGCCCCTTCCCCGCTTCCGTGGTCGTGTACTGCCTTTTTGCCTCCTGTCCATTTGCGCGTTTGCCTTCGCCAGCATTTCGGTTCTTGCCCAGGAACTTGACTGCCAACCCTGCCAGCACGGTTTCGGCAAAACGCCCACCGGCAGTTCGAAAATCTTCAATGTCAATTTGACGAATTCCGGAAAACGCACCCTCAAAATTACCGGGGACCCCGTGCAAGGCAGTGAGTTTTCTGTCGGCACATTCCCGCTGCCCGTAACTCTCAAACCGGGCGGACGTTTGCAGCTGCCCCTCATCTTCACTCCCGCATCCGCAGGCAGAGTCACCGGCAGCGTCACCCTCGCCAACAACGGCCAGGACCCGCAACTCAAGATCAAGCTTTCCGGAACCGGAGTGGCTCAGAGTTCGCACAGCGTCGCCCTTAGCTGGCAACCGGGAGACCAGAACTACGTCGGCTTCAACGTCTACCGTGCCACTTCGCAGAGCGGCCCCTATAGCAAGCTCAACTCCCAAGTGGACACGATATCGAGCTACACCGACTCGGCGGTTGCGGGCGGAGCAACCTACTACTACGCGGCAACTGAAGTCGATGCCGAGGGCCAGGAGAGCGCGTATTCCAATATCGCGGTGGTGACAATTCCGGGCTCCTAGGCTCTGGAATTGGACCGATAGGCGGTTCCCATTCTCCACGGCGTTTCCGCATTGACCGATGCGATACCTCGACTCGGCCGTCGTCGGCAAAAGGCTATAATTCCCAGAGGGGATTTATCGAATATCAATGCACCTGCCTTCCCTCCTCCTGTCTTTTGTCGGCGGCGAAATAGTCGATCTCGTCTTGCAAACCGGTGCGGTTGCCAAAACCGTACTGCTTATCCTGCTGCTCTTTAGCGTGCTCTCCTGGGCGGTTATCCTGTCGAAGTGGCGGGTCATTAAGCGGGCCCGTGCGCAGGGGGAGCGCTTTGTCCGCGCCTTCCGCAAAGCGCAGCGGTTACAGGATATCGCTGCGGTAGTTGATCAATTTCGGCCTAGTCCGCTGGTCGGCGTTTTTGATGGAGCTCTGGGCGAATTCCGCCGCCAAATGGGAACGACTGGCACCATCCACAGCTCGGTGTCGATCCAACGCTCGATGCAGATTGCCTCGTCGGAAGAGATCACGCGGCTGGAGCGCAATGTCCCGTGGCTGGCGATTACCGCCGCTGTCACGCCCTTTATCGGGCTGTTCGGGACAGTTTGGGGAATCATCGACGCCTTCCACGGGCTTGGCACTGCGGGTGCTGCGACATTGCGAGCCGTCGCGCCAGGTATTTCCGAGGCTCTCATCACCACTGCAGCCGGACTTGCAGCGGCGATTCCCGCAGTCATCGCCTACAACCTGATCATTGGATCGATCCGCGAGATGGCTGCCCGCAACGACGATTTCGCGCTTGAGATGATGAATCTGATCGAGCGGCAGCAGGCGCCGGCGGTCACCGAGGTTCGGCGCTGATGGCCTTTACCTCCGCCAACGGGCGTACTCAGGTCGCGCTTGCCGACATCAACGTCACGCCGCTCGTCGATGTCGTGCTCGTGTTGCTCATCATATTTATGGTGACCGCGCCCGTCCTGCAATCCGGTATTGACGTAAACGTGCCGCGCACGCGGACAGTAAAAGAAATCACCGAAGAACGCCTGGTCATCAGCATCGACAAATCTCAGCGCGTCTTTCTGGGCAATGATCCCATCAATATCAACCAGATTGGCCCGACGCTGAAGCAGAAGATTCGCGACCCGCGTCACCAGGCAATTTACCTGCGTTCGGACCAGGACGTACCGTTCGGCGCCTTCGCTACCGTCATGGATGCGATTAAGTCGGCGGGGATCGCCAACGTGAGCATCGTGACTCAACCCATTGACTCCCATGGCCGGCACTAGTGAACTCGAACGCGGCGGACTCGGCAGGCCTCTGGCATGGTCGGCGGGGCTGCACGTCGGATTCAGTGCGTTCGTCCTGCTCTGGGCTACATACATCACCGGCATTCGCGGACAAGGCTGGGGCAGCGGCGGGGGCGGCGACGCCATGGGCGCTACGCTCGTGACCTCGGTTCCCTTGCCCGCCAGCGAAGTACAGACGAACAATGTGCTCGCCACAGAATCGAAGGGCCTATCGCATTCGCAACCCAAGGCGGAAGAAAAAGAACCCGAAGCGATTCCCATTCCCGACAAAAACGTAAAGAAGAAGAACAAACCTGCAAGCACGACCGCGAAGAAGGCCGAGCCCGAACCGGAGACGAACGAAATCCCCTACGGCGAAGGCGGCCCGGTCAGCGGCCCGTATGCGATGTTCAATGCGGGCGGCGCGAAGGGCGGATTCGGATTCACCGGAGGCGGAGGCGATTTCGGCAGCCGCTTCTCCTGGTACGTGCAGGCGGTGCAGCGCAAGGTTTCCGAAAACTGGCTGAAGTATGAAATCGATCCGACGATTCACGAAGCGAATCGCGTCTATCTCACCTTTGATATCGCGCGGGACGGGCATCCCGGGAACGTGCAGGTTGAGCAGTCGAGCGGCGTGCCTTCGCTCGATCGATCGGCGGTGTATGCAATTCAGCGTATCGATACATTCGGGCCGCTGCCGCCGGAGTATTCAGGCAGCAGAGTGTCGGTGGAATTCTGGTTTGATTACAAGAAATAGTCGATGGTCGGGTAGTCGTTCGGGATTTTCTGATGGCTATAGAGGGCAGCGCCAAATGCCAGAAACGGTTTGGGCAAGGACCAAGGACTAACCACGAACGGCTAACGACCGCGAAAGGAATCACGAATTTGAGCAACAAAACATCCCCCATTCCACATCTTATTCAAGAGATACAATTTCGCTTCACCGGCAAGGGGATTACGTCGCGCCACGATCTTAAATCCCAACTTGGCCGCCAGCTTCTGTTTGCCATTTTGGCCGTTCTCGCGCTGGCCGCCACCAGTTCCGCACAAGACTGGATTCGCACCGGCACCGGCCTCGGCGTCGAGAAGGTTCGCCTCGCCGCGTCCGACTTCAAGCCGTCCACGCAAGCTCCGAAAAATACAGAACTGTTGAAAACCTTCAACGACACACTGTGGAATGACCTCGACAATGCCGGCATCTTCGCGCTCGTTTCGAAGAGCTTCTACCCGGTGCAGGTCCCGAGCCAGCCATCGGAAGTGAAGTTCGCCGATTGGGCCTCGCCGCCACCCGAGGCTTCGATGCTCGCGTTCGGTAATCTCGGAATTACTGCCGACAGCGTCGCAGTTCAAGGCTGGCTCTACGACGTCAAGAACCAAGGCTCGCCACAGGTTCTCGGCAAGCTATATAGCGATGTGGCCACAAGCGATGCCGTCCGCGTGATCGCCCACAAATTTGCCGATGAGATCATCTTCCGCCTCGGCGGCGGAATTCAGGGCATCGCCGAAACCAAGATATTCTTCGTTAGCGATCGCTCCGGCCACAAAGAAATCTGGATGATGGACTACGACGGCGCGAACCAGCAGCAGGTCACGCATCTCGGAAGCATCTCGCTCTCTCCGCGCATCTCGCCGGATGGCTCGCGCCTCGCCTTCAGTTCCGCGACCAAGAGCGGATGGGACATCCTGATGTATTCCTTCGATCTCAACCGCATGGTCAGCTTCGCGCGCTTCGGCGGCACAAATCTATCACCGTCATGGTCGCCCGACGGCAAACTCGCCTTCTCTTCTTCGCGCAATGGCTATCCCAATATTTTTGTCGCCGATGGCTCGGGCGGCCACTTGCAGAAACTGACCAGTGACAAAGGGCCCGATGTCGCTCCGACGTGGAATCGCAAAACAGGTTCGCAGATTGCATTCGTCAGTGGCCGCACCGGACTACCGCAGATCTACACCATGGAATCCGACGGCACAAACCTCCAGCGCATCACCGACCAGGGCTATGCGGTCTCGCCCAACTGGTCGCCGAACGGACAATTTTTAACCTTCTCATGGATGCGAAAGTACGGTCCCGGTGAACCCGGTTCCAACGATCTTTATCTAATGGATGTCGCCAGCAAGCAGTGGGTGCAACTCACGCACGATGCCGGCCGCAACGACTATCCCTGCTGGTCGCCGGACGGGCGACACATCATCTTTCAATCGCACCGCACGGGAAGCGACCAGATTTTCACCATGCTCGCCGATGGTACGAATGTGAAGCAGCTGACGTACAAGGGTAACAACACGCAGCCGAATTGGAGCTGGAAGTAGGCTTACATTTTGCATGGAAGGAAAAATGAAAATCACAGAGTGCACAGGGGACACGGAAGAGATTGAGAATCTCCAAACGAGAACTCCTCTGCGTCGCCGACGTCTTCTGCGGTTTCCATTTGGTCTACAGTTCACGTTGCAGAGACTTTATTTCAGAAGTAGATTCGTCTTTTAATGTTTTTCGGCCTCGCGGCCGGCCACAGTGCGCTCCGCCGCGAAGCCGCAAATTCCGCCACAAGTCGGGCGCACAGAAACTTGGAGGAACCAGTGAAGCAACAGATGAGGATGTTGAGCCTCGTAGCCGCCTTGGGTGCACTCATGCTACTGGGCGCATGCGCGAAGAAAGTGGCTCCGCCCCCACCCACGCCACCGCCTGCGCCGACCGCGCCCACGGCCTCGCTCTCCGCGAACCCGAACACCGTCAATCAGGGCCAGTCGACGACCTTGACGTGGCAGACGACGAACGCGACCGAAGTCAGCATTGACGGCATCGGCCCGGTCGATCCCAGCGGGTCGCGCCAGGTCACGCCCACCGATTCGACTACGTATCACCTGGTCGCCAAGGGGCCCGGCGGCACGCAGGATGCTACTGCGCGCGTCACCGTAAATGCCGCGCCAGCTCCGCCTCCACCACCGCCACCGTCTGCCACAGAAGAAGAACTCTTCGCCCAAAATGTGAAGGACATCTACTTCGATTACGACAAGGCTGACATTCGTCCCAGCGATCAGGCGACGATTCAGGCTGATGCGCAGTTCCTGCAGCAGCACGCGGGAATTCACGTCACCATCGAAGGCCATTGCGACGAGCGCGGTTCAACCGAATACAACCTCGCGCTCGGCACCAACCGTGCCGACGCAGTAAAGAATGCGCTCATTCAAGCTGGCATCTCCGGCGACCGCATCAAGACGTACAGCTACGGAAAAGAGAAGCCGTTCTGCACCGAGTCGAACGAGAGCTGCTGGCAGCAGAATCGCCGTGGCCACTTCGTTTACGAAAAATAGGTCGCGGTGGTAAGTCATTGGGACGGGGCGACGCTCCGTCCCTTCCTATAACTGTGGGATTTGTGTGCCCCGTTCTGCATCTAAAGTCGAGCCACGAAACGGCCGTTCAGGTTAACTATGAAATCAAAACTCGTATGCCTCGCCCTCGTAATGACCACCGCACTCATAATGCTGGCGACCTTCACGCCGGCATCCGCCGCTAACCGCGACATCGTCCAACTGCAAACCCAGGTCGATCAACTGCAGCAGGCCATGACCCAGATGAAGCAGTCCTTCGACGAGCGCATGGGCGTCATGAAGAGCATGCTCGATGAAAACAAGGTCATCGCCGACAAGGTGAGCGTCGCCATCGACAACCTTCAGTCTTCCATCAATCGCCAGCAGACCGACCGCTCGTCGCAGGTCGACCAGATCTCCGGCCAGATCCAGTCGCTGAATGACACCATGGACGAGTTGAAGGTCCGCTTGGCGAAGGTCAGCAAGCAACTGGAAGACATGCAGGCCGCGCAGCAATCGATGGCCGCGCAGCAGTCGCAGGCTCAGGAGCAGGCCAAGCAGCTCGCGCAAGCCCCGCCTCCTGATGTGCTCTATAACAATGCCCTCCGCGACTACAACGGCGGCAACGACGTTGCCGTGCAGGAGTTCAACGACTACATCAAGTTTTATCCCGATACCGATCTCGCCGGTAATGCCTACTTCTACCTGGCGGAGATTTCCTTCAAGGCAGGCGACTACAAAACCGCTATCTCTGACTACGATCTGGTTCTGAAGAATTTCCCCGGCGGAAACAAGGCGGCTTCTGCCCAATTGAAAAAGGGCTTCGCGCTGCTTGAAATCGGAAAAAAGGATGAGGGTGCCGAGGAACTAAAGCACGTTGTTCAGCGTTATCCGCGGACCAATGAAGCTCAACAGGCACGCGACAGACTGCGAAAGCTAGGCGTGGCTCCCAGCAGAAGCCGCTGACCGGCAACCTAGCGCTTCGAAGTGTTCGGTACCTCAATGCCGCCTTCAATGCGCGGAATGCCGAAGTGTCCGCAGAGATGCGCGAGGTCAAGCGGCCTCAGTGAGCCGGTCACCTCGACCAGATCGACCTCCGTCATTTTCGCAACCAGAATGGCAATATTGCTGATAGCACTATTTTCGAATCGCACCCAAACGTCAGTTGCGCCCGCGCCGCCGCTCTTATCGTACTTGTTGACCAGTTGCATCCAGCCGGCCCGGCGATAGTCTTCCCTCACCTCGTCGATTGCCTGCGGATCAAATAGAAACGGACGCGCGTAGCGGAAGTCGTGCACCGACACGCCGCTGACGCCGGCAATCACGCGCAGCAGATCCTGGTTATTCGGATCGACCTTTGAGGCGATTACCAGCATCGAATGATCGAGAGTGAATTCAGTCTTCGAGGTCGCACTCTGGCGCAGCTCATCGATCCCTTGGGGCACGGTCGCTCCGCCGCCCGGTATCGAATTCTGTGCGCTGGCCAGAGCAACCAACGTTAGTGGGATGAAAGTCAAAAGGACAAAACGGAAAGGTCTCATACATCCCTCGCCAAGCCACTGTTATTTGGACGCGAACCATCCCTATCGGTAAGCCGGTCCATGCCTTCCAAACCCGGCTCTTCCGGACAAGTTGTGCAGTTTTTTCGCGAGGAAGCTACACCGCTTCAGCGGCCGCCGATCGAGCGGCCGGAACATTCGCCGAGCGCAGCGTAACCCAATCCGTCTGCGTACTCTCCCAGCCCTGAATCAGGAAGCCGTAAGACTCGAAAAGCTGGCGGATATGCGGGCGCGTCCAGCCGGCAATTTCCTCGAGAATCGGAACGAGAGTCGGCAGAGCGTTGTCGCTCAGCACAGTGCGCTTCGCAATCTGCGCGACATGCTTCGACTCTGAAACGGCGATCGTAAATCCATCGTGCCGGTTCACGTGCAGCATCACGTGAATATCGGAGCTGCCGTCGCCGACATAAACAACGCGGTCGAGGGGCACGCCCAGTTCTTCCGAAAGCTGTTCGAGCCGCGCCACCTTACCGTAACCGGCGGTCGCCCGCACCAGCGATTGAATCTCGCCAGCCGGACCATATTCGAACTCGGTGCCAAAGATGTGCTCCTTGGGAACAATTCCCTCAAGCGCAGACTGAATAACCTCAACCGGGGCCGCCGACAAAACGTAAAAGTCGAAATGGAAGCCGTCGATTCGCCGGTCAAGAATCTCGTAGACCTGCCCGATATTTTCCTTGAGGCGAATCCTCTTGCCCGCGGCAATCAGGTCCTCGCGGCGCACGCGCGTACGAAACTCCGGGTCGTGGAGCAGGAGATAGGAAAGCTCGGCGCCCTGCTGAACCAGGTTCAGCTTGACCATGCCCTTGATCTTGCGCTCGAACTCTTCGACGGAAATGCCCACCAATTCGCTCAGCACATAACCCGTATCGTTAAAGGTCAATGTCTGATCGAAATCGCTGGCGAACAGATAGTGCTTACGGCTTTTGTTAACCATGTTCTATCTTAGATTCGAATGTAGGTTAACGGACGATAAAATTTCCCTATCGCAGTTATCACAACATTTTACGAGCCCTTCCGCGTGCCAGAGCCATCGGCGGGATCATGCATGAACGCTCGAGAAAACGCGTATTGCCGCCCGCGTTCTTTGCGTGTAGCCTCATCTGTTGTCATATGCAGTTTGAACGTTGTGAGGAACTATGCCCAAAAGCGCCAGCGATCATCTCAGTAACGACGCCGACCGCGAGAAAGGTTCGCGCGAACCCGACGAGCCCAATCAGCCAGCCAACAATTCCATGCGCGGCCAGCTCTCGCACCGCGATAACAACCCGCTGGTCGAAGGTGCGGACAGCGATTTTCCCGAGCCCGGCTTCAGCCCCGAGCACTCCTTCGAGGGAAAGCTGAAAAAGAAATAGGCCACATCATTCCCTTCTGACTCTCTTCCATTTCGCCTACTCTCTCCCCGGTATTTTTCTGCCGCGGCATGAACCCTTTTCCGCGTCTCCCTCATCTTTTACCCTGTCGTTTTTCTTCGTTCTAAATCTCGATCCCTTTTCTGAGGAGGATTCATGCCCCGCATGAAGGTTGTGCAGGTCGCCAAGCCGGGCGGCGATTTTGAAATTGTCGAACGCAACATCCCCGAGCCGGCCCGCGGCCAGGTTCGCGTCAAGGTCGAAGCCTGCGGAATTTGTCATAGTGACGTTCTGGTCAAGGAGGGCCTGTGGCCCGGGCTTCAGTATCCTCGCGTCCCCGGCCATGAGATCGCAGGGAAAATCGACGCCGTCGGCGAGGGTGTGACGCAATGGAAGCCAGGCCAACGCGTGGGAGTCGGCTGGCATGGCGGTCATGATTTCACTTGCGATGCTTGCCGGCGCGGCAATTTCACGCTCTGCGACAACGAGAAGATCACCGCTATCCACCGAGATGGCGGTTATGCCGAGTACATGATCTCGCCTGCCGAGGCCGTTGCCGCATTGCCGGACGAGATCTCCGCAGCCGAAGCGGCTCCGCTGCTTTGCGCGGGCATCACCGTATTCAACGCACTGCGCAACTCCGGCGCCGGCGTTGGCGAGCGGGTCGCCATTCAGGGCATCGGAGGTCTGGGCCACCTTGGCGTTCAATACGCCCGCCAAATGGGCTTTCACACCATTGCGGTGGGACGAGGCACCGGCGCCGATAAAGAAGGATTGGCGAAGAAGCTTGGCGCTCACGACTACATCGATTCCGCGGCGGTGAATCCCGCCGATGCACTGCAAAAGCTCGGCGGCGCAAACGTAATCCTTGCCACCGCTCCCGATTCCAAATCCATGTCGGCACTGGTCGATGGCCTCGCTCCCGATGGAAAGTTAATGGTGGTCGGCGCGACCGCAGATCCGATCAGCGTCACTCCATTGCAGCTCATCATGAAGCGCCGCGGCATTCAGGGCTGGCCGTCAGGCTCGGCAATCGATTGGGAAGACACGCTCAAGTTCAGCGTCCTGACTGGCGTGCGGCCCATGATCGAGCGCTATCCGCTCGAAAAGGTAAACGAAGCCTATCAGCAAATGATCACCGGAAGGGCGCGGTTTCGCGTGGTTTTGACGATGGGCGCGTAAGCGCGCAGCTGCAAAAAGTTAAGCCGGTCGCAAAACGCGGCCGGCTTTAATAATTACGCGGGCAAATATTTCTACATCAGCTCTTCCATGCACTTGGCTAGCGCTTCCCGGCTCGGCCGCACCGCCGATTCCGGCAACGTCGCGAGCGGCCGATCCGTCACGTTCAGCATGTCGACAAAACTCGGGGCTTGCGCGTTGACATAAAACACGCCCGTCAGCACCTCGCCCTTCGCATGCGACTCCATCAACCGCTGCACGGCTTTGATTTTGTCAGTCGGATCGTACTCTTCCTCCAGCTTTCGCAAACGAAGGTGTGAACCATCGTGCATCGTCACGTCAAACGTCGTCCCCGCATCGTACTCGACATTGATCTCTTCGAACGCCGGAACGAAGCTTACCTCGTGCAGCGGCTCCTCATGAGCCTGCATATATTTGTAGGACTTGGTCGAGCCTTCATGATCGTTGAACGTCACGCAGGGCGAGACCACGTCGAGCATGACCGTTCCGTTGTGGGCGATGGCTGCCTTCAACATTGTGTGCAGCTGTTTCTTGTCCCCCGAGAACGAGCGGCCCACAAACGTTGCTCCCAGCTGAATCGCCAGCGCGCAAGTATCGATCGGCGGCAGGTCGTTGACCACGCCGCTCTTCAAAGTCGAACCCAGGTCCGCGGTCGCGGAGAATTGCCCTTTCGTCAACCCGTAGCAGCCATTATCCTCGATGATATAAATCATCGGCATGTTGCGCCGCATCAGGTGTACAAACTGCCCGGCGCCGATCGAAACCGTATCACCGTCCCCCGTCACGCCAAGCGCCACCAGGCTTCTGTTCGCAAGAATCGCGCCCGTAGCTACTGACGGCATGCGTCCATGCACTGAGTTAAAACTGTGCGAGCGGTTCATGAAGTACGCCGGCGTCTTCGATGAGCATCCAATGCCGCTGAACTTCGCCACCCGCTCCGGCTTCACGCCCATCTCGTACATGGCGTCGATGATGCGCTCCGAGATCGCATTGTGGCCGCAGCCCGCGCACAGCGTAGTCTTGCCGCCGCGATAGTCGATGACCTGCAAGCCGATCCGATTTGTTTTTGGCGCCGGCGGCTGCGTCGTTGTCGTCCCCATTTACTTGCCCTCCATCATCATCAGTTCGTCGGTAACGGACCGCGCATCAATCGGCAGTCCGTGGATGTGGCAGATCGACCGCAAACGCGGCGTCAGTTCCGCCTTGATATCGAGTTTGAGCAGGCTGGCCATCTGCCCGTCGCGGTTCTGCTCGACGACGTAAACGCGGTCATGATTCTCGACGAAATCATGCACCTCGCGCGTAAACGGATAAGCGCGGACGCGCAGATAATCGGTTTCCAGCCCGTATTCATTGCGGAGCTGGTCACGAGCCTCAATCAGCGCCCAGTGCGAAGTTCCGTAAGCAAGAATGCCAACTTTCTCCTTGCCGCTGCCCGAAAGCTCGGGTCGCGGCACCGCCCCGCGCGCATTTTCAAACTTCTTGTTGATGCGCTCCATATTGCGCTCGAAGTCGTCGGGCCGCTCGCTATATTGGCCTTTGAAGTTATGGCCGCTGCCGCGCGCAAACCAGGCCGCCGCCGCATGATCCGTTCCCGGCAAAGTGCGATAGCCGATGCCATCGCCGTCCACATCTTCATAACGAGCGAAGCTGCCCAACCGCTCCAGATCTTCCTTCGTCAGAACCTTACCGCGATCGATCGGCTTCTCCGGATACGGAAACGGATCCGACATCCAGTTATTCATGCCGAGATCGAGATCCGACATCACAAACACCGGCGTCTGATAACGCTCAGCCAGATCAAACGCATCCTGCGCCATCGTGAAGCACTCGATCATGGAATTCGGAAAGAGCATGATGTGCTTCGTGTCGCCATGGCTGAGAAACGCCGTCGAAAGCAGATCGCCCTGCGAAGTCCGTGTCGGCAAGCCAGTCGATGGACCCACCCGCTGAATGTCCCAGATTACCGCGGGCACCTCGACGTAGTAAGCCAGCCCGGCAAACTCCGACATCAGTGAAATGCCGGGACCAGCGGTAGCGGTCATGGACCGCGCGCCAGCCCACGCTGCTCCAATCACCATGCCCACTGCGGCAAGCTCGTCTTCCGCTTGCACGATGGCGAAAGTGGCTTTCCCATCCGGCCCAATGCGGTATTCCTTCATGTACTCGATCATCGTCTCGACCAGCGACGACGATGGCGTAATCGGATACCACGTCACCACCGTGCATCCGGCAAACATGCAGCCCATAGCCGCAGCCGAGTTGCCGTCGACGATAATCTTCCCTTTCGTCTTGTCCATCCGCGCGATGTAGTAGGGATCCAGCTTCTTCAGATTGGCCGCGGCATAATCGTGCCCCGCCTTCGCCGCCGCCAGGTTCAGGCTTGCAGCCTTCGCCTTCGTCGCAAACTGCTTGCGGATCGCCTTCTCAATCTCGGCGAATTCGATCTCCAGTAACTGCGCGATCACGCCGACATAAATCATGTTCTTGATCAGCTTGCGCAGCTTGGCCTCCGAGCAAACGGCGGTGACCAGCTTGTCATACGGCACAGCATAAAAATTCAGATCATTGCGCAACTTATCCAGAGCCAGCGGCTCGTCGTAGAGCACGCTCGCCCCCGGAGCCAGCGTCCTGACATCGTCGTGCGCCGTCTCCGCATTCATCGCAATCAGGAAATCGATTTCCTTCTTGCGCCCGATGTAGCCGTCTTTATTTGCTCGAATGGTGTACCAGGTGGGAAGCCCCGCAATGTTCGACGGGAACAGGTTCTTGCCCGAGATCGGAACTCCCATCTGGAAGATGCTGCGCAGCAGAACCGTATTCGAACTTTGCGACCCCGAGCCATTCACGGTCGCCACCTGTATGCTCATGTCGTTCACAACCCGGTTCTGTTCCCTATGCCCGGATGATTCCCGCGGCACAATATCCGTAGTGGCCATTTCCCTGAACCTTCCTTTGTTTAACCGGGCACCCCAGCCCGGAAGTTCGAAGTGAGAGTGGAAAACTCTTAATTATACCGCCGCATCGCGCGCGGGAAACGGCTCGCAGACGCTTCGTAGAGACCAGCTTGAGTCGTCCCGCACACAAAGCTTGTGAGGACACACCCCCATTTGACGATTAAGTTGCACCCAATTGACACGCGCATGACACCCCCGACTCCAGTTCAACCTATCTTGAATTCCGGCGCCTTCATTAGCACGGGCAAGGGCGCGATAAATCAATCTTAAGATCTGGAGTCTCACATGAAGAACGAAACTTCTCTGGTCGCATCATCCGAGGCGCTCGATCCGCAGTCCACAAACGGCCTCCAGCGTCGCTCATTTTTGAAAGGCGTCGGCGTGGCAGGCGCGGCATTAGCCGGCGGGACTCTGCTCGCAACTCTTGGCGAAGGAGAAGCTCAGGCGCAGTCGCCGAAGAGCTTGTCCGCGGGCGACGCAGCGATTCTCCGCTTCCTCGCCGCCGCCGAACTGCTTGAGGCCGACCTCTGGCAGCAATACGCCGAGCTCGGGGGCATCACTCCCGGCAAACCGAACGCCTACCAGAAAGCTCTGGCCAAGCTGGACGGCGACGGCTCTCAATACATCACCAGCAACACGCTCGACGAGTTGACCCACGCGCAATTTCTCAACGCCTACCTGCTTTCCAAAGGCGCTGACCCCGTCGATCTCGACGCATTCCGCACCTTGCCGGGCAGCCAGGCCACAGGAGCTCAGCCAATCGGACGCCTCACCAATCTGATGAATCTCACCGTGGATACCAGTTGGTACACTCGCTATCGCAGCGCCGGCAATCCCGATTTAGGCGACACTTTCCCGCAGGCCATCGACCTCGTCAACGTTCCCGCGATTCCCCGCAGCAATGACGACTTCGGCCCCACCGAGCACATCCAGGCCATCGCCAACACCGCAGCCTTTCACTTCGGCATGATCGAGCAAGGTGGAAGCACGCTTTATTCGGCAATGGCGCAGAAGGCCAGTAACCTGGAAGTCTTGCGCATCGTCCTCAGCATCGGCGGTGACGAGGTTGCACACTTCCTCGAGTGGGTCGACTTTGCAGGAAACGGTGTCTCCTCGCCGATTGCTCCATTCACCGATCCAACGAACGGCCTCACCTTCCCCGACTTCAACGCGACCGGCGATCCGACCTTGCAGACGAACCTGATCTTCCCTGTGCCGTGCGAGTTTATCAGCGCGAATCTGCCAAAATGCTCGGTGATCCGGCCGACAAACCCCAAGGGCATCGCCGCCGGCGTCGTGAGTTTCCTGACCAACACCGGACTCTTCACCGGCCAGTCTTCGGCATTTTTTAAGACTCTCAACTCGCTCGCCAAACAGGCGGATGCTGCCCAGCGCGGCTTCTAGCTGTCACCATCGGCCGATCGGACGCCATGGAATAAATCTCCGAGGCGTCCGTCATTACCAGCGGCGGAAAAATCAATGTGAGGATATATGTTTGAAGGACTCTTCCAACCAACGCATCTTCTGGCAATTCTTGGAATCGCCGTGCTCATCTTTGGGCCGAAGAAATTACCCGAACTCGGCAAAGGCATTGGCGAGAGCATTCGCGGCTTCAAGTCTGCCATGAAGGAGCCGGAGAATAAGCCGGGCCCCGAAACAAGTTCTCAAGGCTGAAAAACAAAGCCCAAAATTACCGCCGTATCTCGCCCGGACTTGTGCAGGTCGATACAATGGACGGGAAATGGCGCATGATCCAAGCACCGGTTCCTCTGGGCCTGACAAGAAGGCCGGCGAGGCACCGACCAAAGTCTGGAAAGTGGCGTTGGCCGGTTTCGGTACCGTCGGCAAGTCCGTTGCCAAGATTCTCGTCGAGCGCCCCAACCAATCCGTCCGTCTGACTCACATCTGTAATCGCAATGTCGTGCGCAAGAAAGTCAGCTGGATTCCCGCCGAGGTCATCTGGACGGAGAACATCGATGATGTCCTCGCCTCCGACGTGGACATCGTCGTCGAAGTAATGGGCGGCGTTCTCCCGATTGAAGATTGGGTGCGCCGCGCCCTGGCCTCGGGCAAGTCGCTGGTCACAGCCAACAAGCAACTCATCGCGCACTGCGGCCCGGAACTCATGGGAATGGCGCGCCGCCTCAACCAGCACATCGAATTCGGCGCCTCCGTCGCCGGCGGCGTGCCTGTAATATCCGGGCTGCATCAAGGCCTCGCCGGCGACGTCCTCTTCAAGATCTGCGGAATCCTGAATGGCACCTGCAACTACATCCTCACGCAGATCGAAAGCAATGGCGTGCCTTTCACCACCGCTCTGCGCGAAGCGCAAAAACTCGGCTTCGCCGAAGCCGATCCGACCGACGACATCGACGGCCTCGACGCGCGCGCCAAGCTCGCTATTCTTGTGCGCGTCGGCCTGCACTGCAATGTGGAAGCAAACAGCATCGTCGCGCGGTCGATCTCTCCAATTGATGCCATCGACTTCGAGTACGCGAAGCAGGTGGAATGCACGATCCGTCAGATCTCGCTCGCGGAACTCAAAGACGATGTGCTCTTTGCGGCGGTCCAGCCCGCTCTGGTGGCGTTGAATTCGCCGCTCGCCCGCGTCGAGCGCAGCCAGAATCTCGTGACCGCCACCGGCGTATACGGCGGCGAAACCGTCTTCGGAGGTCACGGAGCCGGCGGCCATCCTACAGCGGTGGCCGTGGTTTCCGACATCATGGCCATCGTGAGAGCCAAACAATCTCAAACCGGACACCCAACCGAATCATTCAGACCCGCGCCTGCACAGAAATCGCCGGCCGTCTCAGCCGATTTCACAACCCGCCACTATTTGCGCTTTCTCGTGAAAGATCGTCCCGGAATCATCGCCACCCTGGCGACAATCCTCGCCCGCTCCGGCATCAACATCGACTCGGTCTTACAGAAGCCGGATTGCCCGAAGTCGCATCTTCCATTTCTGATTACGCTGGAAGAATGCAAAACGTCGCTGGTCGAACGGGCATTGAAGCAAATCAATGCGCTCGACTTCATGGTGCAACCGTGCCTGCACATGCCGATTTTGTGATTCTTGAGGAGTAGCGGGCGCGTCTACTGGGAAGTCGGCGAGCTTCGACGAGGGACCGCCTTCAGGATTGCTCTCAGAGCGTCATTCACCGGCGTGCCATCTTTGAACCCTCTTGCCCCGCCGAGCGCCAGCAAAACAGCGACTGATTTCCTGCCGCGCCCCGCAAAACGATTAGGACGTGCCTTCGAATAATCGAAATGATATTCCGGCCGCAAATTATCAGAAGTGTGGCGCCGTTTGCGCTTTTACGTTTGTTCTTTATGGGTTCTCTGTTCTCTTCCAGTCGCGCGCGCCTTCGTAAGGTCTCACTCGAAAACGAGCGCCACTACACGTTACCCTTCCGCCTGGAAAAACTGCGCCATCTTGCGGAACTTCTGATAGCGTCCGTCGAGCAGTTGCTGCGTAGGCAGTCCCTTAATCTCGGCTAACTGCTTCTGTAGAATCTCATCCAGCAGTTCCGCCGCCCGCGCATGGTCGGTATGCGCGCCGCCCGGAGGCTCGGGAATAATCCCGTCGATACATCCGAGCTCGCTCATGTCTTTGGCGGTAATCTTCATCGCCTCGGCGGCCAGCTCTTTCTTGCTTGCATCGCGCCACATGATCGACGCACAGCCCTCGGGCGAGATCACCGAATACACCGAATTCTCCATCATTAGCACGCGGTCGGCGACCGCAATAGCCAGCGCCCCGCCGCTCCCGCCCACGCCAATCACAGTAGTGATAATCGGTACTTTCAGCCGCGACATCTCCAGCAAATTGCGCGCAATGGCTTCTCCCTGCCCACGCTCTTCCGCATGCAGTCCCGGATATGCGCCGTCGGTATCGACAAACGTAAAAATCGGCCGCCCGAACTTTTCGGCAATTTTCATCACCCGCATCGCCTTGCGATAGCCTTCCGGATGCGGCATGCCGAAATTCCGATAAACGCGTTGCTTGGCGTCGCGTGCCTTCTGCTGCCCGACGATAACAACCTCTTCCCCATGAAAACGGGCCATCCCACACACGATGGCCGGGTCGTCTCGAAATCCGCGGTCACCATGGATCTCGCTCCAATCGGTAAACAGCCGCTCGATGTAATCCAGTGTATAAGGACGCTGCGGATGCCGCGCGAGATTCGTCCGCTCCCACGCATTCAAATGAGACCCGACTTCGCGGCGCAAATCTTTCAATCGTTCGTGCAACTGCTGAATCTGGCGGTGAGCCTCGGTGCTCTGCCCTTCGAGCGCCTCGATGCGCGCGATCTGCTCTTCAATTTTGTCCAGTTCCTGCTGTGCTTTCAGCCCGGAATCCATGCCGATGACATTTCCATTTCTTCGAGTCTTGTGCGTTTCCACGATCGAGAGGAGAAATTCCGCGCCTGTCACGGAAGGATGCTGTGCGTCTGCATCCGGCTGCTTTGCCCGCTTTAGTTTGGCCCGACGCATCGCTCGAATCGTAACCGCAGCGCGCTAGCTAATCACGCGCACACTGCCTCGGCCGCACAGTTCCTCTACTCGACTGAGAAAATTGCGGTCCGGCATCACATTATAGCCTTCGGCTTCCATCACCACCATGAAATCGCCGTCGCGTTCCACGTCGAACAACACCTTCGCCTCGCCTTTTCGCTCGTTGAAAAGCGTGTGCAGCGCGTCAACCGTTCCATCGCTTGCGCTTTCGAGAAGCAGCCGAATGCGCAACGCTTTGGGCAGTGGCACCTTCGCTTCGTCCAGCGGGATGATGTCATTTGCCGTGAGCTTTGGATTCGCACCTTCCTCGATGCGAACTCCTCCGCGAATCAGCACTGGAACATCGAGCTTCACCTTCTCCGCCAGTTTCTTGTAGGCCTCGGGGAAAACCAGCAGCTCAATCTTTCCGTGCATATCTTCAAGCGTCCCCTGCGCCCAGAGTTCGCCGCTGCGCTTCGATTTCGCCACCCGCACACCGGAGATCAGACCCGCCGTGGTGATATTCTCGTCTTTCCCCGTCGACTTCTTCATCGCGCAAATGTCTTCCGTCGACAGCGCGTTCAAATCGATCAGCTTGTCTTCGTATTTCTGCAGCGGATGCCCGGTAATGAAAAATCCTAAAACTTCTTTCTCCGACGCCAGCCGGGTCTGCTCATCCCAATCCGGCACGTTGGGCAGCGCATCGTTCGCGGGCGCGGCCGCTTCGTCCGCGAAAATTCCAAACAGCCCATGCTGTCCAGACTCCGCGTCGCGCTGTGCTTTCTGGGCCCGCTCAATTGCTTTATCCAGCGCCTGCATCACCTGCGCTCGCCGCCCGAACGAATCCATTGCTCCGCTCTTGATCAGCGACTCCAGCACGCGCTTGTTCAACAGCCGCAAATCAACTTCTTCGCAGAATTCATACAACGAACGGAACGGCCGTCCCAGCTTCTTTCGCGCCGCCGTAATCGACTCAATCGCATTTCCGCCGACATTCTTCACCGCCGCCAGGCCAAAGCGAATGGCCTGCCCATGCGGCGTAAAATTCGCGTCGCTGATGTTGATATCCGGCGCCTCGACGGCAATCCCCATCTCGCGGCATTCGTTGATGTACTTCACTACGCTGTCCGTATCGCCGGTGATTGAAGTCAGCAGCGCCGCCATGAATTCAATCGGATAGTGCGTCTTCAAATATGCCGTGTGATACGCCAGCAGCGCGTAAGCCGCCGAGTGCGACTTGTTGAATCCGTATCCGGCGAACTGCGCCATCAAATCAAAGATCTTCTCGATCTTCTTCGGCGGATACCCGTTCTTGGTCGCGCCCTGTACAAAGCGCTCGCGCTGCGCGGCCATCTCCTCCGGTTTCTTCTTGCCCATTGCGCGCCGCAGCAAATCTGCGTCGCCCAGCGAATATCCCGCCAGCCGGTTCGCCACCTGCATCACCTGTTCCTGATACACGATGACGCCCAGCGTCTCCTGCAAAATCTCCTTCAACTCCGGCAACTCATACTCGATCTTGCGCCGCCCATGCTTGCGCTCGATGAAGTCATCGATCATTCCGCCCTGAATCGGACCGGGACGGTACAGCGCGTTCAAAGCCGTCAGGTCGTCAATCGAATTCGGCTGATACCGCCGCAAAACATCGCGCATCCCGTGCGATTCAAACTGGAACACGCCCGAAGTCAATCCGCGATGGAAGACTTTCTTGTATGTCTCCTCATCCTCCAGCGGAATGTCATCCAAAGTGGCCGGTGTAGGGCGGCCATTCTTGCCCCCCTCGCCTGCGCCGCCACTCTGCGTCTGTTTAATCAGCTTCAGCGTGTCATCCAGAATCGTCAGCGTAGTCAGCCCAAGAAAATCCATCTTGAGCAGTCCCATCTTTTCGATGGCCACCATATCGAACGCCGTGACGATTTCCTCGTTCTTCGTCCGATGCAGCGGCACCAACTCAATCAGCGGCCGCGGAGAAATGACCACGCCAGCCGCGTGCACACCCGCATTCCGCACCATACCTTCGAGCTTCCGCGCCGTGTCGAGCAACTGCCGTATCTGTGGCTCTTTCTCGTAAGCCTCCTGCAGCGCCGTCGACTCTTTCAACGCGTCGTCCAGCTTGATGTTCAGCGTAGTCGGCACCATCTTCGCGATGCGGTCCACATCGCTGTACGGCATGTCCATCGCGCGGCCCACATCTTTAATCGCTGCCTTCGCCGCCATCGTGCCGAAGGTAATAATCTGCGCGACATTTTCTCGCCCATATTTCTGCGTGACGTAGTCGATCACTTCGCCACGCCGGTTCATGCAGAAATCAATGTCGATATCCGGCATCGAAATGCGCTCCGGATTGAGGAACCGCTCAAACAGCAACTCATGCTGCAATGGATCAATGTCAGTGATCCCGAGCGAATATGCCACCACCGCCCCCGCCGCCGATCCACGCCCCGGGCCCACAGGAATTCCCCGCTCCCGCGCATGCCGGATGAAGTCCCAGACAATCAGGAAATACCCGGCAAACTTCATCTGCTGAATGATCGCGATCTCGCGCGAAAGCCGCTGCTCGTAATCCGCCAGCGAATGCTTCAGTCTTCCCTGCTCGCTCAACCGCCTCAACGCTTCCATGCGCCGCGCGAATCCCTGCCGCGTCACATGCTCAAAATAACTGTCAGTGGTAAATCCGTCGGGAACTTCAAATCGCGGAAACGGCGACGGCACTTTTTCCAGCTTCACATTGCACCGCTCGGCAATGCCCATGGTGCGCGACAAAACATCCGGCGCGTCCTTGAACACCCTCAGCATCTCGTCGCCGCTTTTGACGAAAAACTGGTTCCCCTCAAACTTCAGACGGTTCGTATCCTGAATCGACTTGCCCATCTGAATGCACAGCATCACATCCTGCGCATGAGCGTCGTCCTCGCACAGGTAATGGCTGTCATTCGTCGCCACCAGCGGCAGCCCCAATTCTTTTTCCAGTTGAAACAAGCCCGAGTGGATCCGGTGCTCCGACTCGAGCCCTTGATCCTGAATCTCGAGGAAGAAATTTTCCTTCCCAAAAATCTCGCTGAAAAATCCCGCGGCCGCCCGCGCCGCCTCATACTTCCCTTCCGTCAAACGTTCGGCGACTTCACCCTTCAAACATCCCGAAAGTCCGATCAATCCCTTCGAGTGCTCCGCCAAAAAGCTTTTCGAAACTCGCGGCTTGTAGTAAAAACCGCGCAGCGAAGCCTCCGACGTAATCTTCACCAGGTTCTTATAACCTTCATCGTTCTCTGCCAGCACCAGCAGGTGGTTGTAGGTGTCGCCTTCGGGCGGCGTCCGCTGGATGACGTGATCATCCTTCTTGCAGATATAGAGCTCGCACCCGATGATCGGCTTCACGCCCGCCTTGTACGCGGCATTCACAAAATGCACCGCGCCAAAAATATTGCCGTGGTCAGTCATGGCCACGGCCGGCATGCCAAGGTGCTTTACGCGCTCGACAAGCTTCTCGACGTCGCAAGCTCCGTCGAGCATCGAGTAATCGCTGTGCAAATGCAGATGGACAAATTCAGACATGAGGGCTCAAAGTACCGCGAATGTTGCGTTCATTTTAACGGTGATCGTAGCGAGGAAAACCGCCGATTTATCCACACATGTGAAAAAGAGGGGCAGCCGCGCTGCGGCCTTTCACACGCCCGGCAAATGGAACTCGACTCCCCGGTCCTCGTTCGCCTTCTGCGTAGCCGGAAGGTCGAGAATCGCCAGCGGCACCTTCTCAGTGCGCTGCGCCGTGAACACGTAAATCACGTCGTCGACGATCGCGTAATTCTGCACTTCGCGCTGATGCTGGTCGCGGTAAATCAGTACCGTCTTCGGATCATTCTGCGCTTCGGGCGCGGCCGCCGGTTGAGCCGAATGCGCCTGCATCCTGGGGCTCGAATAAGGCCTCGCATACGCCTCCCGATCCTCCTCGCGCAACGCCTCCTGCTCTTCGAGATTCTGCTCGTTCATCTCGTTCGCCAGCTCGCGCTGATCTGCGTCATCCGACGGATAAGAATCCCACCACCAATATGGATCGACGCCCGGCAAATAGCTGTAATAGGGATACCCGTAGTAGGGGTAACCATAGCCATACCCAAATCGATTTCCGTAGCGCCGGTCGAAGAAACCATGCCCGCCGTTGCGATACCCGCCGTAATAGCGACTGCCGCGAGCATACCTTCCGCCCATGTAACCACGCGAACCCGCGCCCATCGCACCGCGCGAGGCAAATCCAGAGTGCCCAGCGAAAACCCCAACGTGGCCGCCCGCGAAACCTCCGCCAACATGACCGCCAGAGAATCCGCCACCAACGGCATGTCCGCCGCCGAAGCCGCCATGGCTCCCGCCGCCGGCAGCATGCCCGCCGCCGCGTTGCGCACACACAGGGATTACTGAAATTGCAAGGAGGAACGCCGCGAAGGCAATCAGGCGACGCATAAAAACATTATACGCCCGTTCTTTCCGCCGAAAGTCGCCGAAACTCCGCAGCAGTTGCCGGTTTCAGGCCACCCGGACGGGATTATTTCTTCTTACCCTTAGATGCAGGCTTCTTCGCGGAAGACTTTTTAACCGGCTTAGCGGCAGGTTTAGGAGCGGGCTTTGGAACAGGTTTCGCTGCCGGCTTCACGCTCGCCGCTTTCTCAGGCTTTGCCGGAGCAGCCGGCTTCTCCGGAGCCGGCTTGGCCACAGCCGCAGCACTCACAACAGGCGCGGCCACCTTAGCCGCTTTCTTGAGAACCGGCACGGCCTTTTTGACCTCAGCCGCAACGGTCGGCGCAGCGGCCTGTTCTTTCCCCTTGCCCTTGCCTTTTGCCTTGTCGGCCCCCGCCGCAGCAGCCTTAGCCCCGCGTCCGCGCCTGACTGGTGCCGGAGGTGGTGGCGGCGGAGGGGGCGCCAACGGCTTCAAATACTTCAGCGTCTCTGTCCGCGAACGCAGCTTCCCATCCAGCAGCAACATGAATACATCGTTCGCAATCTTCGGATACTCCGGCATCTGCGGCGTGATCCGCAGCTCGGTCATCTCCAGCAGCGGCAGCTTCTGCTGCACCTGCCGCCACTTGGTAAAGAAGTTCTTGATCTTCTGCGCGACCGCCTGTTGCTTCGCCGTCACCGCCAAAAACAAAACCATCTCCTGCCGCGCCGACGACAGCAACTGCCACGTCCGCGAAGGCGTCGCCGCCTCTTTCCCCGTCAAGCGCTTCGCCAGGTCGCGCGCGTTATCTTCCAGATCCTTCCAAGCCTCAACCAGATCCTTCCGCGGAATCGCCTTCCGCAACTCGGCCACGTCCTTGTCGCCCATGCGGTCGGTCAGGAAGTACAGCACCGCCGGCGCCATATCCGGCAGATAACCAAGCTCATTCATCTGCTGCCGCGTCTTGGCCAGCGCGCTCAGTCCCGACGAATCCACCTTCGCCGAACTCCACCGCGGATGCAGAATCTTCAGCCAGCCTTCTTTTTCGTACGCCTTCATTACCCCGAAGGCGTCATCTTCATAGGCCAACTGCTCAATCTCATATCCAATGCTCGCGTTCCTGATGTATTCGATGTAGCCGTTCTCTTTGCCCGCCTCATACCGGGCCTGCGTCCGCTCTTCCAGCGGCCAGTGGAACCGCGTCGTAAACCGCGTCGCGCGAATCATCCGCGACGGGTCCTCAAGGAACGCATAATTATGGAGAACGCGAATGACCTTCAGCTCAATGTCCGCGACGCCATTAAACGGATCCATCAACAGCCCGCGCGATCCCTCGTTCAGCGACAAAGCCATCGCATTCACGGTGAAGTCGCGACGCCGCAAATCTTCAATAATCGTCGCCGGAGCAATCACCGGTGGCTTTCCTGTCTTCTGATAAGTCTCCGACCGCGCCATTCCAATCTCAGCCCGCACGCCCCCCGGCAAAGTCAGCAGCATCGACCGCGTCTCGTCATCGGTGTCCGAGACGTGCGCGCCCGCTTTTTCCAGTTCTTTTTGTAGTTTGAGCGCGTTCCCCTGCACCGTGAAGTCCAGGTCGCGAATGGGAAAGCCGGTGATGATGTCGCGCACGGCGCCGCCCGTGAGATACACGTTCATCTCCGCCGCTTTCGCAACCTCTACGACCAATGTGACTGCTTTTTGTTGGTCCGGTGAGAGCCGGGTTTCCAGGGTGTAGATGTAATCGGCCATGCCGTCCTAATCGTCGTGCCGGGACCCAATCCGCCGGGATTCGGCTCGCTGCAGGGTCACACGCCACTTATTCACAGCTTTTCCACAGGCAAGCGCGCGAGTTCCAGAGACCTTCCCAAGCTACAGAATCTAACTCGCTCTAGCCATTAGACTTATACAGCAAACGCAGAATTTCAGCAAGCTAGAGAAAATAACACATGGTTAACGATTTGGCTACTCGGATCGCACAATCTGTTCGACAACGGGCTGAAAATGCGAGAATCGCGATGAGGAACTTCAACCGACACGGCACCAGCCATATCAGATCCATTGCTGCATTTGAGAAGATGGTTGACCTTTAGGTGGCGCAGCGCTTCTAGCTCTGCGGTTGCGGCGTTCTTCAGTTCTGCGGCTTTAGCCGCCGAGGTACTGCAAGCTTTCCAAACTTCATGTCCTCGACGCACAAAAAAGTAATCGTCCGCAAGGCAGACCGCGACTCCATCAACGGCTATGTCGCGCCGGCCAACTTTGTCGTCGACGGCAAACTCGAACTCCTCAACACCACCGGCAACGTCGTCGCCATCGACCTGCGCGACATCAAAGCCGTTTACTTCGTCCGCGACTTCTCCGACGCCGACCTCATGGCGCGCAAGACCTTCACCACCCGCCCGCGTACCGAAGGCCTCTGGGTCCGCCTTAAATTCAAAGACAGCGACATCATCGAAGGCGTCCTCCCCAACGACCTCACCCAAAATCCCCCCGAAGGATTCCTTCTCAACCCTCCCGACCTCCGGTCCAACACGCAACGCCTCTTCGTCCCGCGCACTGCCCTGAATTCAGTCGTAGTGTTAGCGGTAGTAGGAGCAGGCAAACGCCGCCGCAAAGGCCCGCCAGACACGCGGCAGGTTACGCTCTTCGAGTCGTAGATAGCTACAACAACGCAGCCCGAGACCCACCCGCTCTTACAATCACCACACCGGCATTGTTATTACAGTTGTTAGTCACGACACACTTTGTTCTTGACATGGGGGCACGGAGGCCTATTCCGTTGCGGTGACGGACCTTAGACACAACGGCAATCTTGACATAGTAGTGACAAACATCAATTGCAGCGCCACATGCTTCGACGGCGGAGTGAGCGTGCTCCTGGGCAACGGTGACGGCACGTTTCAGCCCGCAGTTACCTACGACAGCGGCGGACAGATCGCGTCGTCGGTCGCCATTGGGGATGTGGATGGAGATGGAATTCCCGACCTGGTCGCGGCGAACTACAGAGGCTTCACTGTCGGAGTTCTGCTCGGCGTGGGCGACGGGACATTTCAACCGGCGCTCGTCTACTCTTCCGGCGAAGAGTGGCCCGACTCGGTTGCGGTCGGCGACCTGCGCGGGAACGGAATGCTGGATTTAGTGGCCGCCAACCGGTGGACCAACGAAAAGAACGGCTACGAGCACAGCAACGTGGGAGTGCTGCTGGGCAATGGCAACGGCACATTCGAGCAAGCGGTCATTCATCAGGTGGGTGGCACATCGTATGCCCCATTTCCTGCCATCGGTACCGGATACAATGCGCTAGCGGTCACGGATATGAACGGGGATGGCGTCCCCGACATCGCGAACGTCCGCTGGTGCACGAAACTGGAGCATTTCACCGAATGCGTCGGAGATATGGAAGTAAGCGTTCTGCTGGGCAATGGCGACGGCAGCTTCGCGAAAGCCTCCATTTACGGCTCCGGCGGCTTTCTTGGCTCGGCGCTCGCGGTCGCCGATGTAAATGGTGACGGCAAACCCGATCTTATCGTGGCCAACAGCTGCAGCGACAGCAGTTGCAGCAGTCCGGACGGATCGGTTGCAATCCTGCTCAATGAAACTTACTACGCCTCCAAGACCGTCCTAACCGCCTCGCCCAACCCGGCGCACGTCAATCAGACAGTGACCCTCACAGCAACAATCACCCCCACTCCGCCAAACGGCGAGACCATAATGTTCGCCAACGGCAAGACAACTCTCGGAACCGCCAAAACGGCAAACGGCGTGGCCACCCTGACGACATCCTTCCCGATCGCCAAGACGTATACGATCAAAGCCAGCTACCCAGGCGACCCCTTTCGTAAGGCCAGCCATGGAACAGTGAAGCTGGCCGTCAATCCGTAAATAGCGCACAAGCCGCACCCCACCCCGAAGCTCTCCCTCGTGTTCCTGACTTCCCCACCATTTACAATCGCCTTTCGCAGAAAGGCCACACCATGAAACTCTCCCAGATCGCCGAAGCCATCGGCGCGAAGATCGAGAACGTCTCTCCCGAAACAGAAATCACCGGCATTTCCGGCATCGAGCAGGCCGTTCCCGGCCAGTTGACCTTTGTCCACAATCCCAAATACGCGGCCGCAGCAAAGACCACCCGCGCAACCGCAGTGATCGTCGACGACAAGTTCCCTTCCATTCCCGCCGGAATGCTGCGCACCAGCAATCCCTATCTCGCATGGGCCAGAGCCGTCGAACTCTTCTACCAGCCTCCTCGTTACGCGTCCGGCATTCACCCAACCGCGGTCATTCATCCCACCGCAAAAGTCGGCAAGAATGCGCATCTGGGTCCTTATGTCACGATCGACGAAGACGTCCTGATCGGCGACAACGCCGTTCTTCTCTCGCATGTCGCCATCTATCGCGGAGCAAAAATCGGCCACAACTTCTTCGCCCACACCCACGCGGTCGTGCGCGAGTTCTGCCAGCTCGGCAACAACGTCGTCCTGCAAAACGCCGCCATCGTCGGCTCCGACGGCTTCGGCTTCGCCAAAGACGACCACGGCCATTGGCAAAAGATTGTCCAGGCAGGACACGTCGTCGTCGGCGACGATGTCGAGATCCAGGCTAATGCCTGCATCGACCGCGCCAACGTCGGCAACACCACCATCAATCGGGGCGCAAAGATCGACAATCTCGTGCAGGTCGGTCACGCCTGCCACGTTGGCGAAGACACCCTCCTCTGCGCCCAGGTCGGCCTGGCCGGCACCACGGACGTCGGCAACAAAGTCATCCTCGCCGGACAAGTCGGCGTCGCCGGCCACTGCAAGATCGGCGACGGCGCGATCGCCACCGCCCAAACCGGCATCCCCAACGATGTCGCTCCCGGCGCAACCGTCAGCGGCTATCCTGCCATGGACAACAAACTATGGCTGCGTTGTGCTGCGGTCTACTCCAAGTTGCCGGAGATGGCACGCACCATCAGGAGACTCTCAGGCGAGCGGGAGCCGTAAAAGTCATCTCACGATTAGATGGGAGTTTGCTTCAGTGACATTGATCGAGGCGTGCAGCCGTGATCAGACGGACACCACCTGCTCCTGCAAGTCCAACGGCAATCCGCTGTTTATCGTGGCCCGCACCCTGCTCATAAGGCACTCGCGGTCGCCGAAGTCCCCGGGTTCGATCGGGTCATGAAAGCGCACCGTGACCAGCTCCGGCTGGATGCTGAACCGCGCCTTTGGCATCGCGCGTTCGGTGCCCGAAATCGTCATCGGCACGACCGGCACCTGGCACTCTTGCGCAAGATAGAACGGGCCTTTCTTGAACGGCAACAGCCTGCCATCAAAGGAACGGCCGCCTTCCACGTAGATCATCATGCTGATCCCCGTTTTCAGGACCTTAGACGCCTCGCGCACCGCGGAAATTCCCGCATCGCGATTGCCGCGGTCCACGGGAACAAGGCTCCCAAGCCGCATGATCTCGCCAAGGATCGGCATCTTGAACAACTCTTTCTTTACCATCACAGAAGTGCGGCCTGGAATCATCGGAATCTGAATCGGAGGATCGAGATTCGAGATGTGATTTGACATGTAGATGTAGGTCCGCGCCGGATTGATCTTCTCGCGGCCAATCACGTTCACCTTAACGCCGGCAATGCGCACGCCAGTCCATGCTCCCCACATGCAGGTTCGGTACAGGGGATTGATGTCCTTGATGAGATAAGCCCATGGGATACCAGTCAAGGCAGCAACAGGCAGCGCCAGCGCCCAGAACAAAAGCATAAGAACGGTGCGGATCGGGGACGCAGCCGTGGGCAACTGCGTACAACTCTCAACCTCCACCGCCGCTCTCTCAGTTCGTTCCATGAATCATCGCTCGCTGCTTGCGCAGCCGCTCCGGTAGCTTCTCATAAATGCCGCCGAATCCGCCATTGGAGAGGATCGCAACCACATCTCCGGATTTCAGCTCAGGGACAATAGAAGAGACAATATTGTCGGCGCCGGGAAAGACGCGTACCCGCTTGCCCCGGCCCTGGATTTCATGCACCACCCGATCCATGTCGAGCCGCTCCGCCTCCGGAATCGCCTCCGATTTGAAGATCGCCGCCAGAACTACCTCATCAGCCAGCGAGAGACTCGCGGCAAGTGCGTCCTGAAGCACGTTTCGCCGCATGGTATTCGAGCGCGGCTCCAGCACCACCCAAAGGCGTCGTCCCGCATAGCGGGCGCGTAGCGCACGAATCGTCTGCTCGATCGCGGTCGGGTGATGCGCGAAGTCGTCGATGATCGTAATCCCGTTGACCTCAGCCTTCACTTCCAGGCGGCGCTTTACGCTGCGGAAACTTGCCAATGCCCTGGCGATGGCTTCGGTCGGAATGCCGCAATTCGCCGCCAGGGCAGCTGCGGCAGTTGCGTTCCACACGTTGTATTCTCCGCCCAGCGCGAACTCGAAATCGGCCCAATGCTTTCCCTCGCTGAGTACAGACCAACTGGTTCGTTCCGGGTGAAGTTTCAGGTTGGTTAGCTTCCAATCCGCTCGCTCTGCCCCACCATACCGCTCCACCGGGCAAAACGCCTTGGCCAGGCATCGTTCAAGGCTCGCGCTACCGCTGGCGCCGCCATCGAATGCAACGATTCGCCCGCGCCGCGGCACGAGGTTCACCAGGCGTTTGAACGCCGTCTCAACCGCATCCAGGTCTTTGTAGATATCCGCATGATCGAACTCCACGGAGGTCAGAATGAGAGAGTCTGGAAAATAGTGCAGGAACTTTGGTCCCTTGTCGAAGAACGCGGTGTCGTATTCGTCGCCTTCGAGGATGAAGTGCTTTCCCTTCCCGAGTCCAAAGCTGCTCCCGAAGTTCTCCGCAATACCGCCGATCAGGAAAGACGGTTCAAGCCCAGCAGTCTCGAAAATCCAGGCGAGCATGGAAGTAGTCGTGGTCTTGCCATGAGTGCCGGCCACAACCAACACCTCTTTACCGACCAGAAACTCGTCATGCAGGATCTGGGGCAGCGAACAAAACGGAATCCGCTCGTCGAGGATGCGTTCCAGTTCGACATTGCCTCGCGAGATCGCATTGCCGATGACGGCAAGATCAGGCCGAGGAGCGAGGTTGTTCTCCGCAAACGGCTGTGCCACGGTAATACCCAGCGACTCGAGGAAAGTGGACATAGGGGGATAGGCAGCCGCATCGGACCCGGTAACCCGGTGCCCGCGTTCGCGCAACATACCCGCCAGCGAAGCCATCGCCGTCCCGCAAATGCCAACAAGGTGAATATGTTTAATCTTCATGCTCATCGTCGGTTCTTGCCCAGTGGAGTTCCTCCGTGATCCTCCGTGCGCTCCGTGGTTACCGCTCTGCGACGGCAGCTTCGAGAATGCTAAGTGTCGCCTCTCGCCCAACCTCCAATCGAGCGCGTATGCCGAGAGGCAGCGTGATGTTGGCTCGCGACACATGTCCCGAACGGAGCCCGAACGCCACCGGCACACCCAGGTCTCCGACCACGCGTAGCACAACCTCCTCCAAACTGTAATCCTGATCGGCACTCTGCCGGCAGTCCATCATTTCACCGAAAATAATGCCGCGAACACCGTCGAACTTGCTCGCCAGCTTCAATTGCATGAGCATGCGGTCGATCTGGTAAGGCTTGGCTGCAATGTCTTCCAGAAACAGAACCGTACCGTCAGTGTGAATGTCATAGGGCGTGCCCAGAGCCGACACCAGCAACGACAGGCAGCCTCCATAGAGAATCCCCTCGCCCTCGCCCGTAACCAGCGCTTTTGCACCTGACTCGGCTCCAATCTGCCAATGCGCAATTCCTTCCAACGCGTTCCGCCAGGACGCAAGGTCCGCTCCACCATCAACCGCGAAGTCTTTGGCAACCATCGGTCCATGGAACGTAACTAGATTGACCGAATCGGTCAACCAAGTCAGGAGCGTCGTCACATCGCTGTACCCAACGAAAATTTTCGGATAAGCTGCGATCTTGGCGAGAGCAAGCTCCTCAAGCAGATAATTAGCGCCATATCCCCCGCGAGCACACAGGACCGCGCGAATATCGTCGCGGACGAGCATCTCTTCGAATTCTCTCGCGCGCCGCGCGGCGGAGCCTGCAAAATACAAATCGCGCTCCAGGATCGAATCGAAATAGAAAGGTTCGTATCCCAAAGCGCGCAGGCCATCGCAGCCGGCGTCCAACAGTTCGCGCTTAATATTTGAAGCAGGCGCGACAATACCGACCTTGTCGCCGCGGCGCAGCGCCGGCGGCTTTACTCTCGCGGGTTGTCGGGCAAATGTCATCAAGAAGCAATACTAAAAGTGCCGCGCGCACTTTATTCGTTACCGAAGTTCAATAGAAAAAATCCCCGCGGCAAACCAGCGTCGCAGGCCCACGCAACATAACATTCTCGTCCCAGGTCACGAGCTGCGTGCCCCCGGGCGCGACCACTTTCACGGGCGAAACCGCGCGGCCGCTGGCGATCGCCGCCACCGCTGAGGCGCACGATCCTGTCCCGGACGATAACGTCTCACCGACTCCCCGTTCGAACAGCCTTATTTCAATTTCGCCCGGACTGCGCGCAATCACGTATTCAACATTCGTGCCGGCAGGAAACTGAGACTGCGTTTGAATGAGAACCGCCTGCTTCTGCCAACCATCAGGAAATCGATCGACGAAGATCACAAAGTGCGGATTCCCCATGGAGACGACGGTGCCCATCGCCCGCAACCACCCTGTCTCAATCGCAAGTTCGCGGCCGACCTCAGCCGTGCCCATATCGCTCTCGAACTCGTACCAGGGCGAACGGTTTTCAATCAGCCGGCACACCTTCAAGCCTGCCGCGGTCTGAACCGTAATTTCCCTCTTCCCTGTGCGCCAAGAAATCTCCGCGGCCACACAGCGCGTGCCGTTGCCGGAAATCTCGGCCTCGGATCCATCGGCATTGAAGAGACGCAACCCGATGTCGGCCCCGGCGTCCGGAAACGTCCACTCCACACCGTCTGCGCCAATCCCCTGATGCCGATCGCACATATTCCGCGTGAGACTGCTTAGATCGCTTACGCCTTCACCCGGGGCGATTAAGAAGTCGTTCCCGCAAGCCGAAGCTTTGGTGAAGGCGACAGTTCTCATGAGCGCTGCAGTCATACTCTCCATCGTCCGCGCGGATTTTATCATCCGCGAAACGGCTATTCTGTGCCGCCGCCCCGAGGCAGTTAACGCAGCTGATTCGTGGTGCGCTGCGTCTGGTAGATTCGCGCCGGTGCTTGCGTCATTGAGTGAATAACGGTGAGCAGCGTGAGATTTGTTCTGTTGACGCCGTGGTCTACCGAATCGCCTTCGAAAGCGATGACATAATCGACGTGCGCCCCGGGATCGGCCAGCGTACGCTCCCAGATGCCTTCGGGATCGCTGGGCCGCACCCACGGACGGTGGTTTTCTCCATTCACCACACGGCGCAGCGGAATTCCCAGCCGCTCCATCACGTTGACATGTTCGCCCAGATCCATGAGAAACATCGAGTCCGGTGGCAACGCCTTCAGCACCGTCTCGAGCGATGAATCGAGCCCGCGCCGCATGCTCCAATTTCGCTCCGCCTCAATCAGGCAGAGAGGTTTGGCGTTGAGCACATACGCGTAGCTGGTCGCGATGAGCGCAATGGCAGCTGCGGTCGGTATGTACGCGGACGCAGAGCGTAGCCACTTGAATCCTGTCGCCGCAAACAAGCCGGTCAGCACCGAAAATAGGGGCAGCAACTCGAGTCCGAAACGTTGATTGAAGACCGCGTGCGGCCACCAGATGGGGACGTGGAGAGGCACCCACCCGTACGAGAGCGAATACGCATAGAAAGCGAGCGGCGACCACAGAAGAATCAGGACAGCGGCCACGCGTTTACGGAGAAACCACAAAGCGGCGGCCGTAGTTACAAGCGCCAGCGCAACCCAGAACCGGCCCCAATTTCCCACGGCAACGGTCAGCTGGGCGGACTTCAGAAAATAGAGTCCGCCCAGCCAGTAGTTATGAAATGCGGGATTCGGCGCGGCCACGCGCAACTCGATTGCCTTGGCTGAATACGGCCCGTTGGCGAAACCAAAAGCGTTTCCGAATATGACGGCGTTATAAGTTAGCCAAAGTAACGGCGCAATCGCAATGCCCACCAGAAATTTTGCCGCGCTCCAGCGTAGCGCCCGATCATGCCACCGCCGCAGAGCAATCACGAAAACAATCGCGCCGACAGTACCCGCCAGAAACCAGCCGTCATACCGCGTCATCTCGGCACAGGCGACGCAACATGCGCATCGCCGGAGTGACCGTCGAGGCTCGGAGTCGGCGGCTTCGAGTTGGCGAGCGAATTCTGCAAAGTAGACCAGCGCCCAGATGAAAAATGCAAGATACAAAGTCTCCGTAAGAGCAGTCGTCTGCATGTAGATCAGGTTCGGATTCGCGCCATAGGCAAGCGCAGCGACCCAAACGCCGGCGCGGGCAGCGGCTGCGTTCTCGGAAGCAGCACTAAGTAACCCGCCCACCAGACGCGCGATTCCCAGCACACCCAGGACGTAAGCGATGATCGACGGGACTGAGCCGCCTATCCCGCTCTGCCAGAGCTTGTCAGAAACCAGAAACGGCATCATCAAAATGTGCGGCAGAGGGAGCCACACCGTTCCAAGTTGCCACGGTCCGGGCGTGAGCGAATCGAAAACGCGGCGCGCGATGTTGATGTGCGCAGTCGCGTCTCCGTGCATGAGAATCTCCGACCTCTGCACGTAATAAAAAAAAGAACTCAGCGCGGCGAGCACCGCCAGACCGCCAATGCGGATGATGCTGCTGTCCTGTGCGGCGCCGGTAGCCTGCGCTTTGTTGCTTGTAGCCATGGATTGAGAATAAATAACGGTAGAAAGTCGCAGCGCTCTCTGAATATCGCGGGACCAAACGGCTATCCCGCTTGGAGCTTGGCACTGCGAGCTTGGAGCTTATCCCAGATGCGTCAATTCGCGGAAAATCTGAAACCGTGCGTCAATTTCCTCGCGCGTCAGGCTCTGTAAACGCTCAGTGCCGAAGCGCTCGACCGCAAAAGATCCCATCACTCCGCCATAAAACAATGCCCGCTTGAGAACTTCGCGGCTGATTTCTTCCTGGGAAGCCAAATATCCCATGAAGCCGCCCGCAAAGGAGTCGCCCGCGCCCGTTGGGTCTTGGACTTCGTCAATCGGCAGCGCGGGCGCGCGAAAGGGATGCGATCCCACCCCAAAAGCCCCTTCGCGGAAGAAAATTGTCGCGCCATACTCCCCGTGCTTCACAACCAATGCCTTCGGCCCCATTGCCAGGACTTTTTGTGCGGCGCGCGGCAGATTCTTCTCATCGGCCAGCATCTTGGTTTCCGTGTCGTTGATCAGCAAAACGTTGACGATTTTCAGAGTCTCGGCCAGTTCCTTGGGTGTGCGTGTAATCCAGTAATTCATCGTATCGCCGCCGGTCAGGCGAACACCGTCCATCTCGCGGCGAACGTCTGCCTGCAGCCTGGGATGAATATTGGCCAGAAATAGAAACTGCGTATCGGCATATTCCTTGGGAATGCGTGGCTTGAATTGCTCAAAGACGTTCAGTTCGGTGAAATCCGTTTTCGCTTCGTTCAGATTGTCGAGATACTGCCCGCCCCAGCGGAAAGTCTTGCCTTTTGTGCGCTCGATGCCGCGCGTGTCGACGCCGCGCTTACTCAGTACGGCCTCGTGCTGCGGGCCAAAATCGTCGCCGACGACAGCAACCACCCGCACTTTCGTGAAATAGCTGGCCGCAAGCGCAAAATAGGTCGCCGCTCCTCCTAGAATGTCAGTGACACTTCCCGAAGGAGTCGAAATCGTGTCAAACGCAACCGAACCTACTACGAGAATGCTCATGGGTCTCCAGATGGTCGCTAGTCGTTGGTCGTTCGCAAACGAGAAAGCTGACCCACGACGAACTACAGCCCTACACGTATTTTCCCAGGATCAACTTCAACTTCTCTTTTGTCGCCAGGGGAATCTGTGCTCGGTCGGTCAGGATTGCGTGCGCTAATGCTGACCCGCATTTGCAGGAGCGCGTTCCGGGCATCGCCGCTACGGTCGCCTTTACCACCTTGGCTGCATTCTCCGCATTCTTCGTCAGCACCTCGATGATCTGCGCAACCGTAACGTGCTCATGATGCGGGTGCCAACAATCGTAATCTGTCACCATCGCGATCGTCACATAGCAAATCTCGGCTTCGCGCGCGAGTTTCGCTTCCTGAAGGTTGGTCATGCCGATCACGTCCGCGCCCCAACTGCGATAGACGTTCGATTCCGCTTTGGTCGAAAACTGCGGGCCCTCCATGCACACGTAAGTGCCGCCGAGCTTTCCGCCAACGCCTTCGCGCTTGCACGCTTCTGAAACTATCTTGGCCATATCTCCGCAAATCGGATCGCCAAAACCAATGTGCGCAACGATGCCGTCGCCGAAGAACGTATCGATGCGATGGCGAGTGCGGTCGAAGAATTGATCGGGAATAACGAAGTCCAGAGGCTTGTGCTCTTCCTTGAGCGAGCCGACAGCTGAAACGGAAACAATCCTCTCCACCCCGAGCTGCTTGAAGCCGTAAATATTGGCGCGAAAATTGAGTTCGCTCGGCAGCAGCTTGTGTCCACGCGCGTGCCGTGAGAGAAACGCAACCTTGCGTCCTGCGAGCGTGCCCAGAACATATGCATCAGAAGGATCGCCGAAAGGCGTCTGCTGCCGAAGTTCGCGCACATCGCTGAAGCCCGGCATGTGGTACAAGCCACTCCCGCCGATGATGCCAATTTCTGCCTGTGACAATTGCGCTCCCGAAAGGCTGGAAATGATTGCGGAACTGAAAATTATACAGGGTCAAGCGAGCGAAGAGCGCAGAGGTTAGAGCTGAAATCCAATGCTGTCGACTGGATTTCTTATTGCCGAGGGTGAGCACCATCCTTGCGTTGTGGGCTGTTTACCTCTGGCCTCTGCCCTCGAACCTATCACCTGCCTGGCTATTTCTGGCCTTTTTCCTCGTTGCCGAAGAAGTCCCCCTCCACCCGCTTCGTCGTCTCATCATCGAAGCTCTCGCTGACCATCACCTCGTCGCCGCGGACTTCGATAACCACCGCGCCCTCCTCCGTCATCCACGCGTGGCGTCCGCGCAGCGTTTTCCATGACTCGGCCGGCGGCGCATCCTCGACGACTTTGCCGTCCGGCCCCAATGGCTGATGCTTGTCGTAACGCTTCGCGAGTGACCTTGCATAGTCAGCTGCAAACTCGGAGGCCTTATCCGCGCTTGCCCATCGCGAAAGGTAAATCACCGCAAGCGAGCCTGACTTCGTTCCCTTCGGACGCCCCGCAAAGTAGTAGCCGCCGCGCCATGCCGGATACATCGCCTCGGCTTCTGCCCGACCTGCGTATTGTTCTACCAGCACATCCACGTCAAACTCGCCGATCGCACCGATGTCGAACGTATCGTATTTTTCAAAGTCCTTCTTGAAGTCGATCCGCTTCAAGGGCTCGATTTTCTCGTGTCCAAGATACGTATCCGGTTCCATAATCTCGCGCGTGGTCGTCGGAGGATTATTGAAAGCACCCTCAAATCCCAATTTCTTCCCACCGGCCTTTTCCAATGCCAGCGTGAAATCCATCCCGTAGCGATAAGGAAACGTCAGTTCTTCTTTCAGGAAAATCGGTGCCTTACTGAACGTCGGTGAGTCCGGGCCGTCGAGCATCCCCTGCTTCATCGCTTCACCGATCTGGGGCATTTCGAGCAGCGTTTTTCCGGTCGATGCCAGCGAGTAGTCGAGCATCACCACCATCGCCTGCCCTTCCACCACGGCTTCGCGCGCCGACGACTCTTCGTCGGTATCGATGTCGGCGGGCGTCGGATCGTTTTTCTTGTCGCCCTCCGTTTCCGCCTCCTTCATCCACTTTTCCATACCAAACGACTGGTCCTGCAAGGCGTGCGTCAGTTCGTGTGCCAGCACCGGCTTTTGCTGGTCGGGATCGATCCAGTTAAGAATGTTCACCGTCTTTTTTTTCGGATCGTAATAGCCGGCAACCTGCTCCTTCAGCATCGAGACAAGAAACGGCCCCAATTGAAAGTCCCGAGGAATAAGTCCAAACTTTTTCAGAACCTCCGACGAGCGTTCCAGCCGCTTCGCGTCCTTGTCGTCCTTCATTCCTTTTTCGAGGTAAGACTGGACTTCCTCTCGATCGGCGAGCTTACGCTTGATGTCGTGCTTGATGGGAAGCCCGGTGTCATCGCTGGCGAACTTCAGCAACTCGTCGACCGACCGAAAAAGCTCCTTCGCCTCCTGCGGTGAAATTGTTCTCTCGGGAGACTGCTTCTCGACTGGAGGCTGCTCGGGCGCTTGTTTTCCTTGAGCGCTGGCCGCAAACAGTCTTGCGCCGGAAGTGGCTGCTCCACTGGCCGCAACCGGCATCACCCGTGCAGTCAGGGCGCCAAATAAGAAGAAAATCAGGCAGACTTGCAGGATTGGTTTGTTAAATTTCGCAAGCGTCATTATTGGGAGTATACCGTTGCGGTCTTCCGGTTAGATGGTCCCGCAGGCCTTCAGGTTGACGCCACTTTGCGGCTGACCCATTCTCCCACTTCCCGGGTGCCGAATGTCCCGCTGAGATCGGAGGTCGTCTTCTTGTGGCGAACCCCTTCGAGCACGGCGGCTTCGATCTTCCATGCCTCTGCATTCATTCCCAGATGTGCCAGCATCATCGCCGCCGTCAGAATCGCGCCGAATGGGTTCGCGGCATTCTTGCCGGCCAATGGAGGCGCCGATCCATGCACCGGCTCAAACATCGAGGTCCTTCCCGGATGCAGGTTGCCGCTAGCCGCCATCCCCAGCCCGCCCTGAAGCGCCGCCGCAATGTCCGTGAGAATATCGCCAAACATGTTGTTGGTCACAATTACGTCAAGTCCACGGGGATCGCGCACCATCTGCATGGCTAGCGCGTCCACGTACATGTGCTGCTTCTCGATTTGAGGAAATTCGGCGCCCACTTCTTTGAAGACTCTTTGCCACAATCCGCCCGCATGTGTCATCGCATTCGACTTGTCGCTCATCAGGACGCGGCGCCGTGGTGACCCGTCTTCTTTCGTGCTCTTTGCGCAATATTCGAATGCGAAACGAACGATGCGCTCCACGCCTTTCCGTGTATTGATGTCTTCCTGGATCGCGATTTCATCGGCAGTTCCCTGCTTGAAAACGCCGCCCAGGTCTCCGTAAACGCCCTCGGTGTTCTCGCGGATCACCACGAAATCCACGTCTTTGGGCTCAATTCCCTTCAGTGGACAGAGTGCCGCGTCCATCAAGCGAACCGGCCGAACGTTCGCATACAAATCCATCTTGCTGCGCATACCGAGAAGAATTTCTTTCGCGTGAATATTCGATGGGACGCGCGGATCGCCGAACGCTCCCACCAGAATCGCATCAAACTCCTGGCCCAGTACCGCAAATCCGTCTGCCGGAACAGTCGTCTTATCGGCAAGGTAGCGATCCGCTCCCCAGTCGAAAGGGGTAAATTCAACGGCTGCTCCGGAAGCCTGGACCGCCTTAACCGCTTCGGGAATTACGTCCTTCCCAATCCCGTCCCCAGGGATCATGGCAATACGTTTTTTCTGGCTCACGGGAAACGAAGATATCAGATTCGATTCCGGATAGACACCTGTGTGCGCCTGCGATCGTCCCATTATCGTAAGATTTTCTTGTGCTTCTCTTCTGGATTGGCTTTAACGCCTTCATCCTCGTCATGCTCGCCCTCGATTTGTTCGTCGTTGGCCGGCGCGGGCGCGAACTCAAACTTGGCGAAGCGATTTTCTGGTCCGGCCTATGGATCGCGCTGGCCTTCGCATTCGCCCTCGTCGTCTACTTCTGGCATGGACGAACCCCGGCCTTGCAGTTCATTACCGGATACATTATCGAAGTCTCTCTCAGCGCAGACAATCTGTTCCTTTTCCTCCTGATCTTCCGCTATTTCAACGTCCCTGGCGAGCACCAGCACAAAGTCCTGTTCTGGGGAATCATCGGTGCCCTGGCCATCCGCGGCATCTTTATCGCCACCGGCGTCGAACTCATTCAGCGCTTCGACTGGATCACCTATGTCTTCGGCGCATTCCTCGTCTACTCGGGAGCGAAGTTACTGCGCCACGGCCAGGGAGAAATCAACCCGGAGAAGAATCCCGTCCTGCGCCTCTTCCGCCGCTTCTTCTCAGTCACCAGGGATTACGAAGACGGACATTTCTTCGTCCGCCGCGATGGCTGGTATGCAACTCCGCTCTTCGTCGTTCTGCTCGTGGTCGAAACAACCGACGTCATTCTCGCGGTCGATTCCGTTCCCGCGGTCCTCGCCGTCACTTTGAACGCCTTCATCGTATACACCTCGAACGTGTTTGCGATCCTGGGCTTGCGCTCTATGTACTTCGCGCTCGCCGGCCTCATGGACAAATTTCACTACCTGCACTATGGATTGTCGCTCATCCTGATATTTGTCGGCCTGAAGATGCTCGGCGAGCACTACGTCGACATCCCAACCGAATGGACCCTCGGGACCGTGATTGCCGTTCTTGCAATCTCCGTAGGTGCATCGCGGATATTCCCAAAACGGGCCGGCGGTCTGCCCAGTTAGCTGGCAGCACCAATCTGTCCATACGTTATGATGATCAGTTATGATCCGCATCCCGGTTACGGCGCCCTCGCGCTCGTATGAAGTGCTGATCGAAAGCGGTTCGCTCGAGCGCTCCGGCGAGTCGCTCTCGAGTTTTGTGGGAGGCCGCAGGGCATTTATCGTGACCGTTCCGCCCGTCCGCAAGCCATGGGCGAATGTGCTCGTGCGGTCCTTGGCCGAAGCCAATGTCAAGTCCGAAGTCCTCGTCATGCCGGATGGCGAAAGCGCAAAGCGCCTCTCTACGCTGGAAAAACTGGCGGAGCAACTCGTGAAAGCAGGCGCGGACCGCGGCACCATTCTGATTGCGCTCGGCGGAGGCGTGGCCTGCGATGTCACCGGCTTCCTCGCTTCGGTCTATATGCGTGGCGTCGACGTCATCCAGATACCAACTACGGTTCTCGCCCAAGTCGATGCGGCTATCGGCGGAAAAACTGGCGTAAACCTGTTGGCCGGAAAAAATCTGATCGGCACATTTCATCAGCCGCGGGTTGTCCTGATCGATCCGGCGGTTCTCAAAACGCTCTCTCCTCGCGAATATCGCGCCGGACTCTACGAATCTCTGAAGGCTGGCATCATCGGCGAACCCAGCCTCTTCCGCCTGTTCGAAGAGAAGCACAAGGAGATTCTCGCGCGTGATCCTGAGATCCTGGAGCGTGTCATTGCTGACTCCGTTCGCCTCAAGGCTTCAGTCGTCAGCTCGGACGAACGCGAAAGCGGATTGCGCCAGGTCCTCAATTTAGGCCACACCATCGGCCACGCGCTCGAAGCGGAGACGGGCTACAAACTTCTGCTCCACGGAGAGGCCGTAGGTTGGGGCCTGGTCGCTGCGACTTACATTGCCCTTTCCACGGGCAGGCTGGACAGCGTCACAGCCGGCCGGATCATGAACGCCGTGCTTGGACTCGGCGAATTGCCGCCTCTCAATGTGAAGATCCCGAATATTCTCAACCGTCTCAAATTCGATAAGAAGACTCGGCAGGGCGTCGTGCACTTCATCCTGCCGCGCGAAATCGGCAAAGTCGAGATCACCAGCGATGTCACTGAATCGGACGTGCGTTCCGCCCTGGAGGAGATGCGCAAGCTCACCCGGCACTGAGTTCTCCGCGCAACTTCGTCCCCATGAACTCATCCCGGAAAATAGTTGGTGCGGTGCCCGCAGGCGCCGCCGATCGCGACGCGGCGGCACAAGCCGTGCGCGAGATGTTTACCGCGATCGCCCCCCGATACGACCTGCTGAATCATGTTCTCTCTTTCAACGTCGACCGCATGTGGTGGTCGCGCACAGCGCGCCGCTTTGACGCAATCTTGCAACGCCCAGGCGCGCGGGTTCTTGATTTGTGCTGTGGCACGGGAGACATGGCATTTGCGCTGCGACGCCGCTCCAGCATCGCATGCATCTTTGGCGCGGATTTTTCCCACGCCATGCTGGTGAGGGCAGCTTCGAAAACACAATCGACACTTGGCACCGAAACGACGCAAACTCAGACCGGGCAAGCCCCGTCTCTACGCTGGATTGAGGCCGATGCGCTCCGGCTTCCCTTCCCTGACCGCCATTTCAATCTCGTTACCTCTGCCTTCGGCTTTCGCAATCTGGCTGACTACGATGCCGGCCTAGGTGAGATATTTCGAGTCCTTGCCCCCGGCGGCGAATGCGGCATTCTCGATTTCGGAGAGCCCAAAGGATTGATCGGCAGCGTCTACCGCATTTATTTCAAAAGTGTTCTTCCGAAAATCGGCACGCTGATTTCCGGCGTCCGCGGGCCCTATGCTTATCTCCCAGCCTCGGTCGAACGCTTCCCCGCTCCTGAAGAAATGCTCGCGCGAATGAAGCAGGCGGGATTTGCCGAAGCTTCCTGGACGCCCTACACATTCGGTATAGCCGGACTTTATCGTGGAATAAAAAGGTGATTCGGAGCGCGACCGGGTCAAACGCTGGTTGTTGGCTTCAGGCTGTCCGTATACGCTTCCAGATTCGTCTTTGAAATGACCTGCTCATAATCCCGCCCAAGAAAATTCTTCAGTCGGTCCGTATTCATCGTGTATTGACCGCTCATATAAGGTACGGCATCGGGCGGGATCGCCGAGACGTTCATCTTCCAGAGCAGCCGCAGAATCTGCCGCATCGACCACTGCCCGGGCACGCGAATCAGCCGCGCCTTCGCCAGCGCGATGCACTGTTCGAACGTCATCGACTCGCCCCGGCCAGCGACGTTCAAAATGGTCAGTCGCTGCGCCTCAGGCTCACGCTTCAGAATCCACACGATCAGGCGTGCCATATCGTCGACATGAATGAACTGCAGTTGATTCTCCAGATATTTCCTGCCGTACGGCAACATGCACGGCAGGCGCTTTCCTTCCTTGCGCATACGCGCCGCTCGAGGGCCTTTCCCATTAGGCGTTCCGCGAAACGCTCCCATCAGGTAATTCTCAATCGTAGCTCCCGCAAAAATGTGCGGACGCAAGAGAAAAACACCGCAATTTCGCAAGGAGGGAGCGCGATGCTGCACAACCAGGTCGCTCTCCCGCTTATGAATGGCGTAAGGGAGAGTGTGCGCAAGCAGCGGCGCATCCTCGGTCACGGCGCTGGTTAAATCCGGGCCATAGACCGATACGCTGCTGGGCACAATCAACTGGCGAACCATCGCCCCTGGGTTCGCAGCCACGCGATTCGCCTCGCTGATCGCCTCCATCACCCGTGCGGTGCCGGCCACATTAATCTGCCACATCCGATCGACATCCAGCACACCGGTGCGCTGGGGGTCGATGACAAAGGCGAGGTGGACAACCGAAATCGGCTGAAGCTCTCGAATCAGCAGGTGGAGCTGGCGAGCCGATTCTTCGCGTCCAAGGTCGAGTGGGACAAAACGATCCAGCGACTCAGTGGGGGGCGCGATGTCCACGCCCACCACTGAATATCCCGACAGCTGTTGCAGAAGCCGGCGGCCAAGATTGCCCGAAATCCCCGTTACGAGGATGGTTGGCTTTGCCGTTTCCATCTAGTCGCGGTCGTCATCCTCCGGTTTGCCCTGAGGCGGTCTGGACCCCCGCGGACCCATCGGCATCCCGGGGCCACGCATGGTTCCAAAGTAATCGTTGTTGAGGTCGGCGTTGTTCTGGTACTTCTGCATCGCCTCACGATACCGTTGCGCGGAAATCGTGTTCTTGATCTCGGTCTTCACGTTGTCAAGCGGCATCTGCTCCTTGCTGATCATCTTGTAGATGTAGTTGCCGCTCGGATCCGAGATCACCTCCGAAACCTCGCCTTCCTTCAGCTCCATCACCGACTGGTGAGCCGGCGGCAGGCTGGTGCGCCGGACCTTCTCCATCTTCGTGGGCGGCGGAGTGCCCGGCAGACCACCCGCAGTGAAGGCCGCCTTCTCCAGCTTGTCTGGATCTTCCCCTGCCACCAGCCGCTTGCGCAGCGCCGCGGCTTCTTTTTTCATCGCCTCTTCGCCGGCCTTCTGCTGCTCTTCCGGCGAAAGCTTCTTCGCCGAAGTTTTAGCGCTGCTTGCCGGCTTCTTCGCATCATCGTCGTCGTCCTGGTCTGCGGCATCCTTCGACTTCTTCACCGCCGGCGCCGACTTCGCTGCCGCGGCCGCTTCCTTTTGTTTCTTCGTCGAGGGCGGAACCGTAGCTTCAATCCGCTTCGTGTGTGGAACAAAAATGCGCACGAACGTCGCCTGCTCGAAGTTGCTCTGGTTCTTCTGGTAGTAGTCCTGAATATCCTGATCGCTCACATTGCTGGAATCGGTCTGCAGCGCTTTGCCCAGTTCCTGCGAGAGAATCTGCATGCGCGCGAATTGGCTCGCTTCCTGGAAATGGGGGGTCTTATCCAGGTCGCGCTTTTCTGCCGCGCTCGACATCGCCAGCATGCGGGCATAAGCGGTCGCCAGTTGGCGTCGCATCGCGGGTGACATTCCCGGCTGCAGCGTGTCGGCAATCTTTTCGAATTGAGCTTTCGTGATCACGGTTTTGCAAGCGTCGCCGGTTAAGGAAGCGTCGCTGCAATAACCTTTAATGGTGATGACGGGATCGTCGGGGTTGACGGTCGGCGCGGCTGGAGTCTCGGGGGCTTTGCCGGGAGTTGCGGCATTCGGAGCTCCAGAAGGCGCGGGTGAAGCTGGCGGGGCGGTCTGCGCGCTGACAAACGCGGCCAGCAAGAGGCACACGACTAGCTGACGAAACATGGAAAAACATCCTCCGGAAAGAGTTGCGAGAAACATGTAATCCTAGCACGCCGAGGCAGTCGGTGGAGCTCTGCCTGCCTCCGGTAAAAACATACCCAAAGGTCGGAGACCATGGTTCGAAGGCGAAGCCCATTCTCCTGTAATGACGTATTCTCCCAAGGAAAAAGCCGATATTCATATTCGAGGAGCGTCACCTCCACCTGAGGGTTGGCGAGTTCACATGTGCCAGCGATAATGTCGGATATGCCGGAAACAGAAAGCGCGCTTGGCTCCGACTCGATGCGACGCGAAAAGCGCGCCGTGGCGGGAAACTCGGTCCTGGCCGCTTTCGTCATTACCGGCTTGAAGATTTTCGTTGGAGTGGCTACGCAGTCGCTCGGCATTTTGTCGGAGGCCGCTCACTCCGGACTCGATTTGATCGCCGCGCTCGTAACCTTCCTCTCCGTGCGCGTCTCCGATAAGCCCGCCGATGCCGATCATCAATATGGCCACGGCAAGGTCGAGAGTTTCTCGGCGTTCATTGAAACCGGCCTGCTGCTCCTGACCTGCGTCTGGATCGTCTACGAGGCCTTCAAACGTCTCTTCTTCCACAGCGTGGAAATCGAGCCCACCCCCTATGCATTTCTCGTGATGTTCTTGTCCATAGGCATCGACACGTGGCGATCGCGCGCCCTCCGGGGCATGGCCAAGAAATACGACAGCCAGGCGCTCGAAGCGGACGCTCTTCATTTTTCCACCGATATCTGGTCAAGCGGTGTCGTGATACTCGGCTTAGCATTGGTCTGGGCAGGGCGCTCCTATCATCTCGATTGGCTGCGCACGGCCGACCCCATTGCCGCGCTCTTTGTAGCTTGCGTCGTTGTGACTGTGAGTTGGCGCCTCGCCCGGCGCACCATGGACGCCCTACTCGATGCTGCCCCAGCCGGTGTTCGCAATCAGTTGCTGGATCGCATTGCTTCGGTCGACGATGTCCTCGAAGTCGACCGCGTGCGAATTCGCAAGGCCGGCAATCGCTACTTTGCTGACGTTTCCCTCGGCTTGGCCCGAAATCTCACCTTCCAGCGCTCAGAGCAGGTTTCCGACACCGTCACGGCTCGCGTCCGCGAGATTCTGCCCGAGGCCGATGTCATGGTGCACTCGATCCCCCGCGCAACCCATGGCGAAAATATCTTCGATCGCATCCGGGCCGTCGCCACAAGCCACAACTTCAACGTGCACGACATCAGCGTGCAGGATCTGGCCGGAGAACTTCACGTCGAGCAGCACCTGGAACTCGACGAGCGCCTCAGCATGAAGCAGGCGCATGACGAAGTCACCCACCTCGAAGCGGAGATGCGCAAGGAGATTCCGGAGATTACCACGATCCTCACCCACATCGAGAGCGAACCGGCAACCATCGAAAGCGGAGAGCAGATCGTGGAGGATCCGGATCTTGAGAAGCGCCTGAAAGATGCCGCAAAAAATTTCCCTGACGTGGTAGACATGCACGAATTCCAGTTCAAGCGCATTCGCGGCCGGCTGTATGTTGCCTGTCATTGCTCCCTGCCCGATGACATGCCACTCTCGCGCGTGCATGATGTGCAGACGGCATTGGAAATCCGCTTCAAGCAGGATGCGCCGGAACTATTCCGCGTGCTGATTCATCCGGAGCCGGCGACAGATAACCGTCGCTAGCCGCTTTGAAGCCTCACCTCGCGGAGGCTCATCTATAGAACTGCCGGAGAGAAATTCATGATCGAAGCAGTGGTCAATTGGGCAGATAACGAGCGCTACGTCGGCTCGGCGTCGTCACGCCACTCCATTGTGCTCGACACGTCTAAAGAAAAAACGGCGAACTCGCCCATGGAACTCGTGTTAATCGCACTATGCGGTTGCACGGCGTCCGATGTCGTCGGCATCCTGCGGAAAAAGCGCGAGCCCTTCACCGCACTCGAAGTAAGCGCGAAGGGCGAACGCGCTGATGGCTACCCGGCCGTATACACCTCGATTCACCTGACGTATAGGGTTCGCGGGCAGGTGAACCCGAAAGCCATGGAAGACGCGGTGCGTCTTTCGAAAGAGAAATACTGCTCTGTTTCCGCAATGCTCGAAAAGTCGGCCAAGATCACCTACACGATCGAGCACCTCGCGTGAGCGAAGCAAAACAGCCGCATCCACTGCGCGGATACCTGTTCATCGCAAGCGCCGCACTGTCTTGGGGAGTCTCCGCGACCCTTGGCCGCGCCGCCTTTACCGGACACGCCATGCCCGGCGGAACACCGCTCCCTGCCATCAATCCTCTAATCATTTCGCAAAGCCGCGTTACGCTGTCGTTGCTGGTGCTGCTGCCAATTCTTTTGCTGAGACGTGGTCCAAGGGCATTAAGCGTACCGCGCGCCGATCTGGCGCGCTTATGCCTGCTCGGCATCCTGGGAGTCGCGGCGTCGAACTATCTTTATTACCTCGCGATTCAACGCACCAACGTCGCCACGGCAATCATCCTCCAATACACCGCGCCGGTGTGGGTGTTGGTTTATACAGCCGTGCGTGGCGCTCACCGCCCTTCGTGGCGGCGCAGCTCAGCTGTAGCACTCGCTGTGCTCGGCTGCACACTCGCGGTCGGCTTGGTGGGCTCGGGTGGCTTTCGAATGGACCTAATCGGCGTGACCGCGGCCCTCCTCGCGGCCTTTTCATTCGCCTTTTATAACATCGGCGGACACAGCCTTCTCGGTCGCTACGATCACTGGAAACTCTTGCTATGGGTCCTCGTCGGAACAACCGCGTTCTGGATGGTAGTCAATCCACCGTGGAAGATTGTCGCGGCACACTACGGGCGCGGCCAGTGGACCTTCATGGCGATCTTTTCACTGCTCTCGGTGCTGATCCCGTTCTCGTGTTACTTTGCTGGCCTGCAACACCTCGAGCCAACGCGCGCCATCGTCGCCAGTTGCCTCGAACCAGTATTCAGCATCGTGCTCGCCACAATCCTCCTTGGAGAACTGTTGCACCCGGTGCAGACGCTAGGCATCGTGCTCGTCCTGATAGCGATCGTGCTGATTCAAGTGCCAGAGCGCGGCCAGCCAAATGAAGAGTTAGCAGTTGAGCCGATTGAATAGCACCCTGCATTAGTCGCGGTGCCCAACTACTCCAAACTTCGTCCTTTTGTCTCCGGCAGCTGGGTAGCTAACAGACTCGCCATCAGAAATGCCGCCGCGCACAACAAGAATGCCCAGTTCAGGCCCTTCAGATCGCCGACCTTCCCGATCACGTAGGGCGAAACCGAACTCAATGCCCGCGCCCCCGCGTACGTGAATCCGAGCGCCCGTGCCCGCAATTGCGTTGGGTAAATCTCGCTCCCAATCGTGCCCGACCCGGAAAAAAACCCCGTCCCGAAAAATGCCACCACGGTTCCGAGCACAAGCAAGGCCGATTGCGACCGAGCCATCGCATACAACGGAATCAACACCGCCGCTGCAAACAGATAAACAACAAAAGACCGCCGCCGGCCAAAGCGGTCCGCCATCCACCCAAAACTGATATACCCGGGAAACATTCCAAAAAGATTAAGAAAGATCAGCAAAGACGCGGTTCCCATCAGCCCAAACCCGCGTCCGCCGCGCGCGACAGGAAGCGAGAGGTATGCCGGAATCCACTGAAACAATCCCCACCACCCAAACAAACCGAAGAAATTGACGAAGAGCAGCACAAATGTGCTCTTCAGGTATGGAGCGCTGAAGATGTGGAAGAACGAGCGGTCATCAGCCATTTCGTAAGCGCTCTTCGAAGTCTGAGTCCTCTCCGAGATCTGACTTCTTTCCGGAATCTGACTTCCCTGCGATCTCTTCGGGTTTCTCTGCGAACTCTGCGGTTTAAGATTCTGACTTTTGCCGCGTTCCATCCACATCGCGGACTCAGGCACCCGATTCTGAATCCAAAGCGTAACGAAAGCAGGAAGCACACCGACAAAGAAGACGAATCGCCAATTTGCATAGCGCAAGACAACCGCAGCCACCAACGCAGCCAGCGCGTATCCAATCGCCCACGAACTCTGCACGATGGCAATGGCCTTCGCGCGCAGATCGTCGGGCCAGGTTTCCGCCACAAGCGTCGCGCCGGTATTCCACTCACCGCCCATTCCCAGCCCGAGGACGAAGCGAACGACGGCCAGCATAAGCACGGTCGTCGAAAGGCCCGAAATAAATGAACAGATGGAATAGGTCGCGATGCTCAGCATCAACGCCCGCTTGCGCCCGACGCGATCCGCAAGAAATCCAAAGAGAATTCCGCCGATCCCCGACGCCAAAAGCATCAGTGTCGAAAGCAATCCAGCCGTCGCCTGCGTCATCCCCAAATCGCGCATCACGTGCGCCAGCACGAGCGCGTAGAGCATGGCGTCGAACGAATCGAGCATCCAGCCAAGAGCCGCCGCAAAAAGCGTGCGCCGCTGGCACGGAGTGGCCTGCCGAATCAACTGAATTGGGCCCATGCCCATGCGGGGTGGATTCTAACAGGGCAACTCAGGCTTCCGGTTATGCCTGCGTTTTCTGAAGCTTCAGCAGTCGGAAATAACGGTTTGCCTTCGCCACATCGCGCCCAATCTGTTCCTTGAGAACCTCAATCGACGGGAACTTGATCTCGTCGCGCAGACGGTCCAGAAAGTGAAGTTCGACCTCGGTCTCAGGCGTAAGTTCGATGGGGTGAAAATTCAGCAGATGTGTCTCGATCGCGAACGAGTCCGTGCCAAACGTCGGCCGGTTTCCGACATTCGTCACCGAATCGAAGCACTCTGCCTTCGCGCCGCTCCCAACGCGCATGCGCGTAATGTACACGCCAAACTTCGGGACCAATTCTTCATAGCGTGCCAGGTTGATCGTCGGCACGGTATATTGCCGGCCATACCCGCGGCCCCGCCCCGGAAAAGAAACGATGCTAAATGGTCGTGCCAGCAGATGGCGCGCACGACTTACTCTTCCCTCAGCCAGCAGCTTGCGAATATGGCTGCTCGATACATGCTCTCCACGTAGCCGCATCTCCGGGTAGTCGTGCACCTCAAAATGGAGGCTTTTTCCCAATTCACGTAATACTTCAATAGTTCCCGCTGCCTTATGTCCAAATCGGAAGTTATACCCTTCGTGAACCTCCAGAACATTGAGCTTTCTCTTGAGCATGTCATGCGCAAAGTCGTGGGGGCTCATGAGCGACAGGTCGCGCGAAAAGGGCAGCAGCAGCACCGCATCAAGTTCGGTCTCCGCAAGCAGACGTAGCTTCTCAGGAGTCGGGGTCAACAACTTGAATTCGCGATCGGGCCGAAGAATTCGGGCCGGGTGCGGGTCGAAAGTGACCACCACCGAAGCGGCCTTCGCCGCGCGGGCGCGCCGCACAATTTCGCCGATAACGGCGCGATGCGCGCGATGGATCCCATCGAAGTTACCCACGCTCACAATCGACGGGCCGAACCCCGGGGGGATATCCGCGAGTTTATGAAAGACCTTCATGCAGATATTTGAACCGCAAAAATAGACGGAGTTCGCATAAAAGTGGGACTTTCAAATGTTCTTATCTAAGAATCTCTGCGTCCCCTGCCTCCGCTGCGGTTTTCATTTGATCTCTATATCTCAAACTCCAGCTTCATGCCGTCATAAGCCAATCTCACATTCTCCGGCAGGGCAGCGTTCGTCTCGTCATGTGGCAAGTCGTGGCAGATATGCGTGAAAAACGCCCGTTTGGGCTTGACCTCAGCCACGATCTGCAGTGATTGCTCCACCGACGAGTGCGTGGGATGAGGTTTGTATCGCAACGCATCCAAAAAGAGAATGTCCAGGTCACGCAACTTGCCGAGCGATTCCTCCGGCACGGCGCTATGATCCGTCAAATAAGCCGCCGACCCGAATCGGAAGCCCCAGATCGGCGTCTCGCCATGAATCACCGTCACCGGCTCGAAATGCGCCCCAAAAAGATCAAGCGTGCCATCCATGGGAATCAGCTCGACTTGCGGCAGGCCTCCGAACTTATAGTTCGCTTCAAAAATGTACCGGAACATGTTGCGCAGGAACTCGCAGTTCGCCCGCGTCGCATAGAGCGGAAGTTTTCCCTGCTTATGGTGATAGCTCAGCGGCCTAAGGTCATCGATTCCTAGAATGTGATCCGCATGCGTGTGCGTATAGAGCACGGCGTCAATCTGGGTGATATGTTCCCGCAACGCCTGCTCGCGGAAATCCGGCGTGGTATCGATCAAAACATGGTGCTCGTTGTAGCTGAGCATCACCGATGGCCGCGTTCGCCGGTCGTGCGGATCTTTCGAGTGGCAAACCGCGCAGCCGCAGCCGATTGTGGGAACTCCCATCGACGTGCCGCTGCCCAGAACCGTCAGAGTAGCCTGCATCAGTTGTTGGTACCTGTAACGGGGCCGGGGGGCTGCGGGCCACGGGCCAGCGCATTCGTCACCTCAACGTAGGCCATGCGCAACTCGTAGAGGCAATTCTGCAGGAACGCTTGCTCTTTTGGGGTGAGATTGCCCTTCGTCTTTTCCGAGAGCATGCCCAGCGTGTCGATCGTTTGCCGCGCGCCGATAATGTCCACCGTCGGCTGCCCGCCTCGCTCGTGCATCAACCCGAGTTGCATCATCGCAGTCATGTACAGGGACGCCATAAACTGCTCGAAACTGACCTCCAGCTCTTTCGCCGAATGCCCGCTCAATTCGACGCGCCGGTCAAGATCGCGCGCCGATTCCCGATAGGCATCGTGTTGCGCTTGCTGCTCCGACGCGGTCGGAGGCGCCGGCGCGTTCGCATCCGCGGCCTCGCTGGCCGGCTCGGGCGCGGTCACGGCAGGCGTCGCCGTTGTTGTGGCGGCGGCTGGCATTGCCTTCTCCTCCTCTTCTCTTTCCTCTTCAACCGCCCGCAGTTCGCCGTCCGCAGTAAACAGGCGCCGGTCACTTACTTTGAACTCGCTCTCTTTTTTCTTCTCAGCCATATAGGTTCCTGATGGGGTCTCGTCGATTCTCTCAATCCCCGAGATAGCTTAGATAATTGGTAAGGTAACCGGATTCAGTGCAGCCGTCCCGGCACGCAATGCTTTTCCGGCAGCTTCACGCCGTCGATACCCCAGTGCGATCGCGCGTTTGACTGCAGCCAGCGGCAATTCCGCACTGCTCGTGATCTCACCCACATCTTTTTCGTCCGCTTGAATCTTCGTACCCGGCGCAGGCAGCGGCCCGTCAACTTCAAACGCCACAAACTCCCGGTGCACCGCGCCTCTCGACCGGATGCGCTCGACGATCTCCTGCCCCAGATAGCATCCCTTGGTAAAACTCAGCGCGCGCATCTGGCCGGTCTCCTGCGGCAGGTCGCGCTCGCGGATGTCGACGCCGTAACAAGGAACTCCCCGGCTGATCCGAAGCAGCTCAAGCGCATCCGCTCCAACCGCCACCGCGCCCGCGTGAACCAGCGCGTCCCACGCCTTTTTCTTTTGATCCGGCGCGAGCCAGATCTCGTACGATTCACCGAGCGACTCGTCTCCGCGCAGCACCGTGCATCTGAGACAGCCGCAATCGCAGCTGCATCGAGGGGTGCACAGCTCCAGCGGAGCTATATCTGGGATTTCGATTCCTGCCGCCTTCAACACTGCTTTCGCCTGCGGTCCAGCTACTCCAATGACGCCACTCGCTCCCGTCTCGTCCGCAGCCTCGACATCGTCCATGATGATGAACTTGTCGAAGTCCGCGAGCAGCTTCTCCCGCAACTTCCCTTCCGCATCGATCAGTATCGACTCTCCCAGGTTGTAGGCATAGAGCTCGGCCTGGATGTGTCCTTGCGCGTTCAGAAGGAAACTGTAGACGCCGTGATTCGGCGCAAGGTCGCGAATGTTGTTCGTGACCATGCCATTCAGCCAGCGTGTCCGGTCGCTGCCAGTCAGGCGAATCCTCGCCCGAGAACTCAGATCGTAAACGCCGCAGTCGGCGAGGAGCGCCCGAAATTCGCGCGCAATCTCCCGATCATCCGTAGGGCGCGCAACATCCGTGGAAGAGCCGGCTCGTAGTGCAGTAGTCATGCTCGCTGGCTCGATTATAGCGAAGGAAGATGAACGTCGAAAAAAAGGCGGAAATCGCTGCTCTCCTAATTTCGATTTCCACAGCATCCCGCCTGTGGAAATTACCTAATTAGGACACTACCGGAAATCGCTGCTCTCCTGATTTCGAAAATTAGGACAAGACGCGGAGATCGGTAGTGGCTGAATTTTCAGCCACTACCCGGCAATCCAGTAGAGTCGCGCTCGCTCCGGCTCACCTGGCGTTTAAATTTGCCTTGGATGCCAGACGCGGCGCACCGCATCCCTTGAAGTAGTGATTGTTCGCAGCTCGATCTAGTACGGCACGGCGCTGCCGCCAACCGTTGGCTTCCAGTCGCCGACCGGGACGGCAGGCTCCGCCCCGCGCACAAACTCGCGTGCCCAGTTCGCGCCGCCGTGGCCCGCCACGTACAGCGCCAGTTCAAGCCGCGTCCACACGCCCAGCTTGTCGAATGTCGTCCGCAGATAGTTCTTCACCACCTGCTCGCTCGTCCCCAGCACTGAGGCAATGTCCTTGTTCGTGAGTCCCTGCCACACCAGAGAGGCCACCTGAATTTCCTTCGATGTCAGTCGGTCGCGGGGTTGCATGGATGCACCTGCTCCTTGATGAACATGGCGGTTGCGAGTTTCACCCGCTTCCGGCCTTCCTTGATGCCCGCGCGCAGGAATAATGTGCGCAGGTGCTGCTTCACAGTGCGAGGGCTGATATTCAAGTGGCTCGCAATCTCTTTGTTGCTGCATCCCTGCACCAGCAGGTGCAAGACCTGCTCGTCCCGGGGAGTGATCTTGATCTCGCTGAGGTTGATCATGGCCTGTTTGTCGGCTCCTTCCGTTTACTCTATCGGTCGCGACCCATCCTCCCTGTAGCAACCCTTTCACCAAATGTTCGCCAAATACTAACTGCCTCTTTTTCAATAAGATGTGAGAATGTCAGGGCTCTGAACCGGCCTGCTTCCCGCCCTTTCCCGGAAGCCGTTCCCCAATCGGACTCCCGTTTCCGGAATCGTCTCCGGAGTCCCCCATGGCCCATTCGAGTCATGCACTACACCTGTCATCGGCTATTTTCTTGCTTCAGGGATCGTAAAGTTGCACTACAATTGGGTAGAATCCTCCCCGCCGAGTGCTATGCCTTCGACCCGACCTAAGCTGATCCTTGACGAGGATTCCTTTCAGGGCCTGCTCGCAGCCGCCTTCACGATCCAGCAGTACAACGATCGGGAGGGAGGAATCGACGCCGCACTCTCAGCGGAGTTGAACGCAAGCCTGGGCAGCAAAATCGCGCCTGCCAGAAAGCTCGAGGAAGCCGGTTCCGCGGTTGGGATCTCCGAAGCCGAAGTGCCATCTGAGGTAGAGAAGGAAGAGATTGGCGAAAGTGCCGTGCCCTGTTGCAGGCATTGCGGATTGCCGCTGCGGGACGCGGGAACTCCCTGCCCCATCTGCGAGGCGGAGGCATTTCGACCCGGGGAACGCCTGCAGCGAACCTGGGCCACGATGTGGGAGATGAGCCTGGAGCAAGGTGGAATTCCGGGCCAGATCGCGCCGACGAAGGCGTCCGAGCAGGCGACAGATGCCGCGGCCAAAGCCGATGTGCAACCAGCGACGCCTCATTTGTTCCACGAAGATTCTCCAGCCACCGCGCACGATCTTGTCCTGACGGAAGACTTGGACGAGTCACTGCGCATCCTGCCTGCGGAGGCGCAGGCGGAGGTCGGGCCGACGCCTACGTCTCATATAAAGGTGCGGTTCCGGCGCGCCGACCTCTATCTTGGCCTGGCAATCCTGGTTGCACTCCTCGCATTGCTGTGGCCGAGCGCCTCAGCGGGACAATCCGAGTTGCGGCCGTGGGAGCGGGTATTGATCGCGATGGGAATCGCGGAGGCGCCGGCGCAGGCCGAGGTTCACTACAGCGGTGACCCGAACATCAAGGTCTGGGTTGACACCGAGGCCGCGCTCTACTACTGCCCCGGGGATGAGCTCTATGGCAAGTCTCATGGCGGCTACTACACAACCCAACACGACGCCCAACTGGACCGCTTCGAACCGGCGCTGCGGCGCGCCTGCGTCCCGTAGTCCTCTCTTCCTCCCGGAACCGAGCCTGTAGAAGAACACCATCCTCGGGAACCAGTCTCACTGCAGGTTATCCACCATCGAAATTTGCCGTTCATCGGCGTCGTTCATGATGGCGCGTTTGCCGTCGGCGCTGGCGCCCACCCAGAATGGAGCGCTTTGCAGCGAGAGTAAGTCGCGCAGTTCGTGCTTGGCCGGGTCATACAGACTTAGCGTAGGATGGCCGTCCGGCAAATCTTCGGCGAAGAGAATTCCTTCGCGCGTTACCGCCCAGCTTGCCCAGGTTCGTGGGCGTAGATGCTGCAGCACGCAGGACTCGCTACCGCCATTCATCGGCACTCGGCAGATTTCCGGCTGCGGATAGCGCGATTTCGAATAGTAGATATAGCCATCGGCCGACTCGAGGGCGGCGAATCCGCCGTTTGTGGTTACCTGTTCCTCGCGGCCGCCACTCACCGGCACCTTCCACACCTGCCAGTCTCCGCTTTGATCGGAGGCAAAGTAAACCCATTTTCCGTCGCGCGAAAAACTGGGGACGAGACCTTTGACAATGGGATGCGCGCGGTCATTGTCATTCCCATCGCGATCCACCTTGACTACGAAGATTTTTGTTTGCCCATCGTACGGAGCGTCGAAGGCGATGCTGCGGCCGTCGGGCGACCAGCGCGGAGTTCCCGCGCTTTCCGTGAAGCTGACCTGTCGCGCATGCGCGCCGTTCGTATCGCTTACCCAGATCTGCCAGGCGCCGCTGCGTGTGGACATATAGGCGATGCGCTTGCCGTCGGGAGAAAATTGCGGAGCTGCGTTGCCGTTGTCGTCGGCGACTACCGTGCGCAGTACCGGGTCAGCCGCGTTGTGCTGAGAGATTGTGAATGTTGGTTGGCTGCCGGTACGCAGCACTTGCCGCTCGCGCGCATCGGCGCCACCTGCCTCGCCACGCGTGCGCTCGTCGGTCCGCTTTTGCAATTCGAGGTCTTGGGGTTCGTCGCCCGATTTGGCCGGGAGAATCACGGAGTCACCCGCCTTGGGTTCATTCGCCGGATGCCGCCGCGAGTTTCTGGCGGCTGTCGCGAGGTTCTCCGCGACGTACTTGGGGAGCGGCCGGAGAAGATCTGCAGCCGAAGGCGGATTTCTGGTCAGGTACGCGCTCACTACAATTCCAGAAAGAAGCATCGCAGCCGCCGCGAAGAACACCCGGCGCTCGGCCTTCTTTCGTTCCAAAGCAAATAGAGGCGGGGCGGCCTTGGGCTCCTCTGGATCTGGAAGGTCTTGCGTGTTCGCGAGGACCGGTGGACCGGGAATCGCGGCAGCCAGCATCGGCGGCTGCATCGGCTCCGCCAATTCCGGTTCGATCGTTCCGATAAACCTGTAGCCTCGCCGGGGGAGGGTCTCGATATATTTCGGTGCATCCGCCGAGTCACCCAGCGCTTCGCGCAACTTATTCACCGCCGCATTCAGTCCGTGATTGGAGTCGACGAATGCGCCGCCCGTCCAAAGTTGCTTCTGGAGTTCCTCGCGACTGACCACCTCGCCGGGATGCGCCAGCAACATTTCAAGGATCTGAAGAGGCTGCCCCGAAAGCCTGAGCTTCATGCCGTGCTTTCGCAATTCCTTGCTGTGAAAATCGGCTTCATACGGCCCGAACCGAATGCGGAGCGGCGGGTTATTCGGCGTCATGTGCGGAGTCCCTCGATTTTCGGTGGTCGTTGGCGGAAGGACGCGGCGGTCGCGTCCACGTAAAAAGCGTTGCCCGGGCGCAGGTACACTCCCGCCCGGCGTCCGGCGCGATGTAATAGCTACGAAACATGCGAGACAGAAGTTCCCCACGCTCGCAACACCTGTTTAGACGCCTCCGGCCAGTCATTTGTAAGCAACGGGAATTACTTTCTCCGATATGCGGGATGACGGCACAAAATGAGGTGCCTCATTCGCGCCATCATCGCCTCAACAAGCTATTTCGCGTCATGCACTTGCCTGATGACCTTCGCACTCCTGTGAAAGTACCGTGCATGCATTGAGGTAGCCGCTTTTAAGGAGCAGTTTTGATCTCACATTCTCGCCGCTTCCATTCCGGCTGAGGTGGAGGTCGCATGAAACGCACATTCGCAAGCTTGCCGGTCGTGATCCTTATGTTGCTCGTTACTCCCCTCTTTGTCGTCGGACAGCCTTCCCCCCAGTCCTCACACGAGCAGTGCAAACTGGCTGTTCTCTCCCATGGCACGGTCAGCAAAGAGAGCGGTTGCAGTTCGGAAGACGTCCGGCAGCTGGCCTCGAGTGGACATGTCTTTGAACAAAACGAGATGGGAATGGCATCCATGCTGGTGATTGGACCGGAATACAGCGAGAAAGAAGCCCTCTCCTGGTTTGAACGGGCGGCTCAACACGAGTACGCCCCGGCGCAGGTCAATCTGGCGGTGATGTATATGAACGGATGGGGCGTGCCGGCGAACTATGCCGCGGCCCTTCATTGGCTCTATGCCGCAGCCGGGCAGGGGTTTCCGCGGGCCTACTTCAATCTCGGCATCTTATTTCTAAACGGACAGGGTGTGCGGCAAGACTATGCCGAAGCCTTCCGCTGGTTTCAGAAAGGAGCCGACGCCAACGATGCGGACGCCGAAGCTAATCTTGGGTGGCTATACGATCAGGGACTCGGCTGCCCGCACAACGCCGCAACCGCTGCCGCGTGGTATCGCAAGGCGGCGGCCGCGGGCAATGCGCTTGGCGAGAACAATCTCGCCGATATGTATTTGCGAGGCGAAGGAGTTCGGCAGGATTATTCCGAGGCCTTTCGCCTGTTTCAGAAAGCGGCGGTTGAGGGGCTTACTTCCGCGCGAATCAAACTCGGCTACATGTATGCCAACGGCCTCGGCGTGAAAAAAGACTCCGAGACCGCGTATGCGTGGGTCCTGGCGGCTTCGACGGCTGGCGATCACCGCGGCGACTACCTGCTTCCGGCGCTGAAAGAAGTCTTGAGCGCACGGCAGATTACAGCCGTCCACCAAAAAGCCCGGAACGCGCCCTTCAAACCGGTCAAGCAGGCGCCGGTCAACTCCTTCGTGCCCTAGAAACTGACCCCACCCATCATTTCGATTTGCCGGACTGCGTTTCATCCGCCGTCGCCGGTCCCTTGAAAAGAAATGACCGCCAGAAAACGGGGACGTGCGAATCGCGGTCGATATACCAGCGCAGGTTGACGCTGAACGTGTTTACCAGCAGAGAATTCTGCGCCACCTGGTTGCCATAGAAATACGCAGTGTAGGTTGGCGCAAAACCGAGGTTCCGGAGGACCGGAAAAACCAGCGCTACGCTTCCAGGAGCGTCGTACCAGGTCTGTGTGGAGAAGGCATGGTTCGGCCCCCGATTACTGAAAAAGTCACCTTTGCTATCCATCGTGAGCGTGACCCGATAGGTGGTCTTGTCATAAGTCTTTTCGAACAATCCCCATTGATAATGCATGTCCCAGTACCAACCCCACTGATCCGTGCTGCCGTACTGGCCAGTGACAGTTGAATCCGCGGTCAGGACCTTGGAGGAGGGAGCACAGTTGCCGAAAGATTGAGACCCGTTGGCGGAGCAGACCACCGGGGGAAGGCCGGGAATGGTGAATGTCAGGCTGCTCAAGACGTTCCGCTGCTGCACGAATTGGCCACCCGTTTCAAAGTAGCTTCCCTTGGAGGGCCACCTCCAGCGCTTCCAGTTCCCGCCATCAAACTCGTGCCGGATACCGGCGCGTTCGCCGATTCCGTAGGTGCGCCGGGCGATCAGAGAAATCTGGCTGGCTCCGGAGGCTGCGGAAAAATTCAAGTGAGAGCCGGCAAGTTGCGTCAGGCCTTGCGCGGGTGCGAATACCAGCGTCCATCGGGGGATCGCCTTGGCAGGGTGCTGGTCCCGAAACCATCGCCGCCCCTCTCCTTTTTGCAGTGGCGTGAAGCGAAATGGAAGTTGAAGTTGCAGGAATGGGCCGGCGGAGAGGGAGTTCTTGGTAAAGTTGCCGTTGACGAATTTGCCGGTCAGGTTGTCCTGGACCTGCCGATCGAACTCAGCATCGTTTTGCAGTCCCACGGCGACGGAGCGAAATTCCCAGACGAGGCGCTGTTTCTGTTCCAGGTCGAGGTTGGCGCTCCCGGCGCTGCTGGCCGTGGCATCGGACACACCCTGAAAACGGTTGATGATGTTCGCGGACCCTCCGATCGGACGCTGAAAATTGAAGCCCGCCACCACTTTCCCAATGTCGACGTGAAAGATCTTTTCCTGCTGTTTATGCAATTCCATTTCTCGAACGTCGATGGTCGACACGGTTATTTGGCTGGACGCCGTCACGATTGCGTCGACCATGTTGTTGCTGTTTTTCACCGGAACCGCGCCGATACCGTTTCGCGCCTGCGCCGGTGGCTCAAGATAGTCGGCGGGGTTCTGTCCTGAGAGTCCGTACTCTTGCTTTTCGGTGGCGAGATGACGGCTCGTGACTACCCAGTAGCCGTGATCGGGCTGAAGGGGTAAGCCGTTCACGCAGTACATTCTCGAACCACTGCCGGCACTCGGCTTAGCCTCCTCCTCGGGGTCGTGGCATTCGGGACTGCTTTGCACACTGAACCCCGTGGAAGTCAAGGGAGGCGCGTCAGAGACTGGAGTCACGATGCCGGTTGTCTGCAGCCACTGTTGATAAATATCCGTTGTGGTCAAGGACGAGCCCTTCTTCGAATAGGTCTCGGCCTTGGCGAGAGCACCTCCGAGGTCTTTGCCGCTGACCATGATGCGGCTGAAGTCATCGCCCTGCCAGAGCACACGCGCCAAGGCGACGCGCAAGTAACAGTCCTTTTTCGCCTGGCCCTGAAGTTGGCCAGGCTGCATCGGGGGTTCGCACATCTCGTAGCCATCGTAGGACTCGGGCAATTTGCCAAGAAACAGATCGCGCCGCTCCAAAGCGACTACATCCGCGCCATGTCGTGCAGCGAGTAGGGCCAAGATTGTGCGCATCATCTCAAGGCTGCACTGATCGCGTGTCGAGCCGGAAGCAGAGGCACATATGCCTTTCGGATATTTCAAACCGTCCGGCAACTGATCGGCCAAAAGGGACATCGTGGACTGTGTGGTGGCGCCGATGTCCCCGGCCAGCGACGAAATGTGGACCTTACGGTTGGGCAGCAGGGCCACATCGGCCTTCATGATGGGTTCGACCAGGCCTTGCTTCCGCGTATCGTAGGCGGGGTGGGGCGTTACCACCGGAGTTACGGAGGGTACCCGGTCCGAGGGGGCCAGCGTATAACTAAAATCGACGCTCTGCGTGGCATGATCCTGCTGCGCTTCGCTAATGACGAGATCGATCCAAGGCGGATCCTGAATAGGTTTCCCGGTACCCGCGTCATTCGTGGCCGATTTGTCGTCCGGTTGCCATGCGTCCGCCCGAACACGCGCAATTAATTCCTCGGCCTCGGTATGTGGCATCTGCGCCATAAGGATCGTCAGGTCGTACGGTCTGCCATGACGTTCCCGGGCAGCACGAACCACCATTTCCACAGTTTCGAGCGGGTCGGCCACCTCCACTTTGAACTTTGTGCCCTGGGCCTTAGGATCGTCCTTTCCGGTGCGTTTTGTGGCTTGCGATTTGATCTGTGTGCCAGAGGACTGGAGAATGGACGCCTCATTGGGTCCCAGCGTCAAGCTCAAGTTTGTATCTTGAATAGCCTGCATGGTCTCGATGCCAACAACGCCGACAATCAAGACGGTTTTATCGCCGCCCGGAGTAAGCACTGTCGCCTCTGTAAACCCGGCGTTGAAGTGATCGTTTGCGATCGCCCGCAAGATGGCTTTTCTGGCCTGGGCCAACTTATCTAAGTTGGCGGGATCGAAGAGACCAGCGGTGGCCGGTTCCCTCGGACCGCAGGCATTTTGCGCTTTGCCTGGTTGGCTATTTTCCTGATTTTCTGGTGCGTTGCGTATTTGCTTTTCGAAAATTGCTTCGCGCTGTAATGAACAGGCGACGAAGCCGGCAAACTCGCCCCACTGTTGCGCGAACTGGTCAGCAGCAACCCTTTCGGACGGCTTCCCGGCCTCGAAACCACACAGGCCGCTGAGCGCAAGCTTGCGCTCGTTCGACGGCATCAAAGAGGCCCATTCAGGGGTCGCGAGTCGATCGTCGTACCTATCGGTGATCGCGGACAACTCGCCATCTTTATGGTCGCGGAGCAAAGGCCCTATCTGGGATTGCAACCGCAGAGCCAAGGAATTAGTCAAGTCCAGCGTCCCATAGTGCGAGCAATCGGGCATGCCCAACCATAAGATTTCAAGCATGTCATGTATCAGTAACTGCCTTCTCGTGGTGATCTCATATAACTGAAACCTGTCGGTTTCTTGGACAGACTTTCCTTTGAGCCCGGTCTCCTCGTTAAAACGGTCGGGCTCTTTGATCCAGGCGTCGAGTTCCTGCAGCAGGCGCAGCTTTTCCGGAACGACTGAAGATGGGCCCGCAGAATCGCCGCCTAGTTTCGAGCACTGAGGGATCAACGCGTTTTCCTGATAGTCGCCAAAGAGCAGTCCACATGGCACCCAGGCGGAATCCAGCTGTGGCGAGGGCTTATCGGCGCGGAGGCGAAGATTGGCGCCCAGCATTACGGGCATTTTGTCCTCCGCGGGGCTCATTTCGTGTGCCGATTTCTTATCTTGCTTCAGCAAAGCGGCGATGTTGTGGAGCCATCCTGCACCGGACAAAAAGTCCTCTCGACCAGGCACGAGCGCACGGTAGCCGGCGAGTTCAAGAAAGTTGGCCACGGAATCGCAATGTGCCTTAGCGACCATGCGCAGGTCGGACTTGAATAGGTTCTCGGGAGCCGGACTCGAGGACTTCGAGTCGACCGGGAGGAAGCAGGGGTCGCCTTCCTTTTGCTGTCCCTGGAGACGGGCCCCAAACTCGGGGCCAAAGTTGTCCCCCATGCCGAGGAGTAAGTGGTCATTTGGAAGACTTTGCAGATACGACAGGAACAAACACACTGGCTCTAATTTATCTTGCGGATTCGGGGGTTTGGTGTCCCTTGGGTTATAGGAAATTCGATAGTACCCAAAAAGCCGTCCGGTAATTGCAAGATGGACCCCGCTATTCTTTGCCTGGGTCTCCCCGGGAGTATCCGGCTTGCACTGCGCCGAGCCCGCGCCGGTAAGCACAATTAAAACGACAATTGCTAGGAATGCATAGCGCGATGAGGGGCGCATGGTCGTGCTCCTTAAAAACTCGACTCATTTCCCCTCAAAAACAAGCCGAATAAAGTGTGTGGGAAGCTTGTGCGCAGAATCATACGACGAATCTACCCGAGGAACAATCGATTACGGCGACCGCTTCCTTGTGGAATAAGGAGTGCGGCAGCCCACAGCTCACAGAGGTGCCTTATGAAGACTTCGAACGCAGTCTGCCGCTTATCCTCGTTGTAATACCGCGGTAACTTGCGTATCTCTTTCTTCTGCCTAGACTTGGTCTCATGAGAAATCGTATCGATCCGTCGATATCGACGTGTACTTACATTATCCGCACTGCCACCCGCCTGGGACTCTGGCTGACTCTGCTCGCCGCGCTCGTCCCGGCGCAGCTCGCTCCGGGCGGGCCGGCGCCGCATAAGCCGCAATCGGGGGAAAACCTGGCCGTGCCGGGACGCCCCGTGCCCGCCGATCGCGGGAATTTGTCGGAACACAATATCGAGTGGCTGGAGACTCAGACTCCGCAGGTGCAGATGGAATTTCTGTTGGGGGCCGCGGTGAATCACGATATCGGGGCGACGAACTTGATCGCCGGCATGGTGGATGGGTGGCGCGGCAAATTGAAGGCCAGCGATCGGTGGGAGACGCTGCAGGACACGGCGCTGTATTCGAACGATCTGCGGGTTCGGGCAGCGGCCATCGAAGTGAATCTGGCGGTGCGCCAGATTCCGAAGACAGACGAGGAGGCCGACCAGTTGATTGAGACGGCGCACAGGCTTCCGGATAGCCGCCCTTATTTTGCATGGGAGCTCGGAATGCTTGCCAATCGCGGGGTTCGGACGGGGCGCATTCATGAGCTTCTGGCGGAGTGGATCCACGATCCCAACCAGCAGGTTCGTTTTTGGGCGGTGGAGGGACTGGCGCATCTCGGGACAGATGACACAATCAGGAATTTCCTCGACGTTTTCCGGAACGAGCCGTCCCTCGAGGTGAAAGAGCGGGCAGGATGCAGCCTGGCAAAGTCGGGGATGCTGACGCGCGAGCAACGCATGAAAGCTGTGCCGGGATTGATTGACCTGGGAGATGATCCGTCGCTCGACGCGACGACGCGGAATTGGGTGTACCAGGCCCTGCGCGAGATTACGGGCGTGAATATCGGAAACGATGCCGCGCAGTGGCGAAACTGGTACTCGGCGCACGGCACGGACAAGGTGCGGGAGTTTCAGAAGGGCGACGTTTGGTCGGTGCTGGGAAACAGTTAGCACTCACCTTTGCGGTAGCCATATCTCGAAAAACGCAGCGGCCGCGAAACGCGGCCCACTTACTTCACGACAATCACTCTTAGTTCCGTAAGCCGGCGAATCCAGCGGGCCCGATGGAATCTCAAAAAATCTCTCCGATCATTCCTATGCCAACTCACACCGACACGGTAAATGAAGTCTCCGTGCGCGTCACCGGGCGATATAGAGTATCGCGCTCCACAGGCTCACGGCCGGCTTCCTTGATCAGGCGAATCAAATCCTGCCGCCGCAATCCCTGCGGAGTCGTCGCGCCCGCATCGTGATAGATCTTCTCTTCCACCACGGTGCCGTCGATGTCGTCGGCGCCAAAGCGCAGCGAAATCTGCGCGATCTTCGGCGTCATCATCTGCCAGTACGACTTGATGTGCGGGAAGTTGTCGAGCACAAGGCGGCTCACCGCGATCTGCTTAATGTCGAGCATGCCCGTGGTTGTGGGCAGGTGCTCCAGCGGCGTGTTCGCCGGATGAAACGCCAGCGGGATAAAAGTCTGGAAGCCCTGTGTCTCGTCCTGCAGCGCGCGCAGCTTCATCAGGTGATCGACGCGGTCTTCGTCGTCTTCGATGTGGCCATAGAGCATGGTCGCGTTCGACTTGAGTCCGATTTCGTGCGCGGTGCGCGCGGTGTTCAACCAATCGTCGCCGTCAATCTTGTGGTCGCAGATGATGTGCCGCACGCGGTCCGAAAAAATTTCGGCGCCGCCGCCCGGAAGCGAATCGACCCCCGCTTCTTTCATTTTCTCGAGCGTCTCGCGGATCGTCAGCTTCGAGCGCTTGGCAAGATACGCGACCTCAACCATGGTGAAGGCCTTCATGTGCACTTGCGGAAAGCGCTCTTTGAGACCCGAGACGAGATCGAGAAAATATTGGAATGGCAGATCCGGATGCAGGCCGCCGACGATGTGAAACTCGGTGATGGCTTCGGTGTAGCCCGAAGACGCGATCTGAAAGGCCTCTTCGAGCGCCATCGTGTAAGCGCCGGGAGCGTCCTTCTTGCGACCAAACGCGCACAGGCGGCACGCCGCGATGCAAACATTGGTCGGATTGATGTGGCGATTGACGTTGAAATATGCGGTATCGCCGTGCAGCCGTTCGCGCACCCAGTTCGCCATCCAGCCCACGGCGAGAATGTCGCCCGTGGCGTAGAGCGCGAGCGCGTCGGAGTCATTAAGGCGTTCGCCGGCGAGGACTTTGTCTTTGATCGGCTGTAAGCGAGCGTCGTCAGTCTGAAATGGGTGCGAACTTGCCATCGTTATTAATGATAACCCAGCCGTGTGGGCTCGCGAACGCAGCATTACATTGGCGGTCTTAGTTCAAACCAAAGCCGCCGTGGACGCTGAGGACGCAGATTTCTTGGGATATTTGCGATGCGCTCTGACGACTTACCGAATCGCGCTTTAGCAGGAGCCGCGCAGTTCAACGATCTCAAAACCCTGCGTCTCGGCGTCCTCCGCCCCTCCCATACCAGAATCTACCGATCTACGCCTCGTATCGATTCGGCATCGTACCTGTGACTGCGCCGTTTCCGAGGAGATTCCTATGTTCCGAAGTTTGACCGTACTTTCTATGTCCGCGCTGCTCACGGCGACAGCTTTCGCGCAGCAGCCGTCCCCCGATCAGACCAATCCCACCCAGGCCCCAGCTCAATCGCAGCCTTCATCGCAGCCGCAGACGAATCCCCAGCCTGCGCCGGTCCCCGCTCCGAACGCGCAGGCAGCTCCCGCATCGACCCACATCACTCGCCTCGCTCCCGGCAGCGTTCTTCCCGTGCAACTCACAAAAACCATCGACGCCAGGAAGGCGAAGACTGGCGACGAAGTAATCGCTAAAGTAACGGGAGACCTGAAGAACAACTCGGGCACAGTCATCGTTCCGAAAGACTCGAAAGTTGTCGGCCACGTAACCGAGGCGCAGGCGCGACATAAAGATCAGAAAGAGTCGCAACTGTCCATCGCCTTCGACCAGGCTGTAGTAAATGGCGAGACGATGCAGATGCCGATGTCGATCCAGGCAGTCATTGCGCTGCCAAGTCAAAATCAGAATCAGAGCGCCGCTGCCGAGGCGCCGAGCGGCGGTTATCCAGGCGGCGCATCGGGCGCGGAAATGCCCAGCGGCGGATCATCTCCTGCCGGAGCGGCGGGCCGGTCAAGTTCGCCTCAGCCAACCGGCGGCGAACAGATGCCCCAAGCGCCTCAGGGAAGCACCCCACAGACAGCAAGTCAGCCGCAGCCTCAGATCACCGGCAACACGAAGGGTGTGGTTGGAATTTCCAATCTAAGTCTCGCACCCACGTCCGACCCGCTACAAGGCTCGATGCTGACCTCAGAGAAGAACAACGTGAAGCTGGAAGGCGGAACAATCATGCTTCTACGCGTCAGCCAGTGACTATATTCACTCATTGAGTCATTGATCCATTGAGCTATTGAGGTATTAAGGTATTTCAGTACCTCATCGGAGATCACCCCGAGGGGTTTTCAAATGACTCAATCGCTCAATCACTCAATGATTCAATCGCTCAATGGCTCGATTTGCCCAGCAGCAGATCGCTGGCAACAAAGAGAAAGAAGACGACGGATATAACTCCGTTCATGGTGAAGAAGGCGGCGTTGAGCTTGCTCAGGTCGTCGTGGCGCACGAGTGAATGTTCGTAGGCGAGAAGTGCCGCCACCGCGCACACTCCGCCTATTGCCAACTTCCCGAGTCCGAATTCAAGGACTAGCGCCACCAGCAGCCCGAGCATGATCACATGAAAAATCCTCGCGACCCACAACGCGGTGTGAATGCCCACGTGTCGCGGGATTGAATGCAAGCCGGTATTGCGATCGAAATCGTAATCCTGGCATGCATAGATCACGTCGAAGCCACCCACCCAAAATGTTACAGCCGCAGTCAGCAACAGGATTCTAGGATCGAGCGAGCCGCGTACGGCGATCCATGCGGCGGCTGGCGCGATACCCAGAGCGAAGCCCAGCAGCAGATGCGACCATCGGGTGAAGCGCTTGGCATAAGAATAAAGAAGCACGACGGCGAGCGCGACCGGTGTGAGCCACAGCGTCAACCGATTCAGCTGCGATGCGGCCAGCACGAAAACTCCGCAGGCAATCAGAACAAAAGTGGTTACGAAGGCAGGAGTCAGAACGCCGGCCGGAAGCGCACGGGTCGCGGTTCGGGGATTGCCCGCGTCAATCTGCGCGTCAGCGAGGCGGTTGAAGGCCATGGCCGCGGATCGCGCGGAAACCATCGCCACAACGATCCATCCCAGCTGGTTCCAGGCAGGCAGGCCGTCGGCCGCCAGCATGGCGCCACAAAGAGCAAATGGGAGCGCAAAAATCGAGTGCTCCCATTTGATCATCTCGAGCGTGATCTTCAGGTTTTGCAGGAATCCCACGCCCAATATTGTACGAGATGCGATCGTTAGTATGTGAACTGCTGGAGCTGAGTCACACCGGAGCTCGGACCGTCGACATAGCCGATGCGGTTCGCGGGATTCAAGCCAATGTGCGTTCCGATGACATTGAACTCGTTCGAGAAATTGAAGCCGTTCAGCGACTCCACCAGGTTGCCTTGGGTGTCATACACCTGGATGCTGCTGCCCGGTCCCGTGGATGAGACTTCCTGCGCGATGAAAAACAACTTGTTCACCGGATCGTATTCCACATCCGTGCCGCTCTGCAGCTGGCCTACATTGCCCGGAAGCGTCACGGCAAAACCGCTCTTTTTTTTCAGGTCGTAGAACTCGACCTCGGCATCCAGTTCGGTCGTGGTCACGGCGATTCCGTCCTCCGAGTCGACCGCAATTCCGTTCACCGTCCCCTGGTGATACGGGGGCGGCCCAAGGATTCCGGTAAACTGCGTCACCTTTCCCGAAGTCAGATCGACCAGCGCGATCTGCGGAGCGGGACCGCCCACCGTTCCCTCAGCCGCTGCCACCACAGCCTGATTCGTCACGGAGTCGTAACCCACCACCGGCTCGTTGCTGAAGAAAAACGTCGGATCGGTGAGTTGCACCGGCGATCCAATTTTCTTGGTGTTGAAGTTCGAGCCAAATACCAGCGTGTTGAAGTTCCCGCTGTTCTCGAAATACAAAATCGCATTGGTGAATGTGCCGCCCGCGCCCTGGTTGCGGCTCACTCCCATGATGATGTCTTCAGTCCGCAGCCCCGACTTCCACTGGCCGGTAAATTTGTTGGCGGTAAGCGGTTTCAATTCGTTGTAGATCCGCTTTGTCACGTAGATCTGTCCGGGTTTTTCGTGCTCATGTTCCACGAGCCCGATGCTGTTTCCCACGATTCCGAGCGTCAGGAAGTCGTCGTGCGTCTGCAGCTTTTTTGCCACGCTGATAATCGCGCCTGTAGCCTGATCGAACGTCTCGACCGCTGCCAGGATTTTCCCCTGGGCATTGATGGTTTGCGCTTCGCTCAACACGCCTTCGGTGCCATTCTGGTCGATATCGAAGCCGAAGACTTGCCCGCCGAATTGAGTGTTGACGACCACCGAGGTTGGGCCGACGTCATTTCCAGCCTTGGCGCTCGAGGGAGTACCCAGCCAGAATGCGATTGACGCCGCACCTAAAACAGATGCGAAAATAAAGATTGCCTTCCCTTTCATCATGACACCCTCCCAAAGTTCACCGAAGCCGTTGGGAATCTTGCGCAACAGCCTGGCCCGCAACGTTATCGCGATGCCGTGCGCGCGAATGTCAATTTAGGGTGAGAACTTTGTAAACAATTTGTCATTCTACGCCCGCCGGAAGGGTTAAAGCGCCACTTACACAGTTCGTCCCGGTCCGCTAGCGTGCTAGACTCTTTCTTCACCGACCTTCCTATGTCCAATTCGCAACTTCGCTGGCCGGCCGTTCTAACCCTGGTTGCCTCGCTCATTTCTTTTCTGGCATGCGGCTCGCAAAGCAACCCGCCCGCCATCGTGGTGACGTTCACCTCGGGCTTCACTCCGCCGTCCGAAATGACCCTCAGCGAACAATGTGGAGTGGCGGCGACCGTGACTAACGACATCAAGAGCCAGGGCGTGAAGTGGACCGCTGCCTGCGGCAGCGCAGACTGCGGGGCTTTTACTCCCACGTCGAAATCTGCCAGCGCCGTGCCCATCACCTACACATCGCCCGCCACCGCTCCCTCCGGCGGAACCGTCACGCTGACCGCAACCTCCGTGACCGATCCCACGAAAAGCATCTCCTCATCTCCCATCACCATCGGATCGGCCTCCTCCGGCTGCGTTGCACCCTGATTCCCTGCCGAAACGGAGAGCTGAACGGACAAGGCGTGTCCATCCTGTTGTGACGAATGGAATCGCTGACTTCAGCCGCTTTTCGAAGTAACAGCCAGTGCCAAATTGGCCCTATACCTTCACATCATCTGCTCGGTTCCAACGAAAATCGCTTGACCCAGCGTGCCCCATGGCAAAATCATTGCAAGACGTGCAAATGCGCGATGCAAGAATGGTTCTTTGAAATTTCGTCGGCGAGCTGACTTTAAGAGGCAGCAAGTCAAGAAGGAAGAGATACTTTGGGCCCCGTAACCTACTGTTTCCAAATGAGATAAACTAAGTGTATATTTATGAATACTTTGCACGGGAACTCAATGACTTGCAGGCGGATTTATGTGTTAAGTCCATATTATTGAATACTTTACCTATAACTCCTTATTCCCGAATACTTTGCCCGGAATTTCCTCCTAAACCCATGATTCCATTAGAGGGCAGTAGGGGGGGAGGGGGGTATACTGTGAAGGATGATTATTCACTTGACACAAATTAGTCGGTTGTGTAATATGAATACATGGCAAAGCGAATCCATCCTGAGCCTGTCAGCCTCGCTGAAATCTTCATAAAGTTTTCGACCGATGATGAGTGCCTAAACTACATCGAAAAGATGCGCTGGCCGGACGGTGTTGTGCGCTGCCCTGTGTGCGGCAATGACAAAATCGTCAAGGTAGAGCGCAAGGCTGACTCCAAGAATCGGCGCAAGTGGTTCTATCTCTGCCAAGAGAAAACCTGTCACAATCAGTTTTCTCCGACCGCTGGCACGCTGTTTGCCGACTCCCACCTACCGCTACTGACTTGGTTCCATGCAATCGGCCTGATGATAAATGCCAAGAAGGGACTCAGCGCCGCGCAACTACAACGCGACTTGGGGATCGGCGGATACAAGACGGCGTGGTATCTCTGCCACCGCATCCGCGAGGCAATGGGATCGGGCGATATACCGAAGCTCGGCGGGATCGTGGAAGTTGACGAAACTTATATCGGAGGTCGCGTCAAGGGCAAGGGCGTTGCCTATGCCAAGAAACAGAAGCAAGTTGTGATGGCTGCGATCCAGCGTGGTGGAGAGGTCCGATTAAAGCACATCACAGGCGCAACCGTTGGCACCTTCAAGGAGTTTATCGAAGCAACCATTGCAGAGGATGCGGAAGGCGTGATGACAGACCAGCATCCGGCCTATCCTGCCGCACTCGGCACTCTTGTAGATCGCCATGACACGGTGAATCACATAGCAGGCGAATACGTGCGGTACGAGAACGGAAAATGCGTGACCACGAATACGGTTGAATCCGTGTTCTCACTTTTCAAGCGCGGATTGATAGGGCAATACCACAAACTATCAGCGAAGCACCTGAAACGCTATCTTACGGAGTTTGAATATCGGTACAACCGCCGCAATGATGCGGACGTGTTCATAGAAACCGTGCGCCGTCTGTGTGGATTCAAGCCTCTGCGCTTCGCTGATCTGACTTCTGATCCTGAGGCCGTTCCTTTTTAGGCTTTTTCTCAGCGCGTATTTGGGATTCCTTTTGCGGAGGCTTTTGGAGCATCCGGCGCAGAACCTCATCGAACTGCGATTTGTCGGTTTGCATAAGTCGAGTCTAACACGATGAACCAGCTTAGTTACTAGTTGAACACCCGCAAATCATCTAACATCACCGCCAATCGACCCTTCTCCACTTCTTCGCCTACTTTCCCACATCTTTTCCACTACTAGATATAGCGGTTAGGATTGACACCCAACAATGCAATGGGCGACAATTGCACAGTTTTGGTGTTTTTGTCTTAAAGTAAACAACCGGGACTCATTGGCGTGAGACCCGGTTGGGGATGACTGATTGATTATCAGAACCAAAGCCATCCTAGCCTAAGCCAAAAACCCCGTCAAGCGATTTTGTTGTGGAAATCAATGGGAGATGTGTGCCTATGAAGATACACACTTAGCTTCCCGTACCATTGGCGAGCCGTGCGAGTGAAGCGATAACGGAAAGGCCCGAATCGCGCCCCGGTCAAGAGTTGCGAGTCGAGCCATGGTGAGCCCCATATCGGAGGGCGTCTGGTTGGTCGCCAGAAACAGCTTTATAAGCTGTGGTTCCTGCGTGGAACGGGGTCCGATCCCCCCGCCCTCCGCCATTATAGATCGAATGGAGGAAACTTCGTGCTGCGAAAACATCTGGCTGTGATTACTCTCGCACTTCTGTCCTGCTCAACCGCGACGAGCCAAGTTGGGCCACCAAGACATGAGTCGCGCTGGCACCACATTTTCTTTCGCCACCGAGAGCCCGAAAATCTACGTGAACGGTACGAAGAACTGAGATGTGCGATGGTGACAATTTCATGGGAAGAGACATCCACCATCGCGATTCCGAATCAGCCTGTGTTGACAATAACGACGGCGCATTTTGGGACTGGTTTCTATACAAGCGCGAATGGAACAGTTCTGACAGCGGCTCATGTAATCGGAAACAAGAGCTGGGGCGACCCGAAGCCGCCAAGTAGCGACATAATCGTTAATCTGGCCACCCCATTGGAGTGGAAGATTCAGAACAGTAAGAATGAAAATGTGCGCGTATCTAACGACAAGCTAAACCAGCACCTTTCAAATGGTTGGGGTGCTGATTTAGCTGAGATCGAGACTGGATCAACTCCGCCATGCTGGCTAAGGACAAGCGATGGTGATTCAATCTCTCCGGGAGATCATGTTATTGTCCTTGGCTTCCCGCAATTGGCGTTTAGATCTCTGACTCTCTACAGTGGAATTGTGAGCGGGCGACTAAAAAGCGATCTAGCGATTGGTGTCGCGATTCCTTCAAATACCCCGGTAAAACCAAAGAATGATTTCCTGCGGATTCAGATGCCATTATCTCCGGGGTTATCAGGATCGGCGGTAATTGATGATGAGAACCGCGCGGTAGCGGTAGTCAGTGCAGCAGGCGCGTCAACAGCTATTTTGGATGCTTTGGTTCAGTCTGCAAGCATTCAGGAGGCAGTGCCGCTCCCGCCGGGAACGAGTCGCAATGTTGATTGGCCCTTGGCTGTTGGTGATTTGGCGAAGACGTTGCGGGATTATGCGTCTCCTGGCTACGGAGACTCTGTTCCATTGAAGTACTTGAAGGAAGCAACGACGCCAAAACCCACAAATCCCGTAGTCGAACCACGCGACCATCAACCGAAACAGGATCATCCCAACTAGCGACAACGGCGTTAGCCGTAGTACTAGAATGGACAACTAGATTGGATGATGGAGTTTGTGCCGCAGTATAGGTCTGACCCAGTGCTACGCTTGCGCAAAAAAGCAGAACAGAAAAGAGGCCCAAGCGATTGAGTGGTTTCATGGAAGGCCCCCTAGATGAACGGCGAATTCTAATAGAATCCGCGATAATTTTCAATCCCAATTAAATAGCGTAATCCCCTGTCAAGGCCAAATCAATCAGAAAATACCCCAGTTTTCGACAGCATTCCCACAATGGTACACCCCACAAAAGACACCATTACCCTGTCACGGCGATACTATTTTACCTCAAATTTGTGTAAAGTGAATAATCATCCTGTGAAGTTACTAACGCTCTCATAAATAGGACTCGAAAGTCAGGAGCCGGAGAGCCAGAGCCTAAAGCCCGCCGCCATCATCCAATCGGTGTAAGATTAGTTCAGTTCTTTGCTGGCATTCCCACAGAGTTGGGGGCGTCCCGGTTTCGACGGAGATGCTTGCGGCCAGGAGGCATGCCGGGGTGCACACACCCGTAATCGCGTGCAAAATGATAATTGCCAATCAACAGATGGCATACGCAGCCTAATTAGTTAGGCAGCCGCTCTTCGCAGCTTCGCCCTTGGGCCGCGAAAGAGCGTCGCACAGAGGGCTGCTCTTCCCCTCTACGTCTGGGAGGGGAGGCTAAGATCACAGGCTAGCGTCCACGGTTTCTTGTCCGTTCTGAGCCGGAGGCGCGAACGTCCCGGGGGAAGCGAGGCCGCAAGGTCGCGCCCAACGCCTGGGGCATGAACCGGAATAAGCATGTAGTCTCCTAGCCAGTAACATTTTCGGACGCGGGTTCGACTCCCGCCGCCTCCACCACTCTAAGCTATTGATTATAAAGTAGTTATAAAAACAGTAGAAAAATCGTACAATAAACGTACAATGGATTCGGCAAAGGTGCTGAATTCATGCTCTCCGTTTACTCTCGCCACTACCCTCCCTGCTCCTCTGACGACATCAATTACAAACGTTGTCGCTGCCCCAAATGGATCAATGGTGTTCTTGGTGCCGACGGTCCGTTCATTCGTCGGAGTGCGAGGACGCGGAGTTGGGAGAAGGCAGAGGAGTTCAAACGAGAGTTGGAAGCGGAATACCAGTCAAAGCAAAACGGTGACAGCAGGCCGGTCTCTATTGCTCCCGAAAAGATGAGCGTGAAGGACGCGGTGATGCGCTTCCTAAAGAGTAAGCGCAACGAGAACTTGGCTGATTCGACCATCGACAAATTAAAGACGATTTTCGAAAAGCAGTTTTTGTCATGGGCAACCACGTCGCGCTTGAAAAATCTCGAAGACATCACGACGGCGGACTTGGAAGCATTTCGCGACACATGGGAAGACGGTCCCCTTGCAAAGAAGAAGAAACAGGAGCGATTGATTGGCTTCTTCTACTACTGCTTGCGACTCGGCTGGATCAAGTCAAATCCCGCCGTTTCACTCGGACGTATCCGAGCGGACGGCCCTCCGACCGATTACTTCCCCAAGAACGAATTCGATCAGATCATCGACTCCACGTACATTTATCAGCCCAAAGGATGGGTTGAGTGCAGAAATCAAGCGACCCGGCTCCGGATTTTGATCTTGTTGATGCGTTGGAGTGGGCTCGCCATTCGCGATGCGGTGACCCTTGAGCGGCGTCGCCTCAACGACAAAGACGAGCTCTTTTTGTACCGCGCGAAAACTGGCAATCCGGTCTACGTTCCGCTCCCGCCAGATGTTGCGGAGTCGCTTCGGACGATTCCGCCAGGGCCGACTCCCAATCCACGGTATTTTTTCTGGTCGGGCAACGGTTCGCCCAAGTCCGTTGTTGGCAACTGGCAGCGAAGTTTTCGCCGACTCTTCAAGATTGCCAACCTTCGACGGGAAGATGGAACGCCAAAGCGCTGCCATCCACACATGTTCCGAGACACATTCGCGGTTGAGATGCTGCTCGCGGGCGTACCTCTCGAACAGGTTTCAATTCTGCTTGGACACAAAAGCGTGAAGATTACGGAAAAACACTATGCGCCTTGGGTCAAAGCTCGACAAGAGCTGCTAGCCGCCAATGTTCGCAAGGCGTGGACGGTACTTCAAAGCAGTGGCAAGAAGTCGCGCCGAAAGCAGCCGCAGCGAGTAAAGACCGCATGAATATCCGTTGATCTCAACTTGCTCGTCGCAGCTTTCGATGCACACGCAGCAAAACAGTCTCGGGTACACGTAGAGTCCGGTAGCCACGCTTGTGACGAGACTCCTCCGATCCCCAGTGAATCACACCAGGTTCCCTTTCGAAGATCCTGCGCACGGTCTTTTGACTGAGAGCCCAGAGCTTTGAGATCTCGATGACGGAGTAATGTTTCTCGTTCGCGAGGTCAATAGGGCTTACGGAAAAGGTGGCGAGGTGCGAAGACTCTGGCATTTTGCGAGCAAGGTCCGCCATTCGGAATGCCTCCGGACGAGATGCGACCTCCAATTGGCTCAGGGCTGGCTAAGGCACAGCGACCTTTGCCGATCTTGGCTGGAATCGCAAAGTGTTAACCAATTTGAGTCCTGGCCGTAGATATTGTCCAATAACTTTTCGTACCGAGATCATTCCCTGCGGTTATACCGCGCTGGATCTGGTAGCCAGGCTTGGGCGCAAGTCGCCCAATTATTTTGCTCGTTTCTCGAACACGCCTCTATGGCGTTTGGCAGGAAATGACCTATCTTTGTCATTGCTGCCATATCTCTGTGCCTCTAAGATTCCGCCATGGGGAATACGGCAAGGCTGACTCGTTCGGTAGACGTAAAGACAATAGTCTTTGTCGCTTTTCCTGGTACTCAGATCCTAGATGTCGCGGGCCCTTTCCAGGTGTTCGTCAGAGCGGCAGAGCTTTTCGTCCGTGAGCATCCGGAGAAGCCAGCGCCCTACAAAGTTGTGCTGGCTAGTACGACTCACCGTAAGTCTGTTTCCACTAATTGTGGCTTGCTGTTAACCGGAACAGAGACCATCCGTACGCTTCGAGGACCGATTGACACATTGCTAGTAGCCGGGGGCTCCGGGGTGGAACAAGCTATCCAGGACAAGCAACTACTTCTCTGGTTACGACGAACTGCTTCAGGGACCCGACGAATTGGCTCGATATGCACGGGAGCGTTCCTCTTAGCGTCTTGCGGGCTCCTGGAAGGCAAGC
>Ga0335069_10000186_pt1 | contig 108069 bp, 159 predicted proteins | sample Lox_Sample_11_FD_206714 | JGI IMG/M metagenome (GOLD analysis project Ga0335069, IMG submission 206714) | Soil microbial communities from Loxahatchee National Wildlife Refuge, Florida, United States - Lox_Sample_1.1 | ecosystem: Environmental > Terrestrial > Soil > Wetlands | place: USA...
AGGCCAATGCGGTCGGAATGTTGCCTTCACAAGACGTTGCGCTCCTCAAGGGAGATTTCCAACAGTTCAGAAAGGCCGCAATCGAGACTGATCCTCGCGGAATCTTTGCTGGAACCGGCCCCTTCGTGGCATGTGGATTCCCTGGCGGCGACAAATCAATCTGCCTCCAGTTCATTCCACGAACCAACAACCGATTCCTCATCATTGGTGACGGATACTTGTACCAAGGAATGAGCGGCGGCCCTGTAATCGACCAAAGCACCGGCCATATCGTAGCCGTCAACAGCCAAGTAAATGACCATGGGGTTTCCGTAGGTCCAACAGTAGGGTTTCTTTCCTTAATGGGAGTCGCGGTTGAGCCAGCGAAGTGATGAAGAAATCAAAGCAATGGACCAGAAATGGGACTTCACTTCCCTTGGGCAGTGGACTCTGGTCGGGCGCGGCGACGTGTACACTGTGCGTTGCCCCATCAAATGCTTTGCCTTCGATTGGATCATGAATAAAGAAGTAACTATCGACGGAAAATTATTCACAGTGATCGGCGTTGAGAGATTTGCCAAAGCGGCGCCGGTAAGCAAGGGCGAACTGATCGGTCTTCTCATAAATTCGATGACTTACAATAGGAGGTAGTCATGTTTCGCTGTCAAGTCACGGGGAAATTGTCCAAACCGAGAGAAAAAAGTGTCAAGTTGGTTTCCAAAACTCGCCGCCGCGATTACTACAATGGCTTGCCGGAAGGTGATCCAGACCGCAAAGTGATCGCAACGGGCTTCGAGATTGTCGAAGAGTTGACAGTCACGAAGGAAACTGCGAAGCTGGTGCAAGAAGGAAAACTCGAACTAAAGAGGAAATAATGGCACGCGGTCCAGTTGGCATGGTCGGCATTGAATCGGCTCGAAGTAGTCGCTCCCATTGCAGAAAATGCAAATGTGTCATTGCAAAGGGCGCAACTCGTTTGATGATGGAGCAGGAAGGCCCGGTTTGGGCTAGACATCAGACATCAATTTACTTCCTGTGCAAGAAATGCGGACTTCAGTTTTTGAAGGACGAGTTTAAGAACCTCGAAGGACTTATCTGGAGGATGAAAAATGGCTTCGTTCGCAGTCGAAGTTTACAAAGTCAAGGTTGAGCCTCACCACAACGCGGACGCTCTTGAGCTTGCCGTGATTGGTGACTATCGTTCGATCATCCGTAAAGGCCAGTTCAAAGACGGCGATCTTGTTGCCTATATCCCTGAGCAATCCATCGTTCCAGACGATCTTTTGACAGAAATGGGTTTGACCGGCAGGCTTGCTGGCCCAAATAAGAATCGAGTCAAGGCAATCAAGCTGCGCGGCGTCGTTTCGCAAGGATTGGTATATCCGGCCAAGGCTGAGTGGACTGAGGGCCAGAACGTGACTGAGGATCTTCGCATTCAGAAGTACGAGCCGCCGATTCCCGCTCAATTCCGTGGCGAACAGGCTTCGTCGCCAATCGCTCTCAAGTACGACTTCGACAACATCAAAAAGTATCCGAACGTGATCCAGGACGGCGAAGAAGTTGTGATGACTGAAAAGATTCACGGAACTTTTTTCACAATTGGCATCACAACCGAAGTCGATCTGAAATCTCTTGATGGATTGACTGACGGTTACTTCATCGTTTCAAGCAAAGGGCTGATTTCCAAGGGAATCTACATCAAAGACAACGAAGCGAACGCTAACAATACCTACATCCGCGCCGCCAAACAGTTTCAGCTTGGCACAAAGCTCATGGACATCATTTATTTCTTGATCCGCGAAGGGCATTTGCCGCCCGAAACGAAGGGTAATGCGTGGCTCATGGGAGAAGTTTATGGACGAAGCGTCCAGAAGAACAATGGAATCGAAGGCTATGGAATGTCTGAAGGAACACTTGGGTTCAGAGCCTTTGACATTCAAATTGATGGATCGTTCGTGGACTACGATGCTTTTAAGGCCGCGTGCGATCACGTCGGAATTGATACCGTTCCGCTTCTCTACCGAGGTCCGTTCAGCAAAGAGACGCTACAAAAATACACTTCCGGTACTGAAACTGTGTCCGGTAATTCGCTTCATATCCGTGAAGGAACCGTTGTCAAGCCGGTGAAAGAGCGAACCGAACATCGAGTCGGTCGCGTGATCTTCAAATCCGTGTCAGACGAATACCTGATGAAATCTGATGGTGAGGAGGCTCAATGATCTACCTTGTGATTTATCCCAACAAATACGTTGCCGCAGTCGTGAAAGATTTGCCTGATCTTGTTGGATTTCTGAACAAGGTCCCGGCTGAGATTCTTTCTCAGCTTAGAATCGAGCCGACGCATTGCAAAGAATACCCGATGCACATTCTCGAATCACGAATCAATGACAGAATTTGGTTCATCGCAGAACCGGATAAAACCGGACTGAAGAGAATGACGCATACCGTGGCCGCCTGCGATGGCGAACCACTGATTACCTACGACATAAAAGAAAATTTCTTTGGAGAACCTGGCAAGGAAGGCCAAGACTTCATGGGATTGCTTTCTCACACCCACTTAACCGAGGATTAAAATGAGCGACGCAGACGAATTTCTGTCGGAAGCCGACAAGTACAAGCCGAGTAGCAAAAAAGACCGCAAGCCGGAATCGCCCGAAAAAACCGAAGAAAGCGTGATCGGCAACAGCGACGAAGAGCCGCTTGGTAAGTTGGTTCAATACGCTTACAACGGCGAAGGGTATAGTCCGACTTCCGGAACCGTCAAAAGGATTCCTCCCGGCGTCTACTCTACCGAAAACGTCAACCATCGCTTGACTTTCATTCCGCGCCGCGTGAACACAGACCGACTGATTCGCCTTCCTGACTCTAAGTCAGATGCGGTAATCAAGCGCATTCAGAATTTCTGGGAACTTGAGCCTGAATATCGCAACGGAAACGATGACATCGTTGGCGGATACTTGCACAAAATGGGCATCATGCTCTTCGGCCCTCCTGGATCTGGAAAAACTTGCACGGTGAAGTTCATCATGCAGGACATCATTGAGCGTGGCGGCATCGTTCTTCTCGCTGACGGCCATCCCGGTACTCTGTCAGAAGGACTGACTTCTTTCCGTCAAATTGAGCCTGAAAAGCCAGTCGTTGTGGTCTTTGAAGACTTCGACGAATTGATTCAAAAATATTCGGAGTCGATGTATCTGTCGATCCTAGATGGTGAGGCTTCCATCAATCGTTCGCTGTTCATCGCAACGACAAACTACCCGTCGCGCTTCGATCCACGGATGTACAACCGTCCTGGCCGCTTCTGCGATGTCATCAAGATCGGTATGCCCAGCCCCGAAGCGCGCAAAATGTATCTGGACAGCCAGATCAAGCGCAAAGAAATCATCGACGATATTGTGGCAAAAACTCAGGGATTCTCACTCGACCACTTGAAAGCTCTCATCCAAGGCGTCTACCTTGAGCGCAACGATCTTGACAAAGAGATCAACCGCCTGCGCACGCTCTTCAGGCCGCCGAAAGATGACCAAGGCGTCGATAAACCTGCAATGGGCATTGCTTCGGAGTAATTATGATTCAACTTGATGAAGATTGCGGACGCGAATCTGAGAACAGCAAGCCAAGCCTTTTCGTTCACAAGAAAACTGGCGGCATCTACCGGCGTGTAGGTGCCTGCATCTTCAAGGGAACGGACGAGTATGCCATTCTATATCGCAAGTGGGATGACTTTGGGAACAGTGCAGAATCCCTGTATTGCCGGGCATACAAAGATTTCAACGAACATTTCGATAAATTCGATTACGATAAAATTGGAATCATGTACACCGAAGAGCAGGCTATGAAGAAGCTCCTTGGTGATGAGCAATTCCACAAAGAAAAATTGCGCCACATTCAAGAAGAGCGCAAGCACTTTAAGGGATCTGTAGGAAGTCGTTTCAAGCGAGAAACTTAGCGGTTCTTACCGTGCTTCCATGGCTTGCACATGAAGCATCCGCACCCAAAGTTCTTCTTTTTCATCATACCTATATGGCGCTGGTCCAGTTTGGTCCAGCCCAAATTATTCCACAGCTTCACGCGCTTTTCCTGCACTCTTTTAGTTTCGGCTCTTCGCCAAGCTCTATCGCGTTTCATTGATGTATTCTATTGCCTTTTTCATGATTTCAGGATCTTCCTTGAACTGTCCGATTCCTGTGTTGCAGGTTGAGCATAAAAGTCCACGAATTTTTCCAGTTTCGTGACAATGATCGACGTGCAAAACCCTATCTTGCGGCTTTTCGCAAATCTTACAACATCCATTTTGAGCTTTCACCATCTCGTCAAACTGCTCAGGAGTGATGCCGTATTTGACTTTCAAATTCCAATCCCTCATGATTTTAAGCCTTCTGCTTCTGTTGGCTTTAACCCATTCTTTTTGCTGAACTGAAACTTTGGTCGGATCTTTCAAATATCGAGCGTTGCGCTCCGCTCGAAGACAAATTTTGCATACTGGACGAATGCCATCTTTGTAACCGCGTCCGGTGTAAAAATCGGAAAGTTCTCTTTCATTGTCGCATTTATTGCACTTTTTCATTAACAACAATCCCAACTCGAAGTAAACATTGATTTATTCGAGTATATCTTATCGTATTGACCTTTTTGGATCAAGTCTCTTTCCCAGCGACGGCGGTAACGAGCATCTGTGAGTCGGCATTTGCAGAAACATCCATGACGTTTGGAATTGTCGCGACTAAATCCTTTGCGATCACGCCAGTCTTTTTTGGCGACGGCGGGATTGACTTGGTATTGGTCGCTGACAGGCTCGACTTTTTTCTTGGGATTGGCCGACATTTTGGCCGGTCCTTGGCGGTAGTAAACGCCAGTGCGGTCGGCCCAGCGATCCCACTTGTGATAGCGTTTGCGACGGCTATAGACGCGGCGATTGTGTTCGACGGCGAAATGGTCATAGGACCAGCGGCGGATGGCCGGATGGTTGTAAATGTGATCTTGGAATTCGTAGAAGTGGAAAGGAATGGCGTACAGGCCGCGCAAGCGGTCATACTCGTGCTGGATCAAGCCTTTGAAGTGCTTGTGGTCGAACCGTTCGCGGTCGATTTCCTTTTTCCAGTACAGATTGTATTCTTTATATTGGATGATTTTGTGCTGAGCGACGATGCGCTCTCGGGCTTCGTGAATGATGCACGAATCCAGTTGGCGAGACTCTGAATACTCGCAGGTAGGCGTAGGCTTTTTCATGACAATTATCTCCTTGTGGGCTTCACATTCGACTAATTGTCATAATTGCTCCTTGTTGGCAGGTGATTGGCCCAGTTGCCTCTGGGTTCGGAACGCGATTATAGTGGCTCCGCTGCGACTCCACTTTGATAGATCAATCTATCATTTTTGGTAGCTTCATCTATCAAATTTAAGATTTCGGTCTAAGTACCTGAAATTTGGGACGTTTCCCCATACCCTCAAGCCCCGTTACAGAAAAGTCTAGGCTATCTACTCTTTGGGGTTCACGCTTTTCTACTGCCCGTCCCGAGCAGTCGTGTCTACGGCCAGTATTTCTGATTCCTCAGTGCTTTGCCGTAAATGGCCAGCTTCCCACTGTTTATCCGACAGGTGCTTTGCCTTTTCAAAACCAAAATAAACCGGACGCAACTCCGGAGTGTATGTCTTTCGGGAGGGCAGCTACCCCTTCCGTCTTCTGAGGGCATTATCACATCTGTCCCTCTAGGCAGTTTCCCCGATGTGTCGAGGCTCACTCAGACTGCCGAACTGCCAACCTAGTCCTACGCCCGAGGCGCTCGACTGCTTGTTGGTAACGGAAACAACTATGGGTATTCCCGACTTTTTAATGTGCTTCTCGACCGCACTGCCCATAGGATTTGTGGCCAGTCCGCAGTTTCCCGCAGTAGCACCACGCAAATCAGAATCTTACTTTTTCGGAGCTTTGTCAATCTCCGTTTTAGGATTTTCGTCGCCTTTCGCTTCTTGCTCAATCTTCGTGCGCTGAATTGCCTTACATTCGTCAATCTGATCTTGAAGATTTTTCACTTCGCGCTTGCAGACTTCCAAAAATTCCTCACAGGTGATGCGAAGGATTTCAACATCGGTATCAGTGCCGGTGAATTTGATGGCTTCTTTGATCTGATCGACAAGAGTCCGGCGCTTGTCTTTGTTGTCGCTCATTTCAAGTTCAAAAATGTCTTCTTGGGATGGCTCCGGAGAACCATCCGCCTCTTTCATGAATTCATCAAAATCATCACTCACAATTCTTCTCCACGAAGTTCACGAGCTTCTGATATGAAAGCGCCGGATCGCCATGCTTGAGTTTCCTATCGGCTTCTTCCTGAATCGCTTTCGTGTGATAAACGATGCTGTCGTGATGAGCTTTGATCGTGGCGAGCTTCCATTGTTCTGGGTTTTGATCCAAAATAGCCGGTCGATACGGCTCATGTCCATAATCGAAATCGTAAGCTGAAGTCAACTGTTCCACGGCAAATTTCAACGAATTGACGATCAATTCTTCTTCGTTCTGATTGACGGCCTTATTGTAAAGAGCAGTTACCTTAGCCATAGACTGAGCGTGAGCGGCTTTCTTTTCTCTATGTTCCTGAACACGCTTTGAGTAGTCATTGCTCTCTGACTGCAATTTTTCATAAAACGCTTTTTCCCAATCCATCGGCGTCCGGTTCATGGCATCCGCAAGCTCCTTTGTCTCTTCTTTCAGGCGACGTTCGTGATACGACTCTTCTTTGCGAAGTTTTTTTAAGCTGTCCATTATTTGCTGTTGAGTCATTTTGCCATCATCGCGCAAGTGCATACAAATTCCAAAGGCGCGGGCAACGCTTTCTTTAAGCCAGCGTTTCACGTCGTACTTCATTCCCTCAAGTTCAGCGGTATATCCTGTTGGCATAAAATCCTCCTGTTACCCCATTATGCCAGGAAATTTGCGTTCACTCAATTCAAGTGAAGACCTTTCGTGGTACGTCTTCCCAAGGAGCTTTTTTTCGTCCAAAAGCGCCACAAGGTATCTGAACGGATGAGGGTGTCTCGATTCGAGAAGGTCGGGGTACAAAATGTGGCCAATCACGATGGCGTCTCGTTTTGATACGTCATCAACGACTGCCGTTCCAACTCCATACTTGATTTCGTACTGCTTTTCAAGAGCCGATGCGAGATCGTTGGTCCGAAGCTCTGCGCGATACTCTTTGCCGCAATATTTCATCCACGTTCGCTTGTCCATTTCGGCGGGCAAGAACGAAGTCGAATATTTGTCCTTGTGCATTTTTTTCTTGTCTTTGACTAGCGGACCTTCGTAAGCGACAGTGCCATCGGGATTGAAAATTTTGATGTCGTAGATGCACATTCTCTGGCCAAACCAAATCGACCATTCGAGAGACTTGTACATGAAGCGTTCGCCCGGCTTGCTGTAGTGCGGGCCTTCATGTAGGCCGCGATCATCGTGAAAGATGGTGCCCATCTGTTCCATGCCGGTTTCAAAGTAGAATTCCAGATTCCCTTTGTAACTATGCAAGTGCTCAGACTTCACACACGATCCATTCTACTCCGTATTGCTCGACCAAAGGCTTCAGTATGGCTTCCGTTTCTTCCCACGGAATTTTGAACAAGCCGGAGTTGAACTTGTTCGAGTAAATAGGATAGCCCTTATGGGCCGAAATCTCAAGTAGAAGCCGGATCGAGCTTGCCGTGTTCTCAAGAATCTTCGATTTGGGATCTTTAGACTTTCCATAGCCGTTCGACGTGAAGAGACACGCGACGAAATGGTTATTTTCCAGATCGGTCAGTATAGCGCCGCCCGCATTTTCACCATTGGCCTCGAAACATGACTTTTTGTAAGTTTCGTGCGCCTTTGGGAATCGTTTTTTGAATTCAGTGGCGATGCCCGCTTCCCACGATCCACGGCAGTTACATGCGTGTGCGAGAATAGACAACTCCGGCGCGTCGAAGATCGACATTTTCTTGTGGTGCAGCATGATGCCTCACTTATTTCGTAGTTCTTTGATAAGCTCTTCGTACATGCCAGTTTCAGTGGCACACAGCAACTGCTCTTCATGCGTGAATCGAAGAGCGGCGTTGCGTAGGTTCAGGAGTTCTTTTTCAGAAAGTTCAGGAGCGAATAGCCCGAGTCTACGGACAACAGCCCGGCGCGCCTGTTCAACAATATACGCCTTGCTCTGGCTTGGGTATGGATAAGCTGGACGGCGCTGTTCAAGAGATTCGTGTAAACGATCAATGGATTCAAGGTACGCATAATACGCGCAATAAAGGCCAAGATGTTTTTTCTCGTGATCCGGCATCTTTGGAAAGTTGCCAACATATTGATCCTCATAGGCCATTCAATCCTCCAGAAAAAGAAAAAGGAAGTCATCTTCAGACGGACTTGCACCGCTCCCTTGCGCGCAATCTCAAATTAACACGGTCCATGTCCGCCGTCAAGCGGTTTGGAAGTATTTGCAATCTCCCCTGATTCTCGCTATGATACAGGTCAAAGGAGGTCCACATGACCGAACAAACACAGTCGCCTTTTCCGACACTTGCAGAAGTAGAAGAGGCCCACATTCGTAAAGCTCTGACGCTAACCAACGGCAGCAAAGCCAAAGCCGCCCAACTGCTTGGAGTAACGACGAAAACCGTCTACAACAAGCTGAATCAGTACGCAAAACGTACTTCTTTGGATACGCAACTGGCCAATTTCGCCAAAGAAAATGCGGACGCCAAAAAAGAAAACGCTCAGACGTTAGCCTGAGCGTCGTATTCTCAAATTTTTGGATTAAATTAGGTGCCGGACAACAGATCCGAAGCGCCAGCCGATTCACCTTGCGAACCGGATTCATCTTCGCTACGAAGACCGAGGTAGTTGACTGTAAAGTCGCTGACCGAGCGAGCGGCAACGCCAGAACTGTAACCAACCGGGCGAACGCCAACGACCGACAAGATTTTCTTGTTGGTTTGACGATCATAAAGAGCGAGAGAAATATCTTCGTGAGCCATAAGCTCTTGAAGTTTCGGAAGAGCAGCAGAAACATAGGCGCCATTGTCAACCACGCGAAAGCCAGTAGCGGTCACGGAGATCGCATCTTGTCCAGTGTAGGTGATTTCAGCGGGCGAGTAGCGACCAAGGATGAAACTTGGAACTGCATCGTAATTGACTCCCCATTGGCAGCTTGTAAAAATGCCAACGATCTTGCCATTCACAATCAGTTGTGCTCTCGCACCATGTAAAATTCTTTGCGGTGTACCCATTAGCTAAACTCCTTTTAAGCGCCAGCGGCATTCGAGGAAGATTGGATTCCTTCGATGTCCAGGTCAATCGGGATGAAGTAAATGCTGGTAGCTTCGACAGCCACAACTTTGACTTGCAACACGCCTGGAATGATATTGATTCCGATGGACTTCCATCCGCCCGGAGCCTGAGCCGTTCCGACAGTGAACTTGAGGGCCAAGAACTCTGCCATCTTTCCTTCGACGAAAGTCTGAACCGCGCTGTTCGTGACATCGGCGACAGATTCACCGACGAACGCATTCTTGAGAGCCGAAGCGAGGCTAAGAGCCATCAAGTCAGCAACATACACAGCTTGCAAGCTGTTGTACACGAAGTTGTTGTCCAAACCATAAGTCATTTGGTCGGACGCGAAAGCGAGCGAACCATCGTCTTGAGTGCAAATCGGGATCAAACCGGCAGACAGAGCCTGTTCGGTCTGTGCGACGTTTTCATCGTCATAATCCTGGTGCTTAACGCCACTGATGTTGAGGGCTTTCGGGAAGATCGCCTTGTAAGCGCCAGCGGCTTGCATACCAGCGGCCATTGCAGCGCCCATCCACGGTTGGAAGGTGTGCAGTTGACCATCAGATCCGCTGTTAACGATGTCTTGGAAGACATGGGCAACACGGAACGTTGACATCGTGCGAGCCGATGCTTGAGCGACAGCGAACGAAGATTTCTTGGAAACGACGCCGATACGATGACGTTTCACTTTGGCAGTAGACATGCTCAAGCAGTGAGTTTTCACGGCGGCATTCACTGCATCAACAGTGTAGGTCGAAGACGAATCGGTTTCTGCAACTGCAACGTCAAGCGAAGCATCTTGCGAGAAGAGAGGAACGACGAAGTTGCAACGAACGCCTTGGAGGGCGTCGATAGCTTGCGACACGGCCAAGCCGGTCGATCCACCTTTTGCTCCACCGCTCAAGAACATAGCCGTATTGTCTTCGGGAAGACCGGCAGTCGCGTTGGCAGCGTAGGAAGCGAGCTTCGAGCCTTGGTTCACACCAGACGGAGAAGACTCAATATCCCACAGATCATGCTTAACCCGGCCAGGCATATTGCCCAGATCGGATGCAATGTTGAAAGTTGTTTCGTCAAGAACGCTTGGATTACGCTGACCGTCAAGAGTAGAAGCAACAGCAGCAGTATAGCCAGTGTTAGCGTTGATCTTAGCGACCAGATCGGAAATAGTAGAAATTTTCGACAGATTGAGGCTAAGGTTGGCACCAGATCCCCCAACTACGCTGGTAGTCAGCATGAGATTTTGTCCGACCATACCGATGGTGCAAGAAGCCGAAGTTCCGTTGTATCCAATGCTCAAAGCGACATCGCCGCCGACGAGGAAAGTTTCAAGGGAATTAGTCGAGACGCGAGAAAGAGTGATTGTCTTTTCAAGTTCAGCCGCTGAAACCATCATCGTTTGGAGCCACGAAGCGGGAGCGTTTACGCCCAACTGCAACATGACAGTGCTGATGTTGACGGCACCGCCGTTGTCGTAAATTTCCAATGTTTTTCCAATGCCTTTGATCTGAGGATCAAGGTCTTGGATGTCAGTCACGGCAACAATAGGAGTAGCCGAAACTGCAACGGGGTTACCGTTGGACAAGCGAGACATTTGGATGAAAGCGGAAGCGGTCGTATTAGAGTACGAAATGATTTGATACCAACCGACGTTCGCATTGCCAGCGCCTTGGTAAGCGGAGCCAGCGGGAATGTAAACGATGTCGCCAACGCGGGGATTCGAGGCCCACACTTGACCGCCAGCCAAAGTGGCAGTAGCGACTGCGCCGACAACGGAAATTGCCACGTTCTGACCGACTTTGCCAGTCAAAATGTTGCGGTTCGTTCCGCTCATGTTGTTGATTTCCATAGAGCTATACTCAAGCATGTCGTTTGACGGAGTAGCCGAGATTGCAACAGGAGCAACGGCGACAGGAGCGCCGGAAGTGATTTTCAGAGCAGTGATTTGAGCAGCGCCCGAAACGTTCGACACGGCGGTAACCAAATACCAACCGACGTTCGCATTGCCAGCGCCCTGAATGACAGAGCCGGAAGGAATGTGAATGGTGTCACCGGCAGCAGGAGTGCCAGCGAAAACGCTAGGATTCGCAAGCGAAATGCTTACGCTTTGTCCGGAAAGGACGCTCAATTGAATATTGACTCCAGTCAAGCTGGCAAGGACACCGATGTCAACGCCGCCAACCGCATTCAAACCAGAAAGGTTCGTGATTGCAGAAGCGAGTGAAGACGGAAGTTCGTTTGCCGAGATAGACAGAAGTTGTTTTGCGCCGCCGTTAACGCGCAGAGCCGCTTGAGAAGCAGATGCGGACGGAACATACGAAAACATGCCGGTCGAAGGAGCTTCTTCCGGAGTCGTAGTGGCAGTGGATTCTTGAATGCTATCGCCAGCTTCACCGCCGCGAAGAGCAGTGTAGGCGCCATGGCCATCAAGAGTGGCAAACATAGCTTTGGTTGAATTGTTCGGTTTTACAAGAATGATGCTTTGCGGGCCGCCCGTAATACGGGGAGAAGCCGAGGGAGCGGAAATAGCGCGGAAAGCGTCTACAAGATGGCCTGAACCATACTTGGCAACGACAGAAGCGATGTCGGTAGCGCCGAAGGCGTTAGCGGACAGCTTGTTCCCATTGGCCAAATCTTGTGACCACGACGGACCTTCGTCAGCTTCACCAATCAACGCAACAACGCCGGAAGTCGAAATCCCGCTGGGATTAGAAATGACATTGATGTTGACCGCGCTGTCCGGAATAATCATTGTTCCGCCCTGCGCTAAAGTAAATGTAAAAGCCATGCTATCTCCTAATCAGGTAACAAACTACAGTATTAAGATTCTTCCCTAAATACCTGAAATTCTTTATTTTTCCAAGGGAATTCCGAAATGCTTCATTCCCTCAATCCATTTTTCCGGCTTGTTCAGCCAGCCCATAGCCCGTAAATGAGCTTTACAGGACTCCATTAGAAGCGGAGTGCCATTTTTTACACACGAATGCCAACACTGCTCAAAGGTCTGCCAGCGGACATAATTCGGACGAGAATTCTGGACGGTATGTCTACTGTCCATCGAAACTGCCGGTTTTTCATTTTTAGGTTCTTCACGTCTTTGCTTTGACATACACAACCCCTTTATACGGGTTTGTTGGCCTGTCCTGGTCTGTTGGGCTGAACCTTCATTGGCTTATCAGCCGATGCCATTATGGCATCTTTTGCGTCTTTCGACGGTTCTTTCATATTTTCCGGCTTCTCTTCCGACTTCACAGTCAAGTTGTTTTCCGGACTGCGTTGCTTACGCGGATCTTTCAAAGTCCTCAAGTGGTTGAAAAAGCGGTGCATTGCTTCATGTCCCTTGCGTTCAACTTGGTGCATTGCTTTGGGCAAGCTGACCATTCCTTCAGCGACCGCGTGCGACCGCTCTTCGGGACTGCCAGGAGGATGAGGTTTGTCATCTTTTGCGATCACCGCGCCAAAACCTGCGTTCGGGCGAGAAGTGGGAGTCGAGGGAGCGCCAACGCCGCCGAGAGCTTTCTTCATATGGCGACCGGGATTTTCTGGCTTAACGCCAGCGGCTACGCAGACTGCGTGTGGATTTTTTACACTAGGACTTTGTTCCTTGACGTGTTCAACGCAACGATCATGTTTGCTTTCGGCAGCTTTGTGAACGTGTTCGGGTAATTTTTTCCCTTTTGAGGCTTCGTCGAATTCATGAACGGTCGCGTGGCTGATTTCGCCTCGATTTTCCATTGCATGAAATTTTTTCCTTTGAGCATCAGAAACGTAAGGCTTACCGAGAGGAGCCGGTTTCTTTTCAGAAGCAGTCAAAGTCTTCATGCACTTGCTCATGAATCCCTTCCAATCGTGCTGACTTCTGTGAAGTTGCGACGTAGTGGAACCTGGATCTGCTTTGACAATTCCGGTGGACGCATCGGCTCCGGCGCCGGGATTCAAGTTGGACTGCATTGCGCCCATCTCGCCCATTTGGCCGCCCTTGTCGAGAAGGGTGCCGGGAAGTTTCGTGTGAGGATCAATTTTCTTGAGTTCTTCTTGAACATCTTCGATGGCTTTCTTGAGCGGAGCCATATGCTGCGAGCGAATTTCTTTGATGAATTCATTCACCACGTCACGGAGATTGCCGCGCTTGTTTTGCTCAAGCATCTCATTTACAAGCTCTAAAGCCTTTTTGGTGTCCATATATGATCCCTTATTTTTTTCCTTTTAAGCCATATCCATTGACTGTCATTGGCGACTGAATCTCTTTTGGATTGTCAACAATGCCACGAGTCGTAACAATTTGCGGTTCACTCACCGCTGCCGGTTGAGGCTGTACCGACTTTTTCATTGCCTTCTTAACAATTCCGCTCAAGCGCGGATCGAACAACTTGTTCGACTTTACTCCATTCGAGGACACTGAACGAGGGTGCATACGCTGGCCCTGAACAATTCCGCTCTGACTGGGTGCCGGTTTCATCTTCGAGTAATCGAGAGTGTTTCCGGCTTTCGGAGTCTCGGGCAGCTTCTTCATCTGACGAACTTGCTTGAGCATATTTTTCAGATAGTCATTCTTGTCGAGCTTTTCAGACGCGAAAAGATTAGTGCCAGAACTTTTCTGCAAATTTTTCTCAATAGAATCAGCTTCGCCTTTGATGCGGAGCCATTGTTGCAACTTTGCTTGAAGTTCCTTCTCGGTCATTACACCCACTCCCCACGGTGCGCGTGATGGACGAGTGATTTGACGGCTGACTGAATACTGTCATGAACCATCGGATGCTGAGACTTTATATCGCCGGTCGCGCTGTCAATATGATGGATCGTGAACGACGGTTTTTTCTGAGCGGCGTTGTGCATGTCCATGTTGATTTCGTAATGTGAGTGCGATCCAGGAAGGCCGACCATATGAGTCATCGTTCCTGAAGTTGTGTGCTTGACTCCTAAATGGCGAAGGCCGGGTTTCGCACCGGCCAATCCTTGCTGAACCTGTGATTTCTCGGGTTCACCCGGAGCTTTAGGCTGGGCCGGGGCCGCAGGCTTCTGCGGCATGGGCATGATCTTGGCGTCTTTTTCCAAATTTTTGACTTCGGAAATAGCGGCGCGCAAATCATTCAGGGATGTTAGTTTTTTCAGTAGTGCCTTATAGTCCATGGCTCTCTCAAAATTAAGATTTAGTCTTAAATACTTGAATTAAGGATCATTTTCGCCATCCCAACCTTGTTCTTCAGCTTGCTCCAAAACGGCATCAGGCGAAGTCATGTCATCAATCTTGATGGTCGTACTTACGCCATCAATGAGAGGAGTGGTCGATTCGATTGCGGAATGTTCAACACGGCCAGTAACTTTTACAGTCCGGCCATACAAAAGGTTCGGATCATCTTCGGCTGAAGCGCGGAAAATCGGCCCGTAAGTTACCGAGGAGATAGCCCAGTTTCTTTCGCCCCACAAGACTTTCTTGTAGCGAATAAGCATAGTCATTACGATGGTATAGAGATACAAAACCTCGACAGCATCGGTCGCCAAAAGCTCAAGCTCAACATCTTCCCAAGCCCAAATTGATCGGCGCGTGTGGCCGACAAGATTTTGCGACGGACGAATGGTCATTCCGGTCAAGTTCGGGGCCGGGCTGAGTCCTTCTTCGAGGAGAAGGTTGGAATCATCAATCACGAGTTGGATTTGGTATGATTTTTTGTTGATTTCATCAAAGACGTATTGGCCTTCGTAAATATTCGATGTTGTAAGATTTACTCCATCGCCGAAAGTCACTTGGCCGGTCAAATTGTCGTAGCTGATCGGAGTCGTTGGCGGCAAAAGAATCATCGGAGCCGGGAAAACGCCGCCGAGAGTTGCAGGATCAACCTTTTCCTGTTGGAAACTGTCGCCGAGAGCGTCCTTGGCTTTGTCTTCATCGCCGGAGCCTACCTTGATGACGATTGCCGGGAATGTGGCCTGATCGGGAAGGCGATGTTCTGTGAACACGAAAATTTTTCTATTGATGAAAGCCTTGAAGTTCTGGATTTCTTTTTCGCCATAGGCTTGCTTCAAGTATGGATCTTTCATCAGATTGGAATAGGCGTCTTCCAAAACGAACTGATTCTTGCGGAGATCCGCAAGGCCAGCCGAGAGAGAAGAATACCAAATGAGATCCGTCTGAAAAATCATTATGTACCACTCACAATTTTAGAAATTGTACTTTCCCAAAGAACGTCAAGCTCTTTTTCGACTTCTTCAAAAGCATGAAAGCCTTCACGGCCTGGGTGATCCCACGCGCCGGTTCCTTTTTGCGAATCCGAAACTGTTCTGAACGTCAAAACGTCTTTCATGATTTTGCTTTTGCCAGTTTTCATCTTCACTTCGCGCTGATAGATTGCAATGCCGGACAGAAGTGGTCTGAAAGTCTTTTCATGCTGCGGAGCGCCGCGTCTATTCATCGCCTCTTCGAGTCTTCGTGTAGCGTCGTTTTTAACACGACCGAGGACTGGCTTACCGTCCGCTGCGGTGATCGTTTTGTCGAGGCCATGTTCTTTAAGTTGCTGTTTTACGAAAGAAGCAATTTTGTTCTGGGCCAGAGACATTTGACTTGATGGTCTGCTGTGCTCGAAAGGAACGGCAGCGTATCGGCCATTCTTACCTTTTTTCACCCACGATTGACCGGCATTCTTACCTTTTTTCACCATCGACTTGGAGCCGAGGAGATAGTCGATCATGTTGTGCTTAGGCTGGCCGTCTTCAATCCATTGGGCTGGCTTATAAAGAACGACAGACCAAATTTCATTCTCGGCGCTCGATTCAATCTTGAGAAGATCGAGATTCTCCATGTATTTCTGGCGCGTAGACTTGAGCTTCATTCCCTTGCTATTGCCCTTTTCGGTTTTGTCGCCGATCATGGCATGAGCTTGGCCCGCAAGAGTTTGAATTTCCTTCTTGGCTTTGTTTTTCACTTCTTCGGTGAACGAATTGATGTCTTTATTGAGACTCCGAAGAGCCTCTTCCATGGAATAGACCTTAGCCATTTTTGCCCTCGCTAGGATCTTGTAATCCACCGCCGAACGAAGACCATTCTCCAGACTGTCCTTTTATACGCTCATCCTGTGACGAATATCGGCGAATAGAACCGGGAGCGTAAACCATTTTTCTTCGATGAATCGGCTCATCTTGCGCTGGCTGTCCAGGTTGTGAAGGCTGACCGGGCTGTCCGCCGCCATCTTGTTGCATCTGAGCTTGCTGCTCTTCGATTTGTTGCTGGATTTCCAGTTCATGAACAAGAGCTTGAGGATCTTCTCCAGTTTTGCGCTTGAAAACGGAAATGAGCGATTGCACGAGCTTATGAATAGCCTCATACGCTTGAGGATTCGATTCTTTCAATTGATTCCACGTCTCGGCATTGTCTTTGATGGCCTTCAAGGTCATGGCAACTTTGGTGCGCGTCGAAGCATCAACTTCACTCTTACGAATGGCTTCTTTATAAGTCGGATTGCCTTTATGTTCAGGATTGCTCTGAGTAGGAAGTTCGCCATACGTTCCCTCAGAATATTTCATTTTCTTCGGAATATTGCCGTATCCTTCTTGCATATGAACGGGCAGCGGGACGGGCAAAGATGGAACTTCGATCTGTTTCAGTTCAAGGTGCGGATCTTTTTTGCGATCTTCGACGTGCTGAATGTATGCAGCTTCGTTTTGATCTTGAATGCCGCTCAAATATTTCTCATACGCATCGCCGATTGCGTCCAAATGTTCTGGCTTTAATTCTTTGAACGACGCCGGAGCGAGCTTACTTTTTTGCCCCCATGCTATGAGTGCGCGAGCGCCATGGTCAAGATTGCCCTTTTTGGCATCTTCCATCAACTCCTTAGCCTTGCCCTTATCTTTGATTTGGATTTGCGTCATTTGACCAGAGATAGGAGCTTTCGATTGGGGCTGCCAAATATGGACTGGCGTATTCCCAAAACCCTTTTGACGCATGTACTCTTTGAATGCTTCGTGTAAAACTTCACTAGGATGGCGATTGCCAAACAGAATATTGGTAATTTTCTGAACATGCTCTTCAGGATAATAGTCTTTTGCACGCTTCATGGCATCTTCGGCCTGCTCTTCAGAAATGGCTCCCGTGCGCAACGCCTCTTTTGCTTGCTCAGCCACTTTCTTAATCATAGATTGACCAAAGTCGGTCTGAACTTCATCAATGTGAAAGCCAGTTTCTGGATTCCCAGTGTAACGTACCCATCCTAAAGTGTTAGGACGCACTGGATGGCCAGAGCGGAAAGTAGCTTCATGGATTTTTTGGAATGTAGGAAGAACTCCCTCTTTTTCCATTTGCGCCACTTGATCTTGTGTATAATTCAATTGGAAAACGCCCTGCTTTTCGTCAGAATGGCGTTGGCCGCCTTCCCAATCGCTGTGAGAAGTATTGTATCCAGTTCCTGGCATTTGGTCGATATATCCCTGAATATCCTTCGAGGAAATTGTGCCTTTCGGACTGAACAGCTTATCAATCGGTGCGGTGTTTACGCCCATAGACTTCATCTTGGACTTCGACATCGTTCCGCCATTTTGATCCAAGAAATCACGCAAAATGCGAAGAGGATGTGTTCCCAATTTAACATTGACGGGATCGGCAGTAGGAGGAAACCTTCGCTGTTGAACATGATGGGCAGCTTTGCGAATGTGTGTAGCGTCGCTGTTCAAAGCGTGGTTGATGACTTCCGCAGTTGCATTTGGGTGCCTAACCGCAGCTTCTTGAGATTGCGCATTCGGAACTTTCTGCATAACACCAAGCAGAGATTCGGGGCTGATGTTGAAATGAGGCTCCAAAGCTGCACGCAAGCCCGCTTGATAATCGCCTTTTTCGACAGCCTTATTGACGATAGCCTGTGCCATTTCATTAGGAGCGGCGGCATGATCGAGTGCCTTTTGGGCAACACTATCATCGTCAGGAAATTTTTCGAGTGCAAGCTGTATATGCTCAGGAGTCGCTTTGGGATTGCTCAACGCTTTCTTTGCCAAATCGACATCGCCAGATTCAATGGCTTGCTTTATATGTTCAGGACGCAAGTTTTTTGTGTTGCTTAGAACGGCCTTCTTCATGTCATCATCATAATCGCCGCCCAAAACATGAGAAATCAATTCAGGCGTCATATTTTCGTTTGCGGCAGCGGTATCACGCACCATCTTTAGAGGATGGTCAAGACCTTGCTTCAACTGTTCGGGAGTGATGTTTTCTTCATCTGCCCAAGGAGCTTTTACTGCTTCAGAAACGTGGCGTGGAAGAAATTTATCAGACGAAGACCAGTTTTTTAACTCATCGGCAAACATTTCATTCATCCGCTGATAAACTGCATCACTATTCGACTCGTCGTATCCTTCGTAAATAGAATCCGGAGTCTGCTCGTTGTCCATGGCAGATTTGAATGCTTCTTGAGATTTATCTTCCAAATCTCCATCGTATTCAGGAAGATCCTCCAACTCGCTATCGTCTAAATCTTTGAGTTTTACAGTTTTGGGATTGTGACCGTTATAGTCAGTTTCCGGCTCATCGGACATAAAATTTGGATTTGGAACGGCCTCTTCGCCTTTATTTTCTCTGAGCCATTCCTTTTTCCAATCGCTGTAATCTTTGTCGAAATATGCCTGAGAAAGTTCATCGTCACTGAAATTTTTCAGATAATCAGAAAGAGGATTGTCCTCTTGAACTTCCTGTTCCGCTTCTTCCCGGTAATCATCCCAGAGATTGTCTTCGTGCTCTTCACGAAATTTCTTTTTTAGATCGTCCTCATCGTAACCCTTACGATGAGCGTCTTGATCCCATAAGCTCAACATTTCTAAAGCATGTTTGGGATCTATATTGGCATTATTGAAGAGCGCAAATTTTTGGTCAAAGTCACCATGACGCTTGATGTGTTCGATCTGATCTGGCGTCAAATATTTCGACTCAGCGGCGGCTTGAGCCATACGAGGCAGATGCTTTTCGCCGTTTTCCCAGTTGTCCCATCCGTACTCATCTGGCCTATCAAAATCTTCCTGATCGGCAGCGGGCTTACCGCCAGTGATTCCAAGAGCATCATTCAAGTAGCTGTGGCGAGCTTCGGGAGAAAGTTTTTCAAGAACCTTGTCGAATTCATGTTCTCCCATTTTACTTTTGGGATTGCGAAGGACTTCGCCAGCATGTTCAGCATTGAAAAGAGGGTGTTCGTAATAGGTGCCAGGGAGTTTGTTGGTATCGTACTTCCTGTTGCGCATCATCCTATCGAAAAGTTCCTGATCCATGGCAGGATGCTTCATCATCTCGGATGACATGGCAACAGTTGGCTTATTGACTATCGCAGCAAGGTGCTCTCGATTGAATGAAGGATTCTTTTGAAGCTCGTCGAGATTTTCTTTACCAACCTTTTCATAGTTGTTGATGACATTATGTAGGGCATCCGAAGAAAGCGGGAAATTGTGCATCAAACCGCGCAGTTTGTATTTTTGCCAAAATTGATCTTTTTTACCCGCTACAATTTCGTCAAGAACGTGACGGACGGCGGCATCGTTGTTTTCCGTATTATTCAGCTTGTGGCGCTTCAACATTCCGGCTAGAGCTTCAAGATCCGAGTCATTAAAGTGATCGTGGTATTGTCCAGACAAAAGTTCTCTATAGACTTCTGGGGTGAAGTTCTTGGAGCGAAAGTATTTTTCAACTTCAGCTTTTTGGGCCTGCTTGTTAGGCTCTTCATCGTTTATTTCAGAAAAATCTATAGGCGACAGCAGGCCATGTTTTTTGGGTATTTGCTCTTCTGAATCTGGCATTAGAATTTACCCCTGGCTAGATCGAAAAGAAGCTGATGTTCAGGATTATTTCTGAGATGTTCCCGCTCACGTTTTTTCTTTTCGATATGACGCTTACTAGATTCTTTGAACTTTTTACGGCTTTCAGATTCATTTTTCATAGAGTGACGATCAATGTGTCGCTGAATTTCTTTGGCGTATTTTTCGTCTTGCTTCGCGCTTTGCTTCTGAAGATATTTGGTGATCTTTGCGATCATTTTCGCAATATGATCTTCCTTGTTCTTCTTGTCCTGCTGCATGATACCGGCCAAAGATTGAACCACAGAAACGACGCTGGCATAAATGTCAGGAGCCTGTTGTTGCAACTGATCGAACATTTGCTTGTTGGCTTGGACTTGTTGCAGGATCTGGGCGATCTGCATTTTTTCGTCCTCAGAAATCGGGACGTACTTTTCAGACTTCTGGATTTTGTCTTGTTCGCCAACGGCAACGGATTGAGGCTCGATGCTTAATTCGCCATCGTCGTGCATTGTTGGAGTGTAGACTTTGATTGAGCCGGGGGCGGCGGTTCTAGCGTAATTCAACGCCTCAGTGGCTTCCTTGGCATCTTCACCAACGCCAACTGTATTGGCGACACCTAACTCATCAGAGAGGCGCTCATGAATCTCTTTCACAACGGAAGACTGGTCAGCCGGAACAACAACAATCTCATTGCCGTGAAGCTGACCGATAGCGCGGCCTCCTTTGGAGGTGACGAGCGAAAAAATCATTCGCCGCGCCGATTCTAATTTTCTGTGCATTTCCGCGATTACTTCGACATCTTGCTTGTCGGCTTGAGCGTCTGAAAATCCGAAAACGACAACGATCTCATCAATCATTAGTCCCTGATCCGCTTAATGCTTTTGTAAAGAGCTTGGATGCTTTCCTGGTCCCAGTCGCCCTTGAACTTTAACGTAATGTTTTGGCCTTCGGTCTTCTTGACTTCAGGTCTTGATAGTGCCCGAAAACACGCGCAATCACTTACTGGCTGTCCGCAGTCAATGCACTTGTGCAGAAGTTCTGACTTCTGAACTGTCATCGTCTTTTCGGATTGCGTCAGAGTCTTTGGCTGTTTCGGCTGTGGAACTGATGGCTTTGGAGCATTGAGCATCGGGTTCGCACTGATATTTGTTTTAGGTTTCGCGCTTAGATCGGTATGAGCCGTCTTATCGCCATGCAAACCGGCTTGAGTCAGTCCTTGCTTGCCGCCTACATTCGATCCAGCCTTTGGAGGAGTAGGCATCTTGGGTGCAAGTCCGGCTTTTTTCAAGCCACGAACTGCATCAATAAACTTCTTGCGAACGTCGGGTTTTATCAGACCAAGAGCTTCTGAGTTGGCTTTTGCAATTTTTGCAAAATCTTTTGTCCACGGCTCATTTTTCTTCATCGAGGACTGACTGGCAATCAACATCATCAGTGCATTGATCTTGTCATCGAGCGCCCGCAGATGCTGGCGGATGTCTTCGTGCATTGACTCAGACTTTTCTGATTCTTCCGATTCCTCTGACTCTTCTTCCTCATCGTAGATTTCAAACGCGCTCATGATGTGAGCGGCTAGTTGAGGAATCGCAGTCAGATCAAATTCGTGAACAATCTTGCCATCTTTTACGATGAGTCCCTTGTAGACATCGGAATCGAGCTTAGTGACGGTCATTTTTGCTGACTCATCCCACGGAATTTCAACTTCCTTGGTCTGATCCTTTTCCATGCCCTTCAACTCTTTCATCAAGAAAGCGATGACGGCTTTGGGCGCGGTCTTCATGGCGGAATGAAGCTCTTCCAAGTCAACTACTGACTTGGTTCCGAGCTTAACGAGAGCTTTATTCAAGGACTCAAAAAGCTCCTCACCCATAATGGATTTGAGGACCTTTGTCTGACTCATTTACGGCTCTTGAATTAGTTGCGTATCGTCTTTGACTTCATACAAGCCGACTTTATTAGAGTCAGTTTGAATGAAAGAGTTTTCGCCAGCGGCAAGTGGACTCCAAGAATTTGGAGGAAGCGGAATGCCATTCGTGAAACCTGTGGGAGCGGCGGGAGCGGCTGTTCCGAGTGCTACCCAGTGAACGACCGAATCGTTATTGTAGAGCCACAAAATAGATCCTGGATAGACTGAACCGCCTCCAGAAACATCTCTGCCTGAACAATAAGTGTTGCCCTGCTGTTTCATGAACTCAGGACCTACTGACATGACCTTGTGGCCGCCCGAGTAGTTATTGCCCTGCGATGAGGCCAATGCGCTTTGGTCAAGGGCAGATCCCTTGTTTACGCGCCGCATTTTTGTGTAAGCATTGTTAATTGCCATGGAAAGCTCCTGTGTTCGTACACTCCAAAATTAAGATTTTGACCTAAATTATTGATTTCACTATTATCTTGGGCCGGTATTGCCGCCGTCACCAGACTCCAAAACCTGCGCGGTGTCTTTGTCTTCCTGCGTTCTGTGCTGCAAATAAACCCAATCGGCCTGAACCATTGCCAGCACCGGACCAGCCTTCGGAGTGACATTTCCGTCCGGTTCCAGCTTCGGTCGAATGCGGATGTCGTGAAGAACCGTCTTGATGTAATAAAAGGGCTTGTAGGTGTACCGGATGGCGCAAACCTTGCCACTGCCGGTCTGTTCGTCGATTCCTGGCCGGGAGGCACCGTCGATCCACTGAATGTAGCCATTAACTACCTGAAAGTGTTGATCTTTCTGATAGGCCACTCCGTCACTGTCGATCAAGAAAAGGACTTCGCACACCTTAAACTGCATCCGGTCAATGCCGGTCGGATTGTGAGTAAATTTCTGCCAGTTGACTGAAAAAAATTCAGACGGCAATTCGCACGGAATGAGCTTGTCATTCTCCGAAACTGTAATTTTTTCAGTCGTATCTTTGTAGTAGCGATCCATAGAGATCGTTGCGCCCGAAGCTCCGTAGAGGCCCGCCGCGATATTTTTGAAATCTTTGGAGTTGTTCATGAAGGTGCCGTAAATGACGCCCTTCTTGACATAGATGAAGCCGTTTTCGCGCTGAAAACGATCATTGTTCTCAAATTGCTGATTTCCGTCATCGTAACCAAAGCTGTGACGAACGTCGCCAGCGTTGTGTTGAAGAATCGGATCGGGAACGCACATATAGTGGAAAAACTTGAGGCCCTGATTGGCAATGTGTAGATTTTCTGCCGCAAAGTCAGGACGAACCGCATCCCACGGATCGTTGTAATTGATGGGCGCGTTCTGAAACTCACCCGGTTTTCGTTGTGATTCGTCTGCCATTTTATTCCTCGTTGGCGATCTTGCTTAGGACATCGCCATGACATGGCTTCGGAGAACACCAACAGCCAAGCACTTTACCTTTTAGTTCACGTTTGATGTCGGCCATCATTTGCGGCTGACTCCGAACGTATTCTTCGTACTTCCTTATCGCTTCTTCCCGACTTTCAACCACAAAATGGGCTTTAGTGTCGGCTTTGTGCGAATATGGATTGCCCCATTTTGACGGGCGACCAATATAAACATCGAATGGAGCTTTCTTGCAGTGGACAACCACTATTCGCTCCAGTTTCCAAGTCCACGGGGAGCACGAACTGTCGGATTGGCTCTTTGCCACGCCAACTGAAGCGCATATTCCTGGAATGGAGGTTTTTCGTCTTTCAACTCGTGATGCAGGTCCATATGCTTCTCATGCTCTCGCTTTGCATCTGAATGACCAAGGCCAGACATCTGGTAATGGCGAAGAGCAATGTCAGAGTGCATCAATTGTCGCATTTGTGAATCGTGAAGTTCGGGACTCCATTGATTGGGCTTCATCGTCTTGTGAGCGCGCTCCATTTCACGAGCCTTACCGGCCATCCGAGAATGATGAGACGCAAGATCGTAATGATTCTGAGGAGTGGACTCAAGAACGGGATTCCCCATGGCATCGCTCTGCTTTGGCTCTTGCTTCAGAAGGATTTCATTCAACTGTTGCATTTTTTGCATATCTTCAGACTTGAACAAGCTGTCATTCCATTGAACGTTCTTGTGAACTTGCGAAGCCTGATGGATTGCAAATGAGCGGTGAGATCCCTGTCCCATGATTTCAAGAGCGCCGCCTTTGGTCTTCAAAACTACCATGTTGAGGCCGCCTTTGGTCAGAACGTGAAGGACATCTCCCTTGTCGGTTTTGCCAATCGTCTCTATTTTCTTAACATCGTCCGGAGTTAGCGTCATTTGGTAGCCCCTTTGTCCATGCGGCGTTGATGACCGAATCAACAGGATTGTCGTTTGCCGCTTCCTGAAGTTTCGTCAGTCGTTCCACGACTGGTTTTGGATCTATGTAAAATTTGTTCATTATGTCGATCATGTCGTATTTGTTGAGCGATTGAAGCCAATGCTTTACATTCAGTTCAACTTCCTGACTGTCGATCTTTGGCATATGTTGGAATTTCTCTTCCGGACTCATGCTGTCTTTATAACCCCACATCCTCAAGATGTAGGGAACGAATACGTTCTTTTCGTGCGCAGGATCAAAAGTCATGTCTGCAAAGGAAGAGCCGTGGTCAATCATTTTAATGGATGATCCATCCGTCAATACGTTATTCCCGTGCGAATCTGCGTCGCCCAAAATATAAATCATGGCGGCGAGCTTGTGGAGATCACCCGACCGGCGATATTTGTCCAGCAAACCTTGCATGGCCTTTGGCCTTTCGCGCTCCATATCGACTCCAGCAATGTAAGCCTGTGGATACATGCGGATTGCGACTGCCGGAGTCGCTTCATTCTCTTTCCGCACAATCTCACCGAGAATTGCATGAGGCGTGTACATGCCGAGATTGAAGATCCGGTTGGCCAAATAGTAAAACGCCGTCTCTTTGACGGTTTGAAGGCCCTTGCTTACGGATTTAATGCCTGGACGCTCACCAAACGGCTCAACTTTTATGAGCCATGAGTTGTCAGGCTCAAAGCCAGCAACAAAACTCTTATGAGTGAATTTACCGACGTTGGAAATGTCATGTATCTGCCCGGACTTGATTGCGTCATTGATGAGCTTGATAGATCGAAAATTTTGCATCACATCCGTAAACGGAACGAACTTTTCAATATCACCAAACTCGCCCTTTGAATGCGTTTCGGATTTTTTGAATGGCGCGTGCTCTTGTTGCTTTTCCAGTTCGAGCATTTGCTGATATTTTCTGTATTTCTGAACGTATGGATGAAGTGGAATCTTTTCTTCTGGCGTTTCAAGCGTTTTGGTGATCCCGTTCAGCCACGCATAGGCCATCTTGTTCTGGTCACCGTCAAAAATGTTGCGCAGTCGATTCCAATGCGCGTTGGCAATGTCAACTTCGGCGGAAGGATGCCGCGTCATCAATTGGTGAACTTTGTCGTTGTCATGGTAATCGACGCCTTGAAATTCTGGATATTTGCGCATCAGGGCTGGATTCTTGCGAAGAGTTTCCATGATGGTCATAGGCATAAGGCCATATGCGCCATATGCGCTCGTACCAGCGTGCGGACCTTCTTCCATCATAGCGTGTGACGTATTGAGGCCGGAAGATGACTCGATCATCTTTATTGGCTTCAACCCCATGGCTGGCATCATTGGTGCCCGTTGGATAGACTGAACCGGCTTGGGTTCAGTGACCTGTTGAACTGTGGCGGGCATATTTTCAACCGGCAGCTTATAACCAGATTCCTGCGGCGCACCAACAAGCGCCAGGGCCGTAACTGCCGGAACTATTTTTTTCATCATGTTCTTTTCTAAATGTAGCACATCATCGTCGTTCAAGGAAGCGGTCATGATGTCGAACATATCAATAGTTTCAGGGAAGCCTTCAGTTTTTCTCAAATTTGCAGTTTTTACATCGCCATAATTGTCGGCGTTGTGTAATCCTTGCACTGGTTTGTCAGAATTCCAAAGGGGAAGAGGCTGAAACTGCATTGCCTTCGTAGAAATCTTGAACTTGCCTTCGGGATGACCAATAACCAATTCAGCTTCATTTTCGTGAGCGTGCTGTTGGCCCGGAGTCGTGCGGTGAAAGCCAGAGTGAAGAACGGATTTCACGGGAATCCATTGGCTCATGACAACGCCCTGGTCGCCCGGCTGATTTTTGATGTCAGACCGGCCCCAAACGAATCGAGAAGCCATTTCAGGATCGGCAGTCCAGCTTGTCAAGTGTGCGGTTGGGATCAAGAAGTTCTTGTGATCGGCTTCATTCGTCTTTGGATCGTATTTGGCCTTTGCGCGAATCAATTGGCCATAATTGCCGTTGACGCCGCGATATAGCTTGATGTATGGGATGCCACGAAAATACTTCTTTGGAAGCGTATCATCTTCCATCACTTTCTTCTGAACTTCGCGGGCGTGCTCCATCATCGCAGGAATAATGTGCATGAAATCCTTTGAAGATCCCACTAGGCCACGGTGATCCTTCAATTCTTCTGGCTTGCCAGTGAAAAGAGACTTTACGACCGCAAAATGATGAGGCTGGACCGACTTTTCATATCCATGCCAGAAGTCTGTCGCTTGGGTGAGAAGCTGATTCTTTTTGTTTCGGACAAAATGCGGATGGTTGAAAATGTAATTAGTGACGTAAGAATCGTTCATTCCCAATTCAGCAACGCGATTGAGAGTTTCGTTTGAAAGCGGCTCAGCTTCGGGATAATGTCCAGCCGCATCGCCAGGAAGATGTCCGGCCAATTCAAAAAGGAACGACGGCAGATTCTGATGCTGAGTATGGTACTTGTTGCCCAAATGATTCAGAACTTTTTGAACAAAATGATCGGGAAGGGCGCCAGCACTTGGCAAACGCTGCCAAACGTCCCAATTGGCGGGAAGAGTCTTGGCATAATCGAACGCACGATCCCAGTCCTTGTTTTTGATTGCGTCAAAAACTGCCCGTTCATTTCTTTCGTGCGTTGCGTTGTCCATTACTTCCACCTGTGAATTGGAACTGACCATTCCATGACAGTGTGATCTGGGATGTCGATTTTGACTTCTTTCATCGGAGTCTCAAGCTGCGCTCGAATATCGTCAAGAGAGCTTATGGATTTTTTCATATGCTCAGAACTTGCCAACTTCTTTTCGTCGCCCAATTGAACTGGAGGAAACATTTTGTTCATGTCGAGCTTGCTCTTGTCGCGCACAAAAATGTGGTGACGATCCGCTTCATACGCCGCAGACTCGCCAGGACTCATAAACGTATCCGCATCGGCTTTTGGATATTTCGCAATACGTCCACCGATGCCGGGAACGCTTCGGAATGACTTCCATGCCTTATGAGCTTCAGGCGACACGTTTGCTCCAGACGTGATTTGTCCCACGCCATGGACTAGACTCGCCATGTAAAGTTGGCGACCAAGACCTTTGCCTCGAACACTGGGATGAACTTCAGACCACATTACAACGTTGGGATGCCTTCCGCCTTCCGCCATAGGATCTTCTTCGTGCTCAGTTTCCATGTACGCAAGCGGCTCCAAATTGTCTTTTGGATCGTACAGCGCATGGATGATTCGAGAATTGGGAAATTGCGGGAAATCTCTGCTAGGTTTACGTCGATACTGCCGATATTCCAGTCCATTGGGAAGAGCGACCTTTTTCACCTGGACATGAGCTTCGCTATTGGCCAAGTCAGGGAACGCTTTGTCTTTTCCTTCAGGAGAATAGCTCTCGAAACGAAGTGGAGCTTTTTGAAGATCCTCAGATTTTTTCGTCTGATTCTCAAAATTCAAATTGTGTTGCATGTACAGCGGGCCGTCAACGGTGTGAATTATGGTGTAATTGTCGGTCGGCTTGGATTTGGTCCAATTAGTGCCTTCTCCTGAAACTATTTTACCAACATCGGGACCATTGACATAATGAAGCTGATGCTTTCCCTCATTGGAGTGCAAAACAGATTCTTGACCAAAATCTTTGGCCATTTGCATGATGCCTTTGGTATTCTTCGGATTCTCAACCAAAATTGATCGTTCTGGCTCACCGTAAAATCCTTCAACGATATGGGCGTCTTCACCTTGCGAATTCAAAAACTTCGTCACATCTTCGATTGATGGATTCTGGGCATGAGCACTCTTGAAGCGCGGCTTCTCAGGCGTGAACATCATGTGATGGCTTGCGACAGGAGCAATGGCGTTACGCATGGAGATTCTCTTCTGTTGCAATTGGATGTGGATGGAAAAGCTGAACCGTTCCTTTAATCACTGGATGGTCGGCATTAGGTGCCCAGATTCCCTTATAGCCATTTTTCTTGATGTTCGAGAAAATCATGTCAGTGTTCCACGCGCCGCCATTGTTTTGTATGGCTTGGCTGACCAATCCTTTCGGATCTTTTTGAAGATCGTAAAGGTGCTGTGGATGAACGAATGATTTGTAGCGAGAAGCGGCGCCGGAAGTCACGATGTCTTCGGGTTCAGTTCCTTTGATGTAATGGAAGCTAGTCTTTGTTTCCGGAAGACCATATTTGTATTGGCCGCCTGAACGAACGCCTGACGATCCCATTTTTTCAGGATCAATTTCCTTCAAACCTTGAATTGGACTGTAGTGAATCAATTCCAAAGGACCTTCTTCAGAGCGCATGAGCGGAGCGCCATCGCCACGATTGCGGATCTTGCGGTTTCTGATTATACCACGCTTTGGATGGCGAACCAAGTATCCGGACGCGAGCCAATTGCTCATGACATAAGCCGGGATGTCGAAATGATCGTGATTTTCTTTTTCTTGCGGCTGTTGCGGATCGGGCTGATGCTGGAGATAACTGCTTTGCCAATCTTGAGGCTGATCTAGCACATCAACGTCCTGCTTTTCAAGTTCAGATGCCGCCAACTTCTTTCTTTTTCGCTCTGCATGAAGTTTTTCATGCTCTTTGCGCGGCATGTCCTTAATAGTTCTCCATCCTCCAGGACTTCCAGGCGTTTCCCAAAGGTTACGCAGGTGCCAATCAGTTCCCTCAACTCCACGCTCCGCAACTGGTATGGTGTGATGACCGTGCGTTTCTGGCTTTTTCTGTCCGGCATCTTTTTCAAGATCATGCAGTTTGAGCTTTTTATTGCGCTCAACTTCCAGTTGAGCAATCTCTTCTGGAGTGTAAATTTTTACAGGATTGAATTTACTTTTTCGGCGGGCTTCAAGAGCTTCTTTGATCGCTTGATGTTTTCCAGATTGGCGTCCGCCCGGAGCAATCTGCTTCACTTCTTTGTTTGGACCTGCGACTTCCGCGACTTGACCAGTGCGGTTTGATTTTCTTTGCGCATTGTCCTTTTGACTGTAGAGCTTCATGGGCTTTGGGCCGTAGTCAGATTTCGCAATCTCCGCTTTTTTTGCGGAGCTTTCTTCTTTTTTCTCCGCAGACTTCATTCCCATGAAAGAAAATACACAGTTCTTATCGACGGGTGTGTGTGAATTTTCAACGATCTCAGTCGGGACGATCCCGCCTTTGCAGTCGATCCACTCCCACTTGCCAACTTCTTTGTCGGGATCGTTTTTCGTTGTCGGCCTTTCGCCTTCCCAGTTGTATTTGAAGGCGTGGATCTTTTTCTTTTTGCCGGTGAACGTCGTGACATCTTTCGATCCTAAATATTTGAGATCCTTGGCATCAACTTTAATTCCAGCTTCCTCAAACAACTCACGGACGGCACCTTCATTTTTCTCTTCACCTTTATCGAGATGTCCGCCCGGAAGCGTCCATCGTCCATTGTCGCGACGTTTACCCATAAGCAGAGAATCACCGTCGCAAACGGCAATAGTAGCCACTTCAGAAGTGTCATCTTTGGCCGCCTTCCGTAAGAGATCGTAAATTTTGAGGGTTTTTTCGAGAAAATCCATGTACCCCTTAAAATTAAGATTTTGGGATAAGTAGTGGATTTTGCTCTTAAATATGAGACATGAAGAACTTCTTGCCGAAGCGTTTGGCAATCAGGTCTTCAAGGTCTTTGGCCTGCGTTTCGAGATCCTGCATACGCTGGACATACAGTTGCGGGCCGGGGCCTGACACGCTCTGGGAAGAGCCGTCTAAGCTGATGGATTGACTATTGAATCGGTTAAGAGGACCGATCATAGAAAGGATTTTTTGAGCCGTCCGACAGCCGATCAAATCGTTGATCGGAGCGGGGATCGCATTTTCATCGAATCCGCATGTATATTTTACAGCCCAGAAGCTGGGAATCCACTGGAGTTGCGAGAAAATCGCAAAAAGCGGAGCGGCGGCGCCAGCGGACGGGCCGACAACGCCATACGAACCGAAAGTCGTTTGAAGAGGAACGAAGTGAAGAAGTCCCTTGTGGGCCATGTTCATGTCGATCCAGTCGAGAGGTACGATGTAAAGCGGAGCGCCCTCAACATCATTGCCTGCGTTATTCTGAACGTTCTGGACGCCATTTTGGATCGACTGACTGTTGCTGGCGCGGATTGCCACTTCCTGAACAGAATTCACGTTTCCGTGCTTGAGTTGCAGTTGGTTCCAACCTTGAAGATATTTCGTGCGATCAAACTCAATACGGTCGAACCGCTGAACGGGAGTGATGTCGATTTTGATTTTCAGTTCAATGTCAGCGGCAGTCTTGCGAATGAAAGTTTTGATCGTATCATCACTCAGCTTTTCCTGGGTGATCGGGCTGACAAGCGGAATGCCGAAAAGGTATTCTTGACGAATACGCTCAGGAGTCATCCACTCTTCTACGCGAGAAAAGCCTGCTACGCCCTCACCAGAGAGCTTTGTTACTCCACCGGGATATAAACCAGCGGGATTCTTCTTGTTACTGCTGTAATCTTGTGACATTTAGCACGAATATTTCGATTGAGGACCGAAGATGACGGCTTGTTCGGCAGTAGCCGTTTTCACGTCCGTAACCGGGCCTGGAAGGGTTTGAGTTAGTTTCACAGACATATTGACGCCAGCGGCCATTGCGCTCTCAGTTGTGAGCATATTGAACGACCAAACCGAACGATCATCAGTGAAAGGGTTTGTTGGAATTTTTGCAATATTTTTTGATTGGTCAATGCTCGTGAGATTGACGTTCACGAGGGAACCGGACGCCGGGATGTATCGCTGACCGCCTTGGTCAAGATCAACGAGTTGAAACATGATCGTGGCCGTGTCACCCGGATTCACAATCACCTGATTCAAATACATCAGGTTGTTGAGGCCAGATCCACTGTTGAGCATTTTGATTCCGAGACGCATACGAATCCTTAGAAGGGTAAATTGAATCCGCAATAGATTAGAATTTTTACAATTCCTGCGGCAATTCCGACGAACAAAGCGACTACCCCGAAAAACTTCAAAACGCCTTCGACCATGGTCACATGCTTTTTGATTGGGGCAACGTCTTTTTGGAGCATCTCAATGGCTTTCTCAGCCAGGTCTGTACGATAGATATGATGTTTGATGTTTTCTTCCTGTCGAATCAAGGTCTTACCAATGTCGCCGAGATCCTTCTGAATCTCTTTGAGTTGATCCTTGACTTCTTTCATATCGTCAGACATGCCCCGCTCCGTGGAATAGAGTCCAGTTTCATTATTAAGATTTGGAGCTAAGTTACTAATATTGCAGGATATTTTCGTTGCGTAAAGTCTTCCTGTACTGAATCCAGCCCCGGAAATTGCCCGAGCGCACGTTAGGATCGCCGATGGCCAGAGCTTGGTGCTCAGCCGGGGAAGCGTGAATCGGCGCGCTACCAATTAGGCGCTCGTAAAGTTTCAGGTCTTCATCCAAGGAAGGCTCTTTTCCTTCATGATTTAGATAGGATACGCGGGCGCAGCGGGCGACTGAACATTTTATACACTCATCGTGGGAAAGATCCGACCAGCCATGTCCACCGGCAAAAGGAAGGTGCCATCCGCCTTCCCAATATCTGAAGGGTGCGCTTTCCTGACGCGCTGCGTGCATCTTGCGGGCCAGTTCTTGAATCTCAGGCTGTGCGGCGGGATGGATTCGGAGCGCAAAGAAATTATCGAAATCGGTCGCCGTGCAAACGACAGTGATGTGAGCATATGGCTCAAGAATGCGGTTTGCGTACTGCTTGTGGACTTCCAGATCGGCCATCAGGTTGGCCATATCAACGGCTTGGTCACGGGCCGTAAGCCACGCTGCCAGCGCCTGCTCATGATCTTCGCCGGTCAAGACTTCGCCGCCCTGCATACCCTTTTTGTTTTTTGTAAAGGCAATTGGAATGGCGGGATTGTCCTTGACCATCTGAATCTGTCGGCTTACTGGGATCGCCCGCGATGATGAGGCATTGCGCGAGAACATGCGATGCGTCATAAATTCGGCGTGAATGAAGCGTGGATACGTCAAAACGTAAGTCGTGAGTCGAATATCTGAAGGTGCGACTGAATCTGCAACAATTTTTGCTTCGATCATTTTTCCCTCTTAGGTCCGTAGTGAAATTCTGGGTGTCCACCGGCAACGTAATGCTCTTGCGCATCCGGTCTGTGAATCTTCAAATGTCCGAATACCCACCAAAGAATGTCGCCCCACTGGAATCCGTGATCTTCGATCAAAGAATCAAGCAAGACTTCAAGCTCAAGGAAAATTTCACCGACTGTCAGTTTCTTTTTTTTCTTGGCCATACCGTTTTGCCCTCCATGCCTGCATCACTTTGCTGCGCACTTCATACGGACGCTCCACATAGAATGCAAGTGCGAACTTGATTTTCAGTATTCCAGCCACGAAAGTCACGCCTTTTTCAACTTTAGGATGCTGTACCGTCACGAAGGTAAACGTGTGACGATATGCGTCCAGCAGTAAAAGCGGATTGTCCCAAGAAATGTCCCAAAAAAACGAGACTCTAGGGAGCTTTGATGATAATTTCGTAAACAGGTTTTCCACGTTTCTCCATTTGCTGGCGCATGTGCGCGCTTCCGCGAGATTTACCATCCCAAATCAACAGAAGTGCATCCGCGTAAAGGGACATTTCCGTATTTCTCATAGGTCCGGCCACTTTCCCAAACGTATCCCACTCTGGCGGGAATTTCACGAGTTTCGGCGCGAGATTGCCGCAGAGCTTCAACATTTCCAGTTGCCACTTTTCGCCAGCTTGATCGACGCCCTTTGCAGTTCCGGATACGACTTCAGAAATCTTCGTGTCGAGTCCAAAGAAATTGATGATTTGACTCAGCATTTGCGTATTTGGACTGATGGTTCTGCTTCCGGCAATAATGAGTTTCATGCGTGTCCTCCAGCGGGATTGCCTTCAACAACAACGATCATTCGACCGGACTCGTCGGCATCCAGATAAAATGCTGGAGTATCGGAGATTTCTCCGCGACGATAGGCGCCGTTGAACTCAGAAGCGGCCATGCGCAAAAGTGCGCGCTCGTCTTCAATGCTCAACGTGCTGAGTTTTGTAGAAGAAAACAACTCATTGATCTTGGCAATAACTTTGGCAAGTCCCATCGAATCCTCCTACTTCAATAATACATCTTTTGGCAATCTTTTCAATAGGTGAACGAGCAAAAGAAACGTATTCTCGGCATCGTCCGGCGCCCAATGCTTGGTTCCCTTAAAGGCCATTCCGACGCGAGTCATTGACTTTGCCAATCCAGAGCGGACTTTCAGCTTCTGGGCCATGGCACATGCCAGGAAAACCGTCTTTACATCAAATTCACGATGTCCGTATTCCCACGCGAGATATTCGCCATTACCGATTTGCTCCCACAGGTCATACAATTGCTTCCGAAGAGCTTTGTGATCGCCGCCGCCCCAAGTGACGAAATTGAGCGTGCAATTGTGCTTATGATAAAGCTCAGTCATTTCCTTGTAGGCTTCGGTGAGAAGAACGCCGCCGTTGACCATTTCCTGAGTAATCGTGGTCAATTGCGTTATGAAGGGATTGATTGGATCAGTCACTTCAGGGACGTAGATGATCCAATCTTTCTTTTCGTGAACATGACCAGTGTAGACATCGCCAATTACGATGCCTACCTGGATAATATTTTCACTGGGCTGATTAAGCTCCAGATCAAGAGACATTACGTTCAAGACTACTCCCGCAGTTTGATTTGTTCATCCTTCTTGGTGTCAAATGCTTTTTCTGTGCGATTGGAAGTCACAATGTCGATTTTTGCGAGATCGACGCGGGGAAATCCAAGAGCGCGAGCGATGACTCCTGTGGGGAACGAATTCAATTGTGTCTCATAAATGCGCTTCTTGTCCAGCAAAACTTTTTGGTCAGCTTCAAAGCTGTTTCGGCCCGCTTCGATGACCTGCTGAACTTTGGTGTAGACTTCCGAATTCACCGTAGGATTCTGTTCCTTGATGAATTGGAAAACCGCTTTCGAGCCTTCGGCGCCGTAACGACCAGTGATGGCGGCTTTCGTGACCTTTTCGAGATCCGAAGTCATCATAGAGGGAACTTGCGCAACTTCCAGAACTTTTTTGACCATGTTGTCGTAATTGTTCTGGTTTTGCTTGTACTGGGCATTCAAGCCCGCTTCTTGCGTGACGAAATCGTTGTTGATTCCGATTACGGAACCGACGCCGACAAGCGTCAAGGTAACGACGGCCACAAAAAGGCCGATTGCAACTTTTGCTAGGGTAGACATAAGAACTCCTTTGTTATTTGTTTAGGGCCGCTGTCAATTTGGCACGTTGCTTCTTGGCGGCGAATCCGCCAGCGTCGAGCTTGGCCAATTTCTGCTCGACCGTAAGTTTGGCGTATTCAGCATTACGCTCTTCTGCCTGCTTACGTCTTTCTTCACGAACATTTTTAGTGATTCCCACGAATCCTCCTATCGACCGTTGCGCATCGTTTGGTGCATCGACCGTTTCAAAAATTTGATCTTGCCTTTGCTGGGTTTTGCCTTCGGCTCACCCTTTTTGTTTTTGCCAGTTCCGTTGATGCCACGCTGGAAGCCTGCAACGGCTTCTTTCGTTTTGTTGCTCATTAGTATCTCCTATGGTGAATGGCCTCATCGACCATTTCGTTTTCGTCCTCTTGGTCAAAATCATTCTTCATGAAAAATATACCAAGTCCTACCGAAACAATCAAGCCAACAATCATTGACCAGATCCATACGCCCAAAGTCGGTACGGCTGAGTGCGCCAGGTACTCGAAATCCTTCATCGGCTTGCGATGATAGTATGTGTCAACGTTTTGCGCGACCGCATTCAAAATTAAAGAGTCGTACTGAACGCTGCCAATACCCAGAACTGCGTCTTTGATTGTGACTTCGGCCATTTTGTCCGTTGTCCAAGCCATGACTTCGGCCCATTGGATCTTTTTGTTGTCATCAATGCTCATTACGAGCACGACATCGTTCTTTTTCCCGCCCATCCATGACTGCTGGAGCGCATAGAAGTAATCGTCGGGCTGATTCTTGGTGATTACAACTGAAATATTTACCTGTTTCTTGGCGCCAAGAGATCCGTTCAACTCTGAAAGCTGTCGATTCCATTCTGCCGGATTGTCAACCGTAGCTCCGTTTGTCAAAACCAGCCGGTCGAGACGATAGTAGTCATAAATTCGTTGCGGCGGCGCTACTAGAGATCCGGTCTTTTCATACTTCTCGACCAATCCCTGTTTTCGGAACAGACTATCGGGAGCGGCCTTGATGTAATTGACGTAACTGTGCGCAACTGAAGTCGGCTCACCAATTTTCACTGCGGAGAAGCGCGGCGGCTCTCGCAATCCCTGTCGATCAACGCGGTCAATGTCAATTTCTTCGTGATTACTGGTAAACACTTCCCAATCGACATCGTAAGAATGCTCGTAGCATGTGTGCCAGCAAGTGCTGCATCCGTGTTTGTCGCAATTGCACGGGTACGGATTGCACGGATAGGAATGACTGCACGAAACGTGTTCCGATTTTTTCGAGGCCACAACGCCGTTCCAGATTTCAGTATCGTGAGTCGAAAGACAGCCGTGACCGGCGATGAAGAGCGACATGACGCCGATTTGCAAAAGATTCTGAAGGCCAAACTCGCCAATTGTGATCTTCTTCCCGCTCAAAATAAAGAACATGAAAGCTACAAACGTCGGAATGAGGAGCATGGTTAAAAGAATCATATTTGAATCCCCTTTGCTTCCATGAGAGCCTGAGCTTCATCAATCGTCAAACCGGACTTCAAAAGACCTGTGACTTCTTTGAAAAGAGAAGTTTCCTTCCAGCGTTTATCGGCTTCTTCAAAAATGGACACAAGATCGAAGGGCTTACCTGCGGCCTTTTGCTCTTTGGCAACGTCAGAAATGAGCTTCTGCTTCCAGCATTGACCACATTTTTCGTAGTCCTGGTGCTCCATATACGTCAAATCAATGTAATCTTCGTATGTGCTCATTCTGTCCTCCAAACAAACAAGCCGGGAAGGTCAGCCAAATTCCTTCTCTGCACTGGTCCGCCGCTCATTGAGGCTCTAGCTCCGGCTTGCCTAATCGCTCACAGAATAGCTTCTGTGAACCACTTCGGCAAGGACTTTTTATAACGAGACACGAGGCCGTCGAAAGCCCCGTCTAAAATGTATGTGGCGGAATGGTCTGTCTCAGAACGAGTCGATCTTCCGTATGCTTGGATCAAAGTAAGGAGCGTTTTCCATCCGATCCAATCCGGGCTTTTCTTCATGCGAGCCTGGACAACTTTGTCGCCAAGATACGGATACGGAACCTTCACGATCACCTGAAAACGGCTCAAGTCATCCTTCAAGTCAACGCCCTCAGTCATAGACGGAGAAATGAGAACGGTTGGCACCTTAGACGCGGCGTGGAAAGCCAACACCTGAGCTTGCTTGAATGAATTTTCTGGGAACAGGAGTCGGCCAGGAAATTCCTTCTCAAGCGAATAGAGCAGCTTCTTCGCGGTGTCGTAAGTGTGAGTGTGAATGATGCCCTTTTGATCGTGGTGATTGTGCAAAATCTCTTTGATGTTCTGAATGATAAGAGGCATCGTGGCTTCCATATTGCCCTTATTCAATTGGCCGACATAATTGCGAATGATCGGTCGATTCTCCTTCGGGAATGTGCTGGGAATGTCGATGAAAACGCACTCTGCTGGCTCAACGCCCAATGACTTGATGAACTCTTCGTAATTGATGATTGTAGCCGACATCATCAGTGTCTTTTGACCAAACCGGAACAAGTTGTTTTTCGCGTACTTTGACACATCGACCGGCTTCAGAGCAATTTTATCTACGATTGTCTTTTGGTAATCGACGTATGTATTGTCTACAACCAGATTTTCCGGATCGCTTTCAATCTCAGTTATGATTTTGTTGATTTTGCGATTGAAATTTTCAATGTCATCAAATTTGACTGCTGCGCCCGTGAACATATCCACCTTAGCGGAGCCGGTGAAGTTCTTTTCACGTTCTGCCATCAATTCGGCGACGATATAAAGCCAAGGGAGATATTCTTTGGAGGTTGGATAATTGGGAATCGTGGCGTTGTCGCCCGATCCGTTCGGCAACATCTTCTGAAGATGCGACGAAGACACGGTGAACTCAACGAAATTCGTCAAGTTGTCCGCAATCAAGTGGGCTTCGTCGATAATCAACAGCTTTCGCTTGAAAAAATACGGAGTGAAGTTGAAGAACGAGATGCCAGCCGCGAAATTCAGAGATGTGATTTCGCCATTCTGAGCTTCATCGAGAGCCTTGTGATATTCGCACGCTTTTTCCTTCGAGCACGCGCCTCGACCGCTTGGCGTACTGCGACACGGAGAATTCCCGCATGTGAATCCTGGATGCTTCAGGCACTGGTAATTCGCACGCCCGCGAAGATCACAGATGTCGGCGTCAAAATCTCTAATATACTGATCTTGCAGGAGTTTATTGGATGTCAGAACGAAGGCGTCTTCGGCGGCTTTGGCCATAGACATGGCGATTGGACTTTTCCCGGCGCCGGTCGGCGCTTGAACGACTACGAACTTGATTTCAGGGCGGTTTATAGCGTCGGCGATCTGATTAAGTGCCCACTCTTGATTGCCTCGAAATGAGAATGGGAAATTCGATAGAATGTCCTCTTTCTTAATGAAATCATTGACGTTGCCGTGTACTGGTGGACCGAACTCCATTGAACCTCCAACAAGAAAAAAATATCCCATTTTGAGGCAAAGGTCAATCTTCTGTTGAAATGGAGATTGATCTTTGGTAAATTTTACTCATGGAGGTAACTGACTATGGAAAACCAAACCAATCCGACTGACTTTCGCATGGAAGATCAAGTTGACGAAACCGCCGACATGGACATGGACGATACTCTCGATGAAGAGACAATCGAAGAGGGCATTGAAGAGCTTGAGTCCATTCCGTATCGCCCGTCGATGCGCGCACGCGCCGTTTCAATTTTGACGGCAATCCTGCAAACCAATCTCGTGTGGTATGTTGCCGGACTCGTTGACGGCCTGATTCTTTTCAAGTTATTTGGAGGCTAAATGGAATTAAACGGAATTGCCAACATCAAGATCCTTTTGGATCAATTGGCCGAGAATCTCCCGAACAACGACGAGGTTCTCGTGCCAGTCGCCAAAATTTACCAGCAGCTTGATTTGATGAATCGCTATATGATCGCTCATGACTCGTGGGTTCAAGAGCAACTTCGCCTTCATAGCGAAGACTATCATCATGTGGTGACTACGAAACCGCCAGCTTGGCATGAAGTCAAGGCAAATCCAAAGGCGTTTCCCACATTGCAGGAGAAGTTTGATGGACTTGAGCAAAAAGAGCGACAAGAAGTACCAAAACGTGATGCAAAACATCAAGGGCCGGGTTCTTCACTCGATTAAGCGCGCATACGAGCGATATAACGTGGTCATTGACGAGTATGATTACTTTCATCTTGTCAATCAGATCATCACACTCGAAGCTGAATATGTTCGTGAAATCGAGCCAGGCAAAAGCCTGTGGAAAGTTCGGCACCAAGGCTGTATAATGTACGCTGTGTATCTGGAAGCGCACTTGAGTATTTGCACCTTTCTTTTGAGGGAGATGATCTAATGGTTACGATCCTGGTTGGGCCGCAAGGTTCTGGAAAAACTACATACGCCCAAAATACGTCGGCTCACCCGATCATCATTTCTCAAGATGTTCAGGGGCAGAAGGGACATTTGGAAGCCTACAAAAAGACTCTGGAGTGTGCTCCAAATTCACAACACATTATCGTGGATCGAATCAACCACACGAGGGAACAGCGCGCACGATATATCGACTTGGCCAAAAAAGCCGGATGGAAAACTCAAATCGTTGTGATGAACAGGCCGTTTAGCGAGTGCTTGCGCCGCATGAACGACCGAAAAAATCACCCGACCATCCGCGATGAAGAGACGGCCATCCATGCGTTGCGAACCTACATCACTAAATACGAACGTCCGTCTTACAGCGAAGCCGACGAGTTGGTCTTTTTGACCAGCTACGATCCATTCATGCTGGATTTGAATAATTTTCTTCCGATGGACACTCGCGTCATCATCGTTGGCGACGTTCACGGATGCTATGATGAATTGATGGAGCTTCTGGAAAAGGCCAATTACAAGCGTGGGGAAGACGCAGTAATTTTTTGCGGCGATATGATCGACCGTGGCCCTAAAATCAAAGAAGTTTTGAACTTTGCCCAAACGACTCCACGAGTGTTTTCCGTGACCGGGAATCATGAGTGGAAGTTCGCTCGTCATATTGCTAACTTGGGAGCCGGTCTTGTGTCAAAAATCAAGGTGGGACATGGGCTTCAACAAACCATCGACCAAGTTGGCGAAATCGACAACTATTTGATGGGATTCCTGTGGGATTTGCCGCTGGTCATTCGCTGGAAAAACAATTACATTTTCCACGCCGGGATTAATCCACGATACAACATGGCCCGCCAGAACCGAGAATTTTTGCTGTATTGCCGGAAATTCAACGCCCAACTGAACACCTTTGACGATGAAAATTCGCCAATGTGGTATGAGCACGAATTGCATGAATCCTTTAAGAACTATAATTTGTTCTTCGGTCACGAAGTTCACATGATTACCGATCCATTGCACTTCGCCCAGCACCACAAGAACAAAAACGTCTTCCCTATGGACGGCGGCTGTGTTTTTGGCGAAAACCTGAACGGGTGCATCATCAATCCGGACGGAATCCTAAAGATGCAATTCATTTCTGTTCCGTCACGTCAACCCAAAGAGGAGCATGAGCCTATGTACGAAAATTGGCAAGATCCCTACGAAGAGCGCGTCCGGGCTGGATATTTGAGCAAGGCCGAAGATGAGGATTTGGTTCTCTACAACTACACGGACAAATGCACCTTCGAGAAGAAGTGGGATAAATACACTCTGGAGTGCCGTGGTCTGATTTTCGAGAAGGCGACGGGAAGAGTTGTTGCGCGACCGTTCGGAAAGTTTTTCAATCTCGGCGAAACTGAAGACACGCAACTTCACCATCTGCCGAAAGAATCGTATTCGTGCTTCGAGAAAATGGATGGATCGCTTGGAATCGTATTCTGGTACAAGGACCGATGGCGCGTTGCCACTCGCGGATCTTTGACTTCCATCCAAGCCAAAGAGGGTGAGAAAATTCTTCAACAATACAAGCTGAACAAAAACGGCAATGAAGTTGGCGTCAATGTTACATTGCTGACCGAAATAATTTACCCAGAAAATCGTCACAATCCCGGCGCACGCCTTGTTGTCGATTACGGCAACACACGTATGCTTGTGCTGTTGGCGGCATTTTGTTCAATCACTGGTCAAGAATTTGATCGTGATGAAGTTGAGGGGTATGCGAAACGCACTGGAATGCCGATTGTTCAGCAATTCAATTACACAATCAACGAAATGATCGAAATGCAGAAGACGTTGCCAGCCGACAAAGAAGGATTCGTTGTTCGTTTTGAAAGCGGAATGCGCATCAAGATCAAGGGCGCTGAGTATCTGAAGATGAACAAGATCCTGAACTCCATCACTCCGCTGGTCATTTGGGGCATGATGTGCGAATCGGAAGACTTTCAGGTTCCGAGCAGCTACATGATCCAGGTTCCTGAAGAATACCGAGATGAAGTTCTCGACATTGTGTACAAACTCAAAAAGAAGTCGGACGAAATCTTCAAGGAGATTGCCCACGACTTTGACATCGCGGTTGAGGACTCGAAAATTGACATTCTGCGGCCAAACGATCAGGCGACGAAAAAGGAACTTGGTCTGTATTTGACAAAAGGTCCAGGGCGCGCCAGATTGAAACACCCATCTATGATGTTCCCCATCTTGAATTCACGCCGAGACATCATCGACGAATACTGTCGCAAAATGAGCCGTCCCACATCAAACCAGTTGTAGATTTTTCTTTGTGAAAAGTCTGCAACGTGGTAAATTGTTCATATGGAGGTATTTATGGATAAAAAAACTACTGTCACCGCTCCCGCTCAACAAGAGGCAGAAATTGTTGATATGCTCACCAGAATATCTCCACTCAAAGTCATGGAGATTTCTGCCAACTTTGAGCAAATCATCGCCAGCCAAATCTTCTTGATGTTACGCCGTGGCGTGCCCGCAGAAAAATTGCACCTGATAGTCGAAGAGGCTCAGTTGCACCTTGACATCGAAAACAGTCTGGTCACGTCGAAAGCGTCCGGACAATAACAGGAGGAACCCATGAAACGTCTTGTCTTTTTCGCTCTTTTCCTTTCGGGATGTACCTGCTATGAGGCGCAATATCTGCGCGGCCCCAGCGGACATTCAACGCTCACATCGCAGGCTCCGGCCACGGTCGCTCAGTGCGCGAACGGCGGAACAACAATCAGCTACGGAACCGACCTGAATGACAATGGCACTCTCGATCCATCTGAAGTCACGGGTTCGTCTTCGATCTGCAACGGCTTGAACGGGCAAAACGGGACTAATGGCACCAATGGTACGAACGGTACTAACGGAACCAATGGCACGAACGGCACTAACGGGATAGATGGGACAAACGGTACGAACGGGACCAATGGCACAAATGGAACGGATGGATCTGACGGCTACAATTCTCTCGTTTCAATGGTCGCCATCAATCCAGGCGCAACTTGCACCAATGGCGGAATTCTTTTGAACTCAGGCTTGGACACTTCACGCGATGGCGTTCTTGAAGTCGGCGAAGTTCAATACAGTATGCCTCTATGTAATGGCTTGAACGGACAAAACGGACAAAACGGACAAAACGGACAGAATGGTCAAAACGCTCCGACTCCGCTATTCACTCCGACACTTGCCATCATGCCGTGTGGCCAGAACTCAGCCACATACAAAGAAACACTTCTTGGACTTTCCGGTGGAGGAGTATTCGCTTTGTTTGTTGGAAATTTGAGCGACCTGAGCAGCGTTGCCAACATCATGTTGCCGGACGGAACCTATTATGACACCGATACGTCGAAATGCGTGTTCACTCTTCACACCGATGGATCTGGCAACAAGACAATGGCCTGGACTGGAGCGACAGCCGATGGTCACACGACCTATCATTCCGGCCACGCAGATTACAACGCTACGACGCAAACTTGGTCCGTGACTTATTAGGAGGAGTTATGGTAGAATTGCTCTTAGACAACACCTTCCCGATTTTGATTCTCGTGTCTGTGATTTTCTTCGGTGTTGATTATTACAACAGGTACTGGCGCAAGAACGAAAGATTCGTTGAGCCGGAAACGACAGCCATGGCATATTTCATGGCACAAAGGATTAAACGTGGAACTAAAGATCGCAGCAATTTCTGACACGCACAACGAAACGCCGAAGATGCCTAAAGGGGCTGACGTTCTCATTCACGCTGGCGACCTTACGATGATGGGCCGCGAGTTTGAAGTTCGGAAATCAATTGATTGGCTGAAGAGCCTGAAGAAGCGTTACAAAAAGGGCATCATTTTGGTGCCCGGAAATCATGATTTTCTCTTCGAGGATTGGCGAGAAGGATTGCCAAAAACGAAGCGGGGAATGGAGCTTGAGCGGAATTTCGCACTTGCCAAACAGCTTTGCGATGATGCCGGTATCATCCTTTTGATGGATCAGTCCGTTGAGATTGAAGGAGTGAAAATTTATGGATCACCGTATTCACTTCGCTTTCACGATTGGGCTTTCAATCTGAGTCCAATGGACAGTGCTTTGTTTTGGGCCAAGAACATCCCCAAAGACACGAACGTCTTGGTCACGCATGGTCCGCCGTTCGGGATTGGTGATCTTTGCCGTGGCGGACACGTCGGCGACAGTGCGCTGCTAGAACTCATCAAGAGCCTTCCGGACTTGAAAATGCACATTTATGGGCACATCCACGAAGGTTCCGGAGTGCATTGGTTCAACAACAAGCTGTTCATCAACGCATCGGCTTTGAACGAGTATTATCAAGGTTTTAACGACATTCACGTCGTTTCGTATCCATCACTAAACATTAGGAGGTTCCCAGATGAATCCGTCTGAATATGCCCGCGACCTTATGAAAAAGCAAGGCCCGGACAATGCGCTCAAGATTGCAGAGCAATGCGAGTCACTTTCCAAGGCTCTGATGACTGCCGAAGAAGTGCCAGCCATTGGTGAAGAGGTTGAGGTTGTCGAAGAAACCTACAAAGCGAAGGACGGAAGCCTTCAAACGCGGGAACGCATCAAGGTCAATGGAAGACTCCAGAACAAACGGCTGACGCAAAGCGCACGTTTCTGGAACAACACGGCCTGCATCGTCCGGAAGATGAAAGCCCAGATCGACGAAAAGAAAAACGCTCAGGCAAAAACCTGAGCGTCAAAGTTCTAAATTGTAGGAATTACTTACAGTACGACGTTAGAAGCCGGAACTGCGGGAATTGCGCGAAGAGCGATATAGAGATCGCCAACGACAGCGGCTGAAGGCTTGGTGCCAGCAGTCGCTACAGTCTCGAAAACCGCATTGCCAGCGACAGCCGGAATGTGGATCAAGAGATCGCCAACTGCAAGAGCGGCGAAATCCGTAGTCGTACTTGTGTGAGCAGCAACAATTGCGGCAGGAATCGACCAACTTGCTTGGGATTGGCCCTGTGCGCTCTTGTTGAGGATGTTCAAAATCTCATTACCGGCAGCGGGGCTGGTAAGAGACTCGACAAGCCGTTTTGCTGTATCTGAAGAAACCACGAGAGCCTCCTAGATTACTTCGTCAAGTTATCGACGAGGATATTGAAGCGGGGCAATTTCACCATCAACGAGCAGAAGCGATAGAACGCTTTGGGAGTCGTGAGATCGGTTTGAGCGAGTTGTTGTGATTTGAACGAACTCAGTTCAGCCATTTCAAGACCGCGCATGTCAAGGGCGAAACCCGTGACGAAGCCAGGGAGCCGGTTGTTCAGGTCAGTGAAGACCGTAGTAGCGGCACCGCTGTTCACAACGCGACCAACATATTGGCGCACGCCGGAAGCATCGTTCGCATTCGAGCGATAGACGTTGAAGTAGCGAGCGGCAATACCGCCAGCGGGAGTGATTGTAACGGCAATCTGGTTACCGTTTGCCGACATCGTAATGTTCGACACAGCCGAAGCCGGGCTTTCACCCACATCACCACAAGCAGTTACGCTGTAGTAATAAACTTCACCGGAAAGGAACGAAGTCGATCCAGCCGATTGACCGAGCGAGATGCCAGGAGCGGCGGGAACACCAACACGCGGACGTGCGGGCGAGGTTTTACCAGACAAGAAACGGCTAGATTCAATCGAGATCGCGCCGCCAGCTACCCACTGTTCATTCAACGAAGCGCCAGTGGCTTTTTGAGGCGAACCGGCAAGAACGATACGTTCTTTGGAGTGGCTGATTTTGTTGTACGCGCCATGAGTAAGCGGATCAATGTACAACTTCTCGGGATTACCGTGGCTCATTTGAGCGCGGCTGTAAATGTCCTCAATCGTGCTCTGTTGGAGAACGCCGTTCTGAGGAATCACAACGGAACCGTCAGCGCCATATTCTTGGAACATCAAGTCTTTGGTGCTGTTGTCGAAATCCGACTGACGAATTTGGGGATCAAGACCGTGCATACCGGGTTCCGACTGGCTCATCGCCAACGGGTTACCGTCATACAATCCACCGTTCGAGTAAGCGGACTTACCACGGAAAAGGTGGAACTCGATGTCACCAGCGAGTTTGAGAGCGGCAGAGGCTTCAACGCGATCTTCGGCTTTAACACCGTCGAAGGTTTCAACCAACTGAGCTTGCAAAGTCACCCGACGAACGTGAACATAATATGCCATCGGAACAACGGCACGGTTCAACGTATCGGTTTCTTCTTGACCAACGGCGCCTTCCAGCACTGCCGATCCACCGAAGATACCATAATCCAGTTGTCTATTGAACTGGACAAGAGTGCCCTTGGCAGGAGTAACCTTGAAGATTTTTTGCAACTTGATTTTGCTGTCATCATAAGTTGCGATGTTCATTACATCACTGAGGTCTTCGCGTTGGAGCGAGGAACCTTGAGAGAGCGTGCCTGGGGCAGCGTTCATCCCACCGGCTTCTAAAGCCTTTTTCAACATTTCAAGTTTGGCGATGTCTAACACGGTTTTCTCCTTTTATTTGGAAATCAGTTTCAAAACTTCAGATGACCGTTTTTTGGTCACGAAGTAGTTACTAAGAGCGTCGCGCTCATTCTTAGTAAGCGCACCGAGCGCGCTTCTATCTCCGGCGATCTTTTTAGCCCGTTTATGGAACTCTTCGTCGGAAATATTTTCTTGCTCAGTCTTTTTCAGGTCTTTTTCGCCTTTATCGACATAATCGACGCTGCGAATATCGGTAACCGCCTTAGTAACGGGACGGTTGACCATTTTTTCCATCAAATCTGTCAAAGTGCCAACGGCCTTTTCAAGATTCTTGGCATTCTCTTCGGACTTTGAAAGTTTTTCTTTCATAGCGTCCATCTCTTTTTTATACATGGCCGAAGACTCTTCCGATTTCATAGCGGAAGAAGCAGCGGGAGATGGCGAAGGAGAAGCGGCTGGCGCAGATTCCATCGGAGCAGGAGCGGCAGACTTGCTGCGGGCTTCCATTTCCATTTGAACACACTGCATCAACTCATGGAGCATTTCATCATCAAGACCATGAACCATCGACTCAAGCGAATCGCCTGCGTCAGCTTCAGGGCTGGCTTGTGCCGAAGGATCGGCAGGAGCCGGAGAAGACGAAGCCGAGGCTTCCGGAGTCGGGCTTTCAAAACCCGAACCTTCATCCTTTTTCATGGATGATTCTTCTTTCTTCATGGAAGACTCTTCTTTTTTCATCGAGGATTCTTCCTTTTTCATGGAACTTTCTTCTTTTTTCATTGAAGACTCTTCTTTTTTCATCGAAGACTCCTCATTCTTCTTGAGGCTATCAAGTCGAGCTTGCTCAGACTTAATAAGCTCGTCAACCTCACCGGCAACTTCTTTCAAAATTGCGTTCAGATCGACATTTTGTTCTTGAACCTGACTCATGGCGGTTTCCTTTATGGTCTTTATTATTGACCAGACAGAGGCCAGTAGAGATCCGGGGCAATGCTTTGGTTCAGAGTAGAGCCAGAAACAGATCCGTCAGTTTGAAATTGCGAGAGAGCGGGAACGGTTCCGTTTGCGTTAAGATAACGCTCTTGCTTCACGCCAGGGCGAGCAAGTTCCATGTCAATTTTTACACGGTTCAAAAGAGTCAAGAGAGAAACGCCAGAGATGGTGGAGGCTTCTTCGATGACTTGGAATTTCATCGGGCTGTAGGTGCGTTGCGGATTTCCGATGACATCGCTGAATTGTTGATCTTGGCCGATGGCGCGGATCGCAATGTTTTGTTCACCAGCGACTGCGGGAGAATGCTGAGAAATCAAAAGCTGAGCGCCTTGACTATCTTGCGAAGTCGTGAAAAAATACGAAGAACCAAGTCTGAGAGTCAGATGGTCCTGAAGGACTCGCATCAGGTTTTGTGATTTAGCAATGATCGACATTTTAGCTCCTTTTATTGAAAACAGCTATTTTCAGCGGACAATACAGATTATTAGGCTTTTTTCCTAACCGTGCGAAAATAGGTAATATTTTCGTTTCAAATTTAGTGTTTTGCCTTACCCGTCATCTCGTCGTAAAGACGCTTGGTTAGGTCTACGTTGCCTTCGTGCATCCGCTTTCTGATTGCCGATTCAATTTTTCCGGCATCTTCGTCGGTTACACCAGGAACGAGTGTTTTTATGAGATCCTTACTGGGAGATTTTTTCCCCATCAGCTTTATCAGCTTGTCGAGTTGCGGCATTTTGCCGGAACGCGCCATTGGTTTGCTGAAGGACTCTTTCTGGAGGGCACTTCCTCCCGACAACGCGCCAGGAGCAGCAGACGGTGAGCCTGCTTCCAGAGCTTTCCGCAAATTTGACAGCGCATCGCGTAAGCCGAAATCATTGATAACATTCGGCATTACCGTATTTATGTGTTGCATAGACACGGATTTTCGTAGTGGTTCCAGCCCACCGGCATAAGTCGCTTTGGACATCGACTTGGAGACTTGCGGTGCGGAAGTATCCGCTACAATATCCACAGTTGCTGCTTTATTCGCTGGCTTCATTGTCAAAGCCATTTTTCTGATTACTGTTTTTTTGAGGAAGTTTCCCTGTCTCTCAAGGGTAGCGCCTTCCACAGAAAGTCCGAGTTGCGGGCCTTCCTGAGATTTACTGAACATGCGCGCAATCGAGGCGGCGGCGCGGGCATTGTCGTGGGCTTCGGGACCATCCCAGATTTCGACAGAACCGTAAATCATTGGTTTTCTGAATTCATTCCAAGCAGTTAGCTCACGGTCAGACTTGCAATCGTCGGGCGAAAAGATTTTTTTCGCGTTCACAACGCGGCCAACTACGGCATTGAAGCCCTTGAAATCGTCTTTGGTTTGACCGTCGCGCTTGTGCATCTCTTCATCTTCAGCATCTTCGGGATTGATGTGCTCAGTGTTGAGCGTCGCTTTTCCCGACTGAAGATCAGAAATGTCCGCACCCTCGACCGACAGGACTTCGCCCGACGTATCTGGGGTTTCAACAGAAAAGATTCCTTCAAGTATGAGATTTTTGCTCAGTTTCATATATTCAATATTAGGATTTTTAGGTTAAGCCTGCGAATTCATTGAAAAACTTTCAAATCGTTATCATTTTTATACCGATCAGACTACTTTCTATAACACTTCGGCGACAACTTATGGATTTTCCTTATTATTCTCATAATTAGAAGGCCGAAAAAATCTTTTGCAAACCCCGACAGCACTGTGATAACTTGAAATTGTTACAAGGAGGGGAAAGGTGACCGTTGATTATCGCCTAGTGGACATTTTCGTTCGAGTCTGGAACCGCAATCATCGTTCTTGGTTTGGTGGAGAAGGATTGGTCGCAGAAAATATCAACTGGGGATGGTGCTACCAATTCGCCCTTGTGATTCATGGAGTTTATGGCGGCGAACTCATCTCTTCGTGCGGTCACGCATGGGTACGGATTGGAGAATGGGATTATGACAGCGAGCACCTGAGCGGCGGCGACATCTATTCGTATGGACGATCCGTTTATGACCGCGATCAATTCATCTCATACTGGAACAACGGCGGCGGAAGCGGCCCGGTTTGTGAAACGACGATTGCAGAAACAATTCAGGAGTTTATGAAGCTGAAGCAGAATGAGGCGGCTTAAAGAATTTTTTTGCAAATTCTACAATAGTGCGAGATACTGGGTTTGGAGGTAATTATGGGAATCAAACGAGTGCTCTATAAAGGTTTCGAGATTCTCGTTGGCGCCAGCTACACCAAGGTCATCCCTGACGAAGACAAAAAACTCGTCTACGAAGTCGCCAATCAAGTGGAAGCTGAGCAGTTCGTGGACCAATTTCGAGACGAAGCCGGAACCCATCCGATCAACTGCGAATTTTGCGGCGCCGTGCCGGAACGTTCCGAACTCAACACAACGCACTGGAAGGATGATAAGCCGATCACGTTCGTAATCCATGAATGCCAAAAAAAGGACTGCCGCAACGCCCGCGACTATTATTTCGATTTGGGCAAAGCGATGGCCAAGGGAGAAATATGAGAATCGCAACTAAAGCTCAAAAATTGAAGCTCAACATAATCATGTCCCGCGACTCTTCGGGAATGTGGAGTATGACCATCGAGGACAGCGTTGCTGGACTCATCATCGTTTCTGCGAAAATGAACGACGAACAATTCTCGGATTTCATGTCGCACCGATACGCCAAAATTGATGGCGAGCATTACGCCAATCCAAACATCGGGAAGAAAATGGTGACAAAGTGGTACGACGTGAATCTGGAAAAGCTCAAGCCGATCTTTGAAAATTACGACGATGCCTCACGCGCCCGCGACATGAAACACATCTTCGATCTGGCCGAACAGGAGAATCCTGGATTCAAAGCCGACCGCGAATCTTACAACAGCCATCGCAACAATCGCGGCTACTATCAAGTCACACTCAGGAAGTGGGAAGACGTATGAGTTGTCAACTGATGCTCTTGAAAAATGGAATGTGGTCAGCGCGCTCGAAAAAAACACGTTATTTCAAGGGGCCGGACGGAAGTATTTCTTCAGCGCCGGATTTCGTGGAATTTTTTCAGAACCAAACATTAGACCGCTGTGCGGAATTTCTTGCCCAGCGCGGAGTCGATCCGGATGAAGTCGAGGAAGCCGTTGTGTGTATGCTGAAAAACGATCACAATATTGCAGAATTTGGGATTCAGGGAAGATTCGTATTCAGTAAATACGAAGGAGTGGTTCACTAAGCGCGTTGCTTAGCGTACTCGTCGTGGCCGGGGCCGACATAGATGATTCGGCCTTGATCTGAAAATCCGAAGCCAGGCATCAAAACTGTTAGAATGTCGCGACAATTGACATGCGTTGGAGAAACGGACGGTTCGGGATTTTTCCAATGGCCGGGCGATCCTGAAAGTTCGCTCAATTTATACAGGCGCGGAGTCACTTTGTCGGGCATGGTCCATAGGCGCCAGCAATAGGGACAGCGGTGATCGTCCAAAACTCCCAGCTTGAAAACCACAGGATCATCAATCCCAACAGCTTTCGAGACTCCGATGATGCCATCTAAGGCGCCGACATTCTGAGCATTGTGAAGTTCATGGTTAACTAAAGTGTCAACTGCCTTATCCATGCGCTCTTTTTGCTTGAACAATTCGGATTCGATTTGATCCATGATAGTCGTTCCCGTTTGGGATCGAACTAAATCTTCAACGCTTTTGCCTTCGCGCTTTGCCTGAAGAAGCAAGTTGTCATATTTTTCGCCAATGATTCGAGTCACATCGGCAATCGACTTTTTTTCGAGTGAGTCGATGTAATATTCGGCGACTTTTTGCACCTTTTGAATGGTCGCCTGATCGACGCTTTCAGAAGTCGGAGAATTCAGGGAGTTGGCCGCCAAATAATTGGAAGCCAAAGTAGTCTGAGGATCAAATGTCCTGTAAGAAAAGACGATGGATTTCGGGACAGATTGCGGACCTAAAAGATTGATTCGCAAAGCGCCGAATGCTTTGGTGACGTACTCTTCAATGATTTTGTGAATGGCTGGAGTAAGCATTAGTGTTCATGCTCATCTTTCTTGCCTTCCAAAGATGCCATGATTGAATTCATGAGATCCTTGGACTCTTTGGAGAAGGCATCCATGATTTTCTTGCGAGAAATTTTATGGCGCTTCAACAATTCTTTACGGGCCATCGGAAGAGCTTTTTCCGACTTGCCGAGAGCTTCGCCGAGTTGGGCCATTGCGCTGTCGAGATCCTGACCGCCGCTCAATTCCTGAGCCGCCTGCGATTGTGCATTTTGCTGCTGACCGCCGCCGCCTTGACCTTGCTGGACGCCCATTTGCATTTGCTTGAAGCTGAACCAAGCCTGATCGCCCATGTAGTATGCCAAATCCGGATCTTTGTCCGCATTGGCGAATTCTTTTCCGCCAAAAGCCTTCAGGATCTGACCTTTGGTGAAATATTTCTCAATGACTTGCAAATATGCAGCATTCAATGGGAAGTCGCCGCCGAGAGGAACGTCTTTCTTTTCGACGCGCTCCATGATGTCGTTCATTGTCAGGAACAACGCTGAGTCTTGTTGCAGGCGGGTAGCTTCTTTTTCAGGACTGTCGGCGTCCAAACCTTCAAGGTTGATCTGAACGAGTTTTGCCCATTCCGGATTGATCTTGGGAAGTAGGCGAGTATTAAGGAAATCTTCAATGCTCAAAAGAAGTGGGCGCAAACCGATGTCTCGGGCGGCCATCAACTTCCATTCATTGTTACTTTCAGACATGGACTGGCTATTCGTGCCGCGAGAAAGGTACGAAAGAGCAGCAACTTCGTCCGGCGACATTTGGTAGGCGGCGAAGATCATCCGCTTGTTCAAATCTGCCAGGTATTGGAATTCCATGTCGCGCTGAGTTGGATCAAGCTGAACGACATCAACCGCATCGTCTTTGCCCATGCCGAAAACCGGCATACGGAACGCGGCGTTTGCCGAATTGATGTGGGCCATCATCTGCGACTTAATAGCCGTGATGTCATCTTCTTCAAGATTTTCAGACTTGAACACCAACATATTGCGCGTTGCGCGACCGTTGATGAAATACATCTTGTTGTGAGTGGTCAAGTTCAAATGCGTGGTGATCGAACTCAACATCCGTTCGATTGGCGAAACGGGATAGCCTGAACGCAGAATGTCGGTCGAAGGAGTATTCGTCCAATAAAGAAGTTCATCGTCAGTGAAAATTTGGCGAGGAATTTCTTCGATTACCTGAACGTATGTGTACTCATCGTCTTTGAATCTGGTGATGTCAACTTCAAGACCTTGGAGTTGTTCAAGAACTTTTTGAGCGGCGATGCGGATATTCTCGGCTTCTTGGCCTTGGCCGCGCTGTGGAGTCGTGAAGTAAATGGTCCCTGCATCAATTGCGCGGAAACTATGGAACTTGCCGAGTTGATTTTTACGAACCTCGACCGAGAACGCGCCGAAGGTCAGCAAGTCTTCAATGATTTCAACGAAAGTCTGACTGAAATTGCGTTTTTCTTTGTCAGTTACTCCCTCATTGGTGCCGCAATTCAAAAGAATGTTGCGCAACTGAGGAATGATTTCCTGCTTGATTTTCTCTTGCTCTGCCTCACTGTACTTTTCGATGATCTGAGGCAGAAGGTTGACTGTGAATCCAACGTCGAAACGATTGGCGCGAGGACGCGCAAACAAAGATCCTTGCTTTGCACGGATCGGAATGATGACGCCGCCGATCAATTCTTCGGTATCACGAATCCGCTTGAGGATTACGGGAGGAACCTGATTGGTTCTTCGGCGATAGACGGATGAATAAACCTGATCGGTTTTGATTGGATCGACTTCAAAAGCCAACTTGACGGCTTTAGAGTTTTGATCCTTCTTGAACTTCGTGAGAATCTCAAAAAGTTCTTTGTTCTCGCTGCCTTCGTCGCCGCCAAGCTCAATGCCAAAGAAACGCTTGTCGTTCACTTTGACATTCTTGGGTGTGAGGGCAGCTTTTTGTTCGTTTTCGCTCATAGATTACTCTGCGCTCGAAACTGTGACCTGAAGAGGTTCCAGACTTAAATTGTTGATTGACAGAGAGTAAACGGTTCCTTGCTTCAAGAATACGCCTGGACGCTCCGGATTGTCGGCTTCGACCGGCTCAACGACGTTGTTGTCGCTTACGTCCGAATTGCATCGAATGCTGCACTTTTGCTGGGCCTGAACCATCACAAATCTTTTGGCCGCGCTGTAAAAAATCAAACCGGAAGTTCCGGGCATGATTCCCGTCTCAAGCGGAAGTCCATTGGGAGCGGCGACTGCAATTTCAAAATATGTCGGAGTTACCTGAGTCACGTCATAAGTGCCCCAAGTGACCTGGCTGAATCCAGCGGCGATGATCGCTTTATCGCCAATCTGAATTTGATTGGAGTTTCCGCCGCCATTGCTGTACACGAAAAACTGCGTGAAATCGGCAACGGTTACGGTTTCTGCGGCGGCATTGAGATTCTGAACTGTCAAAGAATTTGAGGACTTGGCGATGATTGTGAACTGCCCACAGTTTGCCGGATTGAATCCGGAGCCGAGTCCAAGAAGAAGCTGATCGCCGACAACAACGTTGGTCGTGTCAAGTGCAGTTCCGCCAGTGTTGGTGATCGTCATGAGCGGGCCATTGACCGTGACAGAGAACTGAGAAGTGTTGTCAACTGCGGGAACACGGTCGGTCCTGAGAACCGGGGCCGTTCCGCCAGAATTCGTGAATCGGTAAACGTTTACGGAAGGATCTGGCTGGCTTACGTCAAAAGCGGTCGTACCGTCGATTGCCGTCGTGCGCGTGCCATTGAAAATATTACGCACTTCGCCGGGAGCAATCGTGTAATCATTGGACTTTGGAAGATTTACGGCATTTCCAAGGAGCTTGATTGTGTAGTCGAAAGCCCGCATCAACGGGTTATTGGACGGTTTGTTGTCCTTATATGCAATTGCGTTGATTTGAAGGTTCAAAGTACCCACGGGATTCTCCTAAAAGTCTGATGCCTCAAAATTAAGATTTCAGCATATCTTATTGTTATCATTAGTCAATTTCCCAAAAAAACGTCTTCGATTTGGATGATTTCACGCCGCCCGACGCGCCCTGCACCTTCTGTTCCTGGTTGATTTGTTGCGTCAGCCAGTTGTCATATTGGGCTTGTACTTTTTTCTTATACTCATCAATCGGCTCTTTCTGTTTCTGGGGATCATTCAGCGGATCGACGCCGGTATTGGCAGTCACAATCGGTTTCGAGCGGTGCCATCGGTTCTGGGCCGGGTAAGAAAGAGCGTCGTGGGAATCGTCGAATTCCTTGACCGGCTTGTCGGTCAGCTTGCCGGAAGTGTCGTATGCGAAATGGTATTTTTCAAAGTTGTTGACCAACGAATCCACGCGGCCTTTCAGACCGTAGAGTTTCGTTCCGCCCGCACTTGGGCACATTTTATCGCGTATGAGCGCAATGCCTTCGGTTGGATTTTTGTTGAAGTCATCGCCAACATTGACAACTTTTGAAATCATCTTGTTCACGGCGGGCGATGCAGTATCTGGATAGAGATGCGTGAAGCGGTACTTTTCCTTCATTTCCTGAACAATCTGCACACACTCTGGCGGTTCCAGCCCAGATTCCTCATACGAGCACATGATGTAAACGTTGTTGGAAGAGTCCTCAAAGATCACCACAATCGCAAACGGGTGAGTGTATCCATGGTCAACTCCAGCGTAGCGTTTCACGCCAGCCTTTATCATTTCGCGGATCAAATCATCTTCTGTAATGTCGAAGCCAGGATCTTTGCCGGAGAAAACTGTGTACATTTCACGCGGAGTCTTCTCAAACTCATTGCGCTTGAATTTTGGATAAACGAGATCCTCTGCGGACGGTTGGAGGCTCATGCGCTGAGAAAGAAACCAATCGAAGGGTGAACTTTTGAAGTCGCTGATCGTTGCTTTGACCGGCTTGAGCGTTTTGCACAGTGATGTTTGTTTTTTCAGATCGCCCGAACAGAGAGCCTTGAGAGGGCAAGTGTAGCATCCTTTTTTGGCCTCTACGCGCTCAAACTTTCCTTTTTCAAGATCATCGAGCTTCTCATATTCAGCTTCAAGAATGGCTTTGTTCTCAAAAGGATTGACGTACATCGTCAACGGCTCAGTTCCAGAAATCGAATCGGGGCATCGTTTGGTGTTTTCGAGTGCTGTCCAGAACTTGAAGACGGCGCCTGTTTTGTGACGCTCTTCATACTCAGTCTCGATGATGGTGTAGCGCCCTTTTCTAGAGGAAATGCCGAATTTCACCCACGGACGGCCAGTGTCTGGCGTGTAAATCGGGATACCCGCAATAGACGGATATGCGGCCAACTTGTTCGGAGCCAGAGACGCCAACTCGTCAATTGAAACGACAGGTTGGTGAGGCCCTTGGACTGAGGCTTCGGTAATTGGCAAGATTTCCACATCTACTTCATTCCCGGCCACAATGAACGTGGTCTTGGAAATCTTCGGAACATCTTTGAGGTAATCAGAAATGTATGGCTTTCCTACAAACTTTTTGAAATACGAATAGGCACGATTAGCTTGATCTTCCGTTCCTCCAAGGTGAACAATACCTCGCCCAAAATGTAAAGGAAGGAGGACGGCCAGAACAGCAGACGAAAGTGTTTTTTGTGAGCCTCGACCGGCAATATAGAATGTTGAGAGCGGCTCATCGGTTTCCTCATTTGCGCAGAATTGGTAAATGTCCCAGACCATATCCAAAGGAGTGCTCGTCGCGTAGCGCGAAACAATGCAATCTGCCAGATCGACTTGAAGATAGTGCATGAGCCAATACTTCAAGTCTTCCTTGCGATTGAATCTCTGGCGGACCAGAGCTTTGCTAAATTCGTGACGCTCTTGAGGCGTCAGTTCGTTTATGTCACTCATCGTCTTTCTTGTCTGTCTTCGCTTCGGATAATGCCAGCTTCTTCAGCATTTTGGACTGAAGTTCAGGATTTATAATCGTAACCGGCTGATTTGACTCAACCACAACTTTGGACTCAGAGCGGATGTTGTGGTTGGACACTCGATCTTCTCCGGTGATCTTTTGAATGGTTTCAACCATAGCCTTGTACGCCGTTGGAGTGTTGAGCCAGTGATCGGGCTTGTCTTCTTCTTTGCCAGTCTGAATGTATCGCTTCGCCTTTTCGTTGAAATCTTTGTGGGCCACGGACATTTGGTTCATGGTGAATTCAAGCATTTCCAGCTTCATCTTGGCCAATCGGGCGCCCATCTGAACCTGAAGATTGTAGACGTATTCGTCGCGGGCCTGATCCCACTTGTACTTTTTTCGCAAATAGAGAACATCGCCCTCTCGAACTTTCAGGTGAGAATTGACCTTGGCAATGTGCTCACATGAATAGCCTTCAAGGAAAAGTTGGTACATTTGCGCGGCCACACTAGGGGAAAGAGGAATGACGCCGGTCGTTTCGACTTTTTTCAGCGACTCCTGCTCTTTTGGAGTCAGAAGCGATGTGATGTCATCGGGTTTTGCTGCGGGAACCGGCTTATTGTCACCAATTTCCGTTACATCCCTAGTTGGATTTTTGTTCGACGTGTCTTCCATCTATCATCACCTTTATTTTTGTATCGTCGCCCCAAAGAAGCTCACGAGTCCAGGTATTCAAATTGATCGTTGCCAACGCGACTTCATCGAGATACTTCTTCTTGGAAGTCAGCATGTTCAGCTTGATCGACCACTTATTGCGAGGCGACAACTTTTTCTCTTTATTGCGCTTCCAATAACCGCTGGTGTAAATCTGATACGAGACGCTCTTGTTGTCCGCATCAATCTCAACCGTTCCGTCAAGTGCTGTCTTGCAGCACGCGACCAAATAGCACTCAAGCTGTCGAATGTGAAACTCATGTAGGATGCCATAATTCCTGAGAAGCAACTTTGCTATCAGGAGTTGGCGTTTCCAAGATTTGGTATTAGAGTCTGAAGTTTGGTCCATATCTTAGCTTTCGTTTGATCGTCTGCATCGTAAACCTTGTGGACGTACTGATGCAATGATTTGTTGACGCTGCCGCCTTCTGCTTCGATGTCGATTTTCTTTCTGATGTCTTTCCGTATGTCCGGTATGAACTTCACACGTTCGGTGAGATGACCATACAGGGCCAAGGTTTCTCGGTAAAACTCTTCTGATCCGTGAACACAAATCCGCACATCATCTTTCGGATTCCATTTACTTTCATCAACCGGCAAATGCTCTTTGCCTTCTTCGATGTCATAACGTATGAACGACTTCACAAGGCCGTTGGTCGAATACTTCATCCACTGATCGTTTTGGTTATCGTAGACAAAAATCCCTTTGTTCTCGTTATATTCTGTTGGAAGGAGTGCTCTCGGAGTTCCTGGATAGTAAACATTACCAACACGCTGCTCCATATGGATGTGACCAGAAATAATTCTACGCTGGGGCAAACGACGTTGATCGACGCCTCCTGGAGCAAGGCTTTTATTTTCATAGTAAGCTCCCTCAACAGTTTGATGACAGACTAAAATTTTGTCTGCGTTTTGTTGGCAAGTTTGGACAAACTTCTCATTATCACCAATGAACGGAACCATGAAATAAGGACCGTCCACCATTCCCTTTTCAGTATCATCAACGACATGAACGGAAGGGATGCCATCGAATACAAGGCGAACAGCATTCTTCTCGACAGAGTGTGGAGAAGAGCCGTCATGATTGCCTGCCATCAAAAATGGCTGTCGCGCAGTTCGCTGGAAAATCTCAAGCATTTTGTCACGCACAAAATATGCTGTCTCTTGGCGCACAACAGAGTGAGTATGGAAAATATCACCAAGGAAAATGATGCGATGGACAGAAGGATTTTCTTCTGCCGTCTTCGCAACTAAATCGAGTATCAGGCCCGTGTCTTCCATGTTAGACGGCATTGCGTGCAAGTCGCCGACAAAGAGAGTATAGCCATTGTTTGCAAAATCTAAATTATTGTCCATTTGAACTCAACGGAAGTGCTTCAGGTCGGCCATCGGCTGTTTTGTTTTTTCTCGGGCGCTTGTGGAACACCGGAAGTTCTTCGTGCATCAAAATGAAGGTCACGTCACCAAGTTGCAACTTTTGAGTTGCCTGCGGCAAACGCATCACATCCGCACGGAAATACAAAATATCGCCCTTCTTAAAGCGTTCGGAGTCGAACAAAACTTCTGTCTCGATCAATTTCGTGACCGTCACGTCAGTCAAGTCAAGACCTTTCACGCGCTGACGTTCTTCGGTGTCTTTTTTGAACGGCGCAACGGCGACCTGCTTATTCATCGTTTCCATCAATTTTGATCCCTTTCAATCGTAAAACTTTTCTTTCAATCAAGGATAATACACCAAAACTTTTCTGAAGTACATCCAAAGTGTCATCGTCCTCAACGGCCTGGTATCCGTCCATGCCATCAGTCGGGGCTACGAACGTATCTACCAGTCGGGTGTCGGAGTCTTCCGAAATGGTATCATCAAGCGATGAGTAGGAAGTGGCGGCGAGTAAATCATTCACTTCTTCTTCAGCGATGTCCAAAGCCTGAGCCACATCTCTGTTTTGCATATTCGGATTTTTTTGTAACATTTTCCGAATCTGATAGAGTTTTTTCTTGGCGTGTTCACCAACCGTAGCAGATGAAATGGTCGATCCGTTGCTTATGAGATTGCTGATGATTCTTCCAATAGCCATAGCGTGGAAGCTGGAGGCTTCTTCGTCCATCACATATTTGTCCACAGCCACAACAAGTGCTTCATTGGCAAGTTGGATCAAGTCCTCAAACTCAGACGCTCCAGCGGCCCAAGACTTCTTGAAAATTCCAGCTTTATGAAGCGAAAGGTACAAATGCTTGTTGATGATTTCTTCGCGCAATTCCTTGATCTCTGAGAAAAGTTTACTCAAAGTCTCGCGGAACGTCGGCTTCTTGTCTTTCTTCTCTTCCTTGCCCTCAAGACACTGGATGGCAAAAAGGCAGAATCGGTAATTTATCGGGACCGGATACATGAGCTTTGGCTGAACGTCTCGTATAGCCTTGTTCACCGTGTCGAGGTACGAATCCTGCCGAGCGCGGAAATATGACTTGGCAACTTTGATGCCGCCCTGCGACCGGGAAATTTTCTGAATGAATTCCAGATATACCTTGCGGCCCGCCGCCGTAGATTGTAACTTTTTCGCAAAAAGCTGTTCGCGCTCATAGAGTCTTCCGAAAACTTCCAGGATGTCCTCATCCGAAAGATTCTTGAGGGCACCGTTGATGTCCTCCAGGTAGACTTTTACGAGATCCGCGAATTCGTTCATGTTCTGTATTCCAAAATTTGGACCGGCCCAACTTCTTTGAGCAGCTTGATCCTGGCATTACCATGCCTCTTGAGCATAGGGACGTTGTTGACACGGAAATCAACCAGCTTACACTCAGTCTTTCCGGTTTCTTTGTCGATGCGAGTGCTCCTGCCTATGACGCCTTGCTTGAATTTCGTTTCTGCCTTGCCGCCCTGCCAATTTATGGTGAGACGAACGGGCTTGAAGTTCGTGCCAGTTGATACAGCCGAAGTTCCAACGACGCACATAATCTTGCCAGCGTTGAAGTCTTGACAAATCTGGTCCGTGTCGGCGCCGCCGCGTGCGTAGGCATAGACGGGACCGATTCGATTGCGGAGCGCCAGTTCTTGTTCGTGCTCATCAATCAGAATCAGCGTCGGAAGACCTTGAGCTAGAGCGTCGGGAACCATCTGAGCAATGATGTCAAGGATGAAGTTGTTGCGATAAAAGTGGCTTTGATTCATCTTCACGGTGTTGTTACTGTTGGTGTACGCCGAATATGAAGGAACGTCGAACACGAGGGTATTGAGCTTTGCCAGATAGCCCTTTTCTTGACCTTCTTGAATCGTCATCGAATAAACGTTCTTGCCAATAATTCCCTCAAGCAAAAGATCCTTGCCATCATTTCGTTCCTGAGTCGCAGAGAGAAACCAGCGGTACGGGCAGTGCCCGAGAACACTGTGGCAAAAATAGTTAAATTGATTTGCGGGAAGCGTGTGTGATTCATCGCTGATGAAAACTTGGTACTTCTTGAATTTGTCGAGCTTTTCTTCATCTTTCACGAGAGCCAAGCTCTTGCCGACACAAACGAGTATGTCCTTGCCAATTTCTTTTTTGCTTCCGCCAAACATGCCGACTTTGCGCTTGCCGAAATACCGACACAAGTCGTTGTACATTGACTTTGCCAAGCCAATCGTAGGAGTAGAGATGATCGTCGGCAGTCCCGTTGCCTTCACCAGCAAAACAGCGATGTGACTTTTCCCAAGTCCAGTCGCAATTTCGACGTGCGAATGCGGACTGTTCAGCATTCCCTCTACCGCTTTGTCTTGATAGTCATAGGGATCAAAGTCTGGAATACGATCCCACGGAATCAACTGAAAGTCCGGGTAGTAAACTTGATTTTCAAATTCGACCTGAAACTCTCGTTGCAATCGAGACAAAACTCCGGGCAGCGTGTAATAGCCCTCTTCATCTTCGTAGAGAAGAGACTTGTACAGTTCTTCCTCCAGATCGGCAAGCATCTCGTGGAAGCGTTCTTTGCCGTACTGCTTGATGTAAAATGGATTTTTCTTCAGGCGACGGATTTTCTCATCTACCGTAGCGTCTCGGTACTTCAGAACATTCTGAAGAGTCATGACTTCAGCTTCAGAAGCGTTTTGGATTCTAAGTTTTACTGGCGTTTGAAGAATCAGTTTCATTTTCAGGTTCCCAAAAGTGGTCGGAAAATTTTTGTCCGGCGACAGAATATTCCGCTCGTGGAGGAATCATGCCTGCCTCTTGAATTGCTTTCAGAATTTCATTAGGCCAATGGTCACTCAATAAAACGACATCATCCATCTGAAGCAAAACGTCTTTGATTTTTTTCAGCATTTCACTTCGCTTCATCGAGACGTGACTCTCATCAAAAAAAGAAGGCCGAGGAGTATTGCAACTTCGGCGATTACTGGATTGGCTGATAGCAAAAAGTACGCCTGCCAGAGAAGATGTCTAATTTTCATGGGATAGCCTCTGTTGCCCATACTAGCGTCTCAAAATGGGATTGTCAAGCGGAAATCAATTGACCTGTGTACTTTTTTGGGACATACTCAGGCAATGTCGGCAAAAAAGCAGTTTGAAAAACTTCCATACCACATCCTGTTGAACCCCGATCTTTCGCCAGAATCCAAGCTACTCTTCCTGATCCTTAAGAAATATAAAGGCTTTGGGAAGGCGTTTGCCAAGATTGACACACTCGCGGAGCGTCTCAACTGCTCCAGGAACTGCATTGGATCATACGTCGATGAGCTTGTAAAGGCAAAGCTCCTGACTTACAAAAAAGGCGGCTTCAAAAAGGCCAATGAATACGAGCCTGACATGAATCCGGCGACGCGCTATGCCATGGTTTCCGTTGATTTTCTTCAAAGTAAAAATTTTACATCAACTGAAAAAATTATACTGATCTACCTGAAGGAGCGGGCCGGTCTTGAATTCGGCTACAGGCAGATGTCAAAGGACCTTGGACTTAGCCCCAAAACCTTCCAGCGGTTTTTCTCCGGCGACAAATGGCACCGATTCTTCGTGAGAAACGTCGGCCAGGGAAAGAACAAAAGTACATACACACTCACGAAAGAGGGGCATTCAATCTCGGAAGGGGGTATGGACATTTTTGACGATGGTATGGACAAAACCGTGTCTCTACCTGTGGACAAAACTGTGCAAGGGGTATGGACAAATCTGACAGGGGGTATGGACAAAACCATGTCACCAATCAGACTTAATAAAAACAGACTTAGGAAATCAGACTTAAACATTCAAGTCTTTTCTATTCAGACATGGAATTGCAGTTGTGGATGCAAGACAGAAGACGAACATAAAAAATTCCAAGAAAAAATTAAAGCCGACTTCGATAGAGAAATTTCTCGTCCTCCCAAAAAGACTATCCTCTCAGAACAACAAGAAGAAATGGCAAAAAAAATCAAAGAGTGGGAACAAACAGGCTTCTTTCCCAAAAAATAGTTGCTTCAAGGACCTTCAAATTGGGATATTAACCTTGTAGGAGCTACTATGGATTTGTTTACCCTTACGGAATTGAAAACTATTCACTCAGCACTCTGCCTGAGAGAAGCAACTCTTCTTCAGATCGCCGACACTGAACACACTGAAGTTCCACCGGAACAGAGATTTTTTGTTCCGCAACTTCGACAGGTTCGTCTTTTGAAAGAAAAAGTTGCATCTGAAATTCGCGTTTCCCTGAGAACGGAAGGATAAAAAATGTACAGAGAACTTGTCAAAGCAAAGACAGCCGCAAAGAAAATTACCTACGGTGGAGGCGGCGGCGGAAACTCCGACGATCTCAAAACTGTAGTTTTAGACACTGTAAGGAAAGCCAGCCAGTTGGTGGGCAGTACCCTTGGACCTAATGGGCGCGTGGTTTTAATCGAAAGGCAAGAGAGCCTTCCCCCTTTTACAACGAAGGATGGGATCACCGTTTTCAATTCCATGGCGTTTGCTAACCCAACTGCGCAGGCTGTTTTAGAAGCTGCGCGGGATAGTAGTAGCAAAACGAACGTAGAGGCGGGAGATGGGACCACTACGGCTACTATCCTTGCGGAAGCTCTTATCCGCTTAGGTTTTGAATACCTTGAAAAAAATCCAAAGTTGAGCGTTCAGAAGGTCATGCGCGAAATGGAAAGAACTTTCCGCGACCTTGTGGTTCCCGCGATCAAAAGTTTGTCAGTAAAGATTACAGAGCAAAACAGCGACGATCTACTTCGTAAAGTGGCTATGGTAGCGACGAATAACGATGAGGAGATGTCAGATGCAGTCATTAGAGCTTTTGGAACTGTTGGGCACGGTGGAAACATTACCATCGACGAAGGCCCAGGAGCATCGGGATACCAAGTCGAAAAGATTGAAGGTCTTCCTATCGCCCGTGGATTTGAAGATTCGTGCGGTCGCTTTTTTGAAGAGTTCATCAATGACAAAGCCAATTATCGTGTCATTCTCGAAAAACCGCATTTCATTCTCTACAACGGAAAGCTCAACGAACCTTCTGCCTTGATTCCGATTCTTCAGAAAGTGGCGACTGCGACCGGCTTGACCGGCGAAGAGATCCGCGCCTCAAAATTTTCCCCGAATATCATCGTTGTGGCGCACCATTTCTCAGAAGCCGTACTCGCGTTCATGATGAATAACTTCAAGAATGCCGAGGCTTTGAATCTTTTTCCTCTTAAGACTCCGCTTACACAACAAACGAACAGTCCATTTCATTTTTTACACGATCTATCGGCGTTTACCGGCGCGATTGTTTTCGATCCGGTGAGCAGACCGCTCGAAAGTGCAGAACTTGAGGATCTAGGTGTAGATGAGATGCGTCTGTTCGAGTCTTATCGCTACAAATCCCTCCTTTTAGGAGAACCGCCAGAACCTATCCTGATTGCCCGAGTCGAAGAACTTGAGCAACAGGCTAAACAGCCGGAAAGTGAGCTTGATGGCGAAATTATTCGTGAGCGCATGTCCCTTTTGACGGGAGGCGTTGCCCGAGTGCGCGTTCTTGGCTCATCTGAGTCCGAACTGAAGGAAAAGAAACACCGCGTTGAAGATGCGGTCATGGCAATCAAAGGCGCGCTCAAAGAAGGAGTGTTGCCCGGATGTTGCAAAACTCTTCTCGTCCTTTCGTCAGCCATCGCTCAAAATCCGACAACATCCGACGCCGTGAAACAAATCATGGCTCGCGCCTTGGCCGAACCGTTCAGTAGAATTTTCACAAATGGTGGAGCTACTACCGATGAAATCCAAGCGATCTATGCAAAAATGATGGATGTAAAAAATCCTTTCTTTTACACATACGACGCTTTGAGCGGAAAAACCGGCGATGCCATCGAGTTGGGAATCGTTGACTCTGCATCCGCCGTCCTGATGGCAATTAAAAACAGCCTGGCGGTCGCTAAGATGCTTATGGGACTGTCTGGCATTGTTGTGTTCCAACGCGATCTCGAAACGGAAATTGACGCCTCTAGGACGTTCAAAGCGGAAAATCAGGCAATGGCCGAAGCGATCCGCGACTCTAACCAAGAACATTGGGAACCGCCAATTTGAGGTAGACCATGATTGTGCTGTATAAATGTAATCTTTGCTCAAATTCGATCAAGAAATATTACTCGCAGGGGCAGAAACAAGCTCCGTTCATTCAGTGCGAGTGCAAAGGTGTCATGGAAAAACAATTACCCGAATTCAGCACGTCTAGCTTTGAAACCGTAGACAATGGTAACATGGTGAAGAAAGTGGAACTTCGTAAGGGCGCGGTCGAAAAGGCACGCGCAAAGGGCGATGACTTCATCCAAAAAATGGAAGATCGCAATAGGGTAATAAGAATGAGACTTGATCTTGCGTCACTAAACATCAGCGCGCTCAAGAATTTCGCCGCCAATCAGCATGTGGACTTACCTTCCTATGGCGTAACCGCAATTGTTGGGAAGAATGAAGATGATGGCGGAAGCAACGGAACCGGCAAATCATCCTTCTCGATTGCCGCACTCGTCAATCTTTTTGGACCAAAATACGTCGGGGCCTCGATTAAGGATCTTGAAAACCGCTACCTGAAAGATTCAGCCAGAGTCGTTGGCCGATACTATCTTGACGGTAAAGAGCTTCTGGTTGACAGAACGCTTGGCGGACGCCTGTGGTTCATGTTCGATGGTAAGCCGAACCGTGATGGCAAAGCCGAAGAAGTTCAAGTTCAGTTGAATCAAATCTTGGGCATCACTCCAGAACAATTGGATTTTTTGAGCAACAAATCTCAAGGGCAATTCGGCGGATTCCTTCTCATGAAGGACGCGGATAAAAAGGACTTCTTGAGTTCTTTCTTCGATGTGACGGACATCGAAAAAGCCAAAGATAAAGCCGATCTCGAACTTTCCGTCAAAACCAAAGAATTGAATGCTGCAACTGGCAAACTTCAATATGTCGAGGGCGAAGTCAAGCGTCTGGCCGATCTCGTCAATTCCGCAAAAATTGAAGTTGAGCGCGTCAACACAAGCGACTTCCGCAAGACCATTGACGCAATGAAACTTCAGCTTTCTGACCTTGAAGCGAACAAATCTGCCCTAGAATCTCTCAAGAACAAAAGCGAATCTGAATTTGCAGAATATGCCATGGCCATAGCCGAAGTTAAATCGGCCTATGAGGCTTCCATGCTGAAGCGGGCCAACATTGAAGCCCAAATCGCCGAGCAAAATGCCAGAATGGAAGAGACGAAGCTCAAGATCGAAGAGCTTAACCTGAAAATTTACAATACGCCATCGACGCCAAAAGAATTGCTGGATCAAAAGGCTCAGATAGAAGCCGTCATCGCTGAGTTGAATCGTCGCAAAAATAGCGTCGCTCAACAGCAATACGCTCATTCCTTGTCCTTGCAGCGCCTTGTGAATTTGCAGACTTCTCTGGAACAGGCCGAGAATGCGAAATGCTCCTACTGTGAATCTCCATTGAGTGACGAAAAGAAGGCGGCAACTAAGGCTAAAATTCAAGCTGACATAGACGCTACCAGAGCTTCGGACAGTCTGATCCTGGAAAAGATTGCTGCCGAAACTGTCAACGAAGATGATGTCAAACAGGCACAGGTCTTCAAAGACACTATCCTTCAAAAAATTGCAGACTTTTCTGCGGCTAACAATCCGGAAACCTTCAAAAGAGAATCAGCATTAGTGCGCGAGACTCAAAAGGTCATCACGTCTACAATCCTTCAGCTTCGTATGGCTCTTGATATGGAATCTGGAGCCGTAAAGCAAGCTATTCAGAAAGTTCGTGACGGAATCAACAGCGCGCTAACCAAAATCAATTACGACATCTACAATGCGCAGCTTGGAATTCAGGCAAAAGAAGCTGAAATCGCTGACAAGCTCAAAGAATTGAGTCGCGCCGAAGCCGAACATAAACGAGTCTGTGAAGAATTCGCTCAAGTTTTTCGCTCGAAGGAAGCTCTTGATGAGGAAGTCACTACTCTAACGCACGTCACCAAAGTCACGTCGAAGGCTGGATTCATCGGTTACATTTTTGACAGTATGCTTGAGAATTTCAACTCCGAAATCAATGAAAATCTCAAGATGATTCCGAACGCCAGAAAGTTCAGCCTTCAATTCTCATCAGACAGGTTGGTAAAAACTACAGGTGCTGTCAACAAGGCAATCACGTACCAAATCTTCAGCGGAACGGAGAAAGTAGATTTTGAGACTTTATCTGGCGGTGAAAAACTCAGCGTGATCGCTGCGGTAGATGAATCTCTTGATACGGTCCTGAGTAAACGTCTTGGCGTATCTATTGGATGGAAATTCTTGGACGAACAATTCTACTGGATTGATGAAAACAGCAAGGAGTCCATCTTGAATTTCTACAAAGCCAAGTCAAGCAAGAGAGCCTATTTCATCGTAGATCACGCATCTGAATTCAATGCTGCGTTTGACAGTAAAATCACCATCGTTCGCTCAAACAATGTGGCGCGGTTTGCGTCATGATAAAGGCCGATCTGGAATCAGCGTTGGCCCTATGGGACGCTCTTGAGGAAGAGGCGGAAATCTACGTCCCAGTCGTTCTCGACAGCACCAGCAACGGGAAATTTTTCGTTGAGCGCGGAACACTACCGGCTAATAAAGATCGAATGCTGGTGAGAGTGTTCGTAAACAGAGACGAAGCCGATTCATATAAACTTTTCAAGAAGGGCAATCGCCTCACTCTTGCCACAACGACGGTAGGACACCTTCTCGCTTCACTCGAAAGAAACTTGACAACTATTGACGGTAAAATAGAATGTGTGCTATCTACTTTGGATATGAATGGAAATTTCCACATCCTCGAAACTTTGTGGTCGAACACTAACCGAAACTCATAGGAGAAAAAATGGACGCACGCGAACTTGATGAAAAGATTCAGGACTTGAAAGATAAGTTGGACGAAAATTTTGTTAAGGAAGTTAAGGCTTCTAGTCCAGAAGCTCTCAAAGAAAAAATCGTTCAATTGTCGAAAAGAGTTCAGGAAATTGATGACGAGAAGGCTAAAGACGGCAAACTGAAAACTCTTCGCACCCAAAAGTCTGACCTTGAGGGCGGATACCGGGATCGCAAGAAAGAAGTGGATCGTCAGCGTCAATACGTTATGCTCACTTTGATGGAGCGCGGTAATCTATAATGTCCGAACAGCCCGCAGAAAAGCCTAAGAAGAAACGTAAGCGCAAGCCGAAACCTTCTGGGCTGAGAAAATATTGGCCACATCTTACGCTCAAACAAGCCGAAGCGGAACGGCAAAAACTGTCAGATGCTCAAGGAGCCAAATGTGCCATATGCGGGAAGGACGAATCTTCGTTCGTTAACCGATTAGCGGTCGATCATAACCATGCGACCGGGAAAGTACGCGGACTTCTGTGTTATCGCTGCAACAAGTTCCTGGTTGGAAGAAACACTATTGAGTCGGCCACAAAAATCTTGAATTACTTACAGACCTATGATATACCAGCCGCTCAGGAGGAAACATGAAAGTTAGAGTACAAAAATTGAATCCCGAAGCTGTGATTCCTAAATACGCCAAGCCTGGCGATGCCGGTCTTGATCTCGTGGCAGTCTCTGTTGAGGTTGACGCAAATCTTAGGCAGGTGACGTATGGAACTGGTCTTGCGGTAGAAATTCCGCAAGGGTTTGTTGGATTGATCTTCCCGCGCTCTTCGATCCGCAACAACACTCTGTCTCTCTCAAATGCGGTAGGAGTGATTGATAGCGGCTATCGCGGTGAAATCAAAGCCGTTTTCAACATAGTTGACGGCAGAACTACAACGCAGAAAGAAACGCGCCCTTTCTGGGATGATTCTGGATCTTTTGAAGGCTACCGGGACAAGCATTTGAAGGTTCCGATAGAAAAAATTTATGGCGTCGGCGACAAAATCGCCCAACTTATGATCGTTCCATATCCTCAAATCGAATTGGTTCAGGCCGAGTCTCTTTCTGAGACAGAGCGCGGAGCCGGTGGATTTGGCAGTACCGGAAGATAGGTTGATTTTCTCAAAAAGATACGGTAAGATCGTATCAATTTGAGCTAGGAGTAAGTATGTACGACTTTGACGAAGAAGCTGGCGAGTACGATGGTAACGCCGAAGAGGTTCTCGAAAACCTCGAAGATGGACTTCCTGCTGATTTTCAGAATGGGGAAGAGTACGCCGCCGATGTCATGAACAGCGCCATGCAGCGTATTGAAGAGGCGAATCTGTTCAAGACTCTTGTCAATCAAGACATCTTCGCTCCGAACTCTGCACGTCCGGAAATTCTAAACTCTGTCAACGCAAAGATCCGACAATTTGCGATTGAGCAGCTTGAGACTCTTCTCGGCATACGCTCACCCAAGTCACAAAGCGCCGACCTTCCGTTTGATGATGGAGAAGTCGCCCAACTGAAAATGCTTCTCGGCAACTTCTCTGAAGTAGAAGTTCGCGTTTTGAAAATGCTCATTGGGAAAGTCCTGAAGACGGATTCAAACTTCGTCGCTCAAAGTACGCCAGAACGTAAACCGGAACTTCAGCAAATCCAAGCTCCGACTCCGGTCGTGAAGCAAATTGGAACCCCGGCTCAACCGCTTAAAAAGGCCCAACCCAAAAGACAGCCTGCGCGCCAAACTCAGCCGCATCCAACTCCGGCTCAGCCTGCACCTGGACAAAAGCGCAAACGTCAAAAGCCAGGAACTGCAACGCCCAATACCACTACCAAAGTGAAGCCAATGCCGAGCGCAGAGCAGCTTATCCCGGTATTGGGAGCAGCTAATCAGGGAGTCGTTGCCTCACGCGCAACGAAGGGATCTCAAGGCGTTTCTGAAGGTGAAATGAATAGAGGTATAATGTCAGTCGGCGATGTCGTTCAAAGATTGACTGGTGGAAATATCATTGCTACTGACAATTCAAATCCGGCAGATGCCGCAATGGCAGATGGTGGAGGGGTAGATGTCAACGGTAGATTCTAATAAGGAGAAAAAAGTGGAAACTAATACTCAACAACCGAAAACTCCGGCTCCCGCTCCGGCACCAAAAGCCCCTGCAAAGCCGCAAGAACCTCAAAAAGTGAAAAGCTACACCGAACGCTTCGTGGACATGGAAAACATGATTGTTCGCATGAGCTACGCCATCAACTTTCAGGCCAAAACCATCGAAGAGTTGATGAAGCAAATTCAGGTCATGAATGAAGAGCTTGATCGCTTGACTCTTGTTCGCAAGAGCGTCAATGCCATCATGAAAATTTCCGAAACCGAAGAAACCAGCACCCATATGTTCTCACTGGAAAGAGTTGCTGAAAAAGTTGAGCAGCTTGAACTCCAGGCCGCTAAAGAACAACTTGCTAAAGACCTTCAAGATGGCGTTGTAAAACAAGCCGATACCGTCGAAAATGACCTTACGGTTATTGAATTCGAGTCAATTCCCGAAGGCTCCTACGGCCTTATCAGCGTCGGAACCACAGTTCCCGAACTGAAAAAGGAATTGATTGGAAAGAAAGTCGGAGATGTTGTGCAAAAGGTGAAGATTACCGGCATCTACGCATACGTCCTCGAAACACCCAAAACCGAAGGTACAGATGGCAAAACTCAAGAAAACCCCCAAAGTCCAGCAGCGCAGTAAAGAAGAGGAACGAGAAGAGCGTCGGAAACAACTTGCAGAAACTTACGCAAACCTTGTAGATGACGGGATCTTTTTCCCGTCTCGCGCCGATCTCCGAACTCAAGGCGTCACTGTTGATACTGTTCGACACCATTTTGGAACTCTGTCAAAGCTTCGACAAACCGCGAAAACTCTGTTTCCAGAGTCTTTCACCGGCAGCATCAATCTTGAAGAATACCTGTCAGAAAAAAATCTGAAAAGAATTCACAAGAGCATTAAGTCTCACAAGAGATTCGTCATTACGACAGCCGTTGCAGGACAACCCCTTCATGATGGATTTTTGAACTCCATCCGTCGCTATTGCGACATGAACAAAGCCAAGTTGCTGATCCTTCCGTCGCACGATCCGGCTCACAATCTGGACAATGAGATTGATTGGCACTTCGATCCTCGAATCATTGAGGAAGACATCATCTTTGAAGAGACTCAGCTAAACTCAAATCTGTTCATCAGCGAGATTCGCGTTACCGCCAAACAGATCAACCCCGTCACCGGACTGTCTGAAATTTCTCAAAATAAAGGCAGTTTCATCTTCGCTTCTCCCAAACAAAGCCTTGAGTTTGACGCTGTGTCGGCTAACAAGCTCCCGCACGCTCGTATGAGCACCGGGGCCATTACGATGCCAAACTACAAAACGACACGAGGAAATAGCCTGCGCACGGGCTATTTGGCAACTTTTCAACACGTAATGGGCGCCTTAATCGTTGAAGTGAAGGACGAGAACATCTATCATTTCCGTCAAATCCAGATGGGCAAAGACGGCTCATTTTGTGACCTTGGAAAAGAATACTCACCTACTGGTGTCCGGAAAGTGACTCCAAAATTGGTCATGGGCGATTACCACGCTGGCGAGCATGACGATACAGCCGTAGGCGCTTGGATTGAGATGATTCGAGCCATGGAAATCGAAGAAGTCATGTTCCACGATATGTTCAATGGCGTATCGGTGAACCCCCACGAAGAAGATGACATCATCCTCAAGACTGAGCGTGCGGCCCTTGGATTGAACAGTATCGAAACCGAAATGAAGATTACCTCATCTGAGTTTGATCGAATCTTAGGTCAGCCCAGCGTGAAGCGGGGAGTGGTCATTAAGTCGAATCACGATGACTTCATTGACCGCTGGCTCCGCAAAGGAAAATTTGCAAAAGATCCAATCAACTTCAAGTTCGGCTGTAGATTGGCCGTGGAAGTCGTTGGAACGAAAAAAGATTTCTTCAACGAAGGTCTGAAACTCGTCGGCGTGCCTAAGCATTACGGTAAGTTGAAATGGCTGAGCGTTGATGAAGATTATGTGATTGGCGGCATCAATTGTGGCGCCCACGGAGATCGCGGAGCAAACGGTGCTCGTGGCGGTATCAGAGGATTGGCAAAAGCCTATCCGAAATGCGTCGTAGGCCATTCACATACGCCTGGAATCTATCGTGGAGTCTTCCAGGTAGGAACGACCAGCAAGTTGCGTCTGGGATACAACAAAGGCCCGTCATCGTGGGTTCATTGTTCGTGTCTTGTGTATGACAATGGTCAGCGTCAGTTGATTAACTCAATCGGCGGACAGTGGCATCTGTAAATCGTAGATGAAGCGAATAAAAGGCCACGGTTGGGGCCATGCGATGAAAAAACACAATAGGCACCATCAAAGACGCAGCGGTGATGAGTCTGAGGAAAACCTACGGGGAAGACTCAGAGAAGCCGAAAAAGCACTTGAAAGGGAACGGCGCTATAGTCGCTCCTTGGAAAAGAGACTCGCCCAAAAGCGAGATGTGAAAGAAAGAACTGAACATGAGCCGAAGCCCGAACCGATACTGGATTGTCCAAACTGCGGTAAGGGGCGCTTGATTGAGCAAAAAATTTACAGCCCTACGAAGGAAATCATCTGGGCTGTCTGTAACAATGAGGCGTGCAAACACCGTGAAAGAAGAAAATGACAAATGTCTTGGCTACCAACCGACGTGGAATATCGCATCAAGGTCATCGAGAAAGAGATCGAGAGAGCTTATGCGCAGATCCCCGTCTTTGAACTTGGCATAAGAGAGGAACAGAAAGACCTGGACCTTCAATGGATTTATCGTCAGACTTTGATAGAAGCGATTGCCTTTCTCAAAGCTCAAGGCCCCACGGCAGTTTCTCTTTCCGAATACAAGAATATACTGGTAGACTTAGCCATAACCGACCAGACGATCACTCAAAAGCAAACGGCCATCACGAACATAACCAAGGCTTTAGGTGAGAAAAAACGAGAGATTGAGCACATGAAGAACAGCATAGTAAGACTTACAATGACCAACAGGCGAGGCGTACTGCTCGACTTTAGGAAGAAAAATGAGCGTTGAGAAAGAAGAAGTCAAATCTCGTGTCTTGAGTGAGCCGGACTTCATCAACTCCAAGAAGTACCGCTACAGCCTAGACCGATACCTCAAGAACAATCCTACGTCGCCGGACAACATCATCGCACACCTTTTGTGCATGAGCGAAGAAGATGTGAAAAAAGTATTCGAGGGTGCCGTCGTAAAGATTAGACAGTTCATGAAGGTTGAGGTATAGTCGAACGCATGTGTACTGACAGACAAATAGTAGGCCCTCACAATCATCCGCTTTCTCTCGACTCTGGAAACTCAGTCAAACAATTCATTCGTGCTGCCGCAAAAGACTTCGGTCGTAGTGCAATTGCCATCACAGATCACGGCACTCTCGGTGCCATCATCGAAGCGCACGACTACACCAAAGAACTCAAGAAAAAAGAAAATCTCGACATCAAGATCATTCCCGGCGTTGAACTCTATCTCCTGCCAGGATCTGACGATGATTCAGGCGAGTCGTATTACCACGTCACGGTACACTTCAATGATTTCGATTCTTACCTCGATGCCTGCAAGCTGTCTAAACCCAGCTTTGAGCGTGCCATTTGGAAAGGTGCGGAATTCAAGCCGTTGACCACTTGGGAAGAACTTGAAACCTTATCTGGCAAAGTCACACTGTTCTCATCATGCCTTGTAGGTGCGGTACTCAGACCGTGGCTTAAAAATCGGAAAGACATAAGTGAAAGAAATTTCGTCCGCCTCATGCGAATCGCCGGAGCCGGTCGGTACTTTGGCGAAATCTTCCCCTATGAAGTGAGCAAAAACTGGAATTCGCAAAAGAAAATTTTCGAGCAAATCGCACCAAGCGAATGCTCCGCGACTGGCCAGCTTCAGGTTGACGCAAACCGATGGATCATCCATTTATGCCAGAAGTACAACATACCGATGGTTATATCGGAAGATGCCCATTATGCCCACGAGGAAGACAAGTTCATTCAGGACGCCCGCCTAAACAAAGACGGAAAATCGACCTGGAAAATGTCCGACGCAAACTGCCTGCACAATAGCGAATGGCTTTACAAGGAACTAAAGCGCATTCATCCAGAATTCATGAACGAAAAAGTCTTCAATGAAATGGTGGACAACTCGTACAGGTTCCTGGAGAATTTCAAAGGATTCGATCCAAAGTTCAAGCCAGCACTTCCAAAAGTGTTCGTTGAACGGCTTAATTCACAAGGGCAGATCGTAAAAGAAGAGCCGAAGAGCGACGATGAATTGACTCAATGGGTTCTAGGTCTTGTCGTTAAAAAAGGCCGCATCAATCTGGCCGATCCCATCTATGCTGCGCGCTTAAACAAAGAAATTCATCAGTTGGCCTACAACGGCAAAGTGAACATCCTTCCTTACATGCTGACTTTGAATACGATTGTCGATTTCTGCGAAGCCAACGATATTCTCATTGGTCCTGGTCGTGGATCTGCTGCCGGATGTCTCTTGGCATACGCTCTGGGCATTACTTCTGTCGATCCAATCAAAGAAGACCTTAGTTTTGAGCGTTTCTTCGATGTTACCCGCGTGGAAGAGGGTTTGGCCGACATAGACACGGATTTCAGCGACCGAGAAGCTGTCGTGGCGTTCATCAAGCAGCATTGGGGAGATAATTTTGCGTTTTTAGGAATCGGCACTACTTTCAAGACAAAATCTGCTCTCAAAGACATTGACCGCTTCATAAATGGTGAAGTTCGCAAAGAAACCGAAGACGTTTGCAAAACAATCGGCCTTACTCCTCAAGGAGTCGAGGAAGAGAAGTTTTTGAACGGATACAACGACGCAGATGGCGTTTACCACGAGGGCGAACTCGAACGCAACGAAAAATTGCGCGCATTTCTCGAAGTCAATCCTCAGATCAAAGAAAATATGTTCAAAATGGTCGGAATCGTGCGTCAAATGGGCCGTCACGCTGCCGGAGTGCTGATTGCTGACCGTCCAGTCCATAGTTTCATCCCGATCATGAAAATTAGTGACGAACCCACCACTCAATTGCTGCCCAAATGGGTAGAAAAATGCGGCGGCGTCAAATACGACATTCTCGGCGTGAGTACGCTCAACGACATTCGCCTTTGCCTCAAATTCATCAAGCAACGCACCGGAAAAGTCATTGATCCGTGGAAAATTGAAGATTCTCAAGACTTTTGGGAAGCCTGTGCCAATGAACCATCGACGGTTTTCCAACTTCATACGGATACCGTGCGCCCTGGCCTTCAAACTATGCGCCCTAAGAGCGTTCAGCAGGCCGCAATCTTGACTTCCGTTTACAGACCTGGCGCTATGGATGCCCCTTCGGACGAAGATCCGACAAAAATGATGTCAACGATCTTTTTGGAGCGTTGGACAGGCCAAAGGCCGGTAAATTACGTCCATCCAGAGCTTGAGCCGATTCTTAGCCCGACAAAAGGCATCATCGTCTATCAGGAACAGATCATGCGCATTGTTCATGAACTTGGCGGCCTCACGATGCCAGAAACAAACAAGTTGCGGAAGGCAATTTCCAAAAAAGCCGGTGACGATCTACTCAACATGCTTGCCCGCGTGAAGGAAAACCTTACAAAACGTGGATGGACCGAAAAACAGGCCCAAACTACTGTCGATCAGATGAAGGCGTCCGGTCGATACTGCTTCAACAAGTCTCATGCCGTGTCTTACTGCTATATCGCACGCGCTTGCGCCTACCTGAAGTACCATTATCCTATGGAATGGTGGACAGCCGTCCTCAGTAATGCCAGCAAAGACGATCTACAGGCATATTGGCAACGTGTTTCCAAGTTGACGCTTCCTCCAGACATCAACAACTCAACGGAACTCTTCCAAATTGTCCAAAGAGACGGTTCAGAGCGAATTTTGTCGCCCTTGACGCTAATCGAAGGTGTCGGAGCCGCCGTAATGACTGAAATTTTACGCGCACGACCATTCAATTCACTCGAAGATATGATGACAAAGGTCAGTCGGCGCATCGTAAACAAGGGACCGATGATAAAACTCATCATCAGCGGCACTTTGGACGCATTTTTCCCCGCCGAAGCCAAAGATTACGAGAAAATTCAGATATATCTGAACAAAAAAGCTGAACTAGAGGGCAAAGGATCGCCAGAATCAGTGCCGATGGAGTACATCGAAACCACTCCTTTGAAAAATTTCCTCCTCAAGAAGAGCGTTTTCAAGGTTTACTCAGACAATGTGAAAAATTTAGCCATGCCCAAGCTGTCCGCTCAAGGAAAGGCGACACAAGTTGGCGCTTCAGGCGTGTTCATGTACAACTCGAATCCGCGCCGCTCCATCGTCTCTGTAAAAATGTTAGAAAAGTTGATCGACAGCACTGAAGTTTGCAAGATCGCCGTCATAGGATATGTTGTTGACACCGAAACCAAGTTGTTTCATAATAACACCAAGTCTCGCCTGATTGCCTCTATTGAAGTTGAGAACAAAGTTTTTGATTTCATCAAGTGGCCCGATTGGGGATCATCCCATCACGGAGTAGATCAAGACATTACCGAAAGCGTTTGCGTGTTTTTATTGTCGCGCAGACGGCCAGGAGATGATCTTTTCATTGATGGAATAGACGTTTTAGAAAACCTCGACTTCTTAAAGGAGAAGACAGATGGAAGTACCGACACTGGCAAGCCTAAAGGCAGAGCTAAAGCAGCTAAAAGAACTTCTGGCGATAAATCTACATAACTGGGACATTCGCACCAAGGCCGGAATGCAAGGCCGACAGAACGCTGCCAAGATTCGCGTTGAAGAAATCGAATCTTCTTTAGGCTATTACATCCTGAAAAATTCAGCCGTTGTTCTCTTGATGAGAGATTACGCCGAATCCGGAACTGTGATCGAAAGTGCCAAGAAGAATCCATCAGCCAACATCGTCCTCGATGCGCTCATGATCGAGAAAAAGATGTTCCAACAGGTTTTCGGCAATCAACGAACCCAAGTCTACACCTACAACTCTGATGTAGTGAACCGCATGAACATTCTGATGTCTGAAATCGGAATGAAGATTGAAGCCCTGTCTCTGCCGATCATTATGGCCGAAGCAAAATACTTCGGAACGACCAAATCACGCGAGGAGATGATCCTTCGCATGGAGCGCGTTTTGTACGAAACGTACCACGACGAATTGAAACTCCATTTCTTCCGCTCACTCATCATGGATGAAATTGCCACTCGTTTTGACCGAGATGCAGTGAACATCGTGATCGCCAACGTGAATCCGAACATGGTGCGCGCATTCAGTTCGTACTCTGACAACACGCAAATCATGTCCAACGATGGAATTGTTTCAAAAGGGAAACGTTCACCCGCTCCTGCTCCTGTTGAAAAAACTACAGAGCCAGAAGCACCCGCTCAAACGGCACCACAAGTCACCGGACCAGTATTGAATCGACTTTCCGTTGAAGGAAATACTTCTCCAGTCGTGAAGAAACCTTACACGGGTGCAAAGCGCGGAAGAAAGACGAACGAAGAGCGCGCTGCCCGAGCCGCTGCTGAAACAAAAAAAGATTCGGGATTGACAGAACAATAGTTCTGTATTATTTTGAGATAGTCATTAACCACAGGCTTTTATGCCACTGAAAGGAAGAACTTATGTCAGGAACTGGAACATACAATCCGCGAGCACTTGATGGATTTCCAAAAAAGAATCGTTTCTACCTCAAAGACGGTAGCAACATCTTTCGCGTTTTGCCGCCCTTCGGCTCTTTGAAAAACGACGGGATCGTTGCAAAATACTGGGCAGTCTATTGGCTTCCCACTACAAAAAAGAATCGCAAAGGTGAAGACATCTCCTTTCCGGTCCCTTCCATGCTTGAGATGACGAAAGACAAAAAGATCATCACTCCCGATCCTATCTACGACAAAGTTCAGAATCTCACCAAGAGTCTGGAAGCTATGAAAGCCGGGAAGCAACATCCTGAAGCCGTCATCACCGCTCTCGAAGAGCGTTTGAAAAAGCTCCAACTCGACAAAGCGTACTACCTCAATGTGATCTCGCCCGCAGGTGAGATTGGCTCTCTGAAACTTCGCTACACCGCTTTCCAAGCTCTCAAGGAAAAACTGCGCGATCTTGAGAAACTCAGCATTGATCCGATCAACATTGGTGTCGGCGTCTACTTTGACTTCAAAAAAGGCAAAGATGACAAAGGCAAAACGGTGTACACCGTCGATATTCACCAAAAAACCTCCCGTGATCCCCAAACTGGCGGCTTCAAAACTGAGATCGTTGAAGCTCGAATCGACAATTCGATCCTTGACCGCATGGAAAAGGAAGCGTTTGACCTTGCCACTCTCTACAAGCGTTTGACGGTAGAAGAGCAAGCAATGGCCGCAAGTCTCGATCCGGTTGTCATTGAGCGCCTCTTTGCGCGCCCGGAAGATAGCGAACAAGAGCAAGTCTATGTGGATGAAGAAGAGCAAGAGCTTAAAGCCAACGCTCCGGCAGCTACAACTGCCGCACCCGTTCAGACAGCCGCCGCAGTCCAACAAACTGCCACGACTCCTGCACCGGCTCCAGCCGCTACGACACAAGCTCCGGCAGCAACTCCTGCGCCTCAAGCTCAGGCTCCCGCTGCCCCTGTTGGCGGTCCCGCTCCGAACGCTGCCGTGAATGCCGGTAGCGCCGATTTCAACGACTACGTGAAGAAGTTCCTCCAAACTGGCGGCCAGCCACAAGGCTAAGAAGTGTCCGACATCATTCAAAATAATCTTGGATTGACAGAAAACAGCCTCATCATCCCTCGCGGGAAGGTGGGGCTTGATCCGATGAAAATTGAATTGAAAGATATTCATGACATCGAAGCGCGCATTCCGGAAATCCAACGATCTACTCCCATTACGCTCCCCGATCTTGTGACTCAGTTCACCCTTGGCATCCTTAAAATGTCCAAAATTTTAGCCATGGTTGAGCTTGAAGTGAGAGATGCCAAAAGAACTCTTGAGCGTGCGAGAGCAGTGGCTCTTCTCGAACGTGCAGAATTTACATTAGCCCAAAAGAAAGTGAAGTCCTCTACGGACACCCGAGAGGCCGCTTTGGCTCTCGATCCTGACGTTCAGACCGCCAATGACCGTCTTGATTGTCTGATCGCAATTCAGACCTTTCTCAATGGCAAAAACAACGCTCTTGAGATGGCCTATCACGGCGCCAAGAAAATTTGCGATGTCTTCATTAAAACTCCATCTTCGCCTCTCTATGCTGGCGAAAAATTTCAGGAATAACCTATGGCAAAAAAGGAAGAAAAAATGAACAATCTCGAACCATCCCCATTTTCAGGCGAAGGCAAGGCAAAACTTAAAGCTGAAGCTACAGTCGAAACTCCGAAAAAGAAAGACTGGCTGTCGATGCTCCAGAAGGATGCAGACAAGCTGGTGATTGGAAGCCGCGATCCTTGGACCGCTCACTTCCCAAGCCCCGGCCTGAACTATTTGTTCGGTAAGGAACAGGGAATGAGAGCCGGATATTCACTCCTCCTCTATGGCCCTCCCAAATCTGGCAAATCACTCCTGGCTTTTGCCGCTGCTGGTCAACTTCACAAAGAAGATCCGGAAGCCATCGTCCTGCACTTCGACACCGAATACCGCGACAACGTGGACACTTGGGTAGAAGTTTTCGGAATCGACAAAAAGCGTTGGCGTTCATTCCAGACGAACAATCCGGTGGACATCTTCGATTACATCGCCACGACCGTAAAAGCGATGCTCCAAGAGGGTGCTCCGATCAAAATGATTATCATTGACTCTCTGGCGATGATTAACTATCCCAAAGAAGCCAACAAGAAACAGAGTACAAACTTCGTCATCGGCGACGCCGGAGCATATCTGAGCGGTGCGATGAAAATGATTATCCCCGTCATGCGATCTTTCAAAGTTGCCATGATCTTTTGTCAACACGTCCGTCAAAACATGGACCCCGATACAAAAGACTGGCGCGAGTGGATCATCCCTGGAGGCATGGCGCTGAAGCACTCCATTGAATATTGGATGATCGCTCAGAAGATTGAGTCTAAGAAAACCAAACAATTTGACAGCGACCGCAAAGACGGATCTGGAAACTTGATCCAAACCGGCCACGCCATCCGCGTCAAGATGGAAGAAAACTCACTTGGCCCTCAAAACCGTGCAGTCGAGATTGACCTGTCCTACACTAGAGGACTCATCAATCAGACTACCGAGATTGCGCAGCTTGCCGTCAACATGGGTATCGTTGAAATCAACGGATCTTGGGTGACCTTCAATGGTCAAAAATGGCAGGGAGTGGAAAACTTCGGACTCTTCCTTGAAGGCGATGAAGAGTTGCAGCGCACTTTGATGCGACGAATTAAGGAAAATGATCTGACATAGGGGTGAGCGCCCTTCACGAACGGCTTTCCTGGTGCAAGCCCAGGTGTGTGGGAGTAGCTACCTGCTGAACCGTAAACGGCCTTCTATGTTCACGCCCTAGAGTTAGCTTCTCTAGGGCGTTGTTGTATGGTGACTGATGGAAGAAAAAATAGCGGCGTTTCTGCGAAACCACAAGATAAATCCCAAGGCTCAAAACGCCCGTAGTTACATCTTTGACTGCCCAGCCTGTGGCGGCGACAAAAAGCTCTACATTTCCAAGAAAGACGGCTTGTCAGTCTGCTTCAAGGGGAAGACCGACAAATGTCCGCGTCCCGGCAGTTCTGCCCAATACGCTCTTTCACTCATAAGCGGATTGCCGTTTGATGTAGTGAAACGTGAGATAGTCGATTTCGTTGAAAATCTTGCAGAACAGATTCGTGTAAAATTTGACAATGACGAAGTGAAGCAGGAAGAGGTGAAACTGCCCACTGTCATGTTGCCAATAGACATAGCTTTCATGGGCGAGCACGCGGCTGAAGAGGGGCAAAAATATCTCGAAGGTCGGGGATTGCCACTTGAAGTTCAGCAGAAGTACGGCGTTCTATATTCACCCTCCATGCGTCGCGTTATTTTCCCCGTCATCATGGACAAAAAACTCTACGGTTGGCAAGGTCGGGCAATCGACAATGTGCGCCATGAAGATCGCATGTACAATATTCCCGGTCCATGGAAAGCGCGCACTCTGATGTTCTATGAAAACATCGTCGGAAAAGATTTCGTGATCGTCGCTGAAGGTCCAGTTTCAGCAATGAAGTTTTACAAAGTCGGCAATTTCGTAGCAACTATGGGTAAAGAAATCAGCACCAGACAACTCGAACTCATGCGCAACGCTGGAGTGAAAAAAATCTATCTCGCAATAGATCCCGACGCCGTTGACAAGCTCAATAAGATCCGATACATTTTGGATAACGAACTTCTCGGTCGCATCGAGTGTTTTCACATCCCGGTTCCTGAAAATCGCGGTGACTTCGGAGATTGTACGTTTGAAGAATGCGAAGTCGCTTTTCAAAGAGCTTCTAAACTAGACGGAGATCAAATCTTCTCTCACATCGAATTCAAAATGAGCAAGTATGGCAGCAAAAAGAAAATATAAAAGCGATCCTGTAGGCGTGCAACTGATGCACCTTTCATTCCCCGAAGCTGAAAATCAAACGGCAGTCAAGAAGATTCAGGAGAACAGATCGGCAATCAAAACATCGGCCAAAAATCTCTTCTACAAGTACAAGGTGACGTTCGATAAAGTGGGAATCAGAATTGAGGACGTTGAATCGTTCCTTTCGTCAAATGCGTATGTGGCCTTCTCGAAGCCAAAACCTCTCGAAGCCGACTTCTTGCCTGCCTTCCTAAAACAGCGTGGGCTGAAACTGGCCAATAGCTTCAAGAAAATTGCGGCGACTATTGTCGAAGACGTGATCCCGCAGGAAGATGTGTACATAGACGATCTGATCGTTGACAATGCCAATCCGGAAGAGATTCTGATGGCCAAAGAAGAAGCCGCCTTCCGCTCTCGTGAAATTCAAGGCAAGCTGATAATTCGCAGTCGAGAATACGTTCAAAACTTCATAGACAAAAACAGCGTGGCGCTTGTGGCCGCTCGAATTTCATCTGAAACTGTGTTTGAAATAGTCAACGGTGCTGCTGTTGAATTTGCAAGTTCTTTGTACAGACAGAATGGAGCGATTAGGTTCTCGGACTTCGGTCGATTCAAAAAGATTCTGTCAGTAAGAATGAGCCGCTTCGTAAAGGAACTTTCGGCGTAAATGTCAGACGATAAGGTACTTACATTCAGCGAACAGTTCCAAGAGGCAATTGTTGGACACTGTTTTGAGAACCCCAATTTCTTTGCGAAATGTTGCGCGAAATTGGAACCGCAGTGGTTTACCAAGAATATGATGATTGGAACTCTCTTCAGTCAACTGCGTCAGGCGTATAAGAGCGAAGGCGTAGCTCCAAAGTCTACTGAGGAATTCAAGAACTTCGAGTTTTTCCTTGAGCAAAAACCAGATGAGCGCCAGAAATATTACAACTTGATCGACAGATGCGTGCTTTCTGCAAAGAATTTCAGTCTCGAAAAGATAGCCCGCCAATTGACCGGCTTCCTGCGCGTGTCTATGTTCAAAGAATCCATTGAGGGCGCATCCCGTCGCTACAACGCTTCTGGCTTTGATGAATCTTATGATTGGACTCAGAAGAAGCTGGCGGAAATAAAAGACGCGACCTTCGAGGAAAATAAGTCAGTCCTATCGTTCGATCATCCTGAAAGTTGGATTCGCAAGCAAGAAGAGCGACGCGAAAGATCCATTTCAACCGGCAGTAGACTGCTCGATTCTGCTTTGGGCGGCGGCCTTTTCAAGAAGGAAACGACCGCGATCATGGCGCCGTCAAACGTCGGCAAAACGACCGCGTTCATCACAATAGCCCGCCACGCCATCAAGACGGGCAACAACGTGCTCTTCATGATCCACGAGGGCGATCCTGAAGAAATTCGTCTTCGCATCCTGTGCGCGTTCATGGGAATCTCCACTAAGACTATGTTCGAGTGGATGAAGGACAGAACCAAACGAATGGTTGTCCATGCGATGGCTAAGTATGTCAATGAAAAACTTACGTTCGTTCCATACATCAAAACTGGTGGAATGTACGTTGAGGACGTGATTGATCTAGTGAAAAGATTGCACGAGGAAAAGAAGGCCGAAACTGGTCGCGGCTTCGATCTCATCATCAACGATTACCCCAAAAAGTTGCGATCCCGATACCGTGGAGCCTCGAAAGAGGGCTTATACCGCGTGGAAGCCGCTGAGATTTATGACAATTTCAACCATTTGGCAGTTGAACTTGACGTTGCTTGCCTTGTGGCAATCCAGACAAATAGGACTGGCCTCAAGCAAAACAACAACCGAATCGAAGCCGATCACCTGTTGGGAATGGAAGAAATCGACGAAGCATACGGAATTGCGCAAAATATGCCGAACATCATCACTCTCAACAGAAGCCCAAGCGACCGTCAGAAAAACATTCTTCGCATCAACGTCGCCAAGTCAAGAAACAGCATGACTGATATTGCAATCAATACACGAACCTGTTACAATTGCTACGTCGTGTTCGGTGATCGTGAATTATTCGACACGGCAGGATTGTGGACCAATGAAATTAGTGGCGGATTCCTGGCGTCTTTCCATCAAGAAGACAATAGGAAATTCCCGACTGAGGCGATTGATGAGGGCCTCATGAAACACGAAAACTTTTCCGATCCTGATTCCCAAGTGGGCGTAGTCGTTCCTGGAAGTAAGATCGAAGCATAGGAGAAAGTATGAATAAGTATCTAGCAATGTTATTGGGCGCCATCTTGCTGGCAGGATTGGGTTACGCCTTCGGTCGATACGCTCAGCCCGCCAAAGTGGTTATCAAGACCGAGATTCAAACGGTTGAAGTCGAAAAAAAGCGCAACAATATTGTGACCGTCACTCACGAAGTTGAGCAAAAAGACGGAACGAAAATTATCGACACAAGAACCGAAGACAAGAGCATTGAGATGAACACCATTGACCAAACCGTAAAACAGACGGAAACGATCACCAATGCAAAGCCGAACTGGAAGGTTCAAGGTCTGGCTGGAGCAAATTATCTTCACTTGACAAGCGATCCGCTGGTCTATACTGTCGATGTTGAGCATCGTTTCATTGGGCCTATTTTTCTGGGCGCCTATGGAAGATCCGACAAAGAGATTGGTCTGTCTATCAGCGTAGAGTTTTGAGATGGCAAAGAAGCCGTATGATGAATTTGTCCCTGAAATCCGTGAATTAGCGGACTCAATCAAGACGCAGAATCTTGTTCACATCCGCGATATTGCGCATAAAGAATGGTTGGCCGACTGTTCAAAGGACACCGACATGACGGCGCGTGCGTGGGTTAACGCAACTTTGATTGTTCTGGCAGCGAGCGGATATGAAATCAAAAAGAAGTCCTGATGTTTCTCGCAACTGTAATTTTTTCTACAAAAATTGGCCCCTCTCGGGAGTCCTGTGTCGCCTCGAATACGCTTGAAGGCGTGCATGACAAAATAGAACGTCTCAAAAAGGTACTGCTGGCCAATCGGCTACTCTTCATTGGCAGTATTGTTGAGGAAGTCCAAGGCGTTACGCCGGAAACGGACACTCTCCTGTCGCCACTTGATTTTACGACTCAAAATGGTAAAATGTTTCATTGAAAGCCATGAAACGCAAGAAACGAAAGGCCCTTGCGCGAAAAATTCAGAAGATGTCCGGTTTCAGTGACAAGACATACGAGAAATTTTCCAAGGGTAAATACATAGAGCAGGAAGCTCCTCAAAAGGATACCGAGAAGTCGCATGAAAAAAGTGATTGACAATATCGACAAGTTTCACGATTACGGTATCTACATACCTGAGCGCACCATATACATCGGCTCTGTTGACGTAAGCGCCGAGCACGGGGAATCCGGAACCGATGCTGCCCTAGCCGAAGCCGCCATAAAAAATCTTTTCATCCTCGAAGCGATGGGCAACGATCCAATCAAAATCATACAAAACAACGTGGGCGGCGATGAGCACCACGGAATGGCAGTTTATGACGCGATACGCAACTGCAAAAGCGAAGTCACGATCATAGGAATGGGCAACATACATTCCATGGGAAGCGTCATATTCCAGTCTGGAGATGTGCGCATCATAGCGCCAAACGCAAAGCAACTTATTCACTACGGCACTCCGCTTCATGCAGATCCGGACATGCACGCCAAGTCACAATGGTCTTGGACCGAAGAGTGCAAACGGTTCTCGCGCTGGATGGAAGAAATGTACCTCGAAAAGATCCGCGAGAAGCATCCTGACTTCAAGCTGAGAAAGTTGCAAGAGATGCTGAACTTTGATAAGGTCTTAGATGCAAGAGAATCGGTCAATATGGGTTTGGCCGACAAAATTTTAGGAGAAGACGATGACGGAACAAAATCAGAATGAGGATGTAACGACCAGCCAGGACACGAGCAATGTTGAAGAGAAGAAAGACGAAACTCCTAAAGAGCCGACTCCGCAGGAAAAAGTCAAGGCCCTCCTCGAACAGCGCAAAGAGGAAGGTTTGTCGCTCTCTGAAGAACTTCAACTGAGCCGACTCCAAAAGAAGCTCAAAAAAGCAAAGCGCAATCAAAATGCTCAGCGCGAAATGTTTGAGAAACTGTTTCTCGGCGCCCAAAAGAAACGTGTCGCCAAGATGATGAAGCAAGTTCGCGTCGCCCGCGAATTGATTGGCCGCGAAGACTACAAAATGTTGCGCGACATCTTCACGGTCAAGACCGAAGAGAAAAAGGACGAAAAAGGAAACGTGCTCTCACCAGCACGGACGGACGTGAACTATTACGGACTCCTATTGGAATCCAAAAACGTCATTGCAATGCAGCGTGAACAGAGAATCAAAGCCGGAAAACGCAAACGTTCCACCGGACGTAGCTCTGATCGTCGCGCTCACAAAAGCCTCCTGAATTTCTTGCTCAATCGGAACGCCGAAGAAGCCAAGAAAACCAATCCGGAAGCGTAATGGCCGGATTAGGATTCTTTTTATCCATAGTATTTCTATTTTTAGCCCTGATCTCTCACGATCCGGGCTTTATTGTCATGTCGATAATTTTCATGACGCTGGAAATTCTGAGAGCTTTGACAGACAAAGCGAACGAAGTGAAGAAATGCCCGCCTCACGTCTGGCAAGTGACAGATTCCGGCAAACTGGTCTGTAAACTGTGCGGACAACGACCAAGCCAATGAGGCCGCGATGCACGATGATTTCTTCAGATCAATACTCGAAGATCGGATAAACAGTATCCGAAAGACGTTCAGCATTGATGAAGACTATCAGATGCGCGGGCAACGTTTCAAGAGCACCGGCTACGCAACGGAAGCCGTCGAAGGCTCCATAATCATGAGAAAAAATCGCAACATAAAAGGATCAATCATTCAAGAAGCGATGGGGCTTGACTTCGATCCCAACCAGATTCTCGATGGCAAGTTTGATCCCTTGATTCGTACCATTCTGAAACACCTTGCATCTATGGATTTTGAGGCCGAAAACAGGCTTGACCGGAATTAATTACACTGTTATCATAATGACATGACGCGAAAAAAAGTAGCTCAGTCACTATCGAAAGCCCTTCTCAAAATAAATTACATCCTGGCGGCCATTGTCTTCTTCCTACTTCTCGCCATCCACTTCAGGGCGCACGCGGACGTTACCGTAATGGTGATCGACTCCGGCATCGGCCCCAACAAATACCTAAACAGCTACGTTCAGTACGATGACAGCGAAGACTATCATGATGACTCACGTTCTGGCCACGGCACTCACGTCGCTGGAATCGTCGCTTTTGGCAACAAACATCCTGGACATCTCACACTCCCCGCTCTTTTTGGTTACGATCCCCTTTGTCACAAAGTCAAAATCTACTCGTGCAAATATTACGATGATGATATGAGCGGGTATTGGGCAATTCTCTGGGGAAAATCCATTCCGGCTCCCATCCTTCACGAGAAGAAGGAGCTTGGGTGCATACAACGCGCAATCGACATGAAAATCAACATCATCAACTTTTCTGGCGGCGGGCTGAATCCCATCAGGGACGAATACAACGCTCTGAAAAAGTTTACAGATCAAGGTGGATGGGTAATCGCCTCTGCCGGAAACGAAAACAGTGATTTGCGAGTCAAGCCGTTCTTCCCCGCATCGTACCACTGGGGATACACAGTCACCAAGCCTTTCAAGAGCGAAACGAAGCGTGGCCATCACACGTTGACGATTACTGGCGAAACGATTGTCGAAAAGTACGAGCCAATATATCGTATCGTTCCAGTCGCCGCCACGGACAAAAACGGAAAATTTTACCAGATCATGGGGCATGGCTCAAATTGGCGTCCTGACATCAAGCGGGAAATGGGCGTTGACATTTGGTCAACTTTGCCCAATAATTACTTTGGAATGATGACTGGAACAAGTCAGGCGACAGCGGCGTTCACCCACCGGCTGTTGCAACACATATGTACAAAAATGGAGGAATCCCATGGTGCTACCGATAATCTTAACAGTAATGGTCATTAGCTTAGCTGCTGCGGCTTTTGCAGGATACTTGGCCTACGACGCGGGCAAAAAAGAAATGCTCTCTCGCGTCGGACAATTGAACAGTCACTTGCTGGCCCTTCAAGGTCGGTTGGCTGATGCAGAAAAGGCCATGAAAACTCACAAAGAAGAAATGGCGAAAGTCTCTCTCATGGTCGGGCAGGATCTCAAGAATTTTGAAGATCGACTAGGTTCCGTTGAAAGTGATTTGTCCGACAAAGCGGACATTCAGGCCATCGACAACATGAATAACGAATTTTTCTCTCTCAAGAGCGCGACTGAAGCTCTTGGACAGAAATTCGGCAAAAAGCGCCGACCGATGAAGTCAATTGCCAAAGACATCAAAAAGAACCGTAACAGGAGGGCCTAATGCTCAACATTCAAAGCATGACCGAAGCCGAAATGGAAGCGACCGCAAAAACTATCCGCGAAAAAGCGGTTAGGGTGATCCAACTCAAGGCCATACTTGATGCCAATAAGCCACTTTACGAAGAGCTTGATCGTCTGACTCTTGAATTGAATGAAACCATGGGCGTCGGCACTATCCCGGTGACCTTGAATGAAAAAGAAACGATGTACATGCACAATGATGAAGTGAAATTTCTTTCGCCTAATCAAATGCTCACCATCGTTGACAACTTCGCAGAAAAGAACACCGTGTTCCGCCCTGCCGGAGTAAAACGCTTTGAGGCTTCAGTTGAAACTGCCGAAGCACGCCAGCTTCGTCAAGACAAGGAAGCGAAGAAAAAAGCGAAAGATGCTCAGAAGTGAAGTAGAGCACTTTATTGAACTTTGGGAGTCCGGCGATTGCAAGGTCTTTAGATACATCCGACCGCTCGTGCCAAACGAGTATGTGGTGATCCGAAAGGCCAGTCAAGGCAACTGCGTCTACCTGTATGAGCCTGATGACCAGAAAAGCACCTACTGTCTTCCGCCAATGGAAGAGGATAAAATGGTGAAGGCAATGGCCAACGAAGAGTTGGTGTACGTCAAACCGTGGAACTGGCAAGTCAGTACGCGGGATATGAAAACTGGCGGATGCGTTTGCGGAGCTTGGGCAGTCAGAGAAAGTGAGCGGATACATACGAGAGGCTGTCCGCTTGGAAGAGGGATGTTATAATGGTCATACTTGTCGGCGATAAGCCAAGTCCGAAGATGAAAGAGGGCGCCAAACCATTTGAAGGCGCCGCTTGCGAAAAACGCTTGAGAGCTTGGATTCAGGCTCTTGGTATCAAAGATCACATTCTTGTCAACAGTTACAGCGGCCACGACTGGGATTATGCCCTGGAAATCCTGGACGCATACGATCACGCACCAATCATTGCCCTTGGGAAAAATGCGTCGAAGAGGCTTGACTCTGAATGCTTGGATCATTTCAAAATGCCACATCCGTCCGGACGAAACCGGCTCCTGAACGACAAATCGTTCATTGCTGGCAAGTTAATTGAGTGCAAAAAGTGGCTTGACGAGTACGCGAAATAGCGATACTGTGGAGGAGTTATGAAATATCTCTTGACAATGCTCATGTTGGCATCCCCGGTTGTAGGCGCACAGACGGTGACTTACAATCCCGACGATTATTACATCGACTATCTGACGCCGACAGAAAAGGACAAATCCCTTCTGGTGTTCGAGAACACCAACACGGGATACACCGTCAAAATTCTCGTCCTGACAAAGACGTTGCAAGATCCCGAAGCACTTCGGGCAATCAAAATGAAAGTTGCCACTGAAAATGCTCGTCATTGAGAAAGACGTTACATTCCCATTCGACGTAGATCATACTCTGATCTTTTGGGTTCCACGCGGCAAAGAGCCGCCAGAAGGTGCTCTTGAGGCCGACTATTACGGCGAGCGCGTGTTCTTTGTTCCGCATTGGGCGCACATTCAACTTCTGAAGGCGTCGATTGGAAGAAAGCGCGGAACCGTCGTTTGGTCAGGCAACGGCTACCAATGGGCAAAAAATGTACTGGCCGCTCTCGGATTCAAAGAAGAAGATGACATCATAGTCATGGCAAAGCCAGCCGGATACGTTGATGATTTGCCGTGCAACGAGTGGATGGGCCAGAGAATTTACTTGCCGTCCAAAGACAAACTTCCTTGGGAGGACTAATGAAAGTTTTACTCATTGACGATGAAAGAGAAGCCCCGCACATCAAGTCTATGTACGGCGTTGACGTTACGAAGATTGCCCGAAGCTACAGCGAAGGAATCGAAGATTTGAAACAGGGCGGATGGGACGTTCTCCTGCTCGACCACGATCTAAATTCGTACCCAGACGGAGTTGAGAAGACTGGAACTGACATCATGAAATTTCTTCAAGAAAACCCGCAGCTTTTGCCCCAATCCATCATTTTTGTTACCATGAATCCAGGAGGACGCCGTAGAATGGAAGGCATCCTCAGTGACATCAAAAAGCAGCTTTCTGCAAAAAAGGACGATCAAACATGATTCTCAATGCTAGAATTATTCCGACAAGCGACTTTACCTTTGGCGTTTCCGTTGAGCTTCCCAGTGGAAAGTATCGCCATTACAAAGTAACCAATCAATTACTCACACAACTCATCGCAAAAGAAGTTGGCCTCTCTCAGAGTGCCAATGACGTGGCTCTCGAAGCCGTGCGCGCCCGCGTGAAGCAAGATTTTGGATCGGAGTATGAGCTTGGGTTCGTCAACTTGATTGAAATGAACGATCTTTACAAGTTCCACGCAACGCGCAGAATGATTCCCCTTCCGGATGGAATTTTCAGTCCCGGCGTTATCGGTGCCTTGCGAGCGAACCATTCCACCACTTATCAATTTAAGTACAAGAAAAACATCTCGCGTCTGCCAGATTTCTTGGCCACGTTTTTGGATCGCGTTGTGCAAAAGCTGGCGCCTCCAACCAGTTTCGTGAATCGGCTGATTTCTTCTTTCAATCGCACGTTGCAAGTATTCTACGGCGTTGATAGCCTATGGGATGATGCGCAGCAGGCATTCGAGGATCGTATGGCGTTCATCGGCCTCGAAGGTACGGACGAGATGACTGAAGAGGAAAAGAAATACAATGAAGCCGTCAAAGGCAAGTTCTTCGTACCTTATGTTCCGTTTTTTCAACCCAATCATGTGACCAGCTACAGCCCAACCGTCTATCTTGCCCGCATTAGTGGCGAAGAGGATCTTGATAAGGCCGTCGCTGACATCAGCGATGATCTTGACCGCATGAATGCACTTGGATTGATTTTCGGAAGCCTTTCCATGCCCCGCGTTATGGAGTTGGACAATACGGTTGGAAATGGCAAGAAAGTCTATGCCGTTTTCGCATTCCCGCTCCTGAATCTAAAGAATTTCTCAAAGGCCCTCAAGCTGGATCATGAATTAACGGCAACGCCGGTTCGCAATCCAGAAGAAGATTCAATCTATGTCCAAGGCTTACGCCAATTGAATATCGGAACAGCAGTCGGCGAAGGCGAAACGAGCGGAACATATCCGTATCTTGATTTGGTCGAAAGCGAAGTCATTATCAACAACGCACCGCTCCCCGAAACTGTATTTGTCAAAGCCGATGGAACTACCGAAATTGTTCACGATCCAGACCGCACATTCAGGCAGGCTGAGCTTGAGAAGGCTTTCTTGAGTCAGAGAGAAAAGGGACGAAAGATCATGGAAAAGAAAATTGAGGCCGCTAAAAACCTTACGAAGCAGTAAACATGCACAAGCCGATTGTCACATACCCCAATGACGTTCTAAGGAAAATGGCTCTTCCTGTTTCTATGGTGGAGCTAAAAAGCGGTTCCATCTATGAACTTGCTACTCGCATGATGGAAACGATGGTCGCAGAAAATGGCATTGGATTGGCGGCCAATCAGATCGGCATTCTCAAGCGCGTGATCCTCATTGGAGTTCCAGGCCCAGATGGATTCTTTGGCGCAATGGTAAATCCCTTCATCCTGAAGTCTTCTGGCATCAAATCTACGCTCGAAGAAGGATGCTTGTCTTTTCCTGGACAATTGGTTAATGTTGAGAGGCCGGAAGAGATCGAAGTTCAATACTGGGATGTGACGGGCAAAATGCACACAAACACTTTTTCAGGACTCGTAAGTAAGTGCATTCAACACGAAATCGACCATCTGAATGGCGTTTTGATGAATGATTATGGCACCCTCCACGAAAAGAGCAAAACATGAACGAAACGACTGGGTTAGTTTTGATAGTGTTCACAATTTCTCTGGCGACCGTGATCCACAAGTTGGTTGATCGTCTTTGGCCTGCACAGCCAATGGACATGAGCGAAGTCGAAGCTCTGGACAACGAGCTTGGACGCCTTCACAATGAAATCGGACATTACGACAGCGCACCTTCTTGGGCGTCAAATGAAATCGCACGAATCAACGAAAAATTGGCAGAAGCCAACAAAATTGTAGCCGAATCAGTGGCAAAGGAGATATTCGATGGACAGCAGGGGTAATCTGTACGAAGAAAGCAGCGGCATCTTGAAAGACATGGAAAAACAGGGCGTCATCAAAAACGTCTCTGAAGTTCCCGATCTAGTTCCTTTGACCGACAAAGAGGCCGGTGATGCCAAAAACATGAGCACGGAAGAGCGCCTGAAGCTCTATGAGCAAAAGTTGGCGGAACTGCAAGAAGAAACGCTTACGGAACCTTTGACTCGTGCAGAGCGCGAGATGATGAACGCCCTTTCCCTGCAAGCGTATGGGAAACGTCTTGAGTGGCAAAAGATGCTGCGCAAGGGCGAACTGCGGCCCGAAACCATTCAGACATCGAGCGGCGATGGCATCGCCGGTAAACGACTCCACTACTTCACCGTTGACCAAATTCGTCTGACGATGAAAAAAATCCTGGCCGACCGCGAAGAAGCCGCACGCAAGTCGGAAGCTGAACGTTTGGAACGCGAAAAAGCTCAACAAGCCAAAGAAAAGGAACTTGAAAATGAACAAAGCAAGACGGGAACTGGTACAGAAACTCCGTGAGAGCGATCCGGCTCTCTCGCCAAAAGACGCCTATTTCTTGACTCGTAAGGTCAAGTTCACCGGCCCTCTCAAAGACAAGTTGGCCGCAAAAGGTTTGGACGTGTCCAAACGACGCATGTTTACGCCAGAAGAGTTCGGAATTGTTCAACAAACAATCGAAGAAATGCTGGCCGAAGCCAAGGCTAAGGCGGCGGAAGAGGCTCAAAATGCAAATCCCAATAGTTGATTACCGATCCAACGATGCTGCGGCCCGATTCATCAAATCAATCAAGGAATCAGGCTTCGGGGTACTCAACAATACGTTCGTAGAGCGTGATCTGCTCAAAAACGTGTATAATGACTGGGAACACTTCTTCGCCCGCGACCTGGAATACAAAGAGAAGTTCAAATTCAACGTGGAACTTCAAGATGGCTATTTCCCTATCAATTCGGAGAAGGCCAAGGGCGCTTCAGTCGCCGATCTGAAAGAATTCATTCATCACTTCCCCAATCGAGAAAAAAGTACAATCAAAGTGTCAGACAGCACCAAGGTCCTTTGCATGGCCCTTGAAGACTTGGCCGTTGAGATTCTTGAGTGGCTTGAGGACGCCGCTCCAAAGGGATTGCCACAAGACTGGGGCAGCATGGTTGGAAACAGCCAACAAACGCTTTACCGCGTGATCCACTATCCGCCTTTGACCGGCCTGAAAGCTCAAGAAGGAGCCGTGCGCGCCGCCGCTCACGAGGACATCAATTTCATTACGCTTCTTCCGGCAGCTACCGAATCCGGCCTGGAAGTATTGAATCGAAAGGGTGAATGGCAAAAAATTCACACTGATTCCAGCAGTATCGTCGTGAATGTCGGGGATATGTTAGATTTAATGACGGAAGGATTTTATCGCTCAACAACGCATAGAGTAGTAAATCCTTCTGGAGAAGCGGCATCAAAATCTCGATATTCAATGCCGCTGTTTCTTCATCCGCATCCGGAAACTCAGCTTTCCGCCAACAAAACCGCAGGCCAGTACCTGGACGAACGCCTCAAGGAATTAGGGCTGAAATGACCGCAACGACTGTCAAATACATCGCTCTCGCTGAGATGCGCCGGATCTGGAAATGCTCACTCAAAGCGCGTAATGAGATTTTTTACACCCACCAATACTCATTCCTGGCCAAAGCTCTGGGGATGTTTGCGATGATTCCCCTATTCGCGTCAATTGTCGTTTTTCTGGCGGCCATGCTGGGATTCTTTGCCCTGATGGTTGTTCCCGAAATTTGCTTGAAAACGACAGTGAAATATGTCAAGATTCTGTTGAAAAAGCGGCGATTGAAAAATAACCGCGAATTTTATCGAAAATACTATAACCGTCAGGAGAACGTATGAAATCTCTGTTCATGTCCGTCGTATTCGCCGCACTCACGGCTTTCACTTTTTCGCACGTTGCCCAAGCTGCAACTGAAGTGACTGACCAAAACTACAAGCAAACACTCGATGCGCCAATCTTGAAGGGCGAAAGTGTTGTTGTGGTGTTCTACGCCAACTGGTGCCCTCATTGCAAAAACTTTGAGCCGATGGTCGCTGCTGCCGAGAAGAAGTTCAAAAACGTAAAATTCACCCGCATCGACGTTGACAAGAATCCGATGCTGAGCAGTCGAATTCGCGGCCTTCCGACAATGATGCTTGTGAAGGGCAAAAAGATCGTCGGGATTCTCGAAGGCGAAGCTCCTTCTCAAGAAGCCCTTGAACAAACTCTTCAAAAGGTTTTCGGTAACAAATGAGATTTCTTCTCCCCTTACTCGCCACTTTAATTGTGGGATGCGCAAGTACCCCCGCGTACCAGGACGCTTACGCCACAAATCCTTCTGAATCAGAAGAGTTCGGCGTATATGTCCGCCTCTTTCAGCTTGAAGCAGAGAAGAGGGGGGTTCAACTTTCCATGCCCAATCTCGACCGGAGCCTAAGAATTTACAAGGTAGATAATTTCAACGAAGAATTGCAGAAGAAGTACGTCATAGGTCTTTGCATCAAGACTGCCACTGAAGTTGACATCTACATCGACAGAGACTCGTGGAATTCATACGACAGTCAGCAGCGTGAGCTTTTGCTGTTCCATGAATTGGGACATTGCGTGCTCGATCTCGAACACGATAAATCGACGGATAGTGAAGGATTGCCGGATGACATCATGTTCCCGGTGAATTTCGACTCCTACGAATATTACAAATATCGGACTTTCTTCTTAGATCGAATGTTCAAGAAGGTGTCGAAAAAGAAAGACAATCCTGCGCCTGTAGGAGAAACTGTCTACACATGCCGCTGGGGCCTCAAATACCGAAAGGGAAAAGTTTACCGTGATAAATCTGGAAAAGATCAACGATATTCTCCAATTTCTGGCCAAAAGTTCTGATGGCTTAAAAGAAGTCAAGGGTAAAGGCGGGATCATTCTCAGCCTGTTGCCTTGGATTTCTGTCATGCACCTTTATCACACTGCGTCTGAGGCCGAAAAGCGCGTCAAGGCTCTTGAGAAGAGGGCCGAGATTCATGAGCAGCGTTTTGAAGATGAAGCGGAAAAAGCTGAAGAGCACGCGGTCATCTATGCCGGATCTTCAATCAAGGTCGCCACTGAAGCTCAAGAGCAGGTGGACCAATTCATGTCCCAACAACAACTCTATAACCAGGGACTCGACACTCGAATAAAAACTCTCGAAAGACTTTGCCGGAAGAAAAAGTGAAAACCTTCGGTAGAGTCTTTGAGCAAAACGAAAAAATCGTTTTGGATGCGGAGCCTCACGTCATGCAGCGGCTTCGTCCCATGTTCGCGCACGCGCAGAACCTGCACAGTTACGGCCAATACACCCACAATCCAATCGCAATGACTCTCACGCGGGCCGCCGCGAAGGATATTCTTTGGGTGAACACTCGATACAATCTGGACATAAAACAGGACATGATGTCCAGATTGCAGGCTATGTCATTGGAATATGACAGGATTGTTCAGTCAGTTTCTGACAGCGCAAACGACAAAGAACTGAAGTTGAGCAAAGAAGCGTGGCCGTTCGCCATTCCGCTCCGTGAGCATCAAATCAAGTTCATGAACATGGCCAAGAAGTCCAAGCGGATTTTGCTTGCTGACAAAATAGGTCTTGGGAAGACATTTTCCGCACTCTCAATCTTGGCTGAACCGGAAGCCCGACCGGCCATCATCATTACCCCAACGCACCTTTGCAATCAGTGGGACCGCGAGATCAAGCGCCTTTATCCGATGGCGACTACGCACATCATCAAGGGTTTTAAGAATTACGAGCTTCCTGTCGTTGACATCTACATAACCTCTTATAATCGCTTGGCTCCTTGGCAAGATGTCCTTTTCAAAACTACTTGCAAAACGGTCATTTTGGAGGAAGCCCATGAGCTTCGCCATACGGGAACTGGCAAGCGCGAAGTATCGCAGATGCTGTCGAAAAAAGCGGAATATTGCATCGAACTAAGCGGCACTCCAATCTATAACTACGGAGCGGAGATTTGGTCAATCATTGATGTGGCTTCAGAAAACGCTCTTGGAACTTACGAAGAATTTACATCTGAATGGTGTACTTGGGAGCGCGTGCGCGAGCCTAGCGTCCTAAACTCATACCTCAAAAGCATGGGCTTGATGTTGCGCCGGGAACCTGAAGAAGTAGGTCTAAACTTCGGAACAACATCCAAGCACGTCTATACTCTTGATGCGGACATGGCAGAGCTTGAGAAGATCGAAGACATCGCAAAAATGCTGGCCCTATCGGTTCTGTCCGGTCGCGTGGGTGAAAGTGATGAATCTGCCCGAGAACTTGATTGGAAACTGCGGCACGCAACGGGAGTGGCAAAGGCCCGCCCGACTGCCGAGTTCGTCAAAATGATGTGCGAGCAAGGCGAAAAGGTTGTTCTGGCCGGTTGGCACCGCGACGTTTACGATGTCTGGATGAAAGAGCTTGAGATGTACAATCCGGTAATGTACACCGGCACAGAATCTCCCCACCAAAAAGATGCTGCGGTAAAAAAATTCATCGAAGGAGATGCGAAAGTTTTCATCATCAGTCTTCGCTCCGGAGCCGGTCTTGATGGTCTTCAAAGAGTATCCAACACGGTCGTTTTTGGAGAACTGGATTGGTCACCGCACGTTATGGACCAAGTGATTGGACGCCTGGCCCGCGATGGCCAAACCAAACACGTCCAAGCCTTTTATCTGACGATTGCGGACGGCGCAGATCCTTTCATGATGCAAGTTTTGAACGTGAAGCGAAGCCAGCATGAAGGTCTGGTCGAGGGTAAGACGGCAGACGTAGAAATCTTAAAAGACACGAATCCTGGAACTGACCGCGTGCGCGAGATGGCAAAACAATATCTCACGTCGATTGGCGAAGAAGTTCCAGTGATTGTCGAGGAAGTTGGCCTGATGGGCGATGTTGCGCGGGCATTACGAAAGATCCGCGTCTCGACAAACACAGAGCAAGAAATGCAAGAAGCCGTCAACAAAGTCCTTCCCGACATGCTACCATCGTCTCAAATTGAGAGAGAATTCAAAATTTCTTCGCGCTCCAGATTGGACTTTCTTGTCTCAAAAGGAGACGAAAAGGTCGCAATCGAGTGCAAGATCGACTCGACCAAGCGCGCCGAAGTGTATCGCCAAGTACGCAGATACGTTGAGGAAGCCAAGGTTACATCCGTCGTTCTCTATGCGCCGTGGTCCGGCGTCCCATCTTTTGTCGTTGATGGAACACCCGTAATTGTTGTAGATCCCTCCTTGACGGCACTGTGAAAATTTTGGTATTCTGTCCTTGGAGGATAGAGCCATGACCACAGTAATCAAGCGTTACGCCAATCGTAAACTTTACAACACCCGCACCAGCCAATACGTCACGCTGACCGATCTGTGCGATATGGTCCGCCATGGCGAAGAATTCGACGTGATCGACAACCGCACTGGCGAATTCATCACTGCCGCGACTCTCACGCAGGCCCTCCACGAAGAAAAGCTGAAATCTGGAAAATTTGGTCAAGTTGCCGACATCCGCCGCGAGATTATTGGCACGATAGGGCATGGTGGATAATGGACGTTCAGCGATCAATCAACGGATTCAACGCTGGGCAAAACCTCTACCTTGCCGTGATTCAACAGACATTGTTGGATGTTCAGTCCATCGTTGAGGCGACCAAAAGGGAAGTGTCCGAATTCAAGGTCGCAGACATCCGCCGCAAAAAAGACAAAGAAACGCTCCTCATGGAAATCAACCATGAGCATTTCAAGACCATCTGCGCAAATGCTGGCGTAAGTCACGAGCGCGTGATGGATGAGCTTCTGGATGCTTTTGACACTATCAAGTGGCACGGCATCAAGTTTGTGAATCTTCGCAAACACATTGATGCCAGCGGAATTCATCGAGTCGCCAAATATCACCCAAAATCGCTCTATGACCGATTTCCTTGGGTTCACGAAAGAGAGGAAACCGTATGAAACGCCCGATGAGACTTTTGCTCCACGCGCACTCAGTCCTGAACGTCCACGGCCCGCTTTTCTTCGAGGAACTTGTTGATAAGCTGGTCATCCGTGGCCTTCGCTTCTATCCGGTGGATCTGAGCAAGTTGCTCAATTCAGAAGCGGCAACGTACTTCATGATTCGCAAGGATCACGATGCCGGAGCCTACGAAGTCATTCCGGTCAAAAAAGTCGAATACAAAGTCGGCGTAGCTTCCAAACTGAATGTGGAATACCCCAAAGGCCCGGTTCCATGGCCCAAAACGCCGATGGTCGCGGTCGTTATGACGCCTTCACCGCGCCAGATTGCCAAGGAAGAGAAGAAGCGCGAAGTGTTGCGCTTTTGCGAACTGATGGGCAGATGGCCAAGTCAACTCAAAAAAGAGGAAAAAACGCTCTACGGCTTCATCCAGAACAATCGCAAGGACGAAGTTTTCATGGCGCAGCTTAAGAAATTCAAAAAAGGCGGTCGCATTCTCAGCAATGAAGAAAAACTTGGCCTACAACTCGCTGATTCGGGCGGAACGGGGTTCTAATGAGCAAGAAAAAGGTCGGAATGACAGTTAGAGAGGCAGTTGAGGAGGCGCAAAAGACTTTCAGCGTCTCTATGGGCGAACAGGGCACCTATTTTACGGCTATCGGCTGGGAAAGTCCCGAAACTGGACAAAAAACAGGCCCCTTTTTCGTTTGCATCGTTGATGGATTAGCAATCGAAGTAGATAAAGACGGAAAATTCCGAGATTTTTACTCAGCCAAAGCCGAGCATTACTTCCCATTCTTCTCGGCGGACATAAAAACGGAGCGGCCATGAAGAAAATTGACGGATTCCAATGCGAAAACTGCAAAGTGATCCATCCCACGGCTCAGGAAGCTGAGAAGTGCGAGAGACATCACCGAGAAAGGCTTGCTGGTATCAAAATCATGGGAGGCCATTTCAAAAATCCTGAAGGAACGTGGGGTTTTGGCCGAGAACAACGAATCATGTACCCGCAAACCATCAACATCCGCTTCTCGGATGGATATGGCGATTTCGCTGAGTACACTCTTTCACACGTTGGATATAGAGGTTTATGATGGGCAATCTAGGACGAATCCTGACAATTCGAGTGAAGATCACCGATCCTGAAAAAGCCAAGTGGATCTGGGACGCGCACATTGGCCCGGCGCAACACGGCGTTGAAGTCGGAGCGATTGCAGACGGCGATCTGTTTGCCGAGCGTAATCAGTTGCGAGAATTGGTGTTGGACGAGAATTCAATCGCCATCCCCAAGAAATACTACGTCAAGCAAGCCGACGAAACTGCCGAAGAGGCCATCGAAGCGCACTGCAACGGCGGATTTGACACGCTGGAGAACGCAAAAAACGACGCGCCACACTGCACAGATCCTGGCGTCAAGTGGGATGTGATCGACATTACTGGGAAAGTCTACGCTTCTGGAGGCGGATAATGCTTGAAGATGGACAAAAAGTCGAAATCTACAGGAACCTGAATCGCCGCAATGGAATTTGGTTTTCAGTGCGCGACCGCAAATCCGGACTTGTCGTTCGTCGCATGAACATCAAAGATTTTGAATGCCTTGTTCTCAAAAACGCCGAGTTCAAGGTGTCAAAAGCCGGTCGTGATCGAGTGTTGCGAGAAAAGCGCAAGAATGTTCACGCCTTAATCAAGGCTGACGTTTTTCGTCATCCATCCGGAAAGACTCCCTTGACCTTTTACGATCAGGGGTATTATCCTGTGACCGTGAGTTACAATCCATACGCCAACGAAACCTTCATTGCCAACTTGATGAACGGAAAGGTTCACATCCAAGCTCCAATTGAGCGCGCCGACTTTGTAACGATTGACGATGCTGGCGTGCGTGCGTGGGTTCGCCGTGGCGATCTTTCTGGAGGGAAAACGGTATGAAACTGGAAGTCATGGGATATGCTGAAGACAAAGCCGAGATGGTCCGCTTCCGCCTCAATCAAGGCTGGGATTACGTTTGGATCACTTACCACGACACCAAAGGCTTTCTCACCATCACTTCCAGCTATGGTAACTGGTCCTTCATTTGGAGTTCAATGGGCGAAGGAACAACTTTGCGTGAGTTCATCATGCGCGCAGGCGACGATTATTTGGCCAACAAGATGTGGGGCAAAGACCAAGAGTATTTCGATGAAGACGAAGCGGTCAACGACATCAAGCGTTCGATCATAGAGGATCGTCGTATGGGCTACATTGATTCCGATAAGGCGCGGTTCCTGTGGCGAGAAGCCGAGGATCTCGGTGAGGATTACGAAGGCGCGAGCCGCGACCTATTCATGAGTGCATTTTCCGACAATCGACATCTTTGCGAGTGGAAAACTGAATGGTGGGAAACAAACTGGGGAATGCGCCCGAAGCCAAATTTCATGACACTCAGGAATGAAATCATTCCCATGTTTCGCCGATACCTGAAGGGAGAATTGCTTGAAAAAGCTACTCCAACTCTTTAAGCGATGGCTTGGCCTCAAGCCTAAGCCGGTTCTCGTCAAGTCAGCCTGGAGTGAACTGCTCACGCCGTTTCGCTATCAAGACGAACTGATGAAGAAGTTCCACGATGAAAACGAGAAAAACTTCCAGGAAATGCTGGCGAAGATCACGTCCGATCAAAAGATTGTTGTAACGGGCATCGCCAAAATGCCAGGCCCTTACGTCAGCTATGAGACGTATTATTTGAGCGATGGCTCTGCGTATCCGTTCCGATTCCGCGCTTCCCTTCATTGGGTAGACACATTGACTCCGCAAGAGGTTTACGCTAACATTCAAACAAAAGGTGATGTATGAAACAAGAAACGCTTATCAAAGCAATGCTGGTGTTGTTCATTTCGTTGATGGCTTTCAGTGTCGGCACGTTTGTTGGAAAAGAAGTCGCCGACTCCGATCATAAACGCGAACAGCTTATCAAGGAATTGTACCCCAATGATGGCGCAAAGCCCGAAGGCACCGTTTATGGCCCGTGAACTGAAGGATAATGCTGTGAAAATTCAATTCTATTGGAACGAAAACTATCCCGAAACTCTTTACGTCATGAGCCGCGATCTTCTCAGTGGCCAAGACGTTCTGTACGTTTTACACGATAACTTTGAAGACGATCCTGGTGACGGTAAGAGACGGGCGTCCGGCGATCTTCGCTGGCACCGCTGTTCGTGGGCTACAAGTCCACGCGCCATGAAGAGCAATGGATTTGAGCTTATCGGTGCGCTATGAATCAGATTTTCTTTTGGGCGCAACGCGATCAGTACGGAGCCTTCTCGAACTTCTTCTATTCGCCGATCAAAATTGGCGACTGGACGTATCCTACTGTTGAGCACTTCTACCAGGCCCAGAAGTTCGTTCACGATTACGACAAATGGCTTGCCGTAGCTTGCGCATCCACACCCATGCGCGCAAAGCATCTTTCGCACAAATTTGGCAAAGACCGCAGAACCGACTGGGAAGACGTGAAATTTGACATCATGGTGAGCGCCCTGATAGTCAAGTTCAATTCGCATCCGAAGCTGAAAGAGCTTCTTTTGGGCACTGGCGACGCGGAAATCTACGAAGACAGCCCGAAGGACAAAATCTGGGGAACCGGCGAAAAGGGCGGCGTTGGCACTGGCCAGAATCTTCTTGGTAAGGCGCTCATGCAGGTGCGGGAGATGTTGCGATGAAACAGTTCTTTAGTCGTTTCAAAAAATCGAAGACTCCTCCACAACCCCAAACGTTTTTCATCAAGGTTGATCGAGACTCAATAAAGCCCAACGCAAAGGCCGGGCAAACGTCCGACTATGAATATATTTCATCTACCGGCTACATCATCATTAGCGCGAACTATCCATCCATCGAATTCATGGACGAACGGATCAAACTCGTAAGAACCACTACGTCACTTGAACGTCGAAGTTTGCGCACAGAGAGAGAGTATATCGTCGGCGGAATGAATATCGAGGAACTTCACATGCTGGCCGACACGCTGCGAGAAGTGTTCCCCAAGCAAGTGAATTTTAAGTTTGAAAATCACTACCAAGAATATCGCTTTCTGACTCCAATTCCGTCACACAGTTACAAGTACGAACGGACGAAGGTGACTTGCTGCCACTGCGGAGCCGAGTTCTTCCACGACGAAATCAAAGACGAATATTACGATGATAGCGACGAGTACAGTCCGATGTACGATTGCTGTCCCAAATGCAAAAAGGCCGATTGCGTCAAGCTGGAATTCGAGGACTTTGAAGGAATCATGCTGGAGCGCGCCGGACTGCCGAAGTTGGAGATGGGATGAAAATTCCAGGCATTGTAAAATTTAGTTTTTTCTTCTTGGTTCCTATGGCGGTTTGCCGCTACATGGAGTGGCACGGAGTTTCACTCGCGCTGTTCGCAATGTATCCGGTCGCCCTGCTTGGATACCTCAACTTGGGAGGAACGGTCGATGAGTAAGTACGACATCGTAATCATGCACCTGAAGATCAAGGGCTTTTTCCTTGGGGAATACATCGTCTACAACGACATAGATGGCTTTAATATCCACAAGATGCGAAAACTCTGGAATGAACACATCAAAAGTGCTAAGGTAACCTACAGGTGCCCGGTAATAGGAGGATGACGTGAACTTGATGATTGATCTTGAAACTCTCGACCAGAAAGTCACGACCGCGATCCTCTCTGTTGGCATCGTCGCCTTCGACAAAGAAGGAATCAAAGATGAGCTTTACGTCGTACCGAACCTCCAAGAGCAACTCGATGGCGGCCATACCGTCAGCGCCGCGACTCTTTGCTGGTGGGCCAGACAATCAGACCAAGCCCGCAAAGTCTTCGAGGAGCAAGAAACCAAATCCGTTCCGTTGGCGGCGGCATTCAAACAGATCCATATGTTCATTCGCAAGTACAAAGACGCCAACATCTACAGCTATGGCGCTGACTTCGACATCCCGATCCTCAAGTACATCTACGACAGCGCGAATACTCAGGTTCCTTGGTATTACGGTCGCGTCCGGTGCCTGCGAACTTGGTGCGATGACAACAATCTTCCGTACAAGTCGGCCAAAGATCCGAACTACACGCACAATGCCTTGCAGGACGCCCGCGATCAGGCCCAGCACATGATTGACCACTGGAGTCCCAAACCGCCACTCGAAGACGGTAAACTCAAGATGACCGTCGAAGAATATGACGAAACAATTCCACGATCAGGAGCCGTATAATGAGCAAAGAAAAAACTTCCGTTGACAAAACCATTGACAAAATCTTTCCCGAAGGCCAGCGCAAGATGATTAAGAAGGCCATCGTTGACACCGTACAGGTCAGCCCGAACTTGACCGCATCCGTGCTCAGAATTGGGAACGACACCAGCGTCCTTTTGACGGGCCGCGATGACAACAACAACTTGCACTACACCATGATGTCGAAGGACACCTTCAATCAACTCAAAAAATCCGTGAAACTTTAGGAGGAACCATGGGAATGCGAAAAATTTTCAGAATGCAATATGAGCCGTGCAATGGTCAGTGTTACGCTTGGGATGACGATGATGATGACACGTCAACTTCGTCTGGCGGTGGAGGCGGCGGCTCCGACGATGACGATGATCGTGACAGCGACATTCTCCCGCTCCGCGCACTCCGCAATGATCCTGTCCGTCTGAAGCGCGTCATGGACAAACTTGTCGCAATGCACCAAGAACTGTGTGGAAACAAGAACTTACGCTATGGCATTGATTTGGATGAAGACAATCATATTTTCATCGGCAGCTTCTGGCATTACGGAAAGCTGGAACTTTTCACCGACAAGAATCACATTGCTTTGATTGAAAAGATGGCCGACTTCGTTCTGCCATTCTATCAGTCGGAAGCGTACCACGAAGAATCTAAGCACGACAAAGGCTTAGGCCATGAAGTGTGCGAGCACGGCGAAGATGACAACTTGCTCCGCTTCATCATCCGAAGCTCGAAGATCCCGACTCCGAACGGCGTCGATGCGTACCTGAATGAACTGGGTTTCCGAGTTGGCGCATGAGCGAACGCAAACGTGGCATAACCAGAGGCCAAATGGTGCAACTCATGGTCGATAAGGCCAACGAGAGGCACAAGGGCGAAAGTATCTTAGAGCCTGGATTCGCCCACAGATTGGCTTCTACAATGCTCGAAGCGTGCGAGGAAGCCGGAATGCTCCCTCCACAGCGAGACGCAGAAAATAAGTCGAGCTACGGATACGCTCAGCTTTGGCGATGGGAGAAAGAATGAAATACGTTGCCAAGATTGAAATGGATGACGGCCAGGTGTTTGAAGGATGCCTGGTCCAGCACGAGGACAAAATTCCGATCACGTCCTTGGAGCAAGCCACGAACATCTTCCAAAATCAGAAATGGACCACAGACGGCACCGGACGTTGGATAAGCCGAGAATACCGGCGCTACTTCTGGATTCATGAAAAGTGAAGTCTATCACACGACAGACGGAACGGGCGACTGGATGTGTTGCTGGGTTTGGGAGTTCCAAAAGCACTATCAGCGCATGGGCTGGACCAACTGGCTCTATTTTGCGACTGAGGAGTTAGCCAATCGCTGGCTGGATGAATACGTCATTCCCGGTCGCCCTGGCGTTGAAGCGAAGGTCAAACTGCGCGTCGGGACTCAGGATATGTTTTCCAAATGATCTATACCAAAGAATACATCGAACAGGCCATCAAAGATTTCCAGAAGCGAATGGAAACCGAACTTGATTTCTGTCAGGAACTGTTCCGCGATGCTACTATCCGATTGATGGCCGCCAAATACGGCTATTACGTTTGCAGCGATCCCTGGATGGATGACATTGCTTATGATCTGTGCGAAAAAGGCTGGTATGTTATGGGCCGGGCGCTTGGCGTGCTGAAGGAAGATGAGACTAGCCCGTGCATTGACTTCGATCCAAAACATCCGTATGCTGAAGAAGGAATCAAGCTGGCAGAACGGTTCATGAAGAAGGGGAAGAAAAAATGACACAGAAGCCAATCGCCGGACGCATTCAAGTTTGGGCAGATTTCCACGATCCAGGAAACACCGTCATTCGCATCGTACAGCCCGATGGACAAGTCTTTTTCCACTCCGAATTCTCCTGGCTGAAAAGCGCATATGCAAGGCTGACTGGAGAATCAGACGTTCAGCGTAAAATAGGCAACGAACTTCGTCGTGATGGCCATACTTTTGTGGGGAATTTATGAGGTTAATGAGAGTAGCGAGCGGAAAGTTTCTACACCCGGAAATGATTGAAAGCCTTGATGTTCAAGAAGCGGCAACGGAAGATGGCATCGAAAAGGTCGTTCTTCACCTAACCATGTTCAGCGGCGCCAAACACACCGTCAAGTGCCGACGAGAAGATGCCGCCAGTCTCATCGAAAAGTACACGGATGATTTGGAGCTTAGGCCATGACTTGCCGCCATCCACACGGAGCATTGTTTCTTGAGCGCGAATCCGATTCCTGTCCTGACGGATATGGCGGAACCGACACTTGGAGTTGGACGAACCTGAAGTGCAACAAGTGCGGAAAGAAGCTCAAGGTCTACGACGAGAATCAACGTCACGGCGTAGACAAGCAACAATACACGGAACTGACAGGACGTGCTGTTGATCTGAAAGAATTGCAGAAGCTCTTCCAAACCAATAGGCCAGTCTATCTCCATCTTAATATCTCAGCCGAGATGAATGACGCCGTTCTGCGCACCGTTGGCAAGAGAACCGACGCGCTCGAAAAAGCCATCCAGCGCAAGAAAAAATCCATCCAAAAACAGATCAAGCAGCTTGAGAGTATGGTCGCCGACTATGACGGCCACAACATGAGAAGCTGGTCTATCGTCAATCTTCTGGGGTTATGATGCCGCGCACAGTAACAAACGTACACAAATTCATGACCGTAGGCGATCTTCGAGATTTTCTCAACAGCGAGGAAGTGAAGAAGCTCAACGAAAACGCCTTCATTTGGATTCCACAGGGCGACGCTTCGTGGAACATCGACTGCCTCACTGATGCTACGATTGAAAAAGTTTCCACACCTGAAGATAGCTTCCCTCAAGAAATGGGGATCTGCCTGTACTCCAAAAAAGTCGCAAACAAGGTGCAAGAATGAATGAAATGAAGCAAGACGAGCAATTCCAGACGTATGAACGCCAATGGGGAGTGAAGCTCTTCACGGGCGCGAAGGACGGTTCAGAACTTCAACAGCAAATCACCAACTTCCTGATTGAAATGCGAACCAAACCTATGGGCAGACTTTTCAGGCCGCATTCGACAGCTATCGCTTTCAAGTGGACGGCTTCCATGGTCTATGAGCATTACGTTCCTGTGGAGGAGAAAAATGAAGGTCAGTCGTGACGGCTCCCTCTTTCACGTTCAGTATCCGAGCCAGAAAGAGCTTGCGAAGGCTTTTTGCCGGTTCCAAGAGCATTACGAAAACCCAAAGTTCCGTGGCGAAATCTTCACTCTCGGACAACTTCGAGAGTGGTACAGTCTTCATCGTGGTGCGTGGACGTACTATGATGATTGGAATGGCTTCAATTTTCCATCATACGTCCTAGATCCTTTCAAGGCGGGCATGTTTGATCCGCTCTCAAGAGCAGAAAAACGCCTCTTAAATGCTCTCAAGAGCATTCCCGGCAAGTTCTATGTGATTGGCACGCATGAAAAAGATGAGTCAACTGAAGAGGTTCTGAAACACGAGAAGCTCCACGCTCTTTATTACACGAACCCGGCCTACAAAGCCGACATCGACGCTTATTTTGATTTGATCTTCCCGGCCAAGTTGTCGCCGCTCCGCAATCACTTACGCGAGCTTGGTTACCACGAGGCAGTGATTCAAGATGAGATGCAGGCTTACATGGGCGCGTCCACGTCGTATTTGAAGTCTGAAGGAATCGAGTATCCGCAAGTTGTCTCAGAACGGATCAAGGAGATCGCTCGACAACATTGGCCCGATTTGGTATTGTAGTGTCTAGGAGAAGCGCATGAATAGGTGGATCTTTTTAGTCGGATTGATTGCCGTTACTGCCCTTTACGTCGCAGTCAGATTCGCGGCGTGGTCCGATATGGTCGCCGTCCCTTATATGTCTGCACAGTACGAAACTGTTCGATGCAACAAATATATTGCCGCCCACAACACACAGCGACTTGCGATTGGAATGGGCGTGATGGACAAAATGGTGCAGAAAGATGCTGTCCCTGCCATTTGCACAATTGATGAAGCGGGATGCGATAAAGCTGAAAAAATGTGGTCAGAGTATCAGGAATCACGAGAGCAGTATCTGCGTCACAATTGGATTCCGTTTTTTAAGCACTTGTTCAGAATCGAAAAACACTGGGTAGATAAATACAAATGAGTAAAGCTGTTCACATCAACGATCTTGAATGGAAATACATGGTTGGACGTAGCAACGTGCTGATTGAGCCGCCACAAGGATCGGGAATCAAGAAATTTTACATCACGTTCGAGCAGCTTCTTGGGACTGCCAAATACCGGCGCATCATCAACGACGATGACTTCAATGGCCGAGTTGCCATTTGGCCATCAGATGTGAAGCGATATATCGAAGAAAACATTCGGATGGGATCATATGGGCCAAGTGTTTCACTCAAAAAGTAGCGTTTGGTCCCGGCTTCGTCAATGGCTGTCTGATTTATTCGGCGTGCTATTCGCGTTGCCTTCGTACATCAATCCAGAGCCTCTCAAGCCTGCTCCGCTCAGCGCCGAAGAACGGGCTGAAGCTGAAAAACTGTTGGCCGAAGAAGATGGCGACTGGGTTCTGTCTTTTATGAAGAAAGCCGATGGACAATACGTCACCAAAGATTTCAAAGTCTACTGGCGCGACAACGACTCTGCCGTGTTCGACATCAAGCGGGCCGCGCACTTCGAGTCCAAAGCTGACGCTGAAGCTGCCAATGCCCGATATGAAGCATTCATGCGCGAAGAAGTGAGAATTGGCCGAGCGACTAATAAGAGTTATTTGCGCTTCTCGCCTGAGCGCGTGGGAGATGAAATTGGTGCGGAAAAAGAGTAAGAAAAACAAAACCATCACGGGAGCCAAGGCAAATATTTACGTCAACGGCAGATTGATTGGCGAATGCACCGGAGCGTCTTTGGTTTATGGCGAAAGTCCAAAACAAATTCCCACACTTGGCAGATATACTGGTCCTAAGAAGGGTTCAGTCTCTTGCCGATTGCTGAAACTTGATCCAGAAGTGGCGCAAAGACTCTCAAAATCCAAAAAGGACGAAAAATGATCCAGTTCCAGATCATGGAAACTCTAGGTTGGCTTGGTTCGTGGCTGTTGGCGCTTTGCGCGATCCCGGCAGCTTACAAATGTTGGTATGACGGGCACGCACGCGGGCTTTCATCAACATCTTTGATAATGTGGTTCGCGGGCGAAGTGATGACTCTTTTGTACGTTTTACCGAAGCAAGATTTTCCGCTCATGCTGAACTACGCCTCGAACATCGCATTGCTTTTGGTGATCTTTTATTACAAACTATGGCCGAGGGATAATGAACTACCACAAAGACCAGAACGGAACTTGGGCAAAGAAAACGCTGGATAGCCAGATCATTTGCTTCGATCCTGAAATTGAAAAGGCGCTTGAGGAAGAAGAGTGGATCTTCAAGGTCGAGCCGTCGAATTCCGGTCTGCGCTATATTCTCACGATGGTTGGCGGGAAGAACTGCGAGTGGGGAGTCAGCCCAGATGACAAGGGTTGGTACGTGAGAACTTTGAAAATGGATCTACAGGAGTCAATCAATGCTGCTAAGACCTTCATCGGCCCCTCAAGGCCGATCCTCGTTGATCGAGAAGCAATCGCCTTCAATAAAGAGCCAAGCCCAGAGTGGGAAGCCTTCGAGCGTTGGTTCAAACGGTTTGAATCGCGTAAGAATTGAAGTCAAGAAAACGATCTTGAACCGCGCAATAGGCGGTACAATTTACGCTCTAGTCATGCTTGACGAGATTCGATTTTTTTACATCAATGAAAAGAAAGTCGCCGCCTATAGAAAAAGCGGCGAGAGAATTATGACTTTTGCAGGGCTTCGTTTAAGCCGGTAGGTCGTATTTGCTTCGATCATAATTCCCATCCCAAATGTCCGGAGCAGGAGCCGGAGCCGCCGAGGGAATGTAAATCCGATGTCCGGAACCCGGCTTAACACATTGGAAGTGAACCCAAGTTGGTGTGTATCTTTTATCTTCCATGTACAAACCGAGCTTTTGCATAAGATCAAGATTGAACAAAACCCACTTCCAAAGACTGCCGTCAGGATCGGCGATGTCAGCGGCCAGGCCCCAAAGGTGATTCGAGCCTTTTGCGGCGTTCGACGTGGCTTCATTGATTGCAGGCGGGCGCCAACCGGAGTTGACAGTCATCGGTTTGCCATAGGCAGCGCGAACTTGGTTGAAGATTGACAGAAACTTGTCGATGTTGTCAGAAATCTGTTGCGTGTATTGGTCCGGATACTGGAGATCGCGGCCCTTGAGCATTTCATCTTTGGTAATCATTGAACTTTCCTTTTCTTCGCGTGTTCGATTTTCTTGTTCTTGGGCTTGCGCTTGAATCGGCGCTCCATCCATTCACTCGTCAAAGCCAACACAATCATAGTAGCAGCACCGAACAT
>Ga0335069_10000188_pt1 | contig 107065 bp, 81 predicted proteins | sample Lox_Sample_11_FD_206714 | JGI IMG/M metagenome (GOLD analysis project Ga0335069, IMG submission 206714) | Soil microbial communities from Loxahatchee National Wildlife Refuge, Florida, United States - Lox_Sample_1.1 | ecosystem: Environmental > Terrestrial > Soil > Wetlands | place: USA...
CATGGAAAACATCGGTCAAGCCGGTGGCATCGAGAAAGTGCAGCGCCTGCGGCGAATAAGCCCGCTGCATATCGTCCGGTTCGGTCATCGGACGCTGCAGAATAATCGTTCCGGCCGCGGCAAAAATCACGACTAGAATCAGTAGAACCACGCCTGTCTTAATCGCAGCCGCGGTTTGCCAAATCCTGCGGGCCAGCGACTTACGCACCGGACTACTGGAAACTGTATTTGAAGGAATGGCCATATGAATCCCCAACAAGAGACAGGAATGCACGTCCGCCGCCAACCGGGGAGGACCCCATATGTCCATCTGCATCAGCTGGTTAGATAAAACTAGGCGGGGCAAAACCCAGACTGTCTTGGGCCAAATCGCGCATGGGTGTCTGGAACTTCCGGGTTTTCACCCATCACACTCGGCGGTGACGGGCGTCACTTATTTTTGTGACTTAGGGTCTGGATGGTTTCAGCCGGACAAAGAGGTTGAAAATGGGCGTTTTGGGCGCCCTTCTTCAGTCGAATCAGGCGGACCTGTTTTCCTCATGATTGGCCCACTGCCGCTTTTCTTGGCGTCACGTCCCACTCCTCCTCCGCCTCCGCTCCTGCGTCGCCGGATTCGTGATATTCGGCATCCTGATTCACCGCCCATACATCGTATTGGCGCTGTCCCGCGAGAATATTCTTCGCCGTCAGTATCGCCGTCATCATGGCATGGTCCTGGTTGTTGTACTTGTGCATGCCATTTCGGCCAACCAGATGCAAGGTCGGGAACTGCTTTTCCAGAGCCGCTCGAATCGTGTCCACGTGCTGCTGATAGGTGTCGTCGTAAACTGGATAGGCCTTGCGCTGCCGGATCACGCATCCGTCAACAATGCTTCCTGCATCGGCCAGATTGATCTGCTGAATCTCTTTCTTCGCGAGCTCAATTAGCGTCTCATCCGACGACGACCACAACCCGTCGCCCTCGAAGCAGAAATATTCCAGCCCGTACGAGGAATAGGCCTGATCGGGCACCATTTCCGGCGACCACGACTTGTAGTTCTGCACGCGTCCGACTTGAACCGAGGGATCGTGAATGTAGATCCAGTTATCGTCAAAGCGGCCTTGCCCGCGGACGACGAGGCCAACCGTCAGAAAATCGCGGTAACGCAGCGACTGCGCTGCTCGCGTGGCGTCATCTGTCAGAGCCGGCTCTAGCCCTGAAACCAACTCGCGAATCGGCATCGAGGAAATCAGATGCTCGCCATGGAATTCTTCGACTTGGCTATCCATGTTGCGAGTGGTAACACTCCAGGCGTTTTCCCGAGAGTCGAAGCGGCAGCCGATCACCTTGTGCCCGCGCAGGACCTCGCCGCCAAGCCGCGATATCTTCTCTGCGCATGCTTCCCACATCATCCCCGGCCCGAGGCGCGGATAGCGGAACGTATCGATGAGCGTCTTAACCACCTGCGTTCGGTCCTTCGGCTTTCCGTTTCCGAATAGCGCGTGCTTGACCGCCGATCCCAGCGATAGTCCCTTAATCCGTTGCGCGGCCCAGTCCGCAGAGATCTCCTGGCACTTCATTCCCCACACTTTTTCCGTATACGTCTTGAAGAAAATACGGAATAGTCTTTCGCCGAACTGGTTCACCACCCAGTCTTCAAACGTCTTGGGATTCGGTGTCGGATTCACGCGCGCCTTGGCAAATGATGCCATGCACAGCGCGGACTCAAAGACGCCGAGCTTCGAAAGCGCTTCGAATGGCTTGAGCGGATACGTATAAAACTGTCCCCGGTAGTAAATGCGCGAAGATCGCGGACGATTAAGCAGATCGGCACCTCCGATCTCCGTCCAGAGATCTTCGATCTCGCGAGACTTCGAAAAAAAGCGATGACCTCCGATGTCGAACCGGAAGCCCTTGTAGTTGACGGTGCGCGAGATCCCGCCTACATACTCCGGATCCGCCTCCAGCACCACAACAGGCGCATTTTCTTTGGAAAGTTTGTATGCCGCGGTCAGTCCGGCCGGGCCCGCACCCACAATTAGCGCTTTGAATAGTCGTTGCATGACTGTGCCATCCCGCGACCGATTCTCACAGCATTTGTCTTCGAAGGAAAGTGACAGCCATCACCGTTGTTTTCTCTCGCCGAAAAAATGGCTCCTCCCCAGATGACGTTTTCCCTTAAGAGCTTGAACCGCCATGAAAATTCTAGCTGTTTGGCTCGGGGCCGTCCCGATCGTGATTTCTCTCCTCGTGACGTAAGTCACAAAGCGGCGTGACTTCAACTACATATCGTGCGCCATACATTCCAATGAAATGTTTCTACAACAGGGTGGGGAAATGTCCTCAAGTTCAACGATCCTCGCGGCAATCGTCATTTTGATCTTTGCGAAATCGAGCCTCCAAAACTCGCACCAGCCGCGAATGTCCTTTCCTGCGCGGTGCTTGCGTCATTTCGCGGTTGCCGGTGAGGCAGAAAGCCCATCTCTCGGTCATTCAGACGACGTACAATCGCTCCCGTCTTGTTATTCACCCAGCGGGACGTTCAGTTCCAAGTACTTAACAGGATTGCGAAATTATCCGATACTCGCCGGAAAGCGGTCAGATTCGTGCAAGCATGCTCTCTGGAGAATCACGTGAACGGCCTTCCCCAATCCGAACCTCCGGCTCAAAACCTACAGCGTGTCGCATTCCTATTGTTCTTCCTGATGTGGTCTGCAGCCTTCGGCTTCGCGGCTGTGCATCCGGTTCCGCTCCAGCCCAATCCTGACCCGAAAACGTGCCTTGAGTGCCATGAGGACAAGACCAAGGGCAAAGCTGTCCATTCGGCGATTCAGATGGGCTGCACTGCTTGCCATGAGATTCGCGTCAACAAAGACATCACGCGCGTCAAGCTGATCACTTCGACGCCTCAGGCTCTCTGCATTACGTGTCATGCGGACAAGGACGCATCGACGATCAAAGGTACGGTTCATCCTCCAGCGGTGCGTGACTGTATCAAGTGTCACGATCCGCACGAGTCCGACAACAAGAACCAGCTGCTGAAGGCGGAGAGCGGCGACAAGGGCAAGAATCTCTGCCTCGATTGCCACACGCAGGGTCTCAATGTTCCCGAGAAAGGCAGTCGTCACGCAGCGCTCGACATGGGTTGCGACGCCTGTCACACGACGCACAAGACTGGCGAGGCTGGGAAGATCGAGTTCGACAAGCACCTTACGAAAGCGATTCCCGCGCTGTGCATCGATTGCCACGATGTCAAGGATGAAGCCCTGATCAAGACGCATCAAGGACAGCCTTTCGGCACCGCGAATTGCCTCGAGTGCCACGATCCTCACCAGTCCGCTTCGCCCAAGCTGATGGCGAAGATCGTTCATCCTCCGTTTGCCGATAAAGACGGCTGCACAACGTGTCACGCTCCGGGGAAAGACGGCAAGGTTGTTCTGACCCAGGCAAACGTGAAGGACCTTTGTGTTACTTGCCATTCCGATAAGGCTGAGCTGATCGAGAAAGCCAAGGTGCAGCATCCTGGAGCGGCTGGCGACTGCACCGACTGCCATAATCCCCATGCGAGTGCACAACCTGGATTGCCCAAGACGAACGGCGTCGACATCTGTCTCGCATGCCATTCCGATCAGGCCGATCAGTTCAAGAAGGCGCATCTGCATCAGCCTGCATTCAAGCAGCGGTGCTCGATTTGCCATGAACCTCATGGCGGCGACAACGAACACCTGTTGCGCGCCAAGAAGACGAACGATCTGTGCCTCGAATGTCACGGTCCCGACTCGAAGCCTAAAGCGCTCGAGTCCGAGCATATGGTCGCGATCTTCAACGGCACAGTGCGGTTGCCGGAAGACTACTTCAAGAAGAACAAGGTTGTTGTGCTGCCGATCAAGTTCGGGCGCGGACATCCGATCGAAGGGCATCCAATTTCGGACCTCACCGATCCGACCGACATCACCAAGATCCGGGCGAAGATCGAATGCCTTTCGTGCCATCAGCCGCATGCATCGGCTCAGCCCGATCTGCTGGTGAAAGATCAGGCCAATAACATGGCGTTCTGTTCGAGTTGCCACAAGGATCTGACCAAGAGATAAGCCAGAGATAAGGATGAAGGAAGAGATGACGAGGAGAATCACGATGCCGAATACCAAACATCACTTGAACAGCAAGCTGCTTCTGGCGCTCGCGACGATCCTCGCGCTGCTGCTCGTCGCTCCATCGGCGTTTGCGGGCAAGAAGAAGAAGGACCAGGAGCAAAACGCCAAGAAAGCTCCTCCTGTTATCGACTACTCGAACATCGTGTGGCCGAATCCGCCAGCGATCGCGCGCATCAGGTATCAGGCGTTTTACTCCGCCGAGAAAGTTTCGCAGGCCGAAGAAGGCACGCAGACGAAGAAAGCGAAGTGGATGGATCGTCTCGCCGGCACGCAAACGCAAGCCGAGAGCACCAAGGTGCTCTGGCAACTCGCCGAACCCTACGGAATGGCCATCGACTCCAAGAACAACCTTTATGTGGCGGATCAGAAGGTGGGAGCGATCTTCATCTTCAACACGGAAACGCGCGACCTCGACATGATCAAGAACAAGACGCATGCGCACTTCCAGCGCATCATCGGGCTGGCGATGGATGATGGGGATCGACTCTTTGTCTCCGATCCTGGATTGCGTCACGTGCTTGTCTTCGACTCGACGCACAAGGCGACTGACGTCATCACCGATGGCATGGTTGAACCTGGTTCGCTGGCGCTCGACAAGGAGAATCGGCTGCTTTACGTCTCCGACATCAATCTCGATCAGGTGCTCGTTTACGATGCGGATACGCTCAAGCTGAAGCGCAAGATCGGAACGGCTGGACACAATCACGAACTCACAACTCCTGGAGATCTGGCAAAACCAAGCGGGCTCGCGGTCGATGCGGAAGGCAATCTCTACGTTTGCGACACGCTGAACGACCGTATCGAGGTCTTCGACGCGGACGGCAAATTCATCTCAACCTACGGCAAAAACGGCGATGGTCCTGGATATTTCGCGCGCCCGAAAGGCATTGCGATCGACGGCGATGGTCACATCTGGGTCGCGGACGGAATGCAGGATCGCGTGCAAGTGTTCAATAAAGAATGGCAGTTGCTGATCACTTTTGGCGGTCATGGATTGCTTCCAGGACAATTTCAGGGATTGGTTCAGATTGCGATCGACAAGAACAATCGCGTGTTTACTTCGGAAATTTATCCGGGAAGAGTTCAGCAGTTCCGTTATGTGACCGACGAGGAAGCGGAGAAACTGAAAAAAGACCGGGAAGAGCAGTTGCAGAAGAAAGCGGAACAGAAGGGGGTGGTTCCGATTAAGCAGAACTAGACTTTGTCAGGTCTCAGGGTCTCAGGGCTTCTTCCTTGTTTACTTTTCCCGCATTGGGAAGGCCTCACTTATTTTGTCAGGAATCCGCCCTGGTTTGATTTGTCAGGGATGTGACCGGACTGTGCCTACCGCGTACCCCCCCTCCCCCCCTCCCCCCCCTTAAAACTTGTAATTTTTACACGCTTGGCCTTGGCTCTTTAGGTCGCAGCTCACCGGGTCACGGCTCATAGCTCATAGCTGACGGCTCAGGTCCTCACGGATCCTCCCTTCATTTGACCCTTATCGAAGGTTTGCTTGTTTGGGCTTTCCCTGATCCTTTAACTGCGGCTCACCTTCCATTGTTTTGGTGGTTTCTGGCTGAGTCAACTTAAATGTCGCGGAGTTGACTTCGACTGGGTCCCGAAACGGGGTCATTCGATGACCGTGGTAATGCTCGGAGGTGCGGGATTTCACCGTGTGCTGGATTAGGGTGGCTCATTTCCCCCACTAAACCCTGCGATTGCCGCATGTTGCGAAATTCATCGAATTCGTGAAGCACCAATTAATTCAAGTACTTGGGGTGATATTTGGGGTGCCGAGAAATTCTACGAATTTCGGCGTGGCAGTTGCATTGTTCTACGGCGAGGGGCAATCGCCAGTGGCGCCCAGGTGCCAGGAAGCGGTAGAGGGCCTAAGCCTCTGAGAGTTTAGTAGTAGCTGCATACATCTATGGAGGTTTCTTAATATGAAGAAAGCGATGTTGCTCGTACTCTTCGTCCTGGCATTCGCGGCGTTCATGATGGGCCAGAATTGGTCATCGACCGTCGACGTGTTGGGCGCGCACCAAAATCAGGGCCGCGGATGCGCTGGCTGCCATGCTCCGCACAGCGGTTCATTCGGTTCCGGTCACGGCGGCGTTGCTGACGCCGGTTCCTATGCATTGTGGGGACAGGACGCCAGCCCGCTCTACGGCAAGACTGTTGCTTTCGGCGACAGCGGCCGATACGTTGAAGTTCTGCCCAATGGCATCGCCAGCGGAAGCACCGAAGTCGGCGGCATCCTGCTCTGCCTGAGCTGCCATGACGGCAACCTGACCCAGTCGAACATGATGCAGAACTGGTCTTATGAACAACAGATCGGCTTGCTGACCAACACCACGTACGGCAGCCAGAAGATCCCAACCCTGCTCGGCAATGACGGCACGACAGCCGGCAACTACACCAACGATCACCCGGTGGGCCAGAATGCCACGATATCGAGCGGCAGCGGCCTCGTGTTCGCGAACAACACGTTCACCGTTACTCCTGGCACGCCCTATGCCCAATTCGTAGCCAACTACGGCTGGCCGGCTCTGGCGCCTGGAAAGTGGTCGAACCCCTGGGGCGTCAACGGCGCTGGCAAGCCCTACGTGGTTTGCACCACCTGCCACAACCAGCACGTGATGACGGTTTACACGTCTTCCGCAGCGAGCCAGATCGTGGGCGACGGCGGCGGCAAGTACTATGCCACCTACTTCTTCGTGAATGGCCCGTACAACCCGAACCTGCAGGGCAAGCTGACTGCCGGCCAGGCTGCTTCGACGACCCAGTTCTGCCGCCAGTGCCACTTTGGCGAAGCGAACGAAGCGAACAACACCAACAACATCCCGACGGTCTTCCAGTAGACCTGAACGTGGTGTTTGCGAATGGGGGAGAGGGAGTTACTCTCCCCTTTTCTTTTAGGAGACTGAGCGATTTAGTCATTTAATCATTTAGGCATTTAGTCATTGAAAACCCTGGCAATCGGTAGCGGTAGTGAGATCTTCAATGACTAAATGATTAAATGACTGAATGATTCAATAAAACCGGGGATGGCAATGAAATACACAGTGTTAATCTGCACGATTCTTCTCTCAGGCGTTGGGCTGGCCCAGGTTTCGTCGCATGCGCCGACTACCGTGGCTTCGGCTGCGGTTCCGGCTGCTGGCGCGATGCAGACTTCGCCTTTGGTCGTTACCGATAAGCCTGTCGCCCGCGTCAATGGCACCGTGCTGACCGACCGCGATCTTTTGCGCGAGATGTTCACCATTTTTCCCTACGCGCGGCAGCACAATGGATTTCCCAAGGGACAGGAAGCGGCGATCCGGCAGGGCGCGCTCGAGATGATCATCTTCGAAGAGCTGGTTTACCAGGAAGCGGGACGGCGCAAGCTGACCATCCCAGCGGCGAAGATCAACCAGGCTGAGGCGCAGTATAAAGGGCAGTTCCATAGCCCGGAAGAATTCCAACAGTATCTGCAGACCGAGATGGGCGGGTCGGAGCAGAAACTGCGGGAAACGATCAAGCGCTCGATGCTGATCGACGAGGTGCTGAAGACCGACGTGGAAGCGAAGTCGGCGGTCACGAACGCCGAGGTGTTGGCTACGTACCAGAAGAACGGAGCGCACTACGCGCAGCCGGAGTCCTACAGCTTCCAGAGTATCTCGGTCGTGCCGCCGTTGAAGCCCACGCCTGAGCAGGCGAAGCAGGCGCGCAAGGCCGCGGATGAGGCGCTGGTGAAGGCGAAGACGACGAAAAGTTATCAGGATTTCGGGCTGCTGGCCGAGGCGGTTTCGCAGGACGATTTTCGCGTCAACATGGGAGACCACCATTCCGTGGACCGTGACAAGCTGCCGCCGCAGATCGTCAAGGCGTTCTCGGGCATGAAGGCGGGAGACGTCAGCGGGCTGATTCAGATCGAGTCGGCGTACACGATCGTAAGGCTGAATGCGCACAATCCGGCGCGGAAGCAGCCGTTTGCCGAGGTTAAGGCGGGGCTCAAGGATGAGATGCAGAAAGCGAAGTATGAAAAGCTGCGCTCAGGGTTGGCGAAGCAATTGAGAGCCAAGGCGAAGATCGAAGTCGGGTAAGGCGGCACGAGCAACCGACCCAATTGCGCGGGTACAATCGGCCGGTTATTGCGTAGGAACCCTCTGCAAGTCAGCCGCGAAGCGGCGAAAGAGTAAAGCCCACGGCGTTGAGCCGTGGGTTTTTTGTTGCCGTTTTGTTGAATGACCGACCGGATAGTGCCGATCTAGCGCAGTTTTCATGGTCATGGAAGGAGGGCAAATTCGCGCGGTTGAGGCTTTCGACGCCGATGCCGTGTGATATGCCGCACCGCGACCGGTGACCGCCGACCGATGGCCGCAAAAGCTGCTGTAAGTTGCTGAAACTAATAATGTTTATATTTTATCTCCGAAGCCCGTTTGGCAACGATTTTGCCTCTCGTACTCGTAAGTCCAGGCGGGGATTTCTGGTGGGAAGGCTAATGGCTGTTGCAAAACGCATCATCGGGATGGCGGTGCTGATGATGGCACAGCTGACTCTCGCCCAGGTTGCGCCGAGCGCCCTTTCGCTCGGCGAAAACACGAAAATGAATGCGGGCGGCATGTTCACCTTCGGCTACGCCGGTGACTACGGCGACGCGATTCCTTCCAGCCACGGACTAAATTGGGGCCTCGACGGCAAGCTCTCCGGCTACTACTACAATCCCAACTTCCTGTCCTTTTCGGCGACGCCCTACTACAACCAATCGCGCGCCGATTCGAGTTATCAGTCGCTGACCGGCGCGAGCGGAATCGATGGCACGGCGAATTTTTTTACGGGCAGCAATTTTCCCGGATCCGTAACCTACCGCTACGACCGCAACACGAGTGGGACCTTCGGACTCGCGGGCCAGCCGAACTTCACGACAATCGGCAAAGGACAGGGCTTCGCGGTCAACTGGAGCGCGCTGCTTCCCAATTGGCCGACGCTCTCGGTGGGTTACTCGCAGGGGAGCGGAAGCGGCAACATCTACGGCACGAACCAAGAGACGACCTCGGACACCAAGATCTTCAACGTACACTCGAACTACCAGCTGCTGGGCTTCCGCATGAATGCGTTCTACACGCGCAACAGCCTGAATTCGCAATATCCGGAGTTCCTGACGGGCGAGGGCGCCGCGATTCAGGATTCGACCGGGCAGGACATCGGGTTTGCGACGCAGCACAGCCTGCCAATTCATGGCTCGTTCTACATGAATTACAATCGCGCGTCGTCGGACAGCAGCTATGTGACGGGTGGAAGCGATGCCACAAGCTCCAACTACATCGACGATACGGTGAATGCGGGAGCGAGTTTTCGTCCGACGCAAAAGTGGGGACTTAACATCTCGGAGAGTTACACCAGCAATCTGAACGGTTACATTGCGCAGTCGCTGGGCGTGCAGGGCGGACCGCCGGTGGATCTTGGATCGGGATCGCACTCGATGACGATGGCGGCGGGAACAAGCTATCAGTTCACGCATCTTTTGACCGCGTCGGCGACGGCGACGCACTACGACCAATACTATCTGGGCCAGGATTACACCGGAACATTCGTGAGCGGGACGGTCAATTATGCGAAGAAGCTCTTCAACATGTTCAGCTTCTCGGGGACGGTGCTCGATGCCAGCAACGCCAACGACACGAATGCGATTGGATTCATCGGCAACGTGAATTACTCGCACCCCTGGCTGGGCTGGCAGACAGCGGCGACCTTCAGTTATGCGCAGAATGTGCAGACGCTGCTGGTGAGCTACACGACTTCTTATTACAGCTATAGCGCCAACATTCGCCGCCGCCTGCCCCGCGGCTGGCAGTGGACGGGCGCCTTCAACGGCACGCACAGTGGGCTGACGAATTACAGCGGCACGACGAACCGTGGAGAAGGCTACTCGACCTCGATTGGCTCGCGCTGGATGACGCTCAATGCCAGCTACACGCAGTCGACGGGCGTTTCGCTGCTCGGCGGCGGCACGCTGCAAGGGCTTCCGCCGACGCCCGGCGTCAACCAGTTTGTGACTTACAACGGCGACAGTTACAGCGGCGCCTTCTCCTTCCAGCCGGTCCGGCGGATGGTGCTGGCGGCGAGCTTCAGCCGGGGGATCAGCAACACGCTGGGGCAGACCTTCTCGCACAACGATACCGAGATTTATAACGCGCAGTTGCAGTACCATCTGAGACGGATTGGACTGCAGGCTGGGTACACGCGCTTTACCCAGGGCATCAGCGCCGCGGGGACGCCTGCGAGCACGACCTCGTATTTCGTGGGATTCTCCAGATGGTTCGACTTCTTCTAGAACGCGGCTGCGCCGAAATCGAGAGCGGCGGTGCGGGTGGGGGCCCTTCGACTCGCTTCGGTCACCTTACTTCGTTCAGGATGACAGGGCTATGTTTAGTTGTGTTCGTGCTTTGGCTTGTCGCGGCGCCTGCGTTTGCTTCCAAGAAGAAGAAGGATACGCTGGCGCCGCCGCCTCCCCCAGACCTGTTGATGGATGGCGGGCGGAAGCTGAGCTGGGAGCGGACTTTCAGCCTGGAGCGCGAGGTCAAGCCGAAGCGGAGCTTCTGGACGAAGCTCGTCGATGTGATCGCGGGCGAGCCCGACTTTCACTACCTCGTCAGCCCCTACAGCGTGGTTACCGATTCGCGCGGGCGGATCATTGTTACCGATCCGGCCGCGGTCGGCGTTCACATCTTCGATTTTCAGGCGCAGAAGTATAAGTTCCTGTCGCGGCGCGACAACTGGAAAGACGCGATGCTCAACCCGCAGTGCGTGACGGTCGACGCGCAGGACAACATTTATGTCACCGACTCCGAGACCGGCAAAGTTTTTGTCTGGGATGCGAATGGCAAGTACAAGCGCGCCATCGGCAGCCTGAAAGGCGGCGAAGGTTATTTCAAGCGGCCGACGGGGATTGCCGTGGATTCGGCGGAGGGGCGTATTTACGTCACAGACACGCTGCGCAACAAGATTTTCATGATGGATATGTCGGGCAGCGTGCTGCAGGTGATTGGCAAGCCGGGAACGGGCAATGGCGAATTCAACTTCCCGACCGAGCTGCGGCTGCATGACGATGAGCTGATCGTGGTGGATGCGATGAACTTCCGCGTGCAGGTGCTGGATCGGTCGGGCAAGTTCGAATATGCGATCGGGAAAATTGGCGACGGTGCGGGATGGATCTTCCGCCCGAAAGGAATCGGCATCGACTCCGAAGGCCACCTCTACATCGTGGATGGGCAGTGGGGGATCGTGCAGGTGTTCGACAAGGAAGGGCGCCTGCTGTATTACTTCGGCGGCCGCGGTATGGACAACGGGCAGTTTCAGCTGCCGGCGGGATTGCAGATCGACAAGCAGGATCGCATCTATGTTGTCGACTCGTTCAACCGGCGGGTGCAGATTTTTCACTATTATGGGGTCGCGCCGGAAGGGAGGAAGCAATGAAGCCGACACGCTTGCTCGCTCCTGTGATCGTTCGCGCGCTGGTGGCCGCTGGAGTTTTTGCCGCCGTCATGGCAATGCTTGCCGCGATTTCTCCGGCGCAGCAAAAACAGCAAAAGCCGCGGCCGATGGATCAATCTCCCACCATCGACGTGCTCGGCATGCACAACCTTACTCCCTCCAGCGGCGCGTCAATCTACAACCAGGGCAGCCTCGGATGCACCTTCTGCCACGCGCCCCATAGCGGGCTCGGGGGAATCTCGCCACTCTGGAACCAGCAATATTCGAACGCGAGTTACACGCCGTATACCAGCTCGACTTACGTCGAGCAGGGAAATACGAAGCCTACCCTCGGCATCACCAGCAGCCTTTGCCTCAGTTGCCACGACGGCACCGTGGGAGTTGGCCAGACACAGGCCTATGGCCAGCTGCCCATGGTCGGCTCGATGAACAGCATGGATTCATTCGGCACGACGCTGACCGGTTCGCATCCCTTCAGCCTAGTGACGCCCCTGAAAGACTCGCCCGACCTGCAAGCGTCGGTTGTCGCACAATGCAAAACCGCCGATCCTACCCAAGCCGTCAAACTTATCAACTGCAACATTGAGTGCACCAGCTGCCACAGCCCGCACGTGCAAAATATCGACGCGGTCGCACAGATGTTCCTTGTGCGCGACAGTTCGAGCGGGCAGATGTGCCAGGCTTGCCACGACCCGAACCGCGTCGTGCAGGGCCAGAACAATCCACTGACCGGCTACACGAACAGCATTCATCAGACGGCCACCAATCAGGTTTCTCCCGATGCACATGTGGGGTCTTACGCGACGGTCGGCGGGAACGCCTGCAATTCCTGCCACATGTCGCATGATTCGGTCGCGCCGGCGCGATTGCTGCGGCCGGCAACGCCCGCGGCTACCGGCTACGATCCGGTGACGCAGAGCTGCATGACCTGCCACGGAGGGGGAACGTATCTTTCACCACAGCCGCTGAACATCATGGCGGAGCTTGCGAAGACGAGCCATCCGCTGCCGGCGGGCAATAATTTTCACGATGCCGCCGAGCCCGCACTGCTCACCAACAATCGCCACGCCACCTGCGTGGACTGCCACAACGCGCACTCCGGCAATCCGGAGGTGCAATTCTCACAGCCGCCGGCAATTCGTCCGCCGCAACAGGGCGCGACCGGCATCAGCGCGGTCGATGGCGTCACGCCGCTTATACCGGCGGTTAATCAATACGAAACCTGCCTGCGCTGCCACGGCACCAGCCCCGGCAAGCAGCGGCTGCTGACTTACGGCTACGCTCCGATTCGCGTCGTGCAGGGCACCGATCCGCTGAACGTGATCACCGAATTTACACCGACTGCAACTTCAAGCCACCCCGTCACGCACACCAGCAACAGTCCGCTGCCGCAGCCGAGTTTGCTGACCAACATGACGACACTGACGGGACAGGCGTCGGGGCGCCTCGTTGCTACGCAGATGTTCTGCTCCGACTGCCACAATAGCGATGACAACCGCGAATTCGGAGGCACCGGGCCCAACGGACCGCACGGCTCGGTGAACTCGCACCTGCTCGAGCGAAATTATCAGTTCAGCCAGGCGGCGACGCCCGGCGGTACGGTTACAAATCTTTTCCCGAATCCCGACACGAGCCCCGCTGGACCGTTCTCGATGTGCGCGAAGTGCCACGACCTCTCGCAGATCTTCAACAACACCAGCTTTACGCAGCACAATCTGCATTCCTACCAGCAGGGATTCACCTGCTCGGTCTGCCACACCGCGCACGGCATGGGCGCGACTTCTCCGTACATCACCGGCGAGCGGCTGGTGAACTTTGACGCCAATGTGGTTGCCCCGAATGGCGGCGCGAATCTCGGCACGCCGATCTCCTACAATCGCGCCTCGAACACTTGCACGCTGACCTGCCACAACTACGATCACAACGCCGATGGCACGGTTACGCCTTCGGCGAACCAGAACGCAAAGCAGCACGGAAAGCGGACAAAATGAACGGCAAGGCCGCTACCGCTGCCTTGCGCGCGCCGATGCTGGTCGCGCTCTTCACGGTTGCGCCGCTTGTCGAGGCCGTGCGCTGCTCGTCGCTTTCCAGTTTGCCCGGCGGAGACGTTTGGTGGCACCTCAGCTCGGGCCTCTGGATTCTCCAGAACCACGCGCTTCCGCACAGCGGAATTTTTTCGCAGTCTTCGAGTAACTCGTGGGCCGCCATAAGCTGGCTCTACGATTTGAAGCTCGCAATTTTCTACAAACTCTTCGGACTACGCACCATCCCGATTTTCGCCATGTCCTGCAAGGCCGGCCTCGCAGTCATCGCCTTTCTTCTGGCCGGAGGCTGCAGGAGGAAGTTCTGGTCAGCCGTATTCCTATCGGCATTGGCACAATACATCCTGGGACCCGCTTCGCCCACTCCCGTCTACGCCTCAATCATGTTCTTCGGAGTTGAATTGCTATTGCTCCTGGAGATTCGGCGAAGTCTGTATAGCGCGGGCGCTCCCGCCCGCGTTCCGCGCGCAGCATGGCTGCTGCCGCCGTTGTTTCTAGGGTGGGCGAATGTGGATGTGCATTTTGTCGATGGGCTAGTGCTGTTGATGGTTTTCTTTGCCGCGAGCCTGTTGCCATCCGACTTTTCTTGCGGCCCTTCGGGGCTGGAATCTTCCGGGCCAGAAACCCACGGCTCGCGCCGTGGGCTGCACTCTTCCGCCGCTTCGCGGCTTTCACTCTCGAACGTCGCTTCTACCACCGCTCTGCGGATTCTCCTGGTCATTGCCTCGGCGTGCCTTGTTGCCACCGCGATTACTCCGTACTTCGTTCAGCCTTATCGCGTATTTCTTGCCAACGTCTTCAGCGCCGCCAACGCCTACCTTCCCGACTTCAAGGCCCCGGGCTTCCGCCAGCCTCAGGACTACGTGCTCTTATTGCTAGCGATGTCGGCATTCTTCGCGCTCGGTCTGCGCCGCTCGCGCGATCTGTTTCTCATTACAATCCTCGTCATCGCCTCCGCGCTTTCCTTCTACTCGCAACGCGATGTCTGGCTGACGGTGATCGTCGCCGTAGCCGTGATCGGCGAAATGTTGTTAGGAAGTTCGCCTGCCGCCGCCACCGAGAATCCGCAGCTATTTTTTTCGCCCGCCAAGTCGTTCGGGCTCGCCTTTGCTGCATCTTTCGTTGTCATCGCACTCGGCGCCGCCACACTCACGCCGCGCTCCCAATCCGCACTTCTCACCAAAGCGGCGCAGTCCTATCCCGTCGACGCCTGTAACTACATTCGCGAACATCGTCTGCCGCAGCCGATTTTCAACGCCTTCGAGTGGGGCGGATTTCTGACTTACTATCTTCCGGAATATCCCGTGGCCATCGATGGCCGTACCGATCTTTACGGCGACGACTTTCTCGTTCAATATTCCAAGGCAATGAGCGCCGAGATCCGCTATACAGATTTTGGGCCGATGGCGATTGCGCAAACGTTCCTGCTGCCGCACACGGCCATAATGGCCGGGGCGCTCGGCAGTTTGCCCGGTTATCGGGTTGCCTATCAGGACAGTGTTGCCACAGTGATCAAAAAGGAGAATCCCTAGGGTCCCGAACTAACGCTTCGTCAAGAAAGAGAACGAAAATATGACCGCCTCCCCCATCCCCTCGGTCGAGGCCGGCGAACATGGCCTTGAGGTCGTTTCCGCTTCCGGTCTTGCAATGGCGCCATCGCCGTGGTGGCGCATCGCCGACTTCGGCGTCTTTGGTGCGTGGATCGCCATCGTCGGTTTCATCCTTCCCTACCACGAAAAATGGGCAGACGAGGCGCAGGCCTGGCTCATCGCTCGCGACCTGCCGCTTTCGCGCATCTGGTTTTACGAACTGCGATACGAAGGCTCGCCCGGTCTATGGCACACAATTCTCTGGATTGCACAGCACGTCTTCCATGCAAAATACGGCGCACTCGGCTACATCGGCATGGTGGGAGCGACCGCCGGCGTGGCGCTGCTAATCTTCAAAGCGCCCTTCCCGCGCTACATCCGCTGGCCGCTCGCTTTTACCTATTTCATGGTTTACCAGTACGCGGTGATCGCGCGCCCCTACACGCTGCTGCCGCTCTTCGCCTTCGCCGCCGCCGTGTTCTTTAAGGATCTCCAGCATCCCGAGCGCCTGACCGTCGTCCTCGTACTGCTCGCCAACCTGAGCCTGCACGGAACGATCCTCGCCGGATGCCTCAGCCTTGCCTATCTGGTCGATGCGTGGAAAGAGCGTGAGATGTTCGACGCCGCAACGCGCAGACGCTACTGGATATGCATCGCCGTCATGGCGGCGGTGTTCGTGTTCATCGTAATGATTCTGAAACCGACACCGGATATCGAGGAATTCGCGGTCAAGCACGAGTTTGCACAAATGACCGCCGCCCAGCGAGCCCAATTCCCGAGTGCACTCGACAAATTTACTGCGGTGGTTTGCGGCGGGTTGCTAGACTGGTTGGTCCCATCGGTGGCGTTTATCGTGGTTGGTGGGGCCTGGTGCTACTCCCGACGGCGGTTTCTTGTTTACGCCCTGCCGGTGGGGACGATGATTGGCTTTTACTCCATCATCCACGGTGCAGCGCATCACCACGGGACTTTGCTGATTGCCGCGATTACAGCCTTGTGGATCGCGTGGCCTACCCGTGCCGAACGCGCGAAATTCAAGTTATTGCAGCGCCGCGCTTGGCTCGTCATGGTCGGCGCTTTGCTCTGTCTTTGCGCAGTCAATATTGGGGACGCTGCCGTCGCGGTGCAGCGCGAATACCGCTACCCGTACAGTGGTGCGCAAGATGCAGCGCAGTATCTGAAATCCGTTGGTGCGGATCATGGTCCGATGTTCGGATTTCTGTTTGGAACGGTAGGCGTGCAAGCGTATTTCGATCACAACATCTTTGCGAATGTTCCCACTTCATATTTTCATCACGGAGTTCCGCTTCATGGTACGAATCTTGACGTGGATGAACTGTACCGCGTGACTCCGGAATACATCGTTGCCTATAGCCAGGAACCTGAAATGATGCTTGAAACTGGTTTGCCGCAACTGACTTCCCGCGGGTATGAGCTAGTGCACTTCTCGGATGGATATTATCTTTACAAACGCGCGGTGTTTGAGAGAGAAGTCTATTTCATCCTGCGCCGTATCCCCGTTCAGCCGTAACCCTTTACTCCCAATAAGCATCTCCGAAAACGGGGATCCCGCCTCGGAAGGATCGATCTCTGGCAAACACGGCAAGGCGAGGGCAAGTTCAACTGACAGCTGAAAGCCGCCTAGAAGCTCTGCAGCACAGTTGCCACGGTATTCGCATTGTTGGCCTCGTTCGCGGTCGTGAAGTGGCATTGGCGGCAGAACTGCGTCGAGGCTGATGCGCTTGGATTGGCCGCGCTCATCGCCTTCGTCCCATAAGGCCCATTGAGGAAGAAGTAAGTCGGATAGAGCTTTCCCCCGCCATCGCCCGCAATCTGGCTCTGCGCCGACGACGCGTACATGCTCATCACGTGCTGGTTGTGGCAGGTCGTGCACAGCACGAACGGCTGTCCGGAGGAATTCACTCCCCACGGATTGTTGTGCGAGCCGGGAGCGAGCGACGGCCTTCCATAGTGGGCGACGAATTGCGCGTACGGGCTTCCGGGAACCACCGAGAATCCGTTGTTGATCCATGCCAGTCCATCGCCCGTTGGAATCACTGCGGCGGTTCCGACCGGATGATCGTTCTGATAGTCGCCGTTGTCGCTGCCGAGCAAGGTCGGGATCGGCGAGCCTCCGTAACCGGGAGCGGGCAGCATGCCGATGCGCTGCTCGAACGATTGTCCCGTCATCATCGTCGGCGGCTCGAGATTGCCGTCGTGGCAACTGAGGCAGATGAGAATGCCATCGACCTCGCGGTTGTGCGTGGTGATGTTCTTGGGAAAGACTTCGACGTAACGGCCGCCTTCGCCAAAGGCGATCGTCTTGCCGTAAAGAGGAATTGTCGAAGGCCCCCACGCCGGTTCCGCGCTGCTATCGCGCGACTCGCCAAACTCGCCCGCCGCCGCGCCCATCATCGTGGAACGCTGGCCGGTGTGGCAGCCGAGACAGCCGTGTCCGCCGACATCATGCGCACCGAGAAGATTGCCCACAGATTGCGGACCATTTTGCGCGGCGGCAAAGGCCGTGAATAGGAGCAGGATCAGAGTGGAAAGCTGGAGAGCACGCGCGCGCGTCATATGCCTTCACCTGTGTTGCAGTAAGTTGGCCGGACTGATTACTGTAAATGCCCCACGGCACAAAGAGTAACACGAAGGCGGCTGTCCTCTGCACGGAGGTAATGAGGTGATGCGCGATTAGCGTGAGGTGAGATTGCTGGGTGAGATTCTCTTCCGCGCAAACACGGTCGCGATGTCGTCGTGATAGACGAGTTCGAAGCGCGGATCGATGGTGAGGACCTTGGCGAGCGGCAGAGTTGAGTCGAGCAGCACCACGCCGCAGGCGTCGAGGTAGGGATCGGTCTTGTAAGACTCCTGCGCGACCTGAGAGTTATAGAAGATGATGTCCAGGTCGTCGCCGTAGAGATCGTTGCGGCCGTCGATGGCGACCGGATAGTCGGGCATATACCACATCAGGAATCCGCCCCAGTTGAGGTTGTTGTAGAGCGGTCCGGGAACGGGATTGCGGCGCAGATAGTTGATGGCGTTGACGGGATAGCCGGCGCTGATGGCGCGGTCGAGCCCGCGCTCGTTAAAGTCGACCGCATTGGCGATTGGAACGAGGCAGATGGTGACGGCCGCGGCAACACCCAAGCGGCCGAGCGAGAGATCGCGGGTGGGAATTGCTTCATCTTCGGCCTCTTGAGTATCTTCTTTTGCGCTTTGCCAGAACGCGTCGGCGATGCAGGCAGCGGCGGGAAGACAGATGAACCAGGCATCGCGCATCGTGCGGAAAGCCACGACTGTGCCGATGGCGAGCAGAGAGAGTTTGAAGAGGTCGAGATTGATTCCCTCTTCATCGGGTGCAGTTGCATCTCGCCGAAGTTTCGCTTGCCATCCCACCGCGAAGAACCCTGCGGCCGCAAGGAAGAGTTCGAGGAAGTGGCTATATCCGCGAAAGCTCAGCGGCTGCAGTTCGATGATGACCGAATAGGTGAACTTGGCCTTGGAGTACTCGAAGACAACGAGATACGGGTGATAGGTATAGGGACCGAGCAGCGTGGCCAGAAGGCAGGCGGCAAAGATCAGGATGAGTTTGGCTGCGTAGGGCGGACACTCTTGTCCTCCCAGAGCTGCGGCGAAATATTTGAGGGCTCCGGATTTCGTGGAGCCCGCCAGCGCGGACAGGAGTGTCCGGGCCACACAGACTCCAGCGAATAGGCCGACGAGAAATAATCCGTAAATGAATTGGATATGCAGGTTCGCCCAAATCCAGAACATCGGCGGCAGCCAATAGAGCTTCTTCACGTCGCCGCCGCGGTTGACTTCGAGCAGCAGCGTCAGCGTCACCGCGAAGAGCGCAATCGAGAAGAAGAACGGCCGCGGAGTGCCGTTGAAGAGGAACGACCAGCAGACGATCCAGGTGAGGAGCCAGGAGGTCCAGAACTGGCCGGAGACGCCGGCGAGCATCCAGAAGATGGCGCAGGCTACGGCGAGCGTGAGTATGGTTCCGAAGACGCCGATGCCGATCAGGCCGAACCATGCGTAGGCGCGCGAGAGCAGAACTTCGTAACCCCAGCTGTAGGCGACCCACGGGCGGTCGGCCGCGGTTCGAGACAAGATTCCGGTGTGCGGGACGGCGAAGTGATCGACGATCCAGTCGCCGACTTTGAGATGCCACCAGATGTCGGAATCGAGCACGAAGTATTTCAGCCGCAGTGCCATCTCTCCGACGACAATGAAGAGCGCGGCCAGCGCGCCGAGGCGGAGGAAACGCAAACGCAGGACCGGGCGAAGCTGGGAGAGGGAGATCATTGAGTCATTGAGACATTTAGTCATTGAGAAGCGCACCGTTCGACTTTTGATAGGGCACGTCCGTTGCGACGGGGCTCTCCGCCAGCCTCCGGTTTCGAAGGGCAAGTATCATGCCACCGATAGGCTGATGTAAACGGTTGATGGTCAATATCTTGGATTGGCAGCCCTGGGTGGCGGGGGGTCATGAAGGGGCAATTCACACGTTCGGTGCGGGGAATGGCCGAGAAATGCGCCCCGCAGGGTGCGTTATCCCGGAAGAGCCTCATAACCTACTGAAAGCAGCGAAGATATAGAGGCAGGCGGCAGGCTTAGTTTGGCATCTCCGATGCACCTTGTTCCCGGTTGCACGCCATGTAGCAGCACATCGCTTTGGCTCCGGAGGAACGTGGGATTGAGCTAGGCCGGAGACCGGAACAGGGCTGGACATAGTTCTGAGACTGCGGTTAGGCCCTCGGGATCGGAGCGCGTCCGGCCCTGTTCTTGAAACGGCAGAATCAGGATGGCAGAACAAATACAAAATCAATCTCGAGGAGCGGGCTACTGGCTGCCGAGGATCGCGGCAGCCGTGCTTGTGCCGCTCGCGCTAATGCTGATCTTTGAAGGCGCGCTGCGCTTGTTTGGCGTGGGTTTTCCCACCGATATTACGACAGCGTGTACGGTTGGCGGCAAACCGGCCTCCTGCTACAACCTTTTCTTCCCCGCGCCGTTTTTCCCGCCGGGCATGATCAAGACTCCGCAGGCTTATGCGATTCCGGCAGAAAAGCCGAAGGGGACCTATCGCATTTTCGTGCTCGGTGAATCGGCGGCAATGGGCGATCCCGATCCTGCCTACGCCTTCAGCCGCTATCTCGAAGTGATGCTGCGACAGCGCTACCCGGAGACGAAGTTCGAAGTGGTGAACACGGGCAGCGTTGCAATCAATTCGCACGTCCTGCTGCCGATCGCCGAGGGACTCGCAAAGCAGCGGCCGGATCTCTTCATTATTTATTCCGGCAACAACGAAGTTGTCGGCCCTTACGGGCCGGGCACAGCTCTGACTTCCGGCGGCATGAGCATGCCGGTGATCCGCTCGACGATTTTCTTCCGCTCCACGCGCACTGGACAACTTCTGACGAAGCTGGGCGCGCAGAAAAAAGAGTGGGGCGGGATGGAGATGTTCCTCGACAAGCAGGTGCCGGCAAGTTCTCCGTTAATGGCGCACGTGTATGAGAACTATGACCGCAATCTACGCGACACGATTGCGGCGGCGCGGTCGTCGGGAGCGCGCGTGATTGTGAGTACAGTCGCGACGAACGTGAAAGATTGCGCGCCGTTTGCCTCGATGCATAGGGACGGGTTGAGCGCGGATCAGTCGCGGACATGGAATGCGCTGGTCGAGCAGGGTTCGCAACTTGAGGCGGCGCGCTCTTACTCGGAGGCGTTGAAGGCTTATTCAGACGCGGAGAAGATCGACGACCAGTATGCGGAGCTTGAATTCCGCATGGCACGCGCATTGTGGGGGGAAGGAGATTACGCCGGAGCAAAGCAGCATTTTCTCCGTGCGCGCGATCTCGACTCTCTGCGCTTTCGGGCGGACAGCCGGATTAATGAGATCAACCGGAATGTGGGTGCCGGGTTCGACGGAGCGGAATTGGTCGATGCCGAGGACATGTTCTCCAGGCAGAGTGTTAATGGAATTGTTGGCAGCGATCTTGTATATGAGCATGTGCACATGACGCCGCTGGGGAATTATCTGCTGGCGCGGGCGCTGTTCCTCCAGATTGCGAGCAAGATGCCGGCTGGCGCTATGGAGCCGAGAGAGACGGGGCAAGCCCCGCCCCCAGGTACGGATGATGGTGTCCTTTCCGAAGCCAATTGCGAGCGCTTGCTGGCGCTGACTCCGCACGACCGAACTCGTATCGCCAATGAGATGCTGCAGCGGTTGCAGAAGCCTCCGTTCACCAATCAGCTCAACCATTCCGATCAGCTTTTGCGGCTGGCGTTTCAGGCCGAGACGCCGGACGAAGATCCGCAGCAGACCGCGGCGGAGTATCAACGGGCGATTGCGCAGAATCCTTCCGACCGCGTGCTCCGTTACAACTACGGATTGTTTCTGTTCGGGTACGATCGAAATCAGGCGGCGGCGCAACTGCAATTGTCTCGGCCTTGGGACGGGTTTCCTGTGTTCGCGCCCGATGGGACTTTTATCAACTAGACCCTTCCTTTTTTCCCCTGCTTAGGACCGCGCGGGCAGGAATGCCCGCGCCACACGATCTAACGCGGCACACGATCCGGCGTCCCCAAACAAAGATGCCCCGCTTTCGCGAGGGCATCTTTATTCTATGGCTGCATACATCAGTGGAGCGTGTACGTCGCCAGCCCCACCCCACTCTGTGAAATGCCGTTGCCTGCGGCGATGGCTTTGACCGTTGCCGTCGATGTGAGCGAGATGTTGCACGGATTCGGACACGACGCCGAGGAAGTCGTCGGAAACGATCCGTCGGTCGTGTAGTAGATCGTCACGCCGGTAGTGGTGTCGGAGATGGTGACCGCGAGCGGTTTCGAATACGAGCCCGAGGCCGGAGAGAACGTGGGAGTATTCGCCGCGATCGTGTAGACCGCAACCGCTACGTTGCCGGTTCCATAACCGCCACCTGACGCGATGGCTTTGAGTGTCGTTGTAATCGAAACCGTCAGCTTGCACGGGTTCACGCACGATGTGGATGAAGTCGATGGGAACGACCCATCCGTCGTGTAGTAAATGGTCGAGCCGCTAGCCGAGTCCGAGATGGTTACGGTTTGCGGCGTGTAATAGGTGCCGGCAGCCGGCGAGAAAGTCGGATTCGGCGCTTGAATGATGTAACTTCCGGTCGAAATCGTGCTGTTGATATATCCGTAAGCAATCGTAATTGCCTTAATGGTGGTGTTCTGATTGACGGCAATCGGCGAGGCGTAGGGCGTTGAACCGGCCGTCGGAGTCGAGCCATCGGTTGTGTAATACATCTGCAGGTTGAGCGTGTTGGAGAGCTTCACCGATTGCGGTCCGCTGAAGGTCGAAGGCGTCGGCGAGAACGTGGGCTGGGGAGCTTGCGGCAGCACAATCGAATAAGTTGCAAGTGCCGGCGCGCTATTGGGAATGTAAGGATAAGTGGCCATTGCGTAGATCGACGTTGTGCTCGCTACGGTGATCGGGCCCGAATAGACTGGCGAGTTCTTCGTCGGCAACGAGCCGTCGGTTGTGTAGTAGATCGTCGCGCCCTTCGTTGCATCGGAGATGGTGATGGTCTGCGGCGAATGATACGTCGTGGGCGCGGGTGAGAATGCGGGCGCAGGAACGCTTGGGTCAGGCCCGTGCATCACAGATGCCCAGTAAGCAAGTTGCGCTCGCGTGTAGGCATGCGATCCGGGCATACCGGCAGGCATCGTCAGCCCATATTCGTTGGTGACGCCATCGTTGCCCACGTGACACTGCCCGCAGGCGAGGTCGACATCCAGCCAGCTTGCTGGCGCAAAGGCTGAACCATCCATCTCGGAGTATTCGGTCTCGATGCCGAGCGTATTGATGTTGTCGTTGTAGAACTGATCGACGGTTGGGAATGTCCTGTAGTTGGGGTCGCTGCTGATGCGGAACAGGTGGCTGTTTGCGGTGCCCAGCGCGGCCTGCATATGACAGGTGATACACGCGCCCGGGATATCCGATGGGCCTCCGGTCGGGAAAGGCGTGCCCGGACCCATCGGATGGTTGATCGTACCCATGATCGTCTTCGAAAGGGTGTGGCACTGTGTGCAAGTGTTCAAGAATGGCTGAGACGAACCCGCGGCCGGCACGACACTCTGGTGCGGATCGTGGCAGCCGACGCAGCCGAGGTTCTTCGTCGGATCGTTCAGGTTTTCGGTGAACTGGCTGGCATAGGCACCGGCAATGGTGATCGAGAGATCGGCCGAGTGTTGCGCGTTCTGAATCAGGCTTCCGCTGAATCGACCGTGCGCGCCGTTCAGGAACGACTGGCCGGCCTCGTGATCGATGTAAGGCTTGTAAATCCACTGGTTCGATGGACTGTTGAGGCAATTGTCATATGAAGCGCCGGATAGGTCGGAGCAATATCCGAGATCGCGCATCGTCAGTGTATTTGCCGGGCTGATGCTGCCCGCGATTGGAGGATTGGCGCCAGGATTCGCCGGCACGATAGTCTCGGCACGGTGGCATTCCATGCAGAGCGCCGTGGCTGCCTCGTTGTAGACGATGGTCGCCTGCAGACCACCCTCGGGATGGGAGCCAGATCCCCATGCGGCAACGTGGCAGCGCTCGCACTGGATCCCGGTCAGATACCAGGACGATGTCCCCTTTGTTCCCGGTGCAACGAAGCCGTCGCTCGGCAGGCGCCCGAGTTGAGCGTCCGGAATCCACGTGACCTTTTCATTCAGATTTGAGGTCGGCTCCGGTGCCGAGCTGTCGAAGTTGTAGCCGGTCGCGTGGCAGCGCGAACAGTCGAAATTGTTTTTGGGATAGAGATCGCCGGTAAATCCAGAATCGAATACGGTGTTGAGATGAGTGGCCGCCGGATTCTGGCTGCCGCCGTAGTTCTGCCATCCACCGTAAAGATAAAAGAGATTCCGGACCCCGCCGGCCTCCACCGTCTGCCCAACAGGATTGTAGGGCGCGGGCGCGTGCGCGTTGGGCAGAGTGTAGTAGGGGTAAACGCAGCCCGAATCGTTCGGCGTCAACCCATTGAATGCGAGAATGCCGAGCGGATCGCACCAGCCAAGTGTCACTTGGTTCGTCATCCAGTTATATGTGCTGCCCGAGCCATAGTAATCGTCCGTTGTCAGATAGATGTTGTCGTCGGGTCCACCCCAAAGTGTGCCGGGCGCAAACTTGCGCAGAGTGTTCTTGTGCCCCGTCATGAGATACGGATATGTGTCGGTACCGTAGTGGCAGCTCAGGCACTGATTCACATCCGAGTAATAACTCGTCCACCCGCCAGCGCCGTTGTTGGATGCACCGTCCCCGTGATAGACCTGCCCGGTGCCGTTTGGTATGTAAGTCAGATCGTCGACGGGCTTGCAACCTTGGCTGAGATAGCACTGCGCAAAAAGAGGAAGGGGGAAAATTGCCAGAAGTGCCAGAATGACAAATAGGGTCAACCATGAAACGTGCGATTTCGCTGTCATGCTAATCTCCGTGTCTTAGTTGGTGACTTGCCGACTTTTTATCGTGCCGATTGTTCGTGAGTTCGTACCCGGCTGAACGTGTGGCCCCTCTCCTGTTGTCGGGAGAGATACGCCGTCCTGGGAGTATGGCGAAGCAAATCTCTTCCATCGAATTGTGCTCGAAACCAATTTCCGGGAACAAGAAACTGCCGGGCAAAAAGCGTGCCCTTTTTCTCGTCGAACCGTGCCGGGGGATCGCGTTAACAAGCCGTATGCGCAAAATGCCGCAAGGACTGCATCCGGGGCAGGTGTAACAAGCAGACGGGAGCGTCGTCAGTGATAAAACTCACCCATAAATGTGACCCGCGGCCTGAGAGCGGGTGGGGAAGTTAACGCGGCGTTTAGAAATTTCCATACATCATCTGCGCGGTGCTCGTGCCATGCGACCAGGTCACGATGAGCACAGCGAGCAATACCAAAGCATAGAGAGGAGTTAGCCAGAACCATCGCCAACGGGCGAGGAGAGTGATTATAGGAAGCCGCGAACGGGATGGTTCCGCGGAATCTATTTCGGGAGGTGTTTCAGAATCGGAACGCAGGGCATCGATAGTTACCGCACTAATGGCATAGCCCGCCCAAAGGGATAGGACCAACAGGTACAGGCTGACGCTCAGGAAATGCGCGGAATAATTCGCGGGCGACGAGACCGCGGCAAACATTTGCCGGGCAGCAGGCAGGGAGTTCGAGCGGAAGAAAATCCAACCCAGATTCATCAGGCAGATCGTGACGCCCCACGACAGCACGTTCCGCGTTTTTTCCGGAGGCGTCCAGTCGTACTTGCGTTCGAGACTCTCGATCACGCGTTGCAGAACCAGCAGCCCCCCGTGGTAGGCGCCCCACAGCAGAAAGAGAACCGTTGCCTTGTGCCAGAGTCCGAAGAGCACCATTGAGATCAGCAGGGCCAGATTGCGCCACCAGACTTCGCGCCGCATCTGCATGATGGGGAAAAAGACATAGTCGCGAATCCAGAATGACAACGACATGTGCCAGCGCGTCCAGAACATCGATGGACTGGTGGATGCGAAGGGCCGGGCGAAGTTCTCAGGGACGATGAAGGAGAGCGCCTGCGCCGCGCCGATCGCGATATGCGAATATCCTGCAAAATCGAAGAAGAGTTGCAGCCCATAGCCGAAGACGAGGCACCAGACGTCCGGACCGGTCCAGTGAGTGGCGCGGTCAAAGCCGGAGTTGATGCCGTCGCCGGCGAGGATGCCCTGGTCCATCAGGCGCGCGAGTTGCATCATCAGCACGCCAATCGCGATGCGCCGCAGCCCCTGCACGATGTCAGGCCAGCGCGTGCTCTCCTCAGAACGAAACTGGGGCAGCATGTCCGGCATGCGGCAGACCGGCCCGGAGATGGTGACCGGAAAGAACGCCATGTACAGCGCGAACTCGGCGAGCGTCGGGTCGATGTCCTCGCCCTGGTATACGTCGAAGAGATAGCTCAGCGCCTGGAAGGTCCAGAAAGAAATCCCAACCGGCATGACGAGGCGCGCGAGGCCGTGCAAGGTTGAAAAGGGAAGCTGCGGCGCAGCGTCAGGAAGATATTTGAAGACGCCGAGGAGGGCAAGGTTGAATAGAACGCCAATCGAAAGCGCGAAGCCGGACGATTTGCGCCGCAGCCACTGGCCGACGAGATAATTCACGATGGTTGAGGCAAGCAGGACGGCGGCGAACCATGGCGTCCACGTGAGATAAAGTCCGTAGCTGGCGAGGAGAAGCGTGCTCTGCCGCAGGCAGCGCGAGCGCGCCTTGGCGAGGATTGCCGCGCAGACCAGAAACACCAGCGAATATGTGACGATACGGAACAGGGCGTCTCCCCGCCTACAAGCACTTTTGGCGATTTGAGAGTAGCAGCGGAGGCGCGAAAAGGCATGTGATCTCGTCACATAGCCCACGGAAATCTGTCGCATACAATGGCGTGTGCTTCGCTACCGAAATCTGATTGAGGCGCTCGACGCGGCTCCGGCTGAGCGTCCGTTTGCCACGTTCTGGGTCGACGAGGACGAGCAGGAAACGGTAACCTTCGGCGAATTTCGCCGTCGGGCGCGTACACAAATGCAGGCGCTCCACGCGGCCGGCGCTGCTGGCGGCGAGCGAGTCGTCATCATCATGCCGCAGAGCATCGCGGCCATGGCGGTATTTGCCGGAGCAATGATGCTCGGCGCGGTTCCCGCATTTCTTGCCTATCCCAATGACAAAGTTGACGCGGCAAAGTATCGCTCAGGACTGGCAGGGGTCACGGCCAATCTGAAGGCGCGGTTCGTTGTGATTGACCGGGACTTTCCGGAGGAGATGCTCGAATACGTCGCGCTTACCGGGGAAGCCACCGTAATTCGCGCCGGCTCGGGAGGAGGAGAAGAGCCATCGGAATCGAACGGCGGAGATAACTTGGTTAGGAACATTCCCACCGACCGCATCGCTTTCGTTCAGCACTCAGCCGGGACGACCGGACTTCAAAAAGGAGTCGCGCTCACTCACGCGGCGGTCTTGCGGCAGCTTGAGCATCTCGCCGCGGCCCTGAAGATCGACGCAGACAGCGATCGGATTTATAACTGGCTACCTCTTTATCACGACATGGGTCTGATCGCCTGCTTCATGCTGCCGATGGTCTACCATCTGCCGCTTGTCATGCAGTCGCCGCTTGATTGGGTGATGGTGCCGGAGACGATGCTCGAAGTCATCACCGCCCACAAGTGCACCCTGGGCTGGATGCCTAACTTCGCTTTCCAGTTCGTACCGCGCCGTGTGCGGGAAGAACGGCGGGCGCGCTACGACCTGTCCTCTCTGCGCGTGCTCATCAACTGCTCCGAGCCGGTGCGGACTGCCAGCATGCTCGAGTTCGAAACGGCGTTTGCCGCTAATGGCCTGCACCCGGGAGCCCTGCAAAGCTGCTACGCCATGGCCGAAAACGTCTTCGCCGTGAGCCAATCAGCTGTCGACAGCGGGAGCGGTCCGGCACGCATCTACGCGGACGGGAAAGAATTCCGTGGCTTACACCGGATCGTACCCGCAAAGAGAGCCGCGCCGGACGCGATGTGCTTTACCTCGTCGGGAAGGCTGCTGCCGAATCATGAGGCGCGCATCGTCTCGGACTCCGGCGAAGATCGCGAACCAGGTTCGGCGGGCGAAATTCTGATCAAGAGCGACTGCCTCTTCGAGGGCTATTACAATCGTCCAGACCTGACGGTGCAGGCGACTGTCGACGGCTGGTACCGCACGGGCGATCTTGGATTCCTGCTCGATGGTGAACTGTACGTCGTCGGACGCAAGAAGGATTTGATCATCGTCGGCGGCGAAAACTTATATCCCCAGGATCTCGAAGAGATTGCCGGCAAGCACGCTGCGATCCATGACGGGCGCGTAATTGCCATGGGCCTCTACAACGCGGATCTCGGAACAGAGGAGATCGTCATGGTGGCCGAGGTGGAGAGCGAAGATCATCTTGCAAATGCGCCAGAGATCGACCGCGAAATACGGCAGCTCGTCATGACAGGAATGGGCGTGGCAGTCGGAACGATTTTCCTGAAGCCGCCAAAGTGGATCGTAAAGAGCACAGCTGGGAAGCTAGCACGATCTTCGACGCTGGAGAAATTGCGGAGCGAGCATTCGGACCTCAAATTTGAATAGGCAGATACAGAGAGAGGCAACATGACCGACGAAGCAAAAGAGATGATCGGCTACATTCTGCAGCGCATCCGCAAGCCCACGCTCACGATTGACGAGAATACGGCGCTGGTATCGTCAGGGCTGGTGGATTCGATGGCGCTAGGCGACGTTTTGCTGAAGCTGGAAGACCTTACCAACACGCGAATTCGTCCCGGCGCAGTCAAACCGAAAGATCTGGACACAATTGCGAAGATGTTCGCGACAGCACAACGTGTGGGCAAGCCACGCAAATAATCTCCGTCTTCGCGGCTGTCTCTCGTTCGGTCGGGCTCGCCCTCACGCCGCATTGTGTTGTAGATCACAACAAAGCTGCCGCTCGTAACCGCCGGCCCGTTACCTTCCGGAACGCAAGATTTCCCGTTTAGTAGAAGGCTCTTTTCTTGCTGTCGAGACCGTTTCCGCCTCGCTTTATCACGCTTCAATGTGAGCCCCGTCACAAAGACCTAAAGTTTTCCAACCCATGTCCCGATCATGCGCTCGCTTAAAGACTGCCTGTCGCTTGGCAACGCGAAAGGTTGTTGCCCGGACATGAATTGCGGCGTTCGGAGATCGCCCAATCAAGCCCAGGCACCGAGCCGCGATGCACACTGGCAGCCGCGAGATGACGAATGGAGGCCTTCCTTATATGAGAAAAGCAGTTCTGCTTATGCTTTTTATGATGGCGCTGACGGGTTTCTTGATGTCGCAGAGCTGGACTTCGCCCGTCGACGTATTGGGTGCGCACAGCAACCAGGGGCGCGGTTGCGCCGGTTGCCATGCGCCACACAGCGGTTCGTTCGGTTCCGGTCACGGCGGCGCAGCCGATGCTGGTTCCTACGCACTATGGGGACAGGACGCCAGCCCTCTCTATGGGAAGTCGATTGCATTCGGCGATAACGGACGCTATGTCGAAGTGCTGCCGAGCGGTATTGCAAGCGCGAGCCAGGAAGTCGGAGGCATCCTGCTGTGCCTGAGCTGCCATGATGGCAATCTCACGCAATCCGACATGATGCAGAATTGGTCTTATGAACAGCAGATTGGTCTCTTAAATTCGACCTACGGCAGCCAGCATATTCCCACTCTGCTTGGCAATGACGGCACGACTGCAGGCAATTACACCAACGACCACCCGGTTGGGCAGAACGCGACCATTAACGGTGGCAATGGCTTGGTCTGGGCTAATAATACATTTACGGTGACGCCGGGCAGTCCATTTGCGACATTCGTAGCGAACTACGGATGGCCAGCCCTCGCTCCTGGCAAGTGGTCGAGCCCGTGGGGCATCAATGGCAACGGCAAGCCCTATGTGCTTTGCACCACCTGTCACAACCAGCACGTCATGACAGTGTACACATCAACCACGCTAAGCCAGATTGTCAACGATGGTGGCGGCAAGTACTATGCCACTTTCTTCTTCATCAACGGTCCATACAACCCGAACCTGCAGGGCAAACTCTCTGCCGGACAAGCGGCGTCTACGACACAATTCTGCCGTCAGTGCCACTTCGGCGAAGCAAATGAGGCGAACAACACCAACACAGTCACGACCGTCTTCCAATAGATGTAGTATGCAGCGGAGAGGGGCAACGCATTTGCTTCCCCTCTCCATTTTTGTCTTCAGCTTTCAATCCGCCGCACCGGGATTTCCCACAATACTTCATGTTGCCCCGTTCGCGACTTGCCCGTTTTCACTTCGACTGTTGCAATATGTCTGATGACCCAGTCACGGATTCGCTTTCCGGTTCTTTGCCTGCTTTCCTTAGCTCTGATCTTTTCCAACCGGGCAACATTCGCCCAGTCGCCGGATGAACCGAGCGCCCTGAAAATTCTCCCGGCTCCGAAAGAAGTCCATAGGCTCGAGGGCGAATTCCTTGTTAAGCCATCGACCACTATCCTCATCGGGGAAACCGGGGATCGGGGAGCCGCCGAACTCCTCCAGGAAGAGGTCCGCGATCGGACAGGGATAAAAGTCCCCATCGCAAGAACCGCTGGGGCTCCGAAACCGGCCGGTCACATAGTACTCGCAAGATTTTCAGACTTGGCCCAGCACAGCTATCTCTCGTCAGAGCGGGTGACGCCAGCCACCGATCTCGGCAGCCAAGGCTATGTCCTCCGTGTCAGTTCGTCTGGAATCATTGTGGCGGCAAGCACAGCCCAAGGCGTTTTCTATGGCGTACAAACGCTCCGCCAGTTGCTGCACGCAAAAGGGAAGTCGCTGCAAGCGCCAGCCCTTCTGGTGCGCGACTGGCCGAGCATGGAGTGGCGCGGCATTCAGGACGATATTAGCCGCGGCCCGATCCCCACTCTCGACTACATGAAGAGCCAGATCCGCACGCTCGCCGAGTACAAGATCAATCTATTTGCCTTGTACATGGAGCACGTCTTCGACTATCAAACGCAGCCGCTCGTGGCGCCCAAGGAAGCCGCGCTCACTCCCGCCGAGATTCGCGAACTCGTCGATTACGCTCAGCGTTACTACATTACCGTTCTGCCCGAGCAGCAGGCGTTTGGGCATCTTCACCATGTTTTGAAATACGAGAAGTACTCAGACCTCGCCGAGACTCCGCACGGACATGTCCTAACGCCGACGAATCCCGCGACCTACGACTTCATCCGCCAGATTTACGGCGAGGTGGTGCCGCTTTTTCCGGGGCCGTTTTTTCATATCGGCTCCGACGAGACCTTCGAACTCGGGCAAGGCCAGACCAAGGCGCTGGCCGCGCAGGAAGGCCTTGGACGCGTCTACATCGATCACCTGCAGAAAGTCTTCGCCATCATGCAGCCCTACCACAAGGAGCTGATGTTCTGGGGCGACATTGCATTGAAGTATCCCGAACTCCTGAGCATGCTGCCGAAAGACATGATCGCGGTCCCGTGGGATTACGATCCGAAGCCCAGCTACGAAGATCTCATTACGCCGTATCGCAATGCCGGCCTGCGCGTGGTGGTCGCGCCCGGGGTCAACAACTGGAATCAGCTTTGGCCCGATTTTGACAGCGCGTTCGTCAACATCCGCAACTTTGTGCGCGACGGACAGAAGCATCAGGCGATGGGCACCCTTAACACAATGTGGAACGACGACGGCGAAACCCTCTCTGGCATGGACTGGCCGGGAATCGTCTTCGGCGCCGCCGCAAGCTGGCAGGCCGGCGAGTCGAGTATCGACGACTTTAAGAACAGCTACGACTGGGCCTTTTATCGTAACGAAGATCGTACATTTACCGACGCGATCGAGAGTTTGGACAAGTTCCACGGGCTGCTCAAGGGAGTGAATCTCGACGGCGAAAGCGACGAACTGTTCTGGACCGATCCCTTCACCGAAGTGGGAGCCGGCGTTGCCGCCAAGGGACTTCCCGCCATGGATGAGGTGCGCCTGAGCGCCGAGCACGCCATCGAATTGCTCCTGCGGAATCGCGGCCGCGCCCGGGCGCACGCTGAAACGCTCGACGACGCGCTGCTCGCCGCTTGGCATCTTGATGCCTTTGGCATGAAGATGCAATTCTCCAGCGAGATCGACCACTTCTACAACGACGCCTATCAAAATCAAACCGATTTCGGGCGAGTCTGGTCGGATCTCTGGGAGATCACTGGGATTAACGCTCGTCTCGAAGATCTGCGAGACGCGACGACCCGCCTTCGCGGGATGTACGAGCAAGCCTGGATGCGCGAGAATCGTGCGTACTGGCTCGGGAATGTACTTGTCAGGTATGACAATCTGGCGTCGGAGATGCAAGCGAAAATCGTTGTCGTGCGTCAGGCGCAACGGCAATACGAAGCGACAAAGAAGCTGCCGCCTCCTGAACAGCTCGGATTTGTCTGGAAACAACAGTAGAGGAGACTTGCAGCCGGCTTTGGCTGCGATTCCCGGGGAGTCGAGAATCGCCGGGCCGAACTTCCACCCTGTGATCTAGGTCACAATTCCCTGTGATCGCCCTGATTGTTGAGCGCCGCCGCGGGCAAGTAACGTAGACGAGTCAGACTAGAAGTTTCGCGGGCTGGGTGAGGACAAGGCAGCAGGAAGCGGCAATCATAGCGGCGTTTGCCCGCGATTGTGGAAGCACAGGAGTGCTCAATCATGAATGACATAACGACATCGAAGCCGGTCGCGCCTGGCTGGAAGGCTGGCCAGGTCTACGCCATGGCGGTGATCTGCCTCTTGATCGGCGTGGCCGTCGGCTATCTGTTCCGCGGATCGCGTTCTCCAGCTCCCGCTCCCACATCGGCACAGGCAGCCGTTCCCCAGGGAATGCCCGCCGGAATGGGCGCTCCGGGCGCCAATCCGCATGCCGGCATGGGCAATGAACCTCCCTCTCTCGACCAGATGAAGCACATGGCCGACAAAAAGGCCGAACCGCTGATCGCCCAACTGAAAACCGATCCCAAGAACACCAACGTTCTAATGCAACTCGGCAACATCTATCTTGCCACCCATCAGTTCAAGGAAGCAGCCGACTACTTTGCGAAGGCGTCCGACATCAAGCCGAAAGACGTGAAGATTCGCACCAGCCTTGCCTCGACTCTTTACTATCAGGGGGATGTTGACGGCGCGTTGAAACAACTGACGCAGGCGACCACCGACGATCCCAAGGATGCGAATTCGCTCTTCAACCTCGGCATGATTCGCTGGAAGGGCAAGAACGATACGAAAGGCGCGCTCTCGGCGTGGGCGCAGTTGCTCAAAAGCAATCCGCAACTCGAGCCCGCCAAGAAAGAGCAGGTCGAGAAGTTGATGGCCGAAATACGGGAAGGCAAAACCACGAACTGATTTCCGCTGGCGGGGCTCGGCCTGACGACGAGCCTCACGTTCCGTTCCAATTCGTCCAAAGCCAAGCGCCGCCACTGAACTTTGTTTAGGCTTGCCGGTTCTGCTACTCTTCCTCTGCAAATCCACGTAGAGGAACTCTCCAAAATGCAAAGGAAGTCTCGCTGGTCTCTTGTTGTGCTGCTCTCCCTCGCACTCCCTTTTCCCTCACTCGCGGCGGACAAGAATAAAGAGAAATCAGCTTCCACTGCTGCTTCGACACCTTCCTACGAGCAGCCACAACCCGCCAGGGAAGATCTCGACTACGCAATGTACGACCGCATCCGCGACGAGGGCCTGCACCACTCGCATGTGATGGAGTACGCCTCGGCCCTGACGGATGGCATCGGCCCGCGCCTCACCGGTTCGCCCAACCTGCATCGCGCCAATGAGTGGACGCGCGACCAACTCACCGCCATGGGGTGTGTCAACGCGCATCTCGAAGACTGGGGCGAGTTCGGCATGGGGTGGCAGCAGCTGAATACGTGGGTGCGCATGAGTTCTCCTGATACAGCTGTATTCATCGCGCAGGCCGCGCCTTGGTCGCCGTCGACAAACGGAGCCGTCAGCGCGGCAGTCGTGTCGGTTGAAGTGAAGACTGCCGAAGATCTCGACAAATATAAGGGCAAAGTAGCGGGCAAGATCGTGATCTACGGCGAGATGCGTGAGGTCCCGCCGGTCGACAAGCCTTTGTTCGAGCGCACCGACGAAAAAGAGCTGGCTAAGATCGTCGATTACCCGCTGGCGCCGAGTCGCGAGTACGAGCAATACATCCAGGAGCGCGCCAAGCGGCGCGAGTTGCAGGAGAAAGTCGTCAAGTTTTTCAACGACGAGCATCCACTGGCCATCGTGCTTCCCAGTCGGGACGGACGAAACGGTGGCGGCTCCGGCGGCACGATCTTCGACGACGGCAGCTTTGGGCCGTCGACCTATCAGCGCGACCACGCGTTGCATTTCCCGGTCGTCGTGATGGCGATCGAAAACTACGGCCGCGTCTATCGCCTGCTCAAGGCGCACGTTCCCGTGACGATTGAGATGAACGTCGATACGAAGTTCACGGGCGATCACGAGCACGCATTCGACACCATTGCCGAGATCGCCGGCACGGATCCCAAATTAAAAGATGAAGTTGTCATGGTCGGCGGCCACCTCGACTCGTGGGCTTCTGCCACGGGCGCGACCGACAATGGCGCCGGCACCGTCGTTGCCATGGAGGTTATGCGCATTCTCAACTCGCTGCCGGTCAAACCGCGCCGCACCATCCGCATCGCGCTCTGGACGGGCGAAGAGCAGGGTCTGCTCGGCTCGGCTGGCTACGTGAAGCAGCACTTCGGCTCGGCTCCGCTCTCGACCGCGCCCGATCAGTTGAAGCTGCCCGAGTGGATGCGCAAGACGGTCGGCCCGCTCGAGCTCAAGCCGGAACAGAAGACAATTTCCGGATACTTCAACGTGGACAACGGAACTGGAAAGCTCCTCGGCATCTACCTGCAGGAAAACGCCGCCGAAGCGCCAATCTTCAAACAGTGGATCGAGCCGCTGCACGATCTCGGCGTCACCACGATTTCGCTGCGCAACACAGGCGGCACCGATCACGAGTCGTTCGACGCGGTTGGTATCCCCGGCTTCCAGTTCATTCAGGACAACATGGACTACGGCTCGCGCACGCACCACTCGAATATGGACACCTATGAGCGCTTGCAGGCGGGCGATCTGAAGCAGGCCGCAACGGTGGAGGCCATCTTCGTTTACAACACCGCCATGCGCGACCAGATGCTGCCACGCAAGCCGCTGCCGCATCCGGAACTGGAAGACCAGCGCAAGGCGCCGCTCAAGAACGTAATGCCCGGCGCGGAAGAAATAGAAGAGAAGCCCGCAGCTAAGCAGTAGGCGAAGGTAGTCACGACTCGACGCTCGGTGTGCCGTGGAAGAGCGGCCCTTCAGGGTCGCGTACTTCAGCTTCAATAGCAGGGGCTTCAGCCCCCGAGGCGGGCGCGGCGTTCTCCCCTTTGTAGACCCGCCCAATGCCGCGCACAATCTGCCGCATGGGCAACTCGCCCTTCGCATTGGCGAAGAATATCTCTCCTTTGCGCGTTCCGCGATAACACCAGCGTTTGAGGATGGCGAGATGCTCCATGCGCTCCCCCGAGCTTCGCGGATTGGCTGCCGGAAACTGCTCGAGAGCTTCGTGAATCCGCGCCTCCATCGACTGCGACTTGGCGTGCTCCGGACTGGAGACCGGAAAAATAAACGGTCCACTGATCGAGCCCGCATCAACTCGAAACAGCGTCACACTCTCCGCTGCGGCTGAAGTCTGCACGACAAGCGCGTGCATCCGATCAATGCGTTGAACCTCCTCTGGCAACTGTTGCAATACTGGCGCAAGTTTATCGAGGCGAGCATGCAGGGCCGCAGCCTCTTCAAAGGCCAGATTCTCGGAAGCGCGGTCGCGATCCACCGAGACCTGCCGCTTCAACGACTCGCCTCGCGTGTTCAAGAAGTTTTCCACGCGGACGACCTCAGATCTGTATTCGTCGTCCGTGCAGCCCTTAAAGCACGGCGCGAGACACATCTTCATTTCGGAATAGACGCAGCCGGGAAAGGCAGGATCGGGATGCAGGTCTTCGACGCAACGCCGCATTTTGAAGAAGTCGAGGGCGTCGTTCATGAATTTTTCCGCTACCGTGCGCGAAGGAAATGGACCGTAATAGATGTTCTTCCCGCCAATCCGTCCAAGCCGAGTGGTAATCGAAGCGCGTGGATATTCGTTATCGAGGTGCATCTTCACCAGCGGCGCAAGGCGCAGATGCAAACGCTTTTCGTAGGTCTTGGGGAACGTCTCACGGAGAACGTGATAAAGAAGAAATCCAGATTCGAAATCAGAACCTGTGAGCGAGTATTCGATTGCGCGGACGCGGTCGCGCAGGTTCAGCCGCTTCGAGCGTTCTTCCGGTGCGGAAAGCAGGCGCTCAATGCGGCGCCGCAGATTTGCGCTCTTGCTGACGTAAGGTTCAGCGGCAGGATCCAAACCGCGAAGCAGAAAGACGGCAGGCGCCGCCGGAATTGTCGAGAAAATTTCGCGGTCGCGTTCAGGCGCGAATTCCAGCCGATTCTCCAGCACGATAGAAGTCTATTCGATGCCGGCAAAAACCTATAACCACGGAGAACGCGGAGAACCACGGAGGAATTCCTCCGTGAACCTCGGTGCCCTCCGTGGTTATCAGCTTTTGAATTCGAACCGCGCGGAACAGTTACCCTCGCGCCACGGTCGCGTTTACCTGCGGTTCAGACTCTCCGCGCGCAGAGTTCTTCCCCCGGTCCATCGCCATGTTGGCCAAGCGGTCGGCGGTCTGGTTGTGTTCGCGGAGTGCGTGGCGTATGTCGACGTACTCGATCTGCGCCGTCAAGTCTTGCGCCTCGTCGTAGAGCTTGCGCAACTCGGGATGCCGCACCTTATAGATGCCCTTCATCTGCCGCACCATTAACTCGGAGTCGCTGATCACCTTCAGCGTGGGAATTTTATGCGCGATGGCGTAGCGAAGCGCGGCCAGCAGCCCGTTGTATTCGGCGTAATTATTGGTGTGATGGCCAAGGTATTGGCTGAGTTCGGCGACCTTCTTGCCGTGCGGATCGTGAATGACCACGCCGAAGCCTGCCGGGCCGGGATTCCCTCGTGCTCCGCCGTCAACGTGGGCGGTATAGGCGGCGGACGTGTCCATGAACACAGTTTAATCGAAAGTGAGTATAAGACGAGTTCTCAGTTCTCAGTTCCCAGTTCTCGGTTCTCAGTAAAACCGTATTGCAGAATTTGGTCAGTGGTGACAATACATTTACGTAATTGACGGTGTTTGGCCGTTGGCTTTAACTGAGAACTGAGAACTGAGACCTGCTCTACCGCCCCGTCGCCAGCCTGGTCGCCAATCTCGGCGGCAAATTGGCCGCCAGAATCTTCTCCTGCGCCACGCGCAGATTGTAGGGCACACGATAGAAGCTCACGACCCAGGCGTCGGTGTCGAAAACAGCGAATGCCGCCCGCCAGTCGCCATCGCGAGGTTGTCCGACCGAACCCGGATTGACAAGATACCGAACATCCTTACGAAGCGGCCAGTCCGACGACTCCTGCTGACCCACCGTGCGATATCCCGGCCGGTAAGCCTCGCTGATCTCGCCCTGCAGCATGAATCCGCCCTGCAGGTGCGTATGCCCGAAAAATGTAACTGGCACGGCGTTGGTAATCAGCGGCTCGATAGCGTCGCGCACGCTGACCATGTATTCGTCTTCGTCGAGAGCCGACCCGTGAACAAACTGGACTCCCGGCAGTTCCTCCACCTTCACCGGCCCCTGCGGCAGTCCCCGGAGCCATTCAAGGTTGTGCTTCGTGAGCTGATCGCGGGTCCAAAGTGTAGCTAAGCCGGCCACGGGATTGAAATCCTCCAGGTCCATTAGTCCGCTGACCGCCTTGTCGTGATTGCCGCGCACGAACACCTTGCAGATTTCGCGCGAGCGCGCGATTACTTCATTCGGATTGCCGCCGTAGCCGACCGTATCTCCAAGGTTGACGACGAGGTCATACTTGGGCGCGGCAGCCAGGCAGGCTTCGAGCGCCTCGAGATTGCTGTGAATATCGCTGAGAAGGAGGATTCGCACGACGAAGGGAGGATTATAGCGCGAAGTGCCGAGTCGATTGCTGCGATTGCAGGTTGGTCAGATGGCAGAAGTAAGAATTCGATCTGCGAGGCTGAGGACCAGAGCATTACGATCGATCTTCGGACTCTGCCAGCTTCCGCTCCGGCAGAAAGTACGACAGCGCGACAAAGGCATAGATGAAGAAGGAAATTCGCACGTCGACAAAGGCAAGCGGAACGGAGGCGGCGTAGAGCACGGCTGAGAAGACGTTCTTAGTTTGGGTGCGGTGCTGGTACTCCATCATCTCGGGATTGTCCCGGTGATGCGCGGAAATTGCCGATCGCAGGATGGCGAAGGCGCTGCCACACATCAACATCACCACACCGTAGGGCGCCACCGCATGGGGATCGCGATGATTGTTGCCCATGTATGCGGTCACGAACGGCACCAATGACATCCAGAAGAGCAGGTTGTTGTTCGACCGTAGCAGGCGCGCGTCGGCATGCCGAGCGGCATGGAGAAGATGATGGTGATTCACCCACATAATGGCGACAACAATAAAGCTCAATACGTAAGCGAGAAACTGTGGCGCCACGAGCAGCAAAGCGGCGAAGGTGCGGTCATGCGGAACCTTCAGCTCCAGCACCATGATGGTGATAATGACGGCGATGACGCCGTCGCTGAAGGCCTCGATCCGGTTAGTGGGCATTGGGTCTAATCTTTATCAGATTTTGGGGGCAAGGGCGAGGCGGAGCGGACACAGGTCGGAGGTCACCGAGATGGCTCCGTCCGCTGTGACCTGTGACCCGTAACCTGATTCACCACCGGGCAGCGCGCGAAGTGGGCGGGCGCGACTTCAACCAGCGGCGGCAGTTCGCTCGCGCATGTGGCCGCTCGCTGGGCGCAGCGCGGCTCGAACGGACAGCCCGCCGGCAGCGCGGAGATCGGCGGCACCGTGCCCTCGATGGTGGTGAGGGGCTTCGCACGATCCGTTGCCAGCGTCGGAATGGCGCGCAGCAGGCCTTGTGTGTAGGGATGCGCGGCCGCGCGATAGATCGCTTCCTTCTGCGTGAGTTCTACCAGGCTGCCCGCATACATCACCGCGACCCGATCGGCCATGCGCGAAACCACTGCGAGGTCGTGCGAGATGAAGAGCATCGCCAGCGAGAACTTGTGCCGCAGCTCGTTCAAGAGATCGAGAATTTGCTCCTGAATTGTGACGTCGAGCGCCGTCGTCGGCTCGTCGGCAATCAGCAGTTGCGGACGGTTGACGATGGCCATGGCGATCATCACGCGCTGCCGCATTCCTCCGGAAAGCTCGTGCGGATAACTGCGCGCTCGGCGCTGGGGTTCGGGGATGGCGACGTCGCGCATGCCTTCGACGGCACGTTTCCACGCATCTTCCTTCGGCACTTTGTTGTGCGCCAGCACAGCCTCGGCGATCTGATCGCCCACTCGCATCACGGGATTCAGCGCAGTCATCGGCTCCTGAAAAATCATGGCAAGGCGCGAGCCGCGCAGGGTTCGAAGTTCGTTGGGGCCGAGTGTGTTGAGCTTGATGGGCTGGTCAGCGCCATTCTCGAAGAGGATGCTGCCAGAAATTGTTGCACCGGGCGGCAGCAAACCCATGATCGCCAGCGCGGTCACGGACTTGCCCGAGCCGGATTCGCCGACCAGCCCGAGAACCTCGGATGAGCCGATCGAGAATGACAGATCGCGAACCGCGGCCAGTGAGTTCGCCTGGGCCGACCCGTTTACCGGTTGCCCCGACCGCATTCGCGTCGTACGCGAGTCGATGAAAGCGACTGTCAGATTCTGAATACTGAGCAGCGGGGCCACGCAGGTATGGTAACAGTGGCGCCGCAGGCCAACGTCAACCCACACAAGTAAGCGCCGCTCCGTCAACTTGTTTTCAGTAATCTCCCAGACACGCGCCGATGCTCAGTAGCGAGTCGGGTTCTGATTAGCGCCAGGCTTCTCGTCTAAGCTGGCGGGTAGAGATGCATCTGTTCGCTCTGGGCGGCATGCGTTCGGACTTCGGCGTGCAAACCTACCGATAACGGCATGCCCTCAATTGGTGAAAAGATGGTTGGGGACCATCGGGATGGTGTGAATTTGTCAGGTTCTCCCCAACTGAAAACACCCCTAATTTATCGCTAAAATGCAGCATTCATGCCGCGAAACATGCTTTTTGCACAGTTGCAAACCGGCTTACTCGAGAGGCAGCCCCATCGCGATTCTCGATACATCGCTCCAGCAGCGCTAGAACATGAATATTACGGCGCGGCACGGGGCCACTGCACCTATTTCGCGGCACCCGCCTGTGCGCCGCCTGCACTCGATTGAAAAATGACAAGTTAAAGATTCGGGAATGAGATTGACGTTAAAAATGAAAGGAGTAAAAACATACTCGTTCTTTGACACGTTCTGAAGTTTTTCCGGTTGGTGCAGCGTCCGGGGCTCAAGCGCAGTCACTCCGACAGCCGCGAGGTTAGTTGGGGAAGGCGAGCAAGGGTCTATAGCTAAGCGCTGGTCGAGGAGAACAGGAGCGACAGTCGAAGGCAGGATAGAGTCCCGAGGCGTTGGACTGATTTGTCCGGTTGGCGGTGAGCCCGGAGCCCGAGCAGGATCGCTAGGGAGCAAACCCGCAAGGGCGCTTTCTGAGCTAGGTCAGCAAGGGTCTAAACGCGAGCTACTGGCCGAGACGAATAAGTCCAACATCACCTCGGGACTCTTATTTTTTGACCGCTTGCTGCTGACCGATTCGAGATATAAAGCCGTTGCCCCCGCCGCAAGCTTTGTTTCCCTCATAAATCGATTTCAACGGCGAGTGGACCTTCTTTGGGCCGGAAGTTCGCGCATGAGTTGTTCCAAAGCTTCCGACGGATCGCCAGATGCATCGAGAGCGGCGTACAGATCTCTGAATTTCAAGCGCACTCCCGCCAGCATCTCCTTGTCATCAAGCAGCCGGTCAACCAGCTTTTGCCAGTGCGCGACCTCGCGATGCTCAAGCACAAGCTTAAGCGCGATGTTCTCGAGGAACAGGTATTCGGTTGCGCGGACAACGTGCGAGAGGCGATTTTTCTCGGCTTTGGTCATGGGTTCCGCCCAATTGGCGGCTCTTTTCTAGTCCACGTGTCTAATCCACGTGCTCGCCTTCTTCAAATGCTTCCGGCTCGGGCAGGACGTCGGTTTCGCGCGCTATCCACACATACAAGGTCGGCAATAAGAACACGCTCAGGATCAGCGCCGCGATCAGACCTCCGACAATCACAATGGCGAAGGGCCTCTGCGAGTCGGAGCCGATCGCGTGCGACAGTGCCGCCGGCAGTAATCCCAGCGTAGCCACCAGCATCGTCATCATGATCGGCCGCAGCCTTTGCACCGCGCCTTCTACTGCCGCTTCTTCAATCGAGTGCCGGCGCACTCGCAGCTGGTTGATGTATTCGAGCATGATCACGCCGGTCTGAACGCACACTCCAAAGAGCGCCAGAAAACCGACGCCGGTCGAAACGCTGAAATGCGTGCCGGTGATCATCAGCGCAATCAGCCCGCCAATGGGGGCGACCGCGATGTTTACCATGATCAGTCCCGTCCACTTGTACGATTTAAACATGGTGAAGAGGATGACAAAGATGATGAGAATGGTGATCGGCAGCACGATCAGCAGACGCGCGTTGGCGCGCTTCTGGCTGGCGTATTCGCCTTCCCATCTCAGCGTGTAGCCGATCGGCAGTTTGACTTTCTCGTTCACCTGCTTCATTGCCGCTTCGACCGTCGACCCCAGGTCGCGTCCACGTACGCTGTATTTGATGGCAATGTAGCGCTGGTTGCCCTCTCGATAAATTTCCGAGCCGCCATCCGTCACCTTGATGTTGCAGAGTTGGGCCAGCGCCACGCGCTCTCCGGACGGCGCGAGCAGACGAATATTCTGGATTGCGTCCTCCGTGTCGCGATATTGCGGAAGATAGCGTAACGTGAGGTCGTAGCGCGCCTCGCCCTTCAAGACTTGCGTGAGCGCATTCCCGCCAATTGCGGTCTGAACCGCATCCTGTACATCGGAGACATTGATGCCATAGCGCGCTGCGGCCTCACGATTGACCTGCACATTTAAATTAGGCTGCCCAAGCACGCGAAAGATTCCCAGATCCTCTACGCCCGGAATCTGCCGCATGACGCCGACAATCTCGTCCGCTTTGTCTTCCAGAACTTTCAGATCATCGCCGTAAATCTTCGTCGCCAACTCGCCCTTCACGCCGCTGACCGCCTCTTCCATGTTGTCTTCGATCGGCTGCGAAAATCCCCAAACCACGCCGGGGATTCTGTCGAGCTCGCGCTGCATGGCGGCAATAAGCTCGTCTTTATTCTCGTGAAAAATCGGCCGCCATTTTTCTTTCGGCAAAAGGTCAACGAAGTATTCGGTGTTAAAAAATCCGGTGGCATCCGTCCCATCATCGGGGCGGCCGACCTGGCTCGTGCACTGCGGCACCTCAGGAAATGAGCAGAGAATAATGCGTGCCCGGTTGGCGATGCGGATGCCCTCGTCCGGACCCGTCGAGGGAGCGAGCACACCACGTACCCAGATCGCGCCTTCATCAAGGTGCGGAAGAAATTCAGATCCAATCACTCCGCTGAATGCGAGAAAATTTCCAACCAATATAAAGAAGAGGCAGACGCCAATCGTGATTGCCCGGTGATGGATGGCCCATCGCACCGCGGCGCGGTAGCGCATCAGCAGCCACGTCATCGCCGGATTACGCCATTCGCTCGCACCTTTGGCAAAAGCAAAGCTCGCCAGCACCGGCGCAACGACGATCGAGAAGAACAACGCGCCGAGCAATGCGAATGCCACCGTCCACGCCATCGGCCGGAACAACCTGCCCTCGACCCGCTGCAGGGTGAAGATCGGAAGAAACGCCGTAATCGTGATGATAATGGCGAAGAAGACAGGCCGCTGCACTTCGTGAGAAGAATCGCTGATCTTCTCGATCGGTGTCTTCACTCCGCCGCGCCCGTGATGCAGCGAGTGCACGATATTTTCAATGAGAACAATGGCGCCCTCTACCAGAATGCCGAAATCGAGCGCGCCAAGCGATAGTAAGTTTGCCGGAATGTGGCTAAGGTCCAGGCATATCGCCGCGAAGAGCAGAGAGAACGGAATCGTGGCCGCGACAATCAGCGCGCCGCGCACATTGCCGAGAAATAGAAAGAGGACGAGGGAGACGAGAATCATCCCTTCTGTCAGGTTGTGCAGCACGGTGTGCGTCGTGTAATGCACCAGTGTGCTGCGATCGATGAACGGCACAATCTTCACGCCCGGCGGCAGAATATGCGTGTTTAGTTCGTCGACCGTGCGATGAATATCCTCCAGCGCCGTGTCCGCCGCCGCCCCTTTGCGCAACAGCACGATGCCGGAGACCACATCGTCGTTGTCGACAATCTTCCCGTCTTGCCGCGCGATCGCACCGTTGCGGCCGTAAGGACAAGAAGTGCAAGCCCGCGCAAACTGCCCCAGCCGGATCTTCGGCCCCTGCTCAACCGTGCCGATATCGCGCACCCGGATCGGCGTGCCATTTCTCGATGTGATGACCGTCTGCTCAATGTCCTGCACGCGATCGACTAGGCCGACCGCGCGCACATTGATTTGCTGCAAACCTTCTTGAATGAAACTGCCACCGGCGTTGGTGTTGTTGTTCGTGAGCTGTTGCTCCACCTGCGCCAGGCTCAAGCCATAAGCAATCAGCTTATTCGGATCGACTCTGACCTGGTACTCGCGCGTCGGCCCGCCGAAGCTGGCAACATCGACTATGTTCGGAATCGCCTTGAAATGCTTCTCGACAACCCAATCTTCGAGAGACTTCAGCTCCATCGGGTCGTATGCCGGATTCGAGCTGTGCAGCGTGAAAAAGTAAATCTGGCCGACCGGGCTCCAGTCCGTTCCCATCTGCGGTACGACGCCGTTCGGCAGCGTGACTTGATTTAACCGCTCGAGAACGCGCTCGCGATTCCACGCGTTGTCCGAATCGTCGTCGAAGATCATCTTGATGTCGGAAAGCCCAAAGAGCGAGAACGACCGCAAGTGCACGATCTGCGGAATGCCGTTCATTGCGGTTTCGAGCGGAATCGTGACCTGCTGCTCGATCTGCTCGGCGGAGATTCCTGGCCATTGCGTAATGATTTCGACGTAATTGTCGGCCACGTCCGGATACGCCTCGATTGGCAGCCGCTCGAACGAAATGATTCCCCACGCAAAAAGTATCAGCGCCAGCCCCACCACCAGCAGCCGGTTGCCAAGCGCGAAATCGACAATGCGACGAATCATGAACTAGCTTTAGCTCCAAGCTCCAAGGGAACCATCCCAACCGTTTTCGTTCTGCAATCTCTCACTGACCACTTGCCACTGTTCTATTGCTCCACAGTGTTTTGTAGCGGCAAAGCATTCGACACGACCTGGTCGCCGGCCTTCAGCCCCTTGGTGATCGCTTGCATGTTGTTCGGCAGCGCGGGCCCCGTGACCACCTCAATCCGCTTGTAATGTCCCTGGTCGATCGGCGCGTACACCCACTCGCGGTCGTGCAAATGGAGAACCGCTGTCGCCGGAATGGACGCATAGGTTTGCGATTGCCGCCCGAAAAATGTGGCTGTCACGAACATGCCCACGCGCAGCATCCCCGGATTCGCAACCTCGATGCGCACTTTCGCCGTGCGAATACTCGGGTCAAGCACCGGCAGAATATTGTCGATCCGCCCCTTCAGAACCTTGCCGGGATACGCATTCACGCGAATCTCTGCCTGCTCCCCAGGGTGCACGGCATCGAGATCGTTCTCGTACACATCGCAAATGATCCACACATACGAAAGGTCGGCGACGACAAACGGGTTCGGCGTCGACAGCCCCTGCACTGCCCCCGCATTCGTAACTTGCTGGTCGGTAATCACGCCCGATATCGGTGCGACAACGTTCACGATCGGCGACGGATGATCCTTGTCCACCCCCAGCGTGTGCAGTTGTTCGAGCGCGGCGTTCAGATCGACCTTGGCATCGGCCTCTGCCACCTCGGCCTGCTGCAGGGCGCTCTGCGCAATCGCACCCTTGTCATAAAGAAGCTGCGCCCGGTCCAGTTGCTGATGCGCCAGTCGCTCGTCGTTCACCGCCTTCAAATAAAGCTGATACGCCGCTGACACGTCATTGCTCTGCACCCGATAGATAAGCTGGCCCTTCTTGACCACGTCGCCAAGCCGAGCCTTGATCTCGACGACTCGTCCTGATGCCACTGAGATGACCGGGACCGCGCGTGCAATATCGGGTTGCACAACTCCGTTTACGTTGAGCGCAGGCGCGGCTTTGTATTCGCTTGCAGTCGCCAGCGGATACTGCTCGGGATGATCGACGGTAAAGTTGTTGGCATCGAGATCGGCCTGAACCTGCGCCTTGGGCGGAGCTTCCGCCGCCGGATCAGCCTTATGATCGCAAGCGACCATCGTCAGACCAACAAGAATGGCGAGCGCAACGCCTTCGATTTTCTGCTTCATTGAATCACTTCCTGTCCGGCCGCCTCGTTCAGTTGGGCGGCGGCCGTTAGGTACGAGCCGACTAAGTTCACATAATTGACCTGCACGCTGCGGTATTCATTTTCGGCATTCAGAAAATCGAGCAATGACGCTCCGCCGTGCTGGTAAGAAAACAAAATCGTGTCCCGCACGCGCACCGATTGCGCAAGATACTTCGCTTTATAGGGCCGAAGAAGGTTCAGAGTACTCTCAAGAGTTGCATAGCCGGAATCGACATCGCTCAGGACCTGTGCCTCTGCAGCATCGCGCAGTTTCTCGCTGCGCGTGATGTCCAGCTTCGTCCGCAGCTTTTCACCCTGATTTCGGTCGAAGATGCGCAGCGGCACATTCACGCTGAGTCCGATCGTCTCTCGCGCAAACGGATTGTTGGTGGAGGAATTATGCGTGTACCAAAGCGCGATCGTCGGATCGGTCGATCCGTTCGCGATCGCCAGCTTGTGCTCGGTATCGGCTTTCGCCAGCGCCTCGATCGCCGCACGGAGATCCGGCCGCGAGTCCAGCGCCCGCTTGCGTACCTCATCCAGCGTTAGCAACTGCTCCGCGAAATCGTAACTCCCGTCCACGTCGAACTGCTCAATCGGCGTGCGGTCATTGAGCAGCGTCTGCATCTGAATCTTCGCCGTCCGCAGGCTGACGACCGCATTCTGCACATCCGACTCATACGTGACGCGTTGGAGCTCCAGGCGGTCGAGGTCGATGCGCGCGATGTCGCCGGCGCCGAAGCGGTCCGAACTCACTTTGAGAACCTTGTCGTAGTAAGCGAGATTGTCTTCGGCAAGCTTCAGCACCGCTTTCGCCTGTAGGGTCGAAACGAACGCGCTGCGCAGGTTGAAGAGCAAAGTCCGCTCTTCATCGGCATAATCCGACTCGGCGATCAGCGTATCCTTCTTCGCGCTCTCCAGCCGAAGATGCCGTTTGTTGCGCCGCTCAATCAACTGGCTGACGCTCGGCGACTCGAACGTGCCGGCGAATGGCTGCCAGACCCCATGATTGGGCACGATCTGGGTCCCATCCGCCAGCAATCCGAGCGTCGGATTCGGCCGCAAGAACGCTGTAATCTCCTGCGCCTTCGACTCCTCTACGCTGAGCTTATAGGCCTGGAGCGTGGGATTGTTCTGCTCGAAGCGGTCGCGCACCTGCGGCCACGTCAGCACCTCCGGCGTTTGTTGAGCGTCGGCATGTGCCGCAGCAACGACCAGCAAGGCCGGGAGAATTAGGTTGTGGAAACTGCGCATCAAGAGCTCCGCGCATTGGCCGGAATAGAACGCCAACGCGCCCCCTGTAGAACTTCTCAATTCACCAAATACTGGGACGAAGATGCTTTAGGCAGGAGGGGCGCGCCCGGAGATGCGGGCGGAGAGCAGTGTTTCAAAGGTGTCGGATGATAAAGCAAAGACGTATCTTTCATGTTGAGCGGCGAATTGCAAAGCACCCGACGATGGCAATGCAACTTGCGGACAGCGATCGACGCAATCGAGATGGGACGCCATACTCCCGTGGTGCAGGCTGCGTCGTGACTCTTCGATGGCGAAGCTGCTGGCGTGGAGATCGTCGCTGGCCGAGATGATTGGGAATAGGAGGACGAGTGTGCATCCTAACGCGCAAAGAAAAAGAACGGAGCGGCGGGTGGAGCGATCGGAAAACGAGCGTTTCCGCCAGAGCGCAAAGGCCGGCAGCACCAGCGCAAGCCAACACAGATTGAGAAGAATTTCCACGAACATCAGTTTCTCAAAAAGAAGCAGTCAAGCCCAATCCCCAGTGAATTCCTAGCGATTCCTCAGCATAGCACAGGAAAAACCGCTGTTTTGGGTACGTTCGTACTCATGGCCGCTTAGGCGGCGCACTTCACGGTCCAGTAACAATCCGCAAAACCTGCGGCGTCTGCAGTCGCTGTCGCAGTATGTTCTTGCGCGCAGGTATTTCCGCGACCGCGTCGGCGTGAACAATGTACGCCCCATCCGGCAAAGTGTTGCCAAACGTGATCGGAAAATTCAGCGTGCCAGGCTTCAGGGGGAAATGCTGATAGCCGATGGCGGTCGCGCGCCCGTTTTCTGCCACCGCCTCAATGACCACGGTGAGATCGTATTCGTCGTGCGATCCGTTCGATACGCGGACCGATCCGTCAATCCTGTCGTTGCGAACCGCCGGCGGGTCGAGCCATGCCAATTCAAGCGCCGCCGTGATGGTAGCTTGAAAGCTCTTTTGCGCGGTGTGGGTGGGATGCCCCGAATCGGCCAGAACAACGGTGATCGTGAGCGGTCCCGACTTCGCAGGCCGTCCGGAGAGCACGCCGTCACGGCTGAGAGTGATTCCATCAGGCAACGGCACGTCGGTGCGCCATTGATAAGGTGGAGCTCCGCCGGTCGCCTTTAGTCGCACAGTGAACTGTTCGCCCGCGACTATGGGCGGAAGTGTTGCATCCACGATCGTTAATGGTGTTTCGGCGCGCGCCGCAGTGAAGTTGACGGCGAGAAAATAAGCCGTAAGCGTAACCGGCAAGACCCGCGGCCAATTGCGCTTCAGAAAGCGCTTCCCAAAAGTCCCGTGCACTGCCCTCGAATTTTCGCCATCCGATCCCACGCGGGTTGATTTTACCCGCCCCGCAGGGTAAAAGAACCTCAATATGCTACGCCGTTGGTTTATCCCCACATCGCTCCTCCCCGTCGCGCTTTTGGCCTTCGTTTTAGATGCCGCCGCGCAGCCAACTTCTCCGCAAAAAATCGACCACTCCGGCGAAGCGGCTATCTTCCAGCGCATCCTGAATCACGCGCGTTTCGAGAACGACGGCTCTAGCGTGGTCGAGACGGAGGCTGTCGTCACAATCCAGAGCGAGGCGGGCGTGCGCGAGTTCGGGCAGTTGGTGTTCGGTTATTCTTCGGCCACCGAGAAGTTAGATGTCGACTATGTGCGCGTGCGTAAACCCGACGGCCAGATAGTTGTGACTAACCCATCCACCGCTCAGGACTTTGCCCCCGACGTGCTAAAAGAAGCTCCGATGTACAGCGACTACCGCCAGCGTCATATTTCAGTCGCGGCGCTCCGCCCCGGCGACACGCTCGAATATCGCACCGTTACGCGCTCCACAACGGCGCTGGCTGCGGGCAATTTCTGGTACGAACATACCTTCCCAAAGGGCGCTGTCGTTGGCGAAGATCGGCTAGTGGTCGATGTGCCGAAGGGGCGCGAAATCAAATTGAAGACGCCCAAGCAAACGCCCGAAATTCAAGACAACGGGGACCGCCGTGTCTACACTTGGCTCGTCAAAGACATTGAGCCTAAGCGCGACCGCGACGCAACAGAAGATGAAGACGAGACCACCACTCCCGATGTCCAGCTGACTACCTTCACCGACTGGAAGCAGATTGCGGTCTGGTATGCGCAACTGCAGGGCGCGCGCATGAGCATCGACGATCGGGTGCGCCACCAGGCCGAAGAGATCGTTAAAGGCGCGAAGACTCCCGAAGAAAAAGCGCGTCGCCTCTATGACTACGTCGCGCTCAACATCCGTTACGTCAGCATTTCGCTCGGAGTCGGGCGCTACCAGCCGCACTCTGCGCTCGACGTTCTATCCAACGGATATGGCGACTGCAAGGACAAGCACACACTGCTGGCCTCAATGCTGAAGGCGGTCGGCATCCAGAGCTATCCCGTGCTGATCGACAGTTCGCGCAAGCTCGATAGCGACGAGCCTTCGCCCTCGCAGTTCGACCATGTGATCACCCTGGCGCGTGTGGGCGACAAACTGACGTGGCTCGACTCGACCCAGGAAGTCACCCCTTACGGATTGCTGCTTTATCAATTGCGCAACAAGCTGGCGGTCGTCGCGTCCGAAGATGCCGAAGGTGGAGTCCGCCGCACTCCAGCGGATTCACCGGTCAGAACTTTTGTTAAGTTTGACCTGAACGGCAAGTTCAGCGAATACGGCGCGCTCGATGCGACGCTCGAACTTACCGCGCAGGGCGATCGCGACTGGCCCATGCGTGCCGCCTACCGAAGCACGCCGCAGACCGCGTGGAAAGATTTCACCAAGGCGCTTTCGGCGAACTGGGGTCTGCCGGGCGAGGTCGACAACGTTCAACTCGATCCTGTTGAAGACACCTCGAAGCCTTTCCATCTGAAATATCGCTTGCGGCAGGACCGCTATTTCGTCGTGCCCTCGGCGAGCGTCAATTTCCGCGCCATTCCGCCGCTCTCAGTCCCAGCCGCGCGCCCGGGCGCGGCGAAGACCGATCCGATCGATATTGGCCCAGCTGGCGACGTCGACTACAAGATCCACTTCGAATTCCCGGCGAACTATTCCGTGCGCACGCCCACGGCCGTGCAGATGACTCGCGACTATGGCGTCTACTCCTCTTCTTATTCCTGGGCGAAAACTGCGGCAGGCTCGTATGTGCTTGATGGCCAGCGCAAGCTGAGCGTGAAAATGAACGAGCTGCCGGCCTCCCGCCGCGCCGACTATGACTCGTTCCGCAATGTCACCCGCGGCAACGATGACCAGCTTCTGTCGTGCTCCATCGCCGCACCGTCGGGCCACGCGGTTGAAGCGGCAAAGATGGAAGGCTCTCCCGCCGAACTCCACCGCGCCGGAATCAGCGCGCTCGAAAGCAAAGATTATCAGCGCGCTATCGACCTTCTGAAACGAGCAGTCAACGGCGACGCGAACTTGAAAGACGGCTGGTATGACCTCGGCCTCGCCTACGCCAGCGCCAACAATCACGCAGACGCCATCGGCGCCTTCCGCAAGCAGATCGAAACCGAGCCGAATCACAAGCAGGCGAATTTGGAACTTGGCATCGAACTCCAGCAGTCGGGGAAGAATGACGACGCGATTGCGGCTTACAAGAAGCAGATCGAAATTGCTCCCTATGAAAAAGCGTCGCATAAAGATCTCGGCCTGCTCCTGGCGCAGATGGGCAAAGACGCCGATGCCCGCGCCGAACTGGAGCAAGCCGCAGCAATTCCTCCCGACGATCCGGAGACGAAAATGGCGCTGGCGCAGGTCTATGCGAAGCTGGGCGACTCCGCGAAATCAGCCGAGTTAATGAAGAGTCTGACGGGCAGCACAAGTGGCGCTGCGGGCGCGGACGTATACGCAGCCGCGCTCAAGCCCGGCATCGATCCCGGGCAAACTCAGAACGACGCACAGCAGGTTCTCTACGACATCGGCGGCCAGTTCGACTCTGGGGAATTCGAGCGCCTGCCGCCCTCCGCATTTTCGGCGATGAAGCTCGTAGCGCTAGCATGGGCGCGCATGGGTTGGGCGAAGTCGCTCCGTGGAGAAAATCTGACGGCGATGCAGTTCCTGAATTCGGCATGGCTGCTGAGCGGTTCGGGAACGGTGGCGAATCGCTTGGGGCAGGTCTACGAAAAAGCTGGCCAGCAAGAGAAGGCACGCCAGATGTACGCGCTGGCCGCAGCAGCAGGCGGTACCGAGGTGGCCGACTCGCGCCAACGACTGGGAAAAATTGCGCCGGGAAATGTTGAGAAAGAGATTGCCGACGCGGGCAAGGAACTCGCCCAATCGCGCACGGTAAAGCTCGATCTGAAGGGCGCGCCGAAGAGCGCCACAGCAAAATTCAACCTGGTCTTCGACAGCTCTCCCCAGCCGGAGCGGGCCGAATTTGTAGAGGGCGACGACAGCCTGCGCAGCGCCGGCGATGCGATCCGCGAAAAGGAGTTTCCGGTGCGCTTTCCGGATGCTTCATCGATCAAGATTGTGCGTCGCGCGGAGGTGAAATGCGTCGCGGCGGGGTGCGCTGTAGATCTCGCGGGATTTGAGTGAATGCAACGGCAGGCACATCAACCAGCAATGCTACGAATGGGCAGTCGTAGCAACCGCCGAGAGCGGCTTAGTCTTAGGCGGTCAGCAATTTCCCTCCCCTTGCTAACCGAGAGGAAGCTCCCTAGTCTAACTCGGTAACCGAGAGGAGCCCTTGTGAGCAAGCCGTCCGATCTCGTCCAGGGCACGCTGGACATGCTGATCCTCAAAATACTGGCGCTCGAGCCCCTGAACGGCTGGGCCATCAGCCAGCGACTAAAAACCATCTCCAGCGACGTCCTCGGCGTCAGCGACGGTTCCCTCTATCCGGCTTTGCACAAGCTCGAACATCGCGGATGGATCCACGCCGAATGGAAGCCGAGCGAAAACAACCGCCGCGCCCGCTTCTATTCGCTTACCCGTGCCGGGCGCAAACAACTGGAGAAAGAGACCGCCAACTGGAATCGTGTCGCCGCCGCAATCTCCGGCATCGTTAAGCTGCGGGAGGCATGAACATGAACCTCGAACGATGGTTCGATTCTGTGCCTCAGCGTCTGCGTTCTCTCTTCCGCCCAAAACGTGTAGACGATGAGATGAAAGAGGAGATCCGAGAGCATCTCGCCCGACAGATCGAAGAAAACATCACAAGAGGCATGTCAGCCGATGACGCCCGTCACGCCGCGGTGCGCGCTATGGGCGGCCTCACGCAGATCGAGCAGCAGTGCCGCGACGCCCGCGGTGGAAATCTGCTCGAAGATTTCTTTCAGGACCTGCGTTTCGGATTCCGTCAGCTGTTGCGCAATCCCGGCTTCTCCGCGCTGGCGATTCTGTGCCTGACGTTAGGCATCGGTGCCAACGCCGCGGTCTTCAGCTGGCTCGAAGGAATCTTGTTTCGACCGTATCCCGCCGTCGCGCACCAGGAGCGGCTGTTCGCGCTAGCCGGCACGGCGCGTGGCGAAAGCGGAGCCACCGAACTTTCCTGGCCCGACTTCCGCGATCTCGAAAGAAGCTGCTCCCTGTGCGAAGAGTCCTTCGTCAGCAAAATTACCGGTACGACGCTAAACATCGGCGACCATGCCGAGAGAACGATCGGCGGTATCGTTTCGGCCAACTATTTCGATGCCATCGGCGTTCACCCAAAGCTCGGGCGCGGTTTCGAGCCGGGCGAAGATGTCGGTAGCAACTCACATCCGGTTGTCATTATCAGCAATCAACTCTGGCGCGATCGCTTCAAGGGTGATCCGCAGATCATCGGCAAAACGCAACGCCTCAACAATGTGCAGCACACCATCGTCGGCGTCGCGCCCGAAGGGTTCTACGGAACATTCGTCGGCTGGGCCATGCAGTTCTGGGTTCCGGCGTCGATGGAGGAAGCATTCGAGAGCGGCGGCTATAAGCTCGAAGACCGCGATGCGCGCTGGGTCGAAGCCTATGTGAGGCTCAAGCCGGGAGTGAGCCGCGCCCAAGCCCAGCAGGAAATCTCAGCTATTTCGCAACGCCTCGAGTCGGCTTATCCCGCCACCAACCGCGGCCGCAGCCTGCAACTCTGGGCGCTCTGGCAGACGCCATTCAACAATGCCGGAACTCTGTTGCCGACGCTCGAAGTCATGGTCGCAGTTGTCGCGTTCGTGCTGCTGATTGCGTGCGCCAACGTAAGCAACCTGCTACTCGTGCGCTCCTTCGCGCGCCGTCACGAGATGAGCGTTCGCCTCGCCATCGGAGCCACCCGCGCGCGTTTGGTGAAACAACTTCTCACTGAGGGCCTCATTTTAGCTGCTCTGGGCACAGTCGGCGGTCTTGTGGTTGCGTACTGGTGTCGCCACGCTCTCGTGTTGCTCTTGCCCGCACGCGGAGGCATTGCCATGTACCTGCCCGGAGAAATCGATGCCCGCGTAATGGCATTAAGCGCGGGCATCTGCCTGCTCGTCACGATGCTCGTCGGCTCGATTCCCGCATTTCAAACACGCCATCTCGAAGTCGCGGGCGCTCTCAAAGCTGAATCTGCCGGTGTGGTAGGCGCGCGCGGCAAGGCTTGGCTCCGTTCCGGACTTGTCGTCCTTCAGGTGAGCCTGAGCTTCATTCTGCTGGTGGCCGCAGCGTTGTTGCTCGAAAGTCTGCAGAAGATTCGAAACACCGACCCAGGTTTCACCACGACCCGCGTAGTGACGACCAGTGTGTCGCTGGTTGCCGCCGGATACGACGATGCGCAAGCGAAGATTTTTCAGGACGCCTTCATCGACCGGCTCAGCGCTCTCCCCGGCATCGAGTCAGCCGCCTATGCGCGCGTAACGCCGCTTGGCTACGGTACCTATTCGTCCACGCCCATCGCGGTCGATGGATATCAACCTTCCTTGGAAGAACAGCCCGCGATCGAATACAACCAGGTCGGCCCCGGCTATTTTGTGACCCTGGGCATCCCGGTTTTGTCCGGTCGAGAATTCACGCGCGCCGACGACGAAAACGCGCCGCCCATCGCCATCGTCAATCGAACCATGGTGGCGCGCTACTGGCGCGGCGAAGATCCCGTCGGCCGCCGCCTCCAAGTAAAAGGCCGCTGGGCGCGCGTAGTCGGCGTAGCCGCCGACTCGAAGTACGAAAGCATGCGCGAGGCTGCAAAGCCGTTTTTCTATGTGCCGCTACGTCAGGATTTCGTCCGCGGCCCTGTGTTGAACGTCCGCAGCAACCAGTCGCTGCCCAGCCTCTCGGCCGCGCTTCTTCGCGAAGTGCATGCCTTAGACCCAAACCTCGCGCTCTCCGAGATGATCACGTTGCAGGAACAGGTAAAGCGCTCAACCTCGCCCCGACTCGTCGCGGTCACGCTGGTTTCGATCCTGGGATGCCTGGCCCTTCTGCTCGCCGCCGTCGGCCTCTATGGAGTCATCTCCTACACCGTGGCGCAGAGCACGCGCGAACTGGGAATGCGCATGGCTCTTGGCGCAAGCCCCACGCACCTCCTCTATTCCGTTGTTTCACGTGGCCTGCGTCTGACCACAATCGGCATTCTCTTTGGTACAGTTGCTGCTGCCGTGTTTGCCAGGCTGCTCGGACAACTTCTTTTCGACGTAAATCCATATAGCCCGTCACTCTACGGAGAGGCGCTCCTGCTGATGGCGACGATGACCGTCTCGGCGTGCCTCGTTCCAGCCTGGCGCGCCAGCCGAATCGACCCTGCCCGCATCTTGCGCAATTAGAGTCGATAACCGCCCCTACCAAAAAGGTGGCCGAGTCCAGTTCATCCGTCACATCTCCGTGTGTCCTCATCACTCGCGCTTCAGCGGCGGCTTCGATACGCTATAGAGTTTCGGTTTAGCCAATTTTAGGAGGTCCCGCATGCGCGAGGCCGTCGCACGCTTGTGGCCTGAAATCGAGTGGATTGCCGACGCAAAACTGCGCGAACAGGTAACCCGGACCTGGATCAAAGCGCTCGAGCGCAGCCCTCTCAAGCCAGACGATCTGAACCAGATTCCGTTCACGCTTCTCGTCCCGAACTGCCCAATCACATTCATGGAGCATAAGCGCTGCGTGGTTCACATCGCCCGCGAAAGTGCGAAGGCTATGACGGCATTTATGGGCCGCGCATTGCCGGTCGATATCGACGTGGTGATTGCGGGCGCGATTCTGGCGGATGTCGGCAAGCTGCTCGAATACGAAATCGGCCCAGACGGCAAGAGCCGGCAGAGCGAGCGTGGCGAGGCGCTGCGCCATCCATTTACCGGCGTTGCGCTGGCACTTGAGTGCGGTGTGCCCGACACGGTGTGTCACATCATCGCGGCGCATGCGTCGGAAGGCGACCTTGTGAAGCGCACGACCGAGGCATTTATCGTGCACCACGCGGATTTCATGGCGTTCTTGCCGTTTAAGAATCCGCGGAATGTGAAAGTGAAGTGAGCTGGGAACATCAGCCGACGGCTTACTGCTGACCGCGCACCGCTACGGCCTGCGTGGGGTTGCAGTCAGCCGTCAGCGGTGAGCGTCATGGTAAAGAAGGAGTCATCTTGTCGACTACAGAGGCAGTCAAGAAAGAGACCATCACCGCCCAAATGGCTAAGTGGGCCGCGGGATTGCAATATGAGCAGCTCTCGGAAGACGCTGTGTATCAGGCAAAACGGTTCCTGCTCGATTCGATCGGCTGCGCGCTCGGCGGCTATAAGCAGCATGATGTCGTGATTGCGTTGGGCGTTCTGAACGAAATTGCGGGGCGCGGGAACTCGACAGTGATTGGCACCGGCAAGAAGATCGATCCGGTCTCGGCGTCGCTGGCCAATGCGCTGATGATCCGCTGCATGGATTACAACGACATCTACTGGAAGCAGGACCCATCGCATCCATCGGATATTTTTCCAGCAGCCATGGCTTGCTGCGAACGGGCAAAGAGCGATGGCAAGGAATTGGTCGTCGGATTCGTGATCGGGCACGAGTTCGAGATGCGGCTGTGCGAAGCGGCCTTTCCTGGAATTCGCGAGCGAGGATGGCATCACGCGACGCTGACCGCATTTGCTTCGCCGATCGTCGCCGGGCGCGCGCTGCACCTGAGTTGGGAGCAGATTCAGCACGCGATCGGAATTTCGGCTTCGCATCATTGCACGCTAGGCTCGGCCGTTTCCGGCAAACTCACCATGATCAAGAACACTGTCGACCCGATGGCGACGCAAAGTGGTGTGTTCGCGGCGCTTCTGGCTGAAAAGGGATACACCGGCCCCGAACACGTGCTCGATGGCAAGGAAGGACTGGTGCATTGCCTCGGCCCGGAGTGGAAGCTGAACCTGCTGACCGACGGCCTCGGCGAGTCGTGGCGGATCACGCAATGCGGTATGAAGTTCTTTCCGACGGAAGCGTTGACCCACGCGCCGATTTCGGCGGTGCTCGACCTGGTGAAGGAAAACGATCTGCACCCGGATGGGGTAGAGAAAATCCAGATCCGGTCCCTGGCGCGGGCGGCGGACATCTTGAGCGACCCAAGCAAGTACGATCCGCATACGAAGGAGACAGCGGACCACTCGCTGCCTTACGTCATTGCTGCCGCACTGGTCGACCGCCAGGTGACGCCGGCACAGTTCGAGATGGCGAAAATCATGGATCCGAAGATTCGCGAGCAGCTGAAGAAGATCGAAGTGGTCGCCGATCCCGAGATCGAGAAGGTCTTTCCCGCGCTCCAGCGCGTGATTGTGAATATCACGGCGAAAGACGGACGCACATTCTCGAAGCAACTCGATTATCCCAAGGGCGATACGCGGAATCCCCTGACCGACGCCGAGATCGAAGAAAAATTCCGGGCGCTAGCCGAGGGCGTGCTGTCGAAGAAAGCCCAGGACAGGCTGATTCGGGCGATCTGGAAGCTGGAGAAGCTCGACTCGGTGGCGAAGCTTATGCGGTTGATGAAAGCGGATGTGAACGTCTAAGGACTGACTATGGGCCAGACAATCGTTGAAAAAATCGCGCAGAAACACAGGGCGGAAGGGCCGAATCGCCCCCTGCGGGCGGGAGACTTCCTCTCCATCCGGCCGCATCGCTGCATGACGCATGACAACACGTCGGCAGTCATGAGCAAGTTCAAGGGCATCCACGCGAAGAGAGTTAAGGACCCGCAGCAGATGGTGTATGCGCTCGATCACGACATCCAGAACCAGGACGAGTCGAACCTGAAGAAATATCGCGCGATCGAAGCATTCGCGCGCGAGCAGGGGGTCGACTTTTACCCGGCGGGCTCGGGCATCGGCCACCAGATTATGGTCGAACGCGGTTATGTCGTGCCGGGCTCGTTTGTAGTTGCGTCCGATTCGCATTCGAATATGTACGGCGCGCTGGGCGCAATCGGAACGCCGATTGTGCGTACGGACGCCGCCGCTGTCTGGGCAACTGGCGAATTCTGGTGGCAGATTCCGCGAACGATCCAGGTTGTTCTCGAAGGAAAGCTCTCCGCGGGAGTGACTGGCAAGGACGTCATTATTACTCTATGCGGTCTCTACAACCATGACGAGTGCCTGAATGCTGCGATCGAATTCGCGGGGCCAGGCGTGGCGTCGCTGTCGATGGATGCGCGGCTTTCGATCTCCAACATGAGCACCGAATGGGGGCCGCTCGTCGGATGGTTCCCCGTAGACGCGACGACGATCGCCTACATGCGCACCGTGCAGTCGCGGCTGAAGGCAATCGGAGCGGAGCGCTTTACGGAAGCGGACGTTACCGCATGGGAAGAGAATCCACCGGCGCCGGATGCCGATGCCGTTTATGCAGCGCGCATCGTGCTCGATCTCAGTGAGGTTACGCCGCACGTCTCCGGGCCTGACACAGTGCAGACCATGCAGTCGCTGGCCGAGATTGAGCCGAAGAAGGTCGCGATTCAGAAGGCCTATCTCGTTTCGTGCGTCAACTCGCGGCTCGAAGATCTCGAAACCGCCGCGAAGGTGCTCAAAGGCAAGAAAATCGCCGCGACTGTGAAGTTCTATCTGGCGAGCGCGAGCAAGTGGGTGCAAGACGAAGCCGAGCGGCGCGGCATCTGGCAGACGTTGCTCGAAGCGGGCGCGCATCCGTTGCCACCGAGTTGTGGGCCTTGTATCGGTCTCGGCACTGGGCTGCTCGAAGCAGGTGAAGTTGGCATCTCCGCAACCAACCGCAATTTCAAAGGCCGCATGGGATCGCGCGACGCGAAGTGCTATCTGGCTAGCCCGGAAGTAGTCGCGGCTTCGGCGGTAGCTGGTTACATTCGCGGTCCCCATGAATTCCCGGCAACCGCTCCGCGGCGACAGTTCAGCGAGCGGGCAGTAGCGCCGGGCGGATCGGAGAAGGTCGAGATTCTCCCCGGCTTCCCGCAGCGCGTGAAAGGCCGCCTTGTTTTCATGCCGCAGGATAACGTCAACACGGACGCGATCTATGGCAAGGACTATACCTATCGCGACGACATGACGCCGGAGATGATGGCGAAGGTCGTGATGGAAAATTATGATCCGCAGTTTGCGTCGCGCACGGACTCCGGCGACGTGATTGTCGGCCAGTTCAACTTCGGCACTGGATCGAGCCGCGAGCAGGCTGTAACTTGCCTCAAGGCGAAAGGCATTCCGCTGGTGATTGCGGCGAGTTTCTCGCAGACCTATCTGCGCAACGCCTTTAATAACGGATTCCTTTGTATCGAGGTGCCAGAACTAGTGGGGCGACTACGCGAGCAGTTTGCGGCAGTGATCTCGGCGAAAGAAAAAACGATCATTCCGGGGGACGAGATCGATATCGACTTCACCTCAAGCACGATTTCCTGGCGCGGCGAGAAGTTCGCATTCCCTGCACTTGGGAGCGTGCCGCAGTCGCTGGTGATCGCGGGCGGAGTGGAGAATTTGGTGGCGAAGCGGCTGCCCGGGAATTAGGCATTTAACCGCGGAGGTTGTGAAGCACGCGCAGGGGTTTCTCGGCGAACTCGGCGTCTCGGCGGTGAAAAAGGGTCCATGTAAGGAGCACTCATGGCGAAATACACAGTCATCACCATGCCGGGAGACGGCATTGGCAATCAGGTTCTACCGGAATCTTTGCGAGTACTAAAAGCGGTCGGCTTCGACGCCGAATACATTCATGCCGATATCGGCTGGGACTGCTGGTGCAACAACGGCAACGCTCTTCCTGACCGCACGATCGAACTCCTGAGCAAGCACAAACTCGGTCTCTTCGGCGCGATCACCTCAAAACCGAACAAGGCCGCGCAAGCCGAACTCAGGACGGAATTGCAGGGCAAAGGATATGTTTACTACTCGCCGATTGTCACCATGCGGCAGAAGTTCAATCTCGATATCTGCATGCGTCCGTGCATCGGCTTCAACGGCAATCCTCTGAACTACATTCGCAAACGGGTCGGTGGCGGTTTTGAAGAGCCGCACATCGACACCACCGTCTTCCGGCAGGGCACAGAAGGCATGTACGTCGGCATCGAGTGGACAAATCCGCCGGAGAATGTGCGAGCGGCGCTCAGTACTCACGTGAAGTTCAAGACGTTTGCCGGCGTAGCCGGACCGGATCTAGCAGTCAGTTGCCGAGTGATCACGCGCAATGCCTGCAAGCGAATCTGCACTGCGGCTTTCGAATACGCGAAGAAGCGTGGCTTTAAAGGCGTGACCATCTGCGAGAAGCCGAACGTGGTGCGCGAGACCTCCGGCATGATGGAGGAGGTTGCCAAGGAAGTGGCAAAGGGCTATCCGGGAATTGCGCTCTGGTCAACGAACATCGACGCGCAACTGATGTGGCTGAACAAGAATCCGGAAGAGTACAACGTGATCGTCGCTTCGAATCTGTTTGGCGACATTTTGTCGGACGCATTCGCCGGATTGGTCGGCGGCCTCGGTTTTGCGGCTTCGGGAAACATTGGCGAAGACGTTGCCGTCTTCGAGCCGACGCACGGCTCGGCTCCGAAATATGCGGCGCTCAATCCACCCATCGTGAATCCGATTGCAATGATATTGTCGGCGGCGATGATGCTCGATCACGTCGGGGAAACGGCGAAGGCCGAACGAATCCGCACGGCGATTACCGATGTGGTTCGAGAAGGCAAGGTTCGCACCTATGACATGATGCGCATTCCCGGCGGGGCCAGGTCGATTTCGCAAGGCGCCGCTTCGACGGTGCAGATGACAGATGCGATCCTGGAGCAATTGCGGTAGACGCGAGGCATTGGTGAACCATAGAGGCAAAGAGTAACAGGGAGAACCAAGAAGTGAATTTCTCTGTGTCTCTGTGCCCCTGTGGTGAAATTGGTTTTCGCGAAGGCTTCTATGGGCAGCGTTGAGATAAAGCCGTTGATTTCCGCCGAGGCGGGCCACTGGGGCAAAGACGTGCGCTCGGACGCGCATATCGCGTTCGAGTCACGCGGTACGGGCGGCCTCGAGATTTCCCTCGAGTCTCGCGTCGCTCCTTATTATGGCGACGCGATTCTGACTCAGGCGCGGGACGTTCTCGCCGCGCTCGATATCAAGCATGCGCGTGTGACGATTCACGACGAGGGCGCGCTGCCGTTTGCTATCGGCGCGCGCATTGAAGCCGCGGCCAAAAGGGCCGGCATTGGCCTTGGCAAGCGTTGGTTGCCCGAGCCGCATCCCCTGCCCGAGCCATCGCCGAAAAACCGCCTGCGCCGCTCGCGGCTATATTTGCCTGGGTCGGAGCCGAGATACTTCATCAATGCCGCTCTGCATGAACCCGACGCCGTGATCCTCGATCTCGAAGACTCGGTGCATCGTGACGAAAAGGACGCAGCGCGAATTCTCGTTCGCAACACACTCCGCGCCGTCGACTTCGCCGATTGCGAGCGCATGGTGCGCATCAACCAGTTGCCGCTAGGCCTGGAAGACCTGGCCGAGGTCATCGTCGAGTCGCCGGACCTGATTCTGATTCCGAAGGTCGAACGCGCCGACCAAGTCGCTGAAGTCGATCGCGTGATCAGCGAGATCAAGACGCGAGAAGGAATCCCGCGGCCAACGTGGATCATGCCAATCCTAGAGTCGGCCTTGGGGATTGAACACGCATTCTCCATTGCACACGCCAGCGCAAACGTAGTTGCGCTGACGATCGGCCTTGAGGATTACACCGCCGACCTCGGGGTCGTGAAAACGCCGGAAGGCAGCGAGTCCCTGTATGCCCGCTCGCGTATCGTGAACGCCGCGCACGCCGCGGGAATTCAGGCGATTGATTCCGTCTTTGGCGACGTCGGCAACATGGACGGCCTTCTCCATTGGGGGCAGGAATCGCGTGCCATGGGCTTCGAGGGCATGGGCTGCATTCATCCCGGCCAGATTCGAGTGATTCACGAGGCGTTCCGGCCTAGCCAGGCGGAGATCGAGAAGGCGCAGCGTATCGTCGCCGCATTTGAAGACGCCCAGCGCAAGGGCCTCGGCGTGGTCAGCCTCGGCTCGAAGATGATCGATCCGCCGGTAGTGCAGCGTGCGCTCAAACTCGTGGCGCGCGCCAAAACGATGGGAGCAATCTCGTGAGCGGCAAAGTGGAACTCGCACAAAACGCCCTTGGGCGCACGGTGCCAACGACGGTTAACGGCAAGTCCCAGACTCCGTTTCAAGGCGTCGGTAAATTTCAGCCGCATGGACATAAGGCCGCGCCACCGATTTCCTCGAATAAAGATTATCCGGAGACCGGCGACAAGCGCGCGCCGGATCTTGAAACGGCGCTGCGCAACTGCGGACTTCGCGATGGCATGACGATATCGAGCCATCATCATCTGCGCGATGGCGACAAAGTCGCGCTCATGGCGCTCGATGCGGCAGCTCGCATCGGAGTGAAAGATCTGATGTGGTTTCCGAGCGCTTCATTCCCTTCGCAGAAGGGCGCTATCGAGCTGATGGAAACGGGCGTCATCCACCACATCGAAGGCTCGATGAACGGCCCGCTCGGCGATTACTGCACGCAAGGGAAGATGCGTGGCATGGGCGTGCTGCGCTCGCATGGCGGCCGCTATCAAGCCATTCAGGATGGCGAGGTGCACATCGACATCGCCCTCATTGCCGCGCCTTCCGCCGATTTCTTCGGCAACGCCGATGGCTCGCACGGAAGGTCCGCTTGCGGGTCGCTCGGATTCGCCCTTGCCGATTCCATCTATGCCGACCGCGTCATCGTCGTCACCGACAACCTCGTTCCGTTCCCCTGTGTCCCTTGGCAGATTCAGGGCAACAACGTCGATTGCGTCGTCGAAGTTGCTTCCATCGGCGACCCGACAAAGATCGTATCGGGAACGACTCAAATCACGCGTTCCCCCGACCGCCTGCGGATCGCAGAAACGGTGGCCCAGTTTCTCCGCGCTGCCGGAATCATGAAAGACGGCTTCTCGTTCCAGGCCGGCGCCGGAGGTATTGCCCTCGCCTTCGTGCAATATCTGAAACAGATGATGAAAGAGGATGGCGTCAAAGCCCGCTTCGTCCGCGGCGGTTCCACAAAATACCTGGTCGAACTCCTCGAGGAGGGCCTCACCGACTACATCCTCGACGGCCAAACCTTCGATCTTTACGGCGTCAAATCGATTGCCAGTGACCCGCGCCATGTCGCGACTTCGCCGTTTACGTCTTACAACTATCACGGCAAGGGAAATTTCGCGTCGCTCGTCGATGCTGTCATCCTCGGCGCCACCGAAGTCGATGTCAACTTCAACGCTAACGTCGTCACCCACTCCGATGGCCGGCTCCTGCACGGCATCGGCGGCTGGCAAAACTGTCTCTTCTCCGGCTGCTCGATCCTCGCTCTGCCATCCTTCCGCGACCGCATCCCCGTGATCGTCGATGAAGTTACAACCCTCACCGGCCCGGGCGAAATGGTTGACGCCGTCGTGACCGAGCGCGGCATCGCCATCAATCCGCTCCGCACCGATCTGCTCGACGCCGTGAAGGGATCGAAACTACCCGTCCGACCGATTCAGGACATAAAGGCGGAGGTCGAAAAGATTTGTGGCGGCAAGCCAGCGCGGCCCACGCTCCGAGATCGGCCATGTGCAGTTGTGAAATGGGTCGACGGAACGGTACTCGACACTGTGTGGCAGGCCGGCTGATTTCCGAACAAAGGTGGATAGCATCCCCCCACCGTCCGCCGCGTGCAGAGACAGATCCGTGGCGTTGGTCACCTCCGCACTATTGCCCGTCCCGTATTTCCCGGGAACCGATAACGTCGGGCCAACGTACTCGTCTAACAGTCTCAAACTGTTCGCGTGCTAATTCGCCGAAACACAACAAACTCTGGAGTTCTGTTATGCGATACCTTATCTGTGCGCTTGCCCTGACCTTCTTCGTCGGTGCGATTTTCGTTCCATCTATGTCTGCTGCTAATACACCCGATCTCGACGCCCGCCGCAAGGCGCTCAACGACCTGCTGCACGAGCAGTGGGAATACACGATGCGCACCAGTCCGCTCTATGCGTCGATCCTCGGCGATAAGCGCTGGAATGATAAGGTCGACGACTTCTCGCAGGCCGCCATCGATGACAGCTTCGTGCAGGCGCGGCGCTTTCTCGAACGCTTCGAGGCCATCAATACGACCGGATTTCCCGACCAGGAAGTTCTGAACAAAGAACTGATGGTGCGCGACCTGAAAATGAACCTGGAGAGCCAGCGCTTCAAGGGATGGGAGATGCCGGTGAATCAGTTCAACGGTATACACATCGATGCACCGCAACTGGTCAGCGTGCTCGCGTTTGAAAATACGAAGGACTATGAAGACTACATTGCGCGTCTTAAACAGCTGCCGCGTCTTTTTGACCAAACCATCGCCCAGATGCGCAAAGGCATGGCCGACGGCCTCATGCCTCCGAAAATTCTTCTTGATCAGGTTGTGACGCAGGCTGACGGACTGGCCAAGACCGCGCCCGAGAAGAGCCCGTTCGCGCATCCATTCGACAAGTTCCCCGACTCCATTTCGCAAGCCGACCAGCAGCGTCTGCGCGAAGAAGGACTTGCTGCGATTCGCGATTCGGTCACGCCCGCGTATGTAAAGTTCACCGCGTTTGTCCGCGATGAGTATGCGCCGAAAGGCCGCACTGAGCCTGGTCTTTGGGCGCTCCCCGAAGGTCCGGCGCGCTACGCATTCGCGGTCAAGCAGTCAACCACCACCAGCCTCACACCCGAGGAAATTCATCAGATCGGTCTTGATCAGGTGAAGGAAATCGAAGGTCGCATGCTCGGTGTTGCTAGGCAGCTTGGATATCCGGATTTGAAAACTTTTTATGTGGCGCTGAAGTCCGACCCCAAACTGCATCCAAAATCGCGCGAAGAAATTCTCGACCTCTACCGGAAACACATCGACGACATGTACACCAAGCTTCCCAGCCTGTTCGGCCGTCTGCCGAAAGGTCGCCTCGAGGTGTTGCCGATCGAGGAATTCCGCGAAAAGGAGGCATCGACGCACTACGTTGAGGGTCTACCCGACGGTTCGCGAAAAGGCCACGTCATGGTAAATACGGGTGATTTTGCCAACCGCACCACGCTGGATATCGAGACCACCGCCTACCACGAAGGCGTTCCCGGTCACCATCTGCAAATCTCGATCGCGCAGGAATTGCCCGAGTTGCCGCCCTTCCGGCAGCACGAGTTCTACACAGCCTACGGCGAGGGCTGGGCGCTCTACTCGGAGCGCCTCGGCAAGGAGGTGGGTTTCTTCCAGGATCCTTACAGCTACTACGGCCACTTGCAAGATGACATGCTGCGCGCCATCCGCCTCGTCGTCGATACGGGCTTCCACTACAAACACTGGTCGCGGCAGCAAGTGGTCGACTTCTTCCATGATCATTCGGCGATCGACGAACCCGAAGTGCAGAGCGAAACCGATCGCTACATGGCCTGGCCGGCGCAAGCTCTGGGATACAAGATTGGCCAGCTGGAAATCCTGAAGCTTCGTCAGTATGCTAAAGACCAGCTCGGATCGAGCTTCGACATCCGCGCCTTCCACGACGAGGTGCTGGGCGGCGGCGCGCTTCCGCTCGACATACTCTCCGAGCGCATTCACACCTGGGTCGGACAGGAGAAGGCCCAGATGGCGGCCGCCGGCGGCGGTGCGAAGGCCGGACAGAAGTAAGCATGACGGGCTAAACTGCTCGATTCGCTCTTGTCTCAGGTTCGCTGCCAGTCTTGGCCGCTAACCTGAGAGGTTCTATAATCGGCGCAAATGCGGCGCTTTTTCAGCATTCTCCTGCTCACGCTCGTGCTCATGACGGTGGCGCTGATTTCTGCGCTCACGGCCATGCGCTTCGCCATCCACGGGCGCGAGGTGGTCGTGCCGAACGTTGTCGGAATGACCCCAGTGGAGGCCGAGCGCGCTGGATCTCCGTTGGGCTTGCAGCTGATTATCGAGCGTGAGTTTTACAGCGCCGAGGTTGCCGAGGGACGAATCATCAATCAGGTGCCTATGGCGGGAACCAAAGTGCGCCGTGGCTGGTCAATTCGCGTGGCACGCAGCCTTGGCCCACAGCGGGTTTCAATCCCCGATGTGACTGGCGAGAGCGAGCGGGCTGCCGAGGTGAACATTCGCCGCCGGGGTCTCGCGCTGGGCTCCATTGCCGAAATCGATTTTCCTGCGAATTCGCCGAACATCCCGTCGAATGCTGTGCCGAATCAGGTCGTCTCGCAGAATCCACCAGCGAACGCAAACGGTGTCTCGGCGCCGAAAATCAATCTGCTCGTCGATAGCGGCGCGGAAGCCGCTACATATGTCATGCCGAACTTAACTGGACAGCCTCTTGGGAGCGCGACGCTTTCACTGCAGGATGCGGGCATGAGAGTGGGCAAGGTGAGTGTCGCAGCGGCTCCTGCGGCCGGCGCAGCCGTTTTGAACGGTTCGCGATCCGGAACAGCGCCACAACTCAATTTACTTCCGCCATCTCAGCCCGGTCCCGCCAGCATGATCGTGACGCAATCGCCTGCGCCGGGACAAAAAGTCGTAGCCGGAACCGCGATCAATTTCGAAGTGCGGTAACACAAAAAGCAGCGCCGCTATCTTGGCGGCGGTTAGGCGGGCGTCCTCGCCCGCCACACTCAAGGCAACGCCGTCACTTGCGCTCGATCATCGCCGCGAAGAATCCATCGCACGGCTGCTGGCCGGGAATCGTCCGCAGGAAAGGCCCTGCCAAAAGTGAATCGATGTGGTCAACGACCAAATCGCCCGAGCCTCGCAAGCGCATAAGATCGTCCCGGCAATCGGCAATCTTGAAGCCCGACACGCCATGGAGAGCGGCTTCTATTACCTCTTCGTTTTCTTCGCGCTCAAGCGAGCAGGTCGAATAGACCAGTCGCCCACCAGGGGCCAGATGAGAGAGCGCAGATTTCAGGATTGCGATTTGCCGTGATTGCAGGTCGGTGAGGTCGGCCGGTTGCAGTCGCCACTTGATTTCAGGATTGCGCGCCAGAGTGCCGGTGCCCGAGCAGGGAACATCGGCAAGGATGCGGTTAAACTCCTTTGCAACAGGCAAAGCGCGGGCGTCGCCAGCAATGACGCGGATATTCGCAGCACGGACCAGACGGCGCAACAGGCGCGCGCGATGCGGGTGCAGATCGGCCGCAACGATCTGCGACGCTGGGTTGCGGCGCGCCAGCAATGCCGCCTTGCCACCGGGAGCAGCGCAGCAGTCGAGTATTGATTCGCCGTGTCCGACAAGCAAAGCTACGAGCTGCGAAGCTTCGTCCTGGACGGTGATGCGTCCGTGGCGGAATGCTTCTGTGCGCGACACATCGCCAGAGATGACCGTGCGCGCCGCCGACAGAATTTGGCCGGGCTCAATCTTAACGCCGCTCGGCGACAGTTCGGCCAATGCCTCATCGTCGTAGACATGGATGGAAGTCGCTGGCGCGCTTTGGTTATGGGCACAAATCAGCCGCGCTCGTTCCAATCCGTATGCCTTGATCCAGCGCTGGACGAGCCATTCAGGGTGAGAGGAATTCTGCGCCAGCGCGGCCTCATCCGCTGATCCGGAAATGGTGGCGAGCCGTGCATCCAGGCTCGGGGACTCGCTTGCCTGCCTGACCACTTTGCGTAGCACGGCATTGACGAATGGAGCCGCCGATTTCTTACGAGTGGACTTAACGAGTTCGACGCTTTCAAAAATGGCGGCGCGCGCCGGGATGCGCGAAAGAAACTGCAACTGATACAGTCCAATTCGCAAGCCAACGAGAACTTCGGCGTCAAGCCTCACAAGTTGCTGCGACGATGCTTTGCCGAGCGCGCGGTCGAGAACGCCTTGCCAGCGCAGGACACCCATCGTCAATTCAGTCGCCAGTCCATGGTCTGCCACTGAGAGTTTGGCGAACCGTGCCGAGTGCAGGAGTTCGCTGGCGTAGGAATTCTCGCGCGTAACCTTCAGAAGAATTTCAAATGCCGCGGCGCGCGCTGGAGAGACTGGCATTGACTACTCGCCGAGGCGCTCGCCCGGTTTGGGATGATAGCCGTTGATGAATTCCTGCGCGGACATGCGGCGCTTGCCGTCGAGTTGAATCTCAAGGAGATTCAGCGTCGTACCTTGCCCGCAACCGACAACCAGGCGCGCGACATCGGCGGCGAACTCGGAGGGGGATAAGCCGCGGGAGAATTGTATTTCTTCGGCGCGATGCACCTGCATATTCTTTCCGCGAAATGAGGTGAAAGCTCCGGGCCACGGACGAAACCCCCGCATGCGATTCAACAGTTCGGAAGCGGTCCGGGAGAAGTCCATTCTGCCATCTTCCTTTGTCAGGATCGGTGCGATTGTGGCCTGCGAGTGATCCTGCGGAATTGGCGCGATCTCTCCCGCATCCAGCCCACGCAATGTCTCCACCATTAGCTCTGCGCCAACTGCCGCCAGTTTTGGCGCCAGCGTTTCCGCTGTGTTTTCCAGCCCGATTGCCATCTCGCGTTGCAACAGGATGTCTCCGGTGTCGAGGCCGGCATCGATGCGCATAGTCGTCACGCCCGTGACAGTTTCACCTTTCGCGATCGCCCACTGAATCGGCGCTGCACCACGATATTTTGGGAGCAGGGACGCGTGCAGATTCAGATTTCCGAGCCGCGGCAGATCGATCATCCACTGCGGAATGATTCGTCCATAGCCAACGACGATGATTGCGTCGGGATGCAAGTGTTCGAGCTGCGAGCGAAATTCAGCATTGTTCTTGATTGCCGAAGGCTGCACAACAGGCAGGCCGAGGCGAATGGCCGATTCCTTCACCGGAGAAGCGGCCAACTCCATGCCGCGTCCGCGAGGACGATCGGGCTGCGTCACCACGAGGGAAACGGCATGACCCGCGCTGACCAGCGCTTCCAACGTGGGAACCGCGAAGCGAGGAGTGCCGCAAAAAATCAAAACCATAAAGAAGGTCTTAGGTCTTAGGTATTAGGAAGCCAAATCCCAAGGCACTTCACGTTTTTCCTAAGACCTGACACCTAACACCTAACACCTAACACCTGACACTTAACACCTGCTTTCCTACCACTCTCCCGCCTTCACCATCTTCTTGATCTTTCTCTTGATCAGATCCCGCTTTAGCGCGCTGATGTGCGCGATGTAGAGCTTGCCGTTGAGGTGATCGGTTTCATGAAGAAAGGCTCGTGCCAGGAGGTCTTCTCCTGTGTGCTCGAAAAACTTGCCGGCCGCATCCTGCGCGCGAACCGTGACGACCTTCGCGCGTGACACGTCCTCACGGAACTCCGGAATGCTTAAACAGCCTTCACTTCCCCGCTGGCGGCCCTCTTTGCCGATGATTTCAGGATTGATCAGGACAAGCTTCGCGTTGGGATCTTCCTTGAAGGTTATATCCACCACCGCGATTCGTTTCGAGATGCCGATTTGCGGCGCCGCCAGTCCCACGCCACGCGCCTCATACATCGATTCGAACATGTCCTCGATCAGTTTCTTGAGTTCGTCGTCGAACGCCGTCACAGTGGCCGCCGGTTTTTCCAGCACCGGATCGCCGTATTTCACAATTGGATAGATCATGCTCAGTAGTGTTTCAGTTGTTCCAGATAGCCTTCGAAATTTCGCTTCATTTCCCGCAGCGAGTCACCACCAAACTTTTCGAGCGCACAGCGAGCCAGTGTCAGCGCGACCATCGCCTCGCACGCTACTCCCGCGGCGGGCACCACGCAGACGTCCGAGCGCTCGTAGGCGGCTTTTACCGGCTCGCGCGTGGTGAAATCGACCGATTGCAGAGGACGCCGCAGAGTCGATATCGGCTTCAAATACCCGCGCACTCGGATCTCTTGCCCATTTGAGACGCCGCCTTCAATTCCGCCGGCATTGTTGCGTGTGCGCGTGAAGCCGGCGAATTCCGTATCGCGCCGATAGCCAATTTCATCGTGCACCGCCGATCCCGGGGAATGCGCTGCCTGAATTCCGCTTCCGATTTCGACCGCCTTCACCGCTTGCAGCGACATCACCGCGGCAGCGAGCATCGCGTCCAGGCGCTCATCCCATTGCACGTAGCTGCCCAGGCCTGGTGGCACGTTTCGCGCCACAACCTCGAACACTCCTCCAACCGAATCGCCGGTTCGCAGGACATTGTCGACTTCGGCTTTCATGCGCTGCTCGGCTTCCGCATCCGCGCAAGAGAGCAGTACTTCATTTTTTTGCGCCAACGGCTCGATCTGCTCCCAGGCAATCTCCCGGTCTGCGATGGAGACCGAGCCAACCGCGATCACGTGACTCAAAACATCGATTTTCAATTCGCGCAAGAGCAGCTTCGCCAGCGCCCCAATCGCGACTCGCGCCGCCGACTCCCGCGCCGACGCGCGCTCCAGCACGTAGCGCGCCTCGGTGAAATCGTATTTCAAAGCACCAGCCAGATCGGCATGACCCGGGCGCGGCGACGCCACTCGCTTATGTTTTTCCGGGTCGCCTGCTTCCACCGGCAGCGAATCTTTCCAGTTCTGCCAGTCCCGATTTTCGAGCAGCACCGCGACCGGCGATCCGATCGTCTTTCCATGATGAATGCCGGACAAAAAGTGCGCCCGGTCAGTCTCAATCTTCATGCGCCCGCCGCGGCCATATCCTTGCTGCCGGCGCCAGAGTTCGCGGTCGACGAATGCCTGATCGACCGGCAAACCGGCGGGAAGGCCGGAAAGAAAGGCAACCAGCGCCTCGCCGTGCGATTCTCCGGAAGTAAAGTAGCGGAGCATGTGAAACACGCATTGTAAATGAAGAAGATAGGGAAGCAGAAAGGCGATTTGGCGGTTCTTGGCGTGGTTGCATGGCACAATTGCGCGTACAATCTTTTGAGCGATTGAACGCCGCGGGGCCCACTTGTAATCGATCGCGCTTCGTCTGCTGACGCGAGGTAGGTTGCGGTGTTGACCACAAAAGCTGGACCAATTCCGGTCGAGAGTACTGGGCGCATCCGGTGCGTGATCGCCGACGATCACGAACTTGTGCGCTACGGTGTGCGACGGCTGCTTGAAGACGCCCGCGATTTTGTCGTGGTAGCCGAAGCCGAAGACGCCTCCCAGGCGCTCAAACTGACGCTCGAACACCGCCCCGATCTCGTTCTGCTCGATATCGGCATGCCCGGAATGTCATCCTTCGAAGCGGGACGCCTGATCGAGGAGCATTGCCCGGACTGCCGCATCGTCTATCTCACCATGCATGAGGATCGTGAATACGTTCGGCAAGCCATGCGCTCGGGCGCCAGCGGTTACCTCCTCAAAGACACGCCGACGAGTGTTCTGTTGCGGGCGTTGCGTGACGTCAAGCGCGGCGAACGTGCCTGGAGCCCGCGCATTGTTCACATGCTGCGTCAGGAAGTACCTGCTTCCGGCCCGTTGCGCGTCGTCACGCGGCGCGCCACGCTGACAACTCGCGAGCGTGAAGTGATGCGGCTTTTGGCCGAGGGCCGAACTGTGCGCCAGGCGGCGGAGGAACTCGGGCTCAGCACCAAGACCGTGGAGGCGCACAAGTTCAATCTCATGCGCAAGCTGGACATTCACAACAAGGCGCAACTGGTGACGGTCGCGATCCAAAAGAAGATTCTTCCTACGCCGATTCCGATGTAGTTCTCAAAACAGCGGATTTTTACTGAGACAGCGCTCCTCCGCCAACAGCGAAAGCTGTTCGCAGGTCTAACATCCAAGCAAGTCGTCCCGGAGATATTTCGGGGGGGGTACCCCCCCTCCCATTTCTCACGAGACTAGATCCAATAAAATCAGCGAGTTAGAGTAAGTATCCTCGCAAAATCTTCCGGAATAAAGACTTAGACTTACTTCTTATAAGCCTTTTATAGGCCTATAGTTAAGTCCAATTTTAGGCAATTCTTCGACTGAAAGGCCGCCAAAATATTCGGTTTAAAGGGCTTATAGGTAAAATCTTGAGCGCGTAGGAGATATACCTCGAAAATCGGCCTGTGAAGGCGTCGCGAACTACCGATCCGCGCAAAATATTCATAAATAAAGACTTACACGTAAAATATTGGAAAATAATGAGTTAGATCGACAATTCGAGACGATCATCGCAGGTCTACTTCTTCAGCCGCAAATTTTCAAAGATCGAATCTGGCTCGGCGCGTTATGCGCTTACTTCCATCTTTCCACCGTCTGCGGCTGAGTCAAGAGAATTTATGGTCATCGGGATGTAATCGCGGGAGCCTGCATGCTCGTGCCAAGGAATTTTGGCGAGAAGGTTCACCGGGAGGCGAGCGCTGCCAACGTGGCCAAGTCTGGGACCTCGAGGTCAGGGCGGCCATACGCAGACTTAACCGCTCCGACTCCCGGCCGCGCCGATTTGCGGTTTACCCACACGGTCGCAAGCCCGAGTGATTGCGCGGGGATCACGTCGTGATAGATGCTTTGGCCGACATGGAGCAGATGTTCGCGGGGGATCGCAAGCCGCTCGAATGCCAGCTCGAAATTACGAAGTGAAGGCTTGTAGCTCTGCGCCTGTTCGGCGGTGATTACAGCATCGAAGTGCACGCCGAGCAGTTTGCGGGTCTCAGCAAAGAGATCGTCGTCGATGTTCGAGATGATGGCCAGCCGATAGTGTTTTTTGAGGTTGCGCAGCGCATCAACGGTATCGGGGAACGCGGGCCAGGAGGGGACGGAGCCAGCGAGCGTATCGAGATCCTGCGCGTCGGGCTGAAACCCCAGGCGCTTGCCGAAGGCGCGCACCACCGATTTCAAGACATCGCGATATTTTTTATAAGGAGGCTGCTCCGCTTCCGCTTCGAATTCTCCATAAAGCTCAAGAATCGCGGCGTCGCTCAGCGTTTTTCCATGGCGATCCAGCACGCGGTGCATGGCGGGGAGAATTCCGGCCTCCCATTCGATAAGGGTACCGTAGCAGTCGAAGGATAGGGTGGTGAAGCGAGAGAAGTCCATGGGGCGTCCTTCGTCCAGGGTCCTGCGTTCTTAGCTCGCTAGTCGTTCGTTACTCGCATGTCTTTGGCGATCCAGCCTGGAGCTTTGCGAAGGACGAAGGACAGTTTTATGCTTTTTGCGCGCTGAACAAATCTGGTGCGGTTGAAGACGCTTCGGGCGTTTCCGGAGCAAGCTCAGCCGATGCGGGAGGCTGCTCCTCGGCAACGTTCTGCGCCGGCTCCGCCTTCTCACCTTGTTCAAATTTGCGCGAGTCGAGCAGCGGCCGACCGAGCGAGGCGTTGTAGCTGGTCCACGGACCTTCCAAGCCGATCTCACGCTCGAAGTGGGCGCGCATCGCCTCCATTTTCGAATCGAGATCGTCGAGGTAATGCAGCATGAGCGCTTCCGCGAACATGGGCAGCTTGGGCGACCCGAACTCGTACTCGCCGTGATGGCTGATGATGAGGTGCTCGAGCAGCGTCTTCAATTCGGGCGGGAAATTCGGCAACTGCGACAGTTTCGCCTGCAGCATTTCGAGCTCGATGATCATGTGCCCCAGCAACTGCCCGCGCGTTGTGTAGGAAAACGACCGGTTGTAGGTCAGCTCGTGAATCTTTCCGATATCGTGCAGGAACGCGCCCGTCAGCAGGAGGTCGCGGTCGACCTGCGGATAGTTCCGGCACATGAGGTCGCAGGATCGGAACAGCGAGACCACGTGATCGAGCAAACCGCCGATGTAGGCGTGATGCAGCGTTTTGGCAGCGGGCGCGTTGCGGTAGCGCTCGGCGATCTCGGGATCGCTCATGAACAACTCGACCAGCGCTTTCAGATGCGGGTTCTTAAAGGTGGCGACAAAATCGGCGAGCGTCCGCCAGAGTTCGCCAATGTCCTTTGTGGTTTTAGGCAGGTAGTCGGTGTAGTCGATCTCGGCTTCGCCCATCTTGCGCAATTTGTGGATGGTAAGCTGAAAGCGGTTCTTGTACTTGTTGATCAGGCCCTTGACCTTGACGAAGTCATCCTGCTCGAAGGCGCCGATGAACTCCTCGACGTTGTCCCACATTTTGGCTTCGATCTGGCCGGTACGATCGGCGAGGGTCAGCGCCAGGTACGGATCGCCATTTTTTTTGGGCTTGACCTGCTTTGTCGCAACCACAAAGCAAGAGGTGACGATCTTGTTTTCCTGCTGATGACACTGGCAGATGAAGAACTCTTTCATGGGCCTCCGCGAACCTCGTTCGCTTCGCGAGTCATGCGAACGCGGCCGCACGCGCTACCAACTCTGGATGCGCCTGTGGCGCCGGGGGATTGCCGCCCCGCAGGCGATAGTTAGCTTAGCCTAAAACACACCCAGCTTCTTTTTCTTTTTCAGGTCCTTGGCGCCCGCTTCCTTGGCCGTGGTTTCGACCGGCTTGGTCTGATTGGCACTCGCCCCCGTATCGACATAGCCCTGCTTGTAGTCGATGTAAGCTTGTTCGCGCAGGGTTGTGAGGTAAGCGCGCAAGGCCGGCTGGAGCTTCTGCATGTAGAGGGCATCCTGAATGCGCGGTTCCACTTCTTTGAGCGGAGGGATGCCAGCCATCTGGTGCTCGACCACCTTCAGAATGACGTACCCTTGTTTGGTTCGAATCACGTCCGTGGTGTCGCCGGATTTCATAGCGAACACTTTGTCTTCCAGTTCCTTGGCCAGCGTTCCACGTTTGAAGAAGTTCAGGTCGCCGCCTTCCTTGGCCGAAGGCCCGTCCGATTCTTTCTTGGCCAGCTCCGCGAAATCCCCACCCTTCTGAATTTGCGCCAAAATGCTATCCGCTTTCGCCTTCGCCGCGGCCAGCGCCGCTTCGTTTTCCGCGTCGGTCGGAGGCTCCGGCTTGCCATTCAAGCCATTGGGCTTGGCAGGTGGTTTGGGGGCGACGAGAATTTCGCTGAGGCGCACCTGCTCAGGGTGCTCCAGCTCGGCCTTATGCGCGTCGTAGAACTTCTGCTCATCCTCCTTGTTCATGGCGAGCTTGGAGCCCACTTCCTGGCCGATGACGCGCTGCGTGATGATCTGGTTGCGCAGGTTCTCCTTGAACTCTTCGTACGATGCGCCCTGTGCCTCGGCGGCCTTTTCGAGATCTTCCATGGTGGAAAGGTTCATCTGCTTGCGCATCTCGTCGAGCCGCTTGACGAGTTCCGTATCGCCGGTGATCCCCAGGTCCTTGCCCTTCTGCAGGAGCAATTGCTGGTCGATGAGGTCGCGCAGAACATCCTTTTCCTTTTCCGCGAATTCGCGGTCGGCGTTCTGCGGGTCCTGCTGCTGGACCTCCTGCTTGAGCTGGTCGCGGCTGCGGACGTACTCCGAGCGCGTGATGATGCCGTTATTCACGCGGGCGACGATCTCCTCGACGATGGTGTCGGCGGAGAGAAGGAGGGGCAAAAACAATGCAAAGGCAACGAAAAGCAGGGTCAGTCGGATCCTGGGCATGAATACTCTCTTGAAATCTGGGCTGTCAAACTCGATAACTATTTTCGTATTCTACGCTGGGAATGGGGCGAGAACCAGATCAGAAGGCCGAATGGCGGTATGTAGATGAAGAAAGGTTGCCTTTAGTCTGTCGGCTGATGGCCGCTAGCCGTGGCGAGTTGTTCTGATTTTTCCTTGAGTTCCCCCTTTTGTTCCGATTTTCCGTAGATGAATACTCCGACCAGAGCCGCGAGTGCGCAGATTATCGACGTCAGTCCGGCGCCGCTCATCCCTTTCAGCGAGAGCCAAATGCCACCTACAATCGCGCTCATCGCAATTGCAAATGCGCACATAAGGCCCCATCTTTGAACAGCCGTATTCGCTTTGACGACGGTTCCTTCCAAGTCTCGCCGGTGTGCGGCCTGCTGCTCTGCCATGCGAATTATGCGATCGGCCGATCCAGGGAGTATTTGTTCGTATTTCGCTAGATCTTCGGGAGGAGGTAGGGGACCTGAGTAGCGAGAGACCTGAACAGCGGCCTGAAGCATCGCAACTGTCTCGCGTCTCTCGTCCGGACTCACTGAAAGAAGCTCATTTGTCGCTCATCAGCGACACTCTCATCGCTGCCGACACTTCTATCGACTGGCAGCGAGCAGGATAGCTGCGCCATAGCTGCAACGATGTCTTGGCCGACCATATGCCAATCAGAAGAGAGAGCTTTGTAATCCGCTTCCCGCTCGGTGGAACTCCCATTGTATGCATCGAAGGTTCCATACAGGTCAAGCGCGCGAGCAGCTCCGGAGAGAAATGACGGATTCGCAAAGAGAAAGCCGGACTTAACTTTGTTCAAGTTTTTATCCCCAAACGTAGAGATGCTAACACATAGATAGACGGTTGGAAGTGACGAAAGGATTCCGCTTCCGGCCGCTCCAGCCACAAAAACATGCTGGAAATTCAGTAACTTGCAGGCGCAAATATCTAACGTCTGATGGTTTTTATTGGTCCTTCTGAGAGGCAGGCTAGAGACACTATTAGGTCGCGGGATTTTCGAGTCTGCTGTCGTTATGCCGCCCGCGTCAGCACCAGCGCGGTCACGTCATTGTGCTTCGGCGCGGTATGAACGAACGATTGCACGTCCTGGAGGATGCGCTTCGACAAATCCCTGGCCGAGCCTGCGCTTGTCTGCATGGAGGTCTTTACGCCATGCAGGCCGAATTCCGAATTTTTGCTCTCCGCCTCGACCACGCCGCGGGAGACAACGGCAATGGACGACTTAGCGCCCATTCCAACCACGCGGGCATCGGTTGGGGCGAGCGAGAAGAGACCGAAGGGAAGGCCGGTGGCTGGCAGTTCGACCACACTTGCATCGTCGCGCAGGAGGGCGGGGGTGTGTCCGGCGTTGACATAGCAGACCGTACCCAGTTCCTCGTTGTAGCAGCCGGCGAAGGCGGGACAGCTGCGCACGCCGCCGGCAGCGCGCATGATCTCCAGGTTCAGCCGCCGGGAGAGCTCAATCATCGCCTCAGGTTCGTTCAGTTCCTCGGCGGCGAAGATCTGCTCGGCGGCGGAGTGGAAGCAGTGCTTGGCGGCTTCGAGAACCGCAGTGTTGGATTCGCGTTTTCCAGCCACATCGAGGAGGCCAAAGAGAACGCGGGTCGGACCGACGCGCACAAAAGCGTGAAAGTCACCTCCGGCCTGTGGCGAGAAAAAAGCGACCGACATGTCGGCCCCCTGCATGGGGGGCGGGTCGGAGTGCTCGATCTGCTTCGGAGCCGTCTGTTCCGGGCCGAACCACTTGGAGAGTAGCGCCATCATCCGGACGGCAAGTTAGCACAATTCGTAGCGGTGGGCAATGAAACAAATGGGCGACGAGGCTATTTTGAATGGAGTTGTTATTTCAGTGGGTTAAATATGCAAGAGATTGAACACGAAGAGAGACTCAGGCGGTCAAAGGCTGAACTTATTTTCCGTAGCGGTCCCCGAGCCATTTCGCCATGTCGTCCCGCATTTGGCGATAGTCCAGGTGCATCGTTGCGCGCAGGGCCGCTTCGGTTCCGCTGCCCTGGCCCAGGCGTGTCAGAATCTGCTGAATCTCGCCCATGCCGTAGGTGTCGCGAATGTACTCCGCCGCGGCCAGCGACTCGGCATAGGCGGTGCTCGCTTCCGGCGCGGAGAAGCTCATGAAGCTGCCTTCCAGCATGTTGTAGGGAATTTCCGCTCCCGCGCCATAAAGCTGGGACAGCGCGTGTCCGTTCGACGCGCTCGATTTGCCCTCTTCCATCTGGGCAATGCCCTCATTCAGCCACGTGGGGCAGCGGTGGCTCGTGATTTGCGCGATGAAAGAATGCGTTAACTCGTGCTTGAGGACATGTGCCAGGTCGCCGCTAACGCTCTGCATTCCGTTAACGGGGATGCGCAACTTGCCGTCGTTGATCGCGCCACTCCACGAGGGCGCACGCGTTACATCGAAAAATGCCTGCTGCGTATAGAGGGTGACGGCAATTGTGTCGTGGGGCGAGTATCCGAGATCGCGAACCAGGTCGTCATAGTCGGCATCGAGGGCCGCCAGCAGCTCGCGGCGGAAACCTTCGCTCGACTCTTTGCCTTCAAAATGCAGATTGAAGTGGCTGCTCTCACTTTGTGAAAACGCTGCCTCCGCCTTGGACTCGCGCTGCGCGCGATCCAGGTATTGCTTGATCACGGGATCCGGCCGAAGTTCGTAAGACCGCTTCCAGGAACGAATGGCTTCCGGCGTCCGGTCGTTGGCGAACTGAACAAAGCCCAGCATGCCAAGCGCGTCCGGCGAATCGGGCGCGAGGCTCGCAGCCCGCAGCGCACAAGCCAGGGCCTCTGAGTTGTGACCCGTTCGCAGAAGGCTAGCCGCGTAATAGATAAGGAGCGTTGCATTGTCCGACTGGAACCGCAGCGCCGATTCGTAGTACCGCCTGGCTTCCGGGAAGTTGCCGTGGTCCGCTGCGAATTTCCCAGCCAGGAAATATCCGGTTGCGGCCAACTCGGGATTGCCCGCCGTGTCGAGAGCCGCGAGCGCGTCGCCGTCGATTTTGCCGTCCCGAACGATCTTGCCGCTCAGGTCGGCTTCATGGCTGAAGCTCACCTGCGGCGTGAAATCCGGGAGCGCGGCTTCTCCATGGCTCGCAGTAACTGGAGCGACGCCGCCCGCATCAATCCTATCGATGGACGATTTCGGAATGGCGTAGGTGTTCTCGCCCACGTCATACTCGACCCGGTCTTTATTCTTGTCTTCCCGAACCTGGTCGGCCCAGATGGTGCGTCCGTTCTTCAGATGAATGACATCGGCGGGCGCGGAAAGCGCGGTCAAAAGCACTAAAATGGGTGCCATCAAGCGCATTTCAGCTGATTTTAGCAACCGTCCCGGAGGGCTTCGTAGGTGACCAAGGTGCTCGTTCGCCAGTGGCGAAGATTGGGGGTGTCTGGCCGGGTCGTGGCGGAATGCCTGCTTTTTTTGTCTCTTTTTTCCCCGTCATCTTTTGCCCAGCCGGCTACTGACCACTGCCCCCAGACGGCCGCTGGGCTCTATCAGCGCATCCGTACAATCGGCCTCGATCCCGGACGCGTTCACCATGTGCGTGGCGCATCCATCCACCGTCCCAGCCTCAGCATCACGTTGGAGGATGGGACCATCGCCTTCACCGAAGACATCTGCGGACGCACCACCGGCGCTTTCTTCGTCGGCGACGGAGAAGTGCTTCTGCAGCCTCCCGACCGCGTCGAACGCGCATCGCTCACACTCTTCACGGGGGTGGCGATTCTGGAGGAGCAGTTCAACTCGGCATACCTACGGTTTAACGACGAGACGGCGGAACAGCTAGAGCCCTTTCTTTCCGCAGCCGACGACAGCGCTGACTTCCTGAAAGAATGGGCTGACGCGATCCCCAAGTTCGCGGATTTCGACGCCCTCCGCCTGCTCATCGACTTCAGCCATCTTTTGCCGCCGCACGAGCGCGATCTGAAATTTCCACCTCTGCTGCATGCGCACGTTTTCGGCAAGACGTTGGGTGCCTTCGAAGTTTTCTGGGACGCCGCTATTCCGGAGCCTCTGTGGGCCGGGCGGCCGCAGGTCAAGGATGGCACCCCCTACTTCGATATCTGGACATCATTCGTTCCGCCCGCCCCAAGCGGAGCAGCCGCTCTTTCTCCTCACGCCAACGAAATTTTCATTTCGAGTTTTAAGATTCGTGCCACGGTGACTCCGCCGACTGCCTTGGAAGCGTCGGCAGACCTGGAAATTCACGTCCGTACGGGCGGGCAGCGCACCCTTCTGTTCGAACTGTCACGCTACCTGAAAATCGATTCGATCACGGCCGCCGGCCGCCCCGTCGATTTCATACAGAATCCCGCAGTCGAAGGTACGCAACTCCGCCGCAAAGGGAACGATCTAGTGGCCGTCATTTTCCCGTCCGATCTCAAAAGCGGGGAGGACATGCGGCTCAGCTTCCATTACGCGGGCGAGGTTCTTTCTGACGCGGGCAACGGGTTGTTGTACGTCGGAGATCGCGGCACCTGGTATCCGAGTTTCGGCCTGAACCATGCAATGTTCGATATTACATTTCGCTATCCAGCCGAATGGACGCTGCTCGCTACCGGCAAGCGGGTTATTGCAGCGACCGACCCGGGGCCGGCGACGGGAGAGAAGATCGGCCACTGGATCTCAGAGCGCCCGATTCCGGTGGCGGGCTTCAATTTGGGCCGCTATGTCCGTGCCGAGGCCAGGGCGGGCAATGTTCCAGTCGAAGCCTATGGCACTCGGGGCGTCGAAAAGTCGTTCCCTAAGCCGCCACCGACAGAAGTAATTGAACCCCCGACCCGCCCGGGGCTGACACCGCTTCCTCCGATTGTACTGCCACCGCCGGCGCCGTCCCCGGCCCGCAACGTCCAGGACGTTGCCGACCGCGCGGCCAACGCTATTGACGTTTTCTCCAAGTGGTTCGGGCCCTATCCCTTCAGCTCTCTCGCGCTCACGCAAATGCCCGGCGACCTCAGTCAGGGCTGGCCGGGCCTCGTTTTTCTTGCAAGCGGGGCTTTCCTTAACGAGCAGGAAGAGCACGACCTGCGCCTCGATCCAGTCGTTCAGGTGCTCAACCTTCAGGTCGTGGTCCATGAAACGGCTCATCAATGGTGGGGTGATCTTGTCCTTTGGAGAAGCTATCGTGACCAGTGGCTCTCCGAAGGGTTAGCGAACTATGCTTCGCTTCTGCTGCTCGAGCAGAAGAGCCCGGCGGAATTCCAGGCCATTATGGAAAAATACCGGCGCGATCTGATGAGCAAGAACAAAGAGGGAGAGTGGCTGCGCGATGCCGGCCCCGTCACACTCGGCCCGCGCCTCGTCTCGTCGCATTTTCCCGGAGGCTACGAAGCGATCAGCTACGAACGGGGCACATGGCTCTTTCACATGTTGCGTTGCATGATGCGCGACTCTGAAATGGCGATCCACACTCGCAGGGCGCCGGCCAATCCCGATGAGCCATTCTTCCGTGCGCTGCGCAAGGCGAGAGACCGTTTTGCGGGCAAGGCGATGACCACGCGCGACCTTATGCAGATTTTCGAAGAGGAACTGCCGCGCCCGCTTTGGTACAACAATCATCACAATCTGAACTGGTTTGTGGACAACTGGATCAACGGTACCGCTATCCCGGCGCTCTCCACGCGGGACGTTCACATCACGAACAAAGGCGGCGCTACTACCGTTTCCGGTTCGATCGTGCAGAAAAATGCTTCGGATACGCTCGTCACAGCGGTGCCAGTGTACGGCGCAACGTCTGGCAACTCCCTGGTTTTCCTGGGAGAAGTGCTGGCTGACGGACCCGACACCTCGTTTCACTTCAACGCAGCGGAGAGCGTTCACAAGGTTGTGATCGATCCGAATCAGACAATACTCAGCGCGCCAAAATAGTCATATACCTTCGCGAGAATCTCTCGTTCCTGTTTTCCTGCCTGCGCTTGGTCCCGGACCTGGGATTGCTTACCAAAGTAACGATCGAGCAGGAGGACGCTTATGGAGCTTCGCACTTATCCATCTCAGGCAAACTCGTGTTACCGCGCGCGTACGATTCTTCTCGTGGAGGATGAGCCTTTTGTGAGGGAGGCGACGCATAGCATTCTCGAGAGCGCTGGTTTTGAGGTTCTCCCGGTGTGCGATGCAGACGCAGCAGTCGGCCTCTACGAGCAGAGGTCCCGCTTCGTCGATCTTTTGATGACCGACATGATCCTGCCCGGCCGCACCGGGGAAGACCTCGGCCGCGAGCTACGGCAGCGTACTCCCGCGCTGAAGGTGCTGGTCACCTCCGGCTACAGCAACGTTGATGAATCGGTAGAGCAGCCGGGCTCAAACACGTTCTTTCTGGCCAAGCCATATTCCCGCCGAGGCCTGATAGAAAAGATCGAAGAAATTCTCTCGGTGGCTCCGCTGCACCAAATCGCCGGGCAGGCAGGTTGAGTTCTTCTCCGGGATCAACCCAGGTTATTGCGAAGCGAAGACAAGAAAAAGCTCCGCGTTAATCCGCGTACATCCGGGGAGACGAGTTGACTTCCAAGTCTGGGAGCTGAGGCCGGAGACCGGGTCCTCCCATTTATAATTTCCCGTTCACCCGGAGGCGGCAAATGAATCTTGAAGGCCGAGTCGCGTTGGTCACCGGAGCCTCGCAAGGCATCGGGCACGCCTGCGCGCTCCGTCTCGCTCGTCAAGGAGCCAGCGTTGCCGTAGCCGCGCGTAATCAGCAGAAGCTGGATGAACTTACCGCCGCCATCGCTGCCAGCGGGGGCAAAGCGGCTTCCTTCCCGATGGACGTTGCCGACGAAGACCAGATAAAAGCGGCGATCAAATCTGCGATCTCGCACTTCGGCAAGATCGATATCCTGGTCAACAACGCGGGTATTACCCGGGACCAGTTGGTCATGCGCATGAAGCGCGCCGATTGGGATGCCGTCCTCAACACCAATCTCACCTCGGCGTATCTCTGCATTCAGAGCGTAATCCCGTCGATGCTCAAACAGCGTTGGGGGCGCATCATCAACGTGACCAGCGTCTTCGGCCAGATGGGGCAGGCCGGACAGGCGAACTATGCGGCTTCAAAGGCTGGACTCATCGGCCTCACCATGGCGATTGCCCGCGAGGTCGCTTCCCGCAATATCACCAGCAATGCCATCGCGCCCGGCTTTATCGATACGAGCATGACCGCCGCGCTCGGCGACGACTTCAAACAAAGCGCGGCCAAGCAAATTCCGTTAGGCCGGGTGGGGACGCCGGAAGACATCGCGAGTGCGGTTGCGTTCCTCGCTTCCGACGAAGCTTCGTACATCACTGGGCACGTTCTCAACGTGAACGGCGGCATGTTGATGGGCTGATCGTGTATTGCGGACCCTTCGCCCGCGTGTACGCGTTCGATAGCCGCTGACTTTCAACGCTTCCGCGAACGCGCAAACGACTTCCACGAGCGTATACTGTCGCGGGTCAAAGAACCCCAAAATCCAACCCACAATGTAAAACTGAAAGCTGACAACTGAGAGCTGACAGCTTAAGGAGAGAGAACATGCGTTTCACTTCGCTAGGACTCGTCGTCATTCTGGTCGTAATTGCAGTCGCTTGCTCCAATGCCCCCACTGCCGCACCTGCTCCCGCGGCGCCACCCGACACGCGTGCCGCCGATGTGCAGGCCGTGAAAGATCTCGAAGCAGCATGGGTAAAAGATGCCGCCACAAAAGATGCCACGAAGTGGGCTGCCTACTTTGCTGACGACGGAGCAGGGCTCTATCCCGGGGCTCCAACCGTTACCGGCAAGGATGCTCTCGCGTCCGCAATCAAGCCGATGCTGGCCGATCCGAACTTTGCCCTTACATTCGCTTCTACAAAAACGGTCGCATCAAAGGGCGGGGACATGGTGTATTCGTGGGGAACCTACACCATGACGATGACCAATCCCAAGACCAAGAAGCCGGAGACCGATCACGGGAAATTCCTGACCGTGTACATGAAGCAGACCGACGGAAGCTGGAAAGCCGTTGCGGACACTTTCAATTCGGACTCCGCGATGTAAGCGGGAAGGGCGGGCAAATTGCCCGCCCGGCCTTTTAACTGGTACCAGAGATTCGTTGTATGCGCTACGCCCCCACGCCTCGCGCCGGCGCCTTCAGGCTCAACTCACACTGCAGTTCTTCCTGAACCGTGCTGGAAAGCGCTTCGCCGACCACTACGGCCAAAACCGCGTGCCAGGGAATCATCATGGCCTGCAACTCGACCGATGAATCCCGGTCGTGCTCCTTCCGGTTCAGTTCGATCCAGAGGCCCCGCTCGTCAGTGTCGTCGAGCACGCGCGCAATAATCGTGTGGCTGTTGTCGTCCGACTGCATCTCGTCCGCGCGATCCCGCAGAAACATCTGGATCGCCTGCAGATGGGCCCACTCTTTTCTGACCACGACCGCGTTGCTGGAATTCTGTCTAAGCCGCATAGTTCAAGGCTATCGGCGTCACCAATGCGGCAACGGTGACTGGAATCACGCGAGATTGTGAGCTGTGAGCTGTGGAAGGCGAGCCCGGCGAAGTTGGCCACGGTAACCCGCCGCAGGTTACTTACCGATCCTGCCGAGCAGGGAAACGACACAATAAGCGCGACGATTACCGCCTGGAGACTGAGAGTGGATGCGAACGGCAGACTAGCGAGCGTCGTGGATGACGAGGATCATTCCCGGCCGCAGCACGGCGACATTGCGGTTGTCGTGCTGCAGAGCCGACACGGTGGTGTTATAGGAACTGGCGATCGAATAGAGTGTCTCGCCCGCCTTCACCTTGTGCCGGACGAGCGCAGAAGAAGCGGTCCGTCCCTGGCCATCCTGCACTGCCGCAGACTTGGCTTTTGCGGATGTTCGGCCCGCGGCCGAGCGGGATGCCCGCTTCGAAGCCACCTGCGGCTCGCGCGCCAGCGGCGAAACCGGCAGGTGCACGAGCAGCGTTTTCCGGCCCGCCAAACTACTACCCTTGATGCGGTTCCAGCTGCGAATCATCTTCGCGGAAACTCCGAGATTCTCCGCTACCGACTCAACCGTGTCTCCCTTGCGGACCCGGTAACGGGTAAGCGCCCGGGCGTAGGTTGTCGACCCGGTCTCTTTGCCCGGCGCAATCGGAATAATCAGGCGGCTCTCCGGAGCCAGTTCGCTGCTGTCAAGATCGTTGGCCGCCGCAATCGATTTGGGCGAAGTGCGATAGGTTCGCGCGATGGAAGCCAGGGTCTCGCCCGCCTGCACCTTGTGATATCGCCACCACACACGCTTATCCACCGGGATCGACGTCACTTCAGTCTGGAATTTCGAGGCCGTTCCCGCCGGCAGTCTCAGCTCAAATTCGTGATCTTTCGGAGTTGTCATCCGCAGGAGACTCGGGTTCAGCTCCTGGAGATCGCTTGACGACGCGTCAACGCATTCCGCCACTAGCCGCAGATCAATGGGATAGTCGATTTTTACGGTGTCATAAACAGGTGGCTTTTCCTTCACCACCGAAGTCAGCCCATATTGCCCGGGATTCTTGGCCATGATGGTGACGGCCAGGATGATGGGAACATAGTTGCGCGTCTCTTTCGGCAGCACGTTGCGGCGGTAGAGCTCCCAGAAATCGGCATAGCCGGTGCGCTTGACGGCGCTCTGCACCGTGCCGGGGCCGGAGTTGTAGGCGGCCATCGCCAGGTACCAATCGCCGAACTGGTTGTAAAGATCGTGCAAGTGCCGGGCGGCCGCGCGCGTCGCCTTCTCCGGGTCCTGCCGCTCATCCATCCACCAGCTGCGCTCCAGCCCGTAGCCTTTGGCCCGGCTCGCCATGAACTGCCAAATTCCCCGCGCCCCGGCGCGCGATACCGCCAACGGATGGAAGCCCGACTCCGCTTGCGCGAGATAGATAAGATCCTGCGGAACGCCTTCCTGCTTGAGCGTTCGCCGGATCATGTCTTCATATTGCCCGGATCGAGCCAAGGCATGCTCCAGCGTTCCGCGGCCGCGATTCGAAAAGTAGTTGATGTATCCGGCGACCTGATCGGTCATCATCAGAGGCAGGTCGGAACGCGTCGACTTGATTTCGGCCTCAGCCTTGGCCTTCACGTTCTCGTCAACGGGCGGGGTGACCTCGTTGGCCTCGTCGATTGGAGCGGGCTCCGATTTCTGCTCGGAGAATCCATCGCCCTGCTGCAGCGCCGCGATCTCGAGTTCGTTCACGCCATCGAGTATGCGGTTGAGTTCGGCTTGCAGCCGGTCGTCCGACTGCAAATCGAAGCCACTGCCCAGCAACTGATTAAATGACGAATCAAATTTCTGCCTGGCCGCTTCCAAATGCCCGGCTTTGTATTCGTCCTGTCCCGCCTGGTATTCCTTCTCGACCCGCGCGATCAGATCGCCTACCGGGTCGACGGCGAGAGCTTGCGCCGCCTGCTCTTTCGTCTGAGATTCTTCCTGAGAAGACGCCGCGGGTTTTTGCTGGCTCGACTTCGGGGTAGCTCCGGAAAGTACCGCAGGCGCCTGCGCCTGTACTGGCGGCATGAAATTGGACGGCTTCTGTGCGCTCCCGCAGCCGAGAGTCGCCAGCAACGCCACGCCCATCAAAAATACCGGATACGGTTTGGAAAAACTCATAGCGTCAGGAAATTACAACCGCCGCTTTCGGGCGCTGAATCGGCCTTTTGGCCATGCCCTCACACACGAATGCAATTATGAGTCAGATGTTAATATCGCAAATTTAGTTGGGTCAATGCTACGACAGGCCCATGTACTTGATTACTTTAGAGACAGGGCGAACATGTTACCACAGGGCGATGGAGGCAACGGGTGCCTCGCCCGTGCGGGCCAGACCCTCTGTGCGCAGGGGGATTGACGATGTTCCACAAATCCCCGTCTTTCATTTTCGTCGCAGGACGTAAATCGCCCAGGGGGCAATGCGAGTTTCGCTGACCCAGCGATAGGACTCGGCGCCGGTGGCGAGGGGTTTGTGCGTCTCGACTATCTTCAGGCCCGCCTCCGAATAAGTTTCAACGTAGGACGGGTGCGGCCAGAGAATGTCTATGGCCGGCGAGCGGTCTTCGAAATCGGTGGTGACGATCCGAACCTGGTCGCCGGGAAGGGCGCGCCGATTTTCCGGAAAGTCTTTGGTGGAGAATGAGGCCCACTCGTTCAGATAAATCTCGGGCGTAGAAACGATATTGACGAGGATGCCATCGGGCGCAAGCAACGTGCACAGGTCGCGGAACAGGCGTGCCTTGGTCTCCTTTCCGGGAATATTGTCGAAAGTGAAGGCCGATTGGATGAGCCCGAAGCAGCCGTGGGGCAGGGCGCTCATGTCATCGCCGGGGATGAGGCGGTAATCACCGGCGTGATCGGACTGACGCGCATGATCCAGCATTTCTTCGGAGATGTCGACGCCGATGGCTTCGAAACCCAAACTGCGAAGAAAGCGAGTGGAACGCCCCGTGCCGCAGCCGAAGTCAAGCGCGGCAATCCCCTTCACGTGGTCGCGATAGATCTGCGGGAGATCGCGGAATGCGAGGTGATAGGTGTTGGCGAATTCGAGCTTCGCGTAAGCTTCGGCGCGGGTCGAGTTTTCGTAGACGTTGGTGAAAGGCATAGGCGGCAGGCCCCTCCCTGTCGGTCGCAGACCTCTTTCGTTGAGCCGAAAGCCGGCAGGAAATCGCGGCTCTATTTTAGCCGCCTCTTTCGCGCGAGGCCCATGAAAAGCATACGAAATGGTGTGCCGGCACCGCTACACATGGCTTACAATTCTCCCTTCCTATGAATATCGCAGTGCGGTCGTTCGCCAAGATCAACCTTGGCTTATATATCGGCGCGCGCCGTGGAGATGGTTTCCACGATCTCCGCACCGTGTATCAGACGATCGCGCTCCATGACGTGATTCGTCTGAGTACGGGACGCGGCGAGGGGCTGGAAATTCTGTGCTCGGACCCGCAGGTGCCGCTTGACTCCTCCAATACCTGCTATCGCATCGCCGAAAAGGTGATTGAACGGCTGAAGCCGCGCGGCCGGATCTTTATCGAGATTGAGAAGCGGCTTCCGGTGCAGGGCGGCCTGGGAGCTGCGTCTTCGAACGCTGTGGCCACGATGACCGGGCTTGAAAGGTTACTGAAGAAGGAATTGAGCGGAGCGGAGCGGCTGCAGATCGCGGCTGAAATCGGGTCGGATTTGCCGCTCTTTCTTATTGGAGGCACCGTGTTGGGAGTGGGACGGGGAGAAGAGGTCTATCCACTGCCCGGTTTGCCGTCGATTCCGATGGTGGTTGTGACTCCTGAAGCCGGGGTGTCAACGCCTGCGGCCTTCGCGGCGTGGGATAAATTAATCGAGAAAGAGGGCGCTGCTGCGCTTCGGCCAGCCGGGCAGCCGGGGACGGCACGCCCTACGCAAGCGATTCCTGAATTGACTCACTACGGCTCGTCCGATAGACTGATTGAGCTTGGCCGCGCGCTGTCGGCGTGGCTTGGTCGTAACCCTGACGCTGGTGCTCCCGCCAAAGTTAAGAGCGGGGGCCGGGTTGGAAGCCTGCTATCCGACCTTGTCCGAGCCGGGATTGAAAACGACTTCGAACGAGTCGTCTTTTCGCAAATTCCCGAACTACGAGACATAAAGCGTGCGCTGGTGCGCGCGGGGTCGAAGTATGCGTCGCTGTCGGGCTCCGGGTCGACGCTTTATGGGCTGTTCGAAACGGAGAAGACGGCAGTGAAAGCGGCCCGCGAGTTGCGCGAGGCTGGCTTCAGGGCAAGAGCGACGCGGACACTGACCCGGCGGGAATGCAGGAAGTGGTCGCAGGTCGCTGGCCGTTAGTCGTTCGGAAGCGGTTCCCTAATTTACGAGATTTGTTGTTTGCGGACCGGTTGGTTTTAGGCATACTAGTCACCACCGATCGCTACGATCACTGGGCCGTCGACTAATGGTAGGTCAAGTGCCTTTGGAGCACTTTGTCTAGGTTCGAATCCTAGCGGCCCAGCCAGAAATCCAGTTCTCGGTTCCCAGTTCTCTGTTCTCAGCGAGAACCGGAGCCAAGACTGAGAACTGAGAACCGAGAACTGAGAACTGACTATGGCCACTGCGACAACGACTGCGGAGAAGATGGAAAAAAAGCCCACTCCGGACGAGAAGTCTGAACGCAAGCCCCAACGGGCGCGAGTGGATGACCGGTTCAAGATTTTTTGCGGCACCGCCAACGAGGCGCTGGCCGACGAGGTTTGCGCATTTCTGGGAATGTCGCGCGGCCAGGCAATGGTGACGCGCTTTGCCGATGGCGAGTGCTACGTGCAGATTCAGGAGAATGTGCGCGGCGCCGACGTTTTTGTGATTCAGCCGACGTGCCGTCCGGTGGACATGCACCTGATGGAACTGCTGATGATGATGGACGCGCTGAAGCGCGCATCGGCCCGGCGGATTACGGCGGTGATTCCGTATTTCGGTTATGCGCGGCAGGATCGGAAAGATAAGCCGCGGGTGCCGATCTCGTCGAAGCTGGTGGCGGATTTGCTGACGACCGCGGGCGCGGATCGGGCTCTGGTCGTCGATTTGCACGCGCCGCAGTTGCAGGGATTTTTCAATATTCCGGTGGATCACTTATTTGCTTCGCCGGTGCTGGTGGATTACTTCCGCAAGTTGAGTCTGCCGGATTTGACGGTGGTTTCACCGGACGCGGGCGGCGTGGAGCGCGCCAGATTTTTTGCGAAGAAGATGGATGCGGCGCTGGCCATCGTCGATAAGCGGCGTGTCGAGATGAACGTCGCGGAAGTGATGCACGTGATCGGCGACGTCGAAAACCGGACGTGCTTGATCATCGATGATTTGATCGATACGGCGGGAACGCTGGTGAAAGTCGCGCAGGCATTGAAGACGAATGGCGCGGCCACGGTTTATGCGTGCTGCTCACATCCGGTGCTTTCTGGGCCGGCGGCGGAGAATTTGTTGAACTCGCCGATCAGCGAGGTGGTGGTGACCAACACCATTCCACTGAACGAGGCTGCGCGCAAGCTGCAGAAGATTAAAGTGCTATCGATCGCCGGGCTGATTGGCCGGGCGATCCAGTCGATTCACGAAGAAACGTCGGTGAGCCGGCTGTTTATGTAGCGCAGTGGCGGCGCGGCAAACTGCAGATCCCTCGCTACGCTCGGGATGACAAGAACTTTGAGTTTGTTTTCAAGAACGAATTTTTAGAAGGACGGAAAACGGGATTATGGCTACAGCAACGGATGTAAGCATTCTGGAAGCGCAAACGCGCGAACCAGGCAACAAGAACGTGGCGCGGCGAGTGCGCGTGAGCGGAAAAATTCCAGCCGTCGTGTATGGCGCGGGCAAAGAGACGGCCAACGTCGCCGTCGACCCGCGGCAGGTGCTCCGCATTCTGCACTCGGAGAGCGGTCACAACACGATTTTCGATCTGGCCCTCGACAGCCAGCGCGAGAAGGCGATGATCGTCGACTGGCAGTTCGAGCCCATCAAGGGCCGTCTGCTCCACGTCGACCTTCAGCGCATTGCCATGGACAAGAAGCTGACTGTCACCGTGCCGGTCGTTCTTAAGGGCGAGGCTGCGGGCGTCAAGCAGGAAGGCGGCATCCTCGAGCAGATCGTTCGCGAGATCGAGATCGAGTGCCTTCCGGCGGATATTCCGAAATCGATTGAGGTCGATATCAGCCACCTGACCTTCGGCGTCGAAGTGCGTGTGAAGGACGTGCAGCACAGCGACAAGCTGAAATTCCTGACGGATGGCGACCAGATGATTGCGCACATCACCTCAGTGAAGGAAGAAGTGGTGGCCACACCCGAAGCGGCTGCGGAAGCGGCAGCGGCTCCGGCTGAGCCCGAAGTCATCAAGAAGGGCAAGCAGGAAGTTGAGGGTGAAGAGGGAGCCGAGGAAGGCAAGGGCAAGGGCGAGGCCAAGGCTGAGAAGAAGGAGAAAAAGTAGCTGCGAGCTTCGAGCCGCGAGCTTCGAGCTAAACCATTCTCGCCTTCGAATCGCGAGGCGAGCGCTGGCTGAGGCTCTAAGCTGACGGCTGACAGCTGACGGCTGACGGCTGCATCGTGAAACTGATCGTCGGTTTGGGCAATCCTGGAATCGAGTACCAGTTCACGCCGCATAATCTGGGCTTTCTGACGATTGACCGGATCGCAACGGATCGCGGGATTGAAGTTCGCAACCGCCAGTGCCGAGCACTGACGGCGCGGGCCGAGGTTGGCGGTCAGCGAGTAATTCTCGCCAAGCCGGAAACCTACATGAATCTGAGTGGGCTTTCGGTGCGCGAACTGGTGGTGGAACATCAGGTCGAAGTGAAGTCGGACCTGATCGTGATTTACGACGAGCTCGACCTGCCGTTCGGGACGCTTCGGATCAAGCAGCGGGGCGGGACCGCCGGGCACAACGGGATGGAGTCGATTCTCGGGGCGCTCGGGACGGATGAGTTTTTGCGGATCCGGCTGGGAATTGCGCCGGAGCGCAAGGTAGGCGATGGCGCAAAGTATGTGCTGACGCCGTTTCGCAAGGCGCAGGAAAAAGTCGTGGACGAGGTTCTGGACACGGCGGCGCAGGCGGTAGAGACGATTTTGAAAGACGGCGTAGCGGCAGCGATGAATAAGTTTAATCGCAAGCCGGAAGAAGACAGTGGCCAGTGATCGGTGGTCAGTGATCAGTGGCCAGTGTCGGAGAGATGAGTTTGATTTGCTGGCCATCGGTCACAGACCGCTGGCAACTGGTTTTGGAGAAAACGAATGAATCGTAGCTATGAAGTGATGTTCATCGTGCGGCCGGATATGGTCGACGAGGATTTGAACAAACTGATTTCGACGCTGGAGTCTTCAGTGACTTCGGCGGGTGGAACGGCAAAGAGCGAGATCTGGGGCAAGCGCCGGCTCGCATATAAAGTCGCGAAGTTTAACGATGGCATCTTCGTGTTGCTCATGATCGAAGGCGCGGGCTCGATTGTGCACGAAGTTGAGCGCCGCCTGCGCGTGACGGAACAGGTGATCAAGTTCATCACCGTGCGCACGGACGAAGAACTGAAGCGGCTGGACAAGGTGAAGAAGATTCGCGAGTCGCGCAAGAAGACGAGCACGGCGGCGGTGGCTCCGGTGACGCCGGAGGCGAGTGGAGAGCCGGCGGCCGCGCCGACAACGGCGTAATTTACGAGGCACCCCAATCTTTGAGGGTGTCCCATTCTGACGCCGCGTTTTTTTGCGACTTTAGAGTGGGCGACTGGAAATCGCACACGACACGAGTTTGAATTTCGATAGAGATTAAGGAGCAATATGGCAGAAGAAACGAAACCACAAAGCGCGCCGGAAGGCGGCGGTAGCAGCAGCGGTGGTGGCCGCCCCGAAGGCCGATCCGACCGCGGAGGAGATCGCGGCGGTCCTCGCGGACCTCGTCCTGGCGGCCCGGGTGGCGGGCGCGAAGGCGGACGCAAATATTTCCGGCGCAAGAAAGTATGCAAGTTCTGCGTGGAGAAGATTGAAGCCGTGAACTACAAAGACGTGCGGCTGCTGGCGCAGTTCGTCGCGGAGAGCGGCAAGATCACGCCGCGCCGTCTGACGGGGGTGTGCACGCCGCATCAACGCCGCCTGTCGCGGGCCATCAAGCAGGCACGCAACATCGCGCTGCTGCCGTTCGCGGGACGGGCGCAATAGTTCGAAGACCGTCCTTCGTCGTTAGTCCTTCGTCCTAGCTCTTCGCGGTGTTTTTTCTTGAGAAGAGCGAAGGACGAACAGCGAAGGACAAAGGACGAGCAGCCAGATTTCAAATATCGGAGTCATCGACCATGGAAGTCATTCTCAAAGAAGATGTAGCGAAGCTGGGCAACCGCGGCGAGGTGGTAAAGGTCGCGGAAGGATATGGGCGCAATTTTCTGCTGCCGCGCAAACTTGCGATCGAAGCCAACGACGCGAACAAGAAAGTTATCGAGCAGATGAAGGCCGCAGCCGTGCGGCGCTCGGCGAAAGAGAAGTCGGAAGCCGAGGAATTGTCGAAGCAGTTCGACGGGCTGGAAGTGTCGTTCACGCGCAAGGCGGGCGAGAACGATCAGCTATTCGGCTCGGTCACGGGCGGCGATATCGCCGACGCGCTCGAAAAGAAGGGCTTCCACATCGACAAGCGCAAGATTCAACTGCACGAGGCGCTGAAGACGATTGGCGAGTTCACGATTGCAGTGAAACTGCACAAGGACGTGACCACGCACTTGAAAGTCGTGATCGCGAAGGAAGCGACGGAAGAACAGGCGTAATCGTATGGCAACGGAGGGACGGGCGCTCGCCCGTCCTTTTTACTTCTCGCTTTCGATCCCGAAAAATGCTTCGACCTTCCGCAAATCCGTCGTCTTCGTGTAGCTAGGCAGGCTGTCGACGAAGACTCTTCCGTAAGACTTCTTCAAAATGCGGTTATCGAGCAACGCCAGCAAGCCACGATCGTGAAGCGAGCGGATGAGGCGCCCGAAGCCTTGTTTCAGCGTGATGACGGCGCTCGGCACTTGATAGTCGTTAAAGGCATTGCCGCCGCCGTGATCGATGGCCTTCACGCGCGCGGCTACGATCGGGTCGCTGGGCACCGCGAAGGGCAGGCGGTCGATGATCACGCAGCTTAGTTGCTCGCCTTGCACGTCGACTCCCTGCCAAAACGAACTTGTGCCGAAGAGGACGGCATTTGGCGTCAGCCGGAACTCTTCGAGCAGCGCGGATTTTGGCGCGTCTCCCTGCTTGAGCATCGGGAACTCGATCAGTCCAAGAAGACGGTCGTAAATGTCGTGCATCTGCGCGTAGCTGGTGAAGAGAACGAAGGCGCGGCCGCGGGTGATTTCGAGGAGGCGGCGGATGACGTCGGCGGCCTCAGCGGCGAATTGCGGAGTGCGCGGATCGGGCAGCGCGGGCGGCACGTAGAGTATCGCCTGGCTCTCATAGTCGAAATGCGAGGGCACGATGAGTTCGCGGGCGTGGTCGAGTCCGAGGCGCTGGCGAATGTAGCTGAAGCCTCCGCCGACAGCGAGCGTGGCCGAGGTGAGGACCGCCGTTTCGAGTTTGGACCAGAGGCACTCGCGCAGGATCGAGCCGGCCTCAATGGGCGTGGCCTGGAGAAAGACATTGGTGCGCCGGCCATCAGGGGCTAAAGCCCCGGTTCCTAAATCGCCTTTTTCGGCGCGGCTGAAGCCGCGCCCCTTCACAGCCGAGCGGTTCGCGTCGCCCGCTCCCCCACGCGCTCCCCATGGCGCGGGCGAGGGCGCCCGCGCTACACCACGCCCGCCGCGGCGTTCGATCCAGAAAACCGTGTTGGGGTCTTCGTTCTCCATGACGACGCCGAGCTGCACTTCAAGCTGATGTGCGCGGCGGGCGAGGCTGAAGACCTCATCCGGTTTTTGCGGAAGCTGTTCGAACTCGGCGACAAGGCGAACCAGCGCCTGCCTCAGCGCGATGAACTCCTCGCCGTTTTCTTCGAGGAATTCGCGGCGGGTGTCGAATGCAAACCGGCCCTCCTGCGCGGGCAAGAGAGAAAAGAACAACTGCGAACGCTCGCGCAGCGCATGAATCGCGCCGGATATCTGTGGCGTGTAGAGCTTCTCGCGCTGGAGGAGATTTTCCGTATCGCGTGCGAGTTCTTCCACGCGAAAGTTGCTCACTGAGATTCCGAAATAATTCCCGGCAACTTCTTCGAGTTCGTGGGCCTCGTCGAAGATCACTGCTCCGGCATCCGGCAGAACTCCGGCGTCGGGAGCGCCGTCGGCTTCGAGCTTGATGGAGAGGTCGGCAAAAAAGAGATGATGATTGACGATGATGATGTCGCTCTCGGCCGCGCGGCGGCGCATCTCGGTGATGAAGCAGCGCTCGTACTCCTTGCACTTCTGGCCAATGCAGCTATCGGCACGCGCGTCGAGTTTGGGCCAAAGCGCGCTCGTCTCGGGCAGTTCGGCGAGTTCGGCGCGGTCGCCGGTGTGCGTGGTTTTCTCCCATGCGGCGATGGCTTGATAGTGCTCGATCTCTTCGAGACCGGAGAGGACGGGTTGGTCGGTGAGATCATAAAGCTTCTTGCGGCAGAGATAGTTGTTGCGGCCTTTCATGTAGCAGACGGAAAGGTGGCGTACTTCCCCACTCAAGCCAAAACCGGGCTTGAGTTGGGCACGCTCGTGTGTCGAATTGCCAAACAGCACGCGCTCGAGGAATGGAACATCCTTGAAGAACAGTTGCTCCTGCAGGTTCTTCGTGCCCGTCGAGATGATGACGCGTTTTCCCGAGCGAATGACGGGCATGAGGTAGGCGAGCGTTTTGCCCGTGCCTGTACCGGCTTCGACGATCAGATGCCGCTTTTCTTCTAACGCTTCTTCGACGGCTTGTGCCATCTGGAGCTGTCCGCGGCGGAACTCGTACGCAGGATGGCTCTTCGCCAGCACGCCCCCGGGCGAAAAGAACTGATAGAGCGAGAATCCGCTGTTTGTGGCGGAATGAGAGGAGGAAGACACGGAGTCTCTATAATAACTAGTTCTCAGTTGTCAGTTCTCGGTTCTCAGTGAAACCAGTTCCGTCAAATTCGAGCGCTTTGCCTTTGGTCGCGATTGTTGGGCGGCCGAATGTCGGGAAGTCAACTTTGTTCAATCATCTCACCGGATCGCGCCGGGCCATTGTTGGTGATGAACCGGGAATCACGCGCGACCGGCTCTACGGCGTCGCGGAGTGGCGCGGGCGTGAGTTTCGAGTTGTGGATACGGGCGGGATCATTCCAGAAGATAAGGAACTAATTCCGTCGGAAATCTTCCGTCAGGCACGGGTGGCTCTGGACGAGGCTGCGGGGATTGTGATGGTGGTCGACGGCCGTTCGGAGATCGCGGGGCCGGATCGCGAACTGGCTCGGTTGCTGCTGCGGTCGGGAAAGCCGCTCTTCTTAGCCGTCAATAAGATCGATACCGAGAAGCAGACTTCCCTCATTGGCGAGTTTCATAGGCTTGGCATTCGCGAGGTGTTTCCCGTTTCGGCTGAACATGGGGTCGGGATCGATGATCTGCTCGACGCTCTGCTTGCGGTGCTGCCTGACGAGTCAAAATCTTTAACCGCAGAGAGCGCTGAGGAACTCGCAGAGGACACCGAGAAAAGCGGATCGCGACAGAACGAGGAACCAATCGCTGCGGACGAAGGACGAACGACGCAGGACGAGCCCGACGCCGACAAACCCAACGACGACCGACTAACGACCAGCGACCGGGAAATCAAAGTCGCTATCATTGGCCACCCAAACGTCGGCAAATCGACGCTGCTGAACCAGCTCACCGGCACATCGCGAGCCATTGTCTCGCCAATCCCTGGCACTACGCGCGACGCCGTCGACGAGGCGGTCGAATATCATGGCCGCGCGATTCGCTTCATCGACACCGCCGGCATTCGCCGCAAAGGCAAAACCCGGCTGATGGCCGAGAAGCTTTCGGTTGTCATGTCACGGAAGCATCTCGAAGAGGCAGACATCGCGCTCTTCATGGTCGATGCGACCGAAGGCGTCAGCGGTCTCGATGCCACGATTGCCGGCTACGCGCACGAGTCGGGACGCTCGGTGATCATCGTCGTTAACAAATGGGACCTGGTGGCGAGCGGTGAGAAGCGGGCCATCAGCCAGTCAAAGGCGGCGCGCATTCAGGATGCGAGGCGTCCGCAGGATCGCAAGGTGTATGAAGAGCGGCTGCGCTATGGACTGAAGTTTCTGAACTATGCTCCGGTGGTTTTTATTTCGGCGCACACCGGCAAGGGCACAGAGCGGATTCTGCCGCTGATTGAGCAGTTAGCGGCGGAGCGGCGCAAGCGCATTTCGACTTCGGAGATGAACCGCTTCGTTAAACACATCGACTTCGACCGGGCCTCGGTGCCAATTAGCAAGCGCGTGAAGATTTATTACATGACGCAGGCCGCAGTGGCTCCGCCGACGTTTGTACTCTTCACCGACCGCGCGGTGAAACTGCATTTTTCCTACCAGCGATTTATTGAGAACCAGATTCGGCACGCGTTCGGATTTGTGGGAACGCCGATCTGGATCAAGAGCCGCGCCAGCGAATAGCCAGCTCCAATGTTTTACCGACCCTGATAACTATCCCGCAACGGCCGCGTGCTTTCCATCCTCCGTCAGCAAGCCTACGCGGTCGACTCCCGCAATTCGCGCGACCGCGATTACATCGGCCACGTCCTGGAAGTCGATGTCGTCGTCAGCTTCGATAAAGGCGATGCGTTCGACCCGGATGGCGAAGATGTCGCGCAGACGGCCGCGGAGGTTATCCCACGCGACGACCTCGTCATTGACCTTTATGTCCGGATGCGCAGCGCCGGGCTTTGCCTGATGCAACTGGATCACAATCGTGCGCAGCGGCGGCGGAATGTTGTTCGGCACAACCGGCGCCGGTTGCGGAATTTCGGCCTTCAGGCCGGTTGGACCCTGCTCGATCACCACCACCATGAAAATGATGATCAGCACCAAGAGCACGTCAATCAGCGGAGTGACGTTCATCTGCGGTGAATTCGGATTGCTGCCTGAGAATGCCATCGCCAGTCTCCTGTCCTGTACCGGAGTTCCGGTCGAGGAGATCGGCACGCGCGTGTCTTGGTGTATTGGACACTTGATGATGGCGGGATGTTCCCGGCAGTCCGTGACTTTTGCAGAAGTACAAGTGTTGCCTGCCGATAGAATTGATAGCACCTGCTGAGGCGGTGGATTTGCGCGCCAGGGCACGAGGCTGATCTTCTTGAAGAGTATTTCGTCACTATTGATCGTCGTTGGCGCGTTGGCCGCGCCATGTCCGACCGCATCCGCGCAAGACAATTATGAGATTCAGGTTTATTCCTACGAACTTGTTCCTAAAGGAATGACGATGGTGGAAATCCATTCCAATTTCACCGTCGATGGAGAAAAGAACGTCGTCAATGGCGTGCAGCCATCGAATCATGCGATGCACGAGACGCTCGAGATCACGCGCGGGTGGACCGATTGGTTCGAGACGGGCTTCTACGTTTTTTCCAGCATCCAGCCGCCATCGAGTCCGATCAGCGGATGGCAGTGGGTCGGAGATCACATTCGTCCGCGAATCGCGGCGCCGGAGTCATGGCACTTGCCTGTTGGATTAAGCGTATCGCAGGAGATCGGATATCAGCGCCGGCAGTTCGCCGAAGACAGCTGGACCTACGAACTGCGGCCGATCATCGACAAGAAAATCGGGCCGTGGTACCTCGACTTCAATCCGACTTTTGATCGTGCGCTGCATGGCATGAACACCGGCAAAGGGTGGGGCTTCTCGCCGAACGTGAAAGTGAGCTACGACTTCACGAAGAAGATCGCCGGCGGGGTCGAATATTATGGAGCGCTCGGACCCGTGTCGGACTTCGATCCCATCAACGAGCAGACGCAGCAGATTTTTCCTACCATCGATGTCAACTTCTCACCGGCGTGGGAGTTCAACTTCGGCGTGGGAGTGGATGTGTCGAACTCCGGCGATCACCTCATCGTGAAGTGCATCGTCGGGCGACGCTTTAATTGGGGACACAGGCGGAACGCCGATAAACCGCCGGGAAAGATGCCGCCTGGCAAATGAAGTGGTTACCCGCCACTCGCTTCGTTGAAGATCTAACCAATGGGTTCGGGGGTGGGCGGAAGCGGCGGTGGTTCCTGTGGTGGCGAAGATTCTGGCGGCAGGGGGTCGGGAGCCACGGCGGAATTCACTGGCGGTGCCGGATGCAGAATGGCATCGAGTTTGGAATAATGCCCCGCGAAGAAATGAATCGCATATGCGGGAAAGAAAACTACCGCTGGCACACAGACGAGAGAAATCAGATAGATCAACAGAGCGAAAAGCACGCTGCCGCAGATTACCGCCAGGCTGATCGTGGTCACGCTCCAGACCATGCCGGCGCTGTGCGCCGCAAGCACCACGAGCGCCGCGGGCGCAACCACGATCAAGATCGGGATCAGCGCCACAATTCCGAATAGAATCGCCGCCGTAATTCCGAGAACAACTTTTAGCAGCAGGTAGACAGCGAAAGCTCCGGGCTCGGGCCGGAGCAGCGATAGCAGGATGCTCCAGCCATCGGCGAAGTCGACGTCTTCGAGCGCCATGACGGGAACGAGAAAATCCTTCCCCAGCAGTTGCACGACGATCACGGCCAGCAGCCAAAACAAAACGATCAGAATGAGCAACACGACGCCAATCACCGAGCGGGCTATGTGTTGGTCGGCATTGTGAAACCATCCCAGCGCCGCGGCAATCGCCAGCGGCACGGCGAGAAGGACTCCCAGAAACAGCCCCTGCGCGATAAAAAGCACAATCTGCCAGAGAAAGTACCGGCGGCCGGCACGCCGCCATCGCCGCCAGCCTTCGCGAATTGAGCATCGTTTGTGCAGAACGGAGTCGAAGAGGATGAAGCGGAAGACGCAGCTGATGTAGAGAAAGATGATGCCGACAATGAAGGCGAAGATGACGATGGCGATGATCAGCCCGGCAAACTCGGCGATGCGCGCGGGATCGAGCCGGTCGAAGGGTGGGGGCGGCGCCATCGACAGCATGTGACTGCCGCGCGGCCGTGGCCAATTGAAGTTCGTGGGGACACTGCAGCCGCCGCTGTGGAGTTCAGCGGACAAGATGCCGACGAGCGCCAGCCGCCACCACTGGCCGAGTTGAAACGGCCGAAAGAGTTGTTCGCGCGTGTGCTGAATCGCAGGCTGGACGCAATCGACGGCCGATACGGGCATACGGGTCTTGTTCTTGCGCGGACACCTCGTCCTCAAGCTCAGGGCGGGATAGATCCGCGCACCAAGTATAGCTTTGGACCCGGCCCGTCCATCGCTCTGCGGGTTAATGAGCTCGTCAAGCAGCTTTCGGCGTTGGCTCGCTCACCACGTGTAGTGCGCCGTATAGGTCACCACCTTCTCTTCATCCGGCGCGATCTTCACTGGGAATTCGATCGTGTGGCTATCGATTTTTCTATACTCGTCTGACTTCACAGTAATGTCCCAGTTTTCACCGCGGTAAAGATGCTCGACGACCCGCACTTCGACGGGCTCCTTCTTGTGATTGCGCACTTTGATCTCAAATGACTCGCGCGCGGTTTCTTTGCCGCTATCGATGAAGTAGTCGACGCGGCGGCGCTCTCCGGTCAGGTCAAACGCGTTGCCCGTGTATATCCGCACTGTTTCATCTTTCGGAGTGTGCTCGATCATGTTCTCGCCCGTGAACTCGACCTGGCCATCGTCGTTGCGGCGATAGAAGCGCACGCGTCCCTTGGGCAGCGGCATGCCAAGGTGATTGGCTTCGGAATTGCGGAACTCGCGCATCGCCCAGATCTTCGGATTCGACTCGGTGCCGTAGGAGTGGTCGTTGCGGAAGTTGTCCCAGTTCCATCCGTAGTAGCGGCTTGGCTCGATCTTGGCGCCGTCGTAAATATAAACCTGCTTGGTTGTAACGCCCGCAGCGTGAATGAACTCGACCTGCTTCGTCTCGCGGTCGCGGAGCGTGGTGCGGCGGTCGAGCGTGTAGAGGTGATATTCGTCGAAAGCTTTTTCGGTGACGGCGGGGCTCGCCATGTCGAGCGCCTTGGCCGCCGCAGAAACCGCAATCATCTCGTTTGCGCCATTGCGCTGGATCTTGTTCACGTCGCCGGCCATCAGCTTGATGCGCGCATCAGTGAAGGTCTTGCCGCTTTGGTTATCCATGGTGACCCATCCGACGACGTCGACCACGTCGCCTTTTTCGGGCGCGACGATGTTGTAGTCGGCTTCCCAACTGAGGCCGCCGGTGACGTAGGAGAATTCGGCCGGGAATTTGCCCGGCTTATCGGTCTGCAGAATCCACTCGAGTCGCGGATGCAAGATCGTTTCGGCCGTGAGATCGGGAAAGATCGGGGTTCCTGGCATGCTGAAGCGCAACTGGCCGTCGACTTCGATGATGGGCTGCTCGGACGCGGCGACCATCTGCGATTGGTAGTACTGCTGGCCGTAGCGGTTCATGGCGAAGTAGTCGTGCGGTGCATAGCCGCTGCGGATGACTTTGCCTTTTACGGTCTGGCCGTTGCCGATTTCGAACTCGATGGTGCGGCCTTCGTAGAGCGAGAGAAGAGAAGCCTGGTTAACAGGGTCGGCGCGGTAGTTCTGCTCCAGTACGCGCAGCGAGCGCTTGCCAGAGAGATCGCGCAGCACGACCGAATCCGGCTCAAGGTGATAGGTGATGTCGCTGACGGTCGCCTGCGTCTCGCCGGCAGTAAGGTCAAGCGGAATTTCCTGGCGCACGACGGCGAAGCTCTGGTTGTAGATGGTGAGGGAAGGTTGCGACTGATCGCCTTGCGGCGACGCCGCGTAGGCAGTCGCGACTGATGTTGAAATGCTGGAACGAAGGGCGATGGTTCCCGCGATTATGAGAAGAAGACAGACGAAGCGAGCTTTCATGAAACTCCTCCGCGCAAAGGTTGTGGATATACTTTTCAGTCTATCGAGACGATCCGCAGCGGGGGAGTCTCAAGCGGCGCACCTCAGACTGGAGATAGAACGCGGACGAGGACAATTCTTGCGGTGCCGGAATCTTGTGCTCTGGACGCCTTTTGTTTCTAGTCCGCAACGAAGATAACCACAGGGTACACAGGGTCGCACAGAGGTAACTGCGATTTTATTACCGTAATCGGAATTCGAGCGCTGCGCGGTTAGTTTCTTGCGCCTTCGTAGGCATGGGCGACGCGCAAAACTGTGGCCTCGTCAAAATGACGACCGAAGATCTGAAGCCCAACGGGTAGCCCTTCGCGAGTTTCGCCGCAGGGGACTGAAATTCCCGGAATACCCGCAAGATTTGCGGTGACTGTATAGATATCGGCAAGATACATCGCTAGCGGATCGTCAACTTTTTCGCCGAGTTTGAATGCTGCGGTGGGCGCAGTAGGAGCGGCGATTACGTCGACCTTCCGGAAAGCTTCATCGAAATCGCGCGTCAGCAGCGTGCGCACCTTCTGAGCTTTAAGGTAGTAAGCATCATAGTAACCGGCGCTAAGGGCGTATGTGCCCAGCATGATGCGGCGCTTCACCTCCATTCCGAAGCCGCCGTCGCGCGTCTGGCGATACATTTCGGAGAGCGTGCGCGCGGCAGGAGCGCGGAAACCATACCGGACGCCGTCGTAGCGCGCTAGGTTAGCGGAGGCCTCGGCGGTGGCGATGATGTAGTAAGCGGGGATCGCGTACTCGGTGTGCGGCAGGCTGACTGGAACAATTTCGCAGCCGAGTTCGGCCAGTTTCTGGATGGCCGATTCGACGGCGGCGCGGACTTCGGGGTCGAGGCCGGAACCGAAATATTCTTTGGCTACGCCGACTCGGATCGGGACACGCGATGATTCATGCGACGCCGGTGTGCCTTCGCGGGCAGGAATGCCCGCGCCACACGAGCCTGCGCCTTCGCTGAGTGGTTTTTCCAGTTCGGCAATGTAGTCCGGCACAGGCACATCCGCTGAGGTCGAGTCCATCGGATCGCGGCCAGCGATTGTCTGAAGAATCAGCGCTGCGTCTTTCACTGTATTGGCAAATGGGCCGATGTGATCGAGCGACGATGCGAAGGCAATCAGGCCGTAGCGCGAAACGCGGCCATAGGTCGGCTTGAGCCCCACGACTCCGCAAAACGATGCCGGTTGCCGGATCGATCCGCCGGTGTCAGAGCCGAGAGTCGCGACCGCCAAGCCCGCTGCGACCGCTGCAGCCGATCCGCCTGAAGAGCCTCCTGGCACGCGCGATTTGTCACGTGGATTGCGCACTGGACGGTATGCCGAGTTCTCCGTCGAAGAACCCATGGCGAACTCGTCGCAGTTGAGTTTGCCGAGGATCACCGCACCTGCCGCTTCGAGGCGCGCGACTGCGGTGCAGTCATACGGAGGAATGAAGTTGTCGAGAATTTTCGAAGCGGCGGTGGTGCGGACTCCACGCGTGACCATTACATCTTTGATCGCGATCGGCACACCAGCCAATGGCGGCAGGGGTTTGCCTTCCATTGCCAGCTTATGAACCCTCTCGACCTGCGCCATGGCCCGATCTTCGGAGAGCGTGAGGAAGGCACCGATCTCGACATCGTCGCGCCGGATGCGTTCGTAATGCTGTTCCACGATTGCGAGCGCGGTTGTACCGCCTTCTGCGATGGCGGTTCGAATCCCGTCTATCGTGAACCACTTGGTCCGATTCTCAGCCACTATCTCTCAATCACCTTCGGCACCTCGAAGAACGTTCCATCCGTGTCCGGCGCATTTGCCACGGCCTCGTGATGCGGCAGCGACGGGCGCAATCCGAACTTGACGTCGTCGCGCGCGGCGTACGCAAAGCGCTCACTTGCCTGGTGCGAGACATCCACTCCGGAACGGTCGGAAACCTGCGCCATTGGCTCGACATTGCTCGTATCCAACTCGTTCAAGCGATCGACATATTCGAGGATCGAATTCAGGTCGCGTAACATGCGGGCGCGTTCGTCGGCCGTGAGATCGAGGTTGGCCAGTTCGGCGACATAGGCCACGTCTTTTTCTGTGACTTTCATTGTGGAGGTTTGGCCGTTTCAGATACGGGTGCCAACAAAGAGCATAAACCACGGGGTGCACAGAGGTGCACGGAGAAGATCCGAATACTCAGCTCGCTTTCGCCGCTTCGAGCGTGGCGGTTGGCATTTCAGAGGCCTTTGCGGCTGCCTTTTCGCGCTTCTTTTTCAGCTTGCGCACGTGGGTGGGCGAGTACATCGTGCCGCGACACTTCACATGCCCGCAATAACATGGGGCGTCGTCTTCTCCGTCATACAGGCAATAGTCATACGTCAACTCTTCGCCCGGATCGATGTCGCGGATCGCGATGATCCACATCTTGCCCGCGATTTGGTCGGTCTCGCAGTTCGGCTTGCAGGAATGATTGACGAAGGCCGCCACGCCGAAACCGTCGATGATTACCTTGCCGCCATCAAGACCGAAGAGGTAGGTGTTCTCGTAGTCATCGTAGAGATCGTCGGCTTCTTCGATGGTGAGTGGAGCGCCGACGTACTCAATAATCAGTGTTCCCTTGCGAATGCGCTTGGTGGTGTAGCAACCGAAAGAGTGGATGGCGGATTTGCGGATTTCGAGAGACATGAGCAGTACATCTATCTTTAGCACAGGACCGTGGAAAATTGCAGAAGTTAGAAGTCAGATTGCAGAAGTGAAACCCTAGATCCTCGGCGACGCTGCCGATGCGCCTGGGCTTTTACTTCTGCAATCTGAAATCTGACTTCTGCAATCGCCTCCCTGGGCAGCGGCGCCGCGACGCCTCAGGCTCCAAAGCTGGTAAGATTTCTCCCGGAGAAAATCATGGCCCACAATCATCCGCCCCGCTTTCTTAAGATTGTTGACGACGCTCGCAGCCGTATCCGCGAAACTACCGTAGACGAGGTCAAAAAGCGCCTCGATCGCGGAGACAAGTTCGTTTTGGTCGACGTGCGCGAGGATCGGGAGTTCGACGCTGATCACCTGCCCGGCGCTGTGCACCTGGGCAAAGGCGTCATCGAGCGCGACATCGAAGGCAAATACCCCGACATGAAGACTGAACTGGTCCTCTACTGCGGCGGAGGATTCCGCTCCGCCATGGCCGCCGACAATCTGCAGAAGATGGGCTACACGAATGTGATCTCGATGGACGGCGGCATCCGCGAGTGGCGGGAGAAGGCGTATCCGCTGGAGAAAGGGAAGTAGCGTAACGAATGGCCGTTAGCGATGAGTACCGAACTAAAGTCACTGCAAGGGCCGGTTGAGAAAATAGAGGGGAAGCTCACCTTGCTCATCCCTCTTGCGGCGGGAGGCGATCAGTTCATTGAATGTTCAAAAGGCATTTCCGAGATACAAGGCGAGTTCCTGAAGATTACGATTCCGGAGTGGTTGGCGGGTATGCTACGGATCGATGATGGGAGCCTGGTTTCCGTGGACAACGCAAATGGGAAGTTCAACATTCATCCTATCGATCCTGCCCCACTCCAATGACGTCGCTCACGCACGGTTCTTTCTGACAACTGAGAACTTCTCCGCGTTGCATCCCCGCCCCATCTCTGAAAAGATAGGCAGATCGGGGAATCATCTTTATGGCTCAAATAGGAAGCTTCGCGCTCCTGCTGGCGCTTGGCCTGAGCATTTATTCTTTCGGCGCGGGCCTGCTGTCGCTGTTCGGACGCGATGCGGCTTCGGCTCGCCTCGGAGAAACCGCCCGCCGGGCCGGCATTGCGACATTCATCATCGTTCTGCTCGCCTCATTCGTGCTGGTCTCGGCTGCCTTTAACGATGACTTCTCCATCGCCTACATTTACCACCACAGCAACCGCGATCTTCCCGCCGCCTACAAGTTCGCCGTGCTCTGGTCGGGACAGGAAGGCTCGCTGCTCTTTTGGTCGCTGCTTCTCGCCGGCTACGGATTCGTTCTGCGCCTCCGCCACCGCACCGACCAGCGCCTGTTTGCCTATGCCTCGGTCATCATCGCAGCCGTTCAGGTCTTCTTTCTTCTGATATTGAATTTCGCGGCGCACCCCTTCGCCATCGAGCGAGGGGGAATCCCGCCGGACGGCACCGGCCTTAACCCGCTCCTGCAATATCCCGAGATGGTTATCCATCCGCCAATGCTCTATCTCGGATACGTCGGCTTCACCATTCCGTTCGCCTTTGCGCTCGGCGCGCTCATCATGCACTACCCCGGCGAAAAGTGGATTCACATCACGCGGCGCTGGACGATGGTGACCTGGTGCTTCCTGACCATCGGCGTCTTCCTGGGCGCGCACTGGGCCTACGCCGTCCTCGGCTGGGGAGGCTACTGGGGTTGGGACCCGGTCGAAAACGCCTCGCTCATGCCCTGGCTGACCGGCACGGCGTTTCTGCACTCGGTCATGATGCAGGAAAAACGCGGCATGCTGAAGGTCTGGAACATGGCGCTGGTCTTCGCGACGTTCCTGCTCTCGATGCTCGGGACGTTCCTCACACGCTCCGGCGTCATCAGTTCGGTGCACGCCTTTGCGCAGTCCTCGATCGGAACGTGGTTCATCGTCTTCATCTCGCTGACCACCGCCATCTGCGTCTTCTTCCTCGTCAAGAATCTCAAGTACCTTAAGAGCGAGCACAAACTCGAATCGCTGGCCTCGCGCGAATCGAGCTTTCTCTTTAACAATCTGCTTCTGCTGATCCTCTGCTTCACGGTTCTCTGGGGAACATTTTTCCCGATCCTCTCCGAGTGGGTGCAAGGCCACAAAGTCACGGTAGGCGCGCCATTCTTCAATCGCGTGGCGGTACCGGTCGCGCTTCTATTAATGCTCTTGACCGCAGTCGGCCCGCTGCTGGCGTGGCGCAAGACCTCTCTGGAGAGCTTGAGGCGCAATTTCCTCTACCCGACGATCGGCTCGGTCGCCGTCGGGCTGATGATGCTGCTGTTCGGCGTCAAGCCCTGGGAGGATCCTTCATACTTCTACGCCGTGATGGCCGCCATTCTTTCGGCGCTGGTGATCTTCACCATCATCTCCGAGTTCGTCCGCGGAGGCCGCGTCATCGCGGGCAAGAGCGGCGAGAATATTTTCGCCGCCATGCTGCAGCTCACGCGCCGAAACACGCGCCGCTATGGCGGATATATCGTCCACTTCGGTGTTGCGCTCGTCATCATCGGCATCCTCGGCGGGGCGTTCAACAAAGAAGTCGAAAAAGAGATGGCCTATGGCGACAAGATTTCGCTCGGCCCGTACACGCTCGTCTGCCAGTCGTATACGCAGGACGACAATCCGAACTATGCGGTCGAGTCGGCGATGTTCAACGTCTACCGCGGGCCGAAGCTGATTACGACCATGGCGCCCGAGCGCCGCTTCTACAAAGCCAGCGGACAGCCGCAGACGATTCCGAATATCTATCCGAGCTTCGCGCAGGATTTGTTTCTCGTGAACGACATCTACGTCGTCTACGAAGGCAAGAACGAAACGACGGGCCGGCCAATCATCAAGGCGCACCTCAACCCGCTGGTGCCGTGGATATGGATCGGCCTGATCATCATGGTTTTTGGGACGATCGTCGCGCTGGTGCCGAATTACGTGCCGGCGGCGGTGACGGTGGCCGCGCCAGTCCGCACGCCGGCGCATGCGGGAGCGGGGGACTGATGCGATCTTCAACCTTGACCTCGTTCGCTCGCAGTCCACAGGGGCTAAAGCCCTCAATGTTGCAAGCTCGGATCGGCACGGCTAAAGCCATGCCCTTCCACAAACATCTAGCTGAGGGTGAAAACGGTTCCGAGAATCTGCGAAATCGTGGAAGGGCGGCTCTTCCGGGCCGCGTAAGGCGCACGAAAATATTCGGGGCTTCGGCCCCTGCGGGCCGCCGCGCTTTCCATTCTCTCATCCTCACTGCCGCCGTCTTTCTCTTTATGGGCGCGGGCGGAAACACCGACGCGCGCTTCCACGATCTCGGACACCGCATGATGTGCACCTGCGGCTGCGGGCAGATTCTGCTCGAATGCAACCACGTCGGCTGCACGTCGTCGGACAAGATGCGCAATGAACTTCAGGCGGCGCTCGACAAGGGCGATAACGACGATCTCATCCTGCAGGGCTTCGTGCAGGAGTATGGACCGACGGTGATCGCCGCGCCGACGGCCACCGGCTTTAACAAAGTCGCGTGGATTATGCCATTCGTGGTGCTCGCGCTGGGGATCGTTTTCGTGTGGCGAATTGTGCTCTCATGGAAAGACCGGCCCACGCCGGCGCTGGCGGATGGAATTGTCATTCCGCAACAAGGCCGCGAACTCGACAACCTGAGGGCGCGGGCCCGTCGCGAAACGGAGCTGTAAGGTTTTACTGAAAACCGATAGCTGACAGCTGAGAGCTAACTCATGAACATGGTCTATTTCATCTGCGCGGTCTTCACGCTGGCCTCGCTCTACTACGTCTTCTTCTTTCCGGGCGAGGTCTATGCCGGAGAGGAGATGACGCGCCTCGGCTATCTGCGCGAGCGCAAGGAAGCGGTGTACGAGAACCTGCGCGACCTTAATTTCGAATACAAGGCCGGCAAGGTGCCCGACGCCGACTATCAGTCGATGCGCAACTCTCTGGAAGAAGAAGCGGCCGCCCTTCTGGCCGAAATTTCACGCCTTGAATAAACTGCCGGGCGATCAGCGCACTTCTCTCGCTTCGGAGCGCCGCGATTCCAGTAAAAATGGAAGCTGCAAAACTGCACAGATCGTCAAGCTCAGAAAAGAAGTTGTTGAACTCGAGATTGATCGCTCTCTCCTTGCCGACAGATATAATCCGACTTGCTGACGGCCGACTGCGATCCCCGGCAATCTAACAACGTTCCATTTTCCATGCGTTTCGAACTTTTTATCGCCCGGCGGTACCTGAAGGCCAAGCGCCGCCAGGCCTTCATTGGCATCATCACGGCCATCTCGATTGCCGGAGTGGCCGCAGGCGTCGCGTCGCTGATCGTTGCCCTGGCCATCAATAATGGATTCCGCCAGGACCTGCAGGACCGTCTTCTAGGATCGACTGCGCACGTCAGTCTGCTCCGCATCGAGAGTGACGGCATTCAGAACTGGCGCACGCTGCTCGACAAGCTCGAACGCGCGCCGCACGTTGTTGCCGCCGCGCCGGCGATCTACGAACAGGTTCTCATCTCCCGCGGGCCCCGCGCGCGCGGCGCTGTTCTCAAAGGCATGCTCCCGCGGTATGAGCGCAGAGTTAGCGACCTGCTACAGACTGTCAATATCGG